>Ga0208766_1000133_pt1 | contig 38550 bp, 28 predicted proteins | sample ETN01SmetaG_3_FD_185792 | JGI IMG/M metagenome (GOLD analysis project Ga0208766, IMG submission 185792) | Marine microbial and viral communities from oxygen minimum zone, Eastern Pacific Ocean - ETNP2014F12-01SV263 (SPAdes) (version 2) | ecosystem: Environmental > Aquatic > Marine > Oceanic ... | reverse complement strand
ATGCTATGCATCTATGAAGCACAAGACTTGTTTTTGCCGAGCAAATTGGAAATGAAAAAGAAAGGTCTTCATTACCTTGCACATTTTGGATTGCGAATCACAAATAAAGAATCGTGGGAGAATATCATAACCACGGAAGGCCTGCCCCTGCTGTATGACGGCGTGATACAATGGCCGCATTCGCTGGCATGGTATATAACTGATCCAACAGGCTGGGAAATTGAAGTTGTGTATTGGGAAAATGACACTATAAGTTTTTGATGGTTTAGAATTAGGTGAATTTGAAAAATTGGTTAGTTAATTATGTACGAGAAAAAACCAGCTCTATTCTGAGGAGAAAAACCTATCTGGGCCAGTTATAAAAGTATAGTTCTCCTGATCAACCTGTTGGTTGGTGTTTCAGCATTGATTATAAAGACAATGAACGATGCGGGAGAGTTTAAGAAGCTCACTCCCCATTTTGCAGGGGAGTGTTTTCCTGTCTCCGGTGCCATTGGCGCAGAAGATATTACAATTTTGAAAAATGGGATAGCAATTATATCCTGTGATGACCGACGGAAAACACTGAACGGTACCCCCGTTCAGGGAACAATCTATGCCTATGATCTCAAGGAGGAAGTGCCGCAATTAATAGACCTTACTGCTGGTGTGAAGTTTGAATTTCACCCTCATGGAATTTCTGTGTTTGAAAATGAAAATAATGAAGTTCGATTAGCAGCTGTCAATCATACCCAGACAAAAAATTCTATTGAAATATTTGATCTGAAGAATAATGTATTAATCCACGATAAAACAATTCTTGATCCGTTGCTTGTCAGCCCCAATGATTTGGTTATGATAGATAATAATATGTTATACGTGACCAATGATCATAGCGTTTCAACACAAAAAGGTAAAATGATTGAGGATTTTTTACAACTATCTCGCTCTAATGTATTGTTTTATAATGGGCAAAACTTTGCTGTTGCTGCAACAAAGTTAGGCTATGCCAATGGAATCAATGTCAGCAGGGACGGCACAACATTATATATCGCCGAGACCGTTGGGAATAGACTATCCATATTTTCCAGGAACACCAGCACGAATGAACTTCTATTTAAACAGTCAATTGATTTTAAATCGGGGATTGATAATATTGAAATAGATGCTGCGGGGAATCTGTGGATTGGTTCCCATCCCAAATTATTGACCTTCGCCCGGCATGCTAAGAATGGAGAAAAATTGTCCCCGTCTCAGGTATTTAAGGTTTCGCCTGTTGCAGATAATACTTATGCGGTTGATGAAATATATCTCGACTCCGGTGATGGCTTGTCTGCTTCCAGTGTGGCTGCCGTGTACAACAATACAATGCTGATCGGTCCTGTTTTTGATGAATATTTTTTACAATGTGATTTTAATAATGGGTTTTAAGTTTTTTTAGCCGCCTCTGAATTCGATTTTTTTGAAGAAATGGAGATGCTTTGTTTATAAAGGAGCGATGGGGATAAAAGAAGAATTTTCCAATAGATAATCACTATCGTGTTCCCAGGGGGTTTTTATTTACATACTCACTAATTGGGTATGTGTTGGGTGAAACCACCGTTCCTGTAGTAAAAGTGAAAGGTAATTCCGACTCAGGATTAAAAATTATTTCCAAAAGGCCGGCTTTATAACCGACCTCCGGTTGTACAATTTTCACTGCATAATGTCCATCGTTTGATTTAGGAATATCTGTTGACGACCAGGCTCGTCCGGCAACGTAGACGCGAAAATCCCGAGTTTCTCCATTGACTATCTCCCATTGTTTGATTGAATAATCAGCATTCACCATATGATCAATATTGAGGTAGATAGAATCATTACTCACATACCAATCATATGAGGGTCGTTCTGTGTCAGAAATAACTGCTTTATAAAATGCCGCAAGACTTTTCAGGTTATATTCTCCATCTATGTTGCGGAGACCATGATTAGTATTGGGTATATATTGAACGTGTTTTTCACCCTGTAAATCATCCCAGTAGAACTGCCAGGAATCAGTGGCGAAAAACTCATCTCCAGTGGCGTTTATGAGAAATTTTGGTAGATGTAGCTGTTCGATAAATGAGTAGGGCTCTACAATTTCCATCATTCGTTCGAATTCTCTGGAACCCATCCAATTCATCACGCCTTCATTAACATAATCATCTATAGCGGGAGACCATTCACCATAGCATCTCCAATGATGTTGGAAGGATGGGTTCACATTCAGCATATCGATGACAATGGGAATAATAGCCATGACCCGTTCATCAGCTATGGCAGTGCACCAGGTAGTCCAGCCCCGTTTTGATCCCCCAGCGGTAACAAAACGATTAATTGGTTTCCCTTCTTTTTTGGCTATATCCTGTGCCACATCCATGCCTCTTGCCACTGCTTTTGTCATGGGAATATGAGCCAGCCAATGTGCATCTTCATCCTTTGCGCCGCCTTCAAGAAATTTCCGCCAACCAAAGGAGATCAATTCATCTTCAACTCGTTCACCGAAACTATCATTTTTGAAAACCAAAGGTTGGAATGGGATATTCGATATATCTGCAACAATCGATTTTGTAGCTAAGGCCACCTTAATTGAAGCCGGATTGGCAGACTGCGGTATTTCATCTTCTTGATCTCCTCCGCCGATGAACAATAGCGCCTCTGTTTCTTTTACATCGTTTGGGATAACAATAGTTAGCCAGTGCCACCACTCCAGCTCATTTACATCCGCATCTGTGAGCCATTTTTGGGACACCATATGAATAATATATTCTTTCCATGAATGACCCTCCACAACCTTCTTGATTTCATAGCGAAACACACCATCATCTTTATTTACATAATCTTTCAGGAAACTATCCTGCTTTTCGCATGAGTAAAAAGCAAGGATAGAGAACAGAAAAACAATTCGTTTCTTCATTATAATACCTTTATTTTGTTTTTAATAATGCAGAGCATTCTGTGGTGTGTTACTGAATATCAAGGGTTGCTTGAGCAGCCGCCAGCCGGGCAATGGGTACCCGAAAAGGTGAACAGCTCACATAATCTAAACCATTTTCCATACAGAAATGTATTGAAGCCGGGTCGCCGCCATGTTCACCGCAGATTCCGATTTTTAAATTAGAATTTATGCCGCGTCCCGCTTGTACAGCCATGGCGACTAGTTTTCCTACGCCGTTTATGTCCAGACTCTGGAAAGGGTCATGGGTTAAAATGTTCATGTCCAAATAATCCGGTAGAAAAGAACCAATGTCATCCCTGCTGAAACCATAGGTGGTCTGGGTCAGGTCGTTGGTGCCGAAACTGAAGAATTCAGCGTGTTCTGCAATCTCATCCGCAGTAAGGCAGGCTCGAGGCAGCTCTATCATTGTGCCCACTAGATAATCAAATTCAATGCCTGTTTCTTCAAATACATCTTTTGCTGTAGCCCTGATAATCTGTTCCTGATCCACAAATTCTGTCACAGTACCCACAAGGGGGATCATGATCTCCGGCAGGACTGATGTGCCTTCCCGGGTTAGTTCTGCTGTTGCTTCCAGGATAGCTCGGGCCTGCATTCCTGTGATTTCCGGATAAGCGATTCCCAGGCGGCAGCCGCGGTGACCAAGCATTGGATTCAGTTCGTGAAGTCCGCTGATTCTTTTTTCTACAGCAGATTTTTTCAACCCAATATGATCTGCAAGCTCCTGGATTTGTTCTTGGGTAAGAGTCATAAATTCGTGCAAGGGGGGGTCCAAAAGACGGATAGTTACCGGTAATCCTTCCATAGCCTTAAGAATACCCATGAAATCTTGCTTTTGATAAGGCAAAAGTTCCATGACAGCGGATCTGCGATCTTGTTCATTATCTGCCAGGATCATTTTGCGAACGGCCAGAATACGATCTTCATCAAAGAACATATGTTCGGTACGACAAAGCCCAATACCTTGAGCCCCGAACTGAATAGCTTGTCTGGCATCAGCTGGCGTTTCTGCGTTGGTTCTTATTTTGAGCTTACGAACCTCATCAGTCCAGTCCATGAGTTGTTTGTATTCTTCATGGGTTTCGGGATTGGCTGGTATCAGATCCAATTGGCCTTTGTATATTTTCCCTGCTGTACCATTCATGGTGATCCAGTCGCCTTCTTTTAAGATTGTGTTGCCGATATAAACCTCTTTTTCATCTAATTTTATATGTAAGTCGCCGCAGCCCACGATGCAGCATTTACCCCAACCCCTGGCTACTAGGGCCGCATGAGATGTCATCCCGCCCTTAGCGGTAAGAATGGCAACTGCAGCGTGCATGCCGTGTACATCCTCAGGAGAAGTCTCTTCCCGCAGGAGGATTACTTTTTCTCCCCGGCCGTGCCATGTTTCCGCGTCATCGGCGGTAAAGACCAGCCTGCCGGTAGCGCCTCCGGGACCTGCGGGCAACCCTTTGGCAAGCAGAGCTGCCCTGGATTCGCTTTCTGGGTCTAACATGGGATGAAGGAGCTCGTCCAGCTGTTCGGGCTGGACCCGCCTAAGAGCTGTATTTTTATCAATCATACCTTCAGCGGCCATATCTACGGCCATCTTGATAGCCGCGGCGCCATTGCGTTTGCCCACACGGGTCTGGAGCATCCATAAATGCCCTTCCTGTATGGTAAACTCAATATCCTGCATATCTTTATAATGATTTTCTAAATTAGTTCTTATCTCAGTCAGCTTATTGTAGAGTTCCGGCATGGAAAACTCCAGAGAAGGCAGGTGCTCTGTGTCAGTTGTTTTGGTGGCTTCATTCAGCGGGTTAGGTGTGCGCAGGCCAGCTACGACATCCTCACCTTGGGCATTGGCCAGCCATTCACCATAAAACTTGTTTGCCCCGGTAGCGGGATTGCGGGTGAATGCCACGCCAGTAGCGGAATCTTCGCCCATATTGCCGAAAACCATAGCCTGAACATTCACGGCTGTACCCCATTCATCAGGGATGTTTTCAATTCTGCGATAGCTGATAGCACGGGCGCCATTCCAGCTCTTAAATACAGCTTCAATACCTCCCCATAATTGAACGGATGGATCATCGGGGAAATCTGAGCCCAGGGTGTTTTTAATTTCTTTTTTGTATTCTTCCGCTATTTCCTGCAGCAGGTCTCCAGAAAGTTCTGTGTCATTTTTCAAACCATTTTCTTTTTTAAAAAGATCCAGGATTTGTTCAAGTTTTTGTCGAATGCCCTGACCTTCAGCGGGTTCAATACCAGCAGCTTTTTCCATAACCACATCAGCATACATGGTGATTAGTCGCCGGTAGGCATCATAAACAAAACGGGGATTGCCCGTCTTGGCAATAAGTCCCGGCATAGTGACACTGGTCAAACCTACATTGAGCACTGTTTCCATCATTCCTGGCATGGACTGACGGGCTCCGGAGCGCACAGAAATCAATAAAGGGTTTTCCTTATCACCAAAACTGGAATCCATAATGCTCTCGATATTTTTTAATGCATCTGCGGTCTGGCTTTTAAGTTCGCCAGGAAAAACCAAATCGTGCTTGTAATAATATGTACAAACATCGGTGGTAATAGTAAAACCAGGAGGCACAGGTATGCCTAAATGGTTCATTTCTGCCAGGTTAGCACCTTTGCCGCCTAATAGGTTTTTCATTTCCGCCTTGCCGTCGGCCCTACCGCTACCAAAAGAATAAACATATTGCATATATTTGTCCATGATTCAGATTAGTAAAGAAAATACGGGGCGGGAAATTAAATCAGCAATTTTTCATTTATAAATAGTATTGATTCAAAAAGACAAATAACTGTGCCACTGCATAATCGCTTTGAAATAATCTATTAGGGTATATTTATGTTATATAGCAGAGATGGAATGATACAGAGCAATTTAAGGCATTTGCCAAAGTATCAGGGTCTTGGACGTGGAAGAAAAAAGAAAATCTATTTTGGGAAGTCTCTGTTCCGAGGTATATCTAAAACAGCTGAGATTAATCAAAATCAGGAGAGAAATATCTAATTTCTTTCAGATTCCCATTTTTGTCGTAAAAATACCATTTGTCTATCATTTTCCCATCCCGGTATTTCCCCTGCATTTCTTTCCGGGTGCGATCATGGTCCCACCAGCTGGTCCAGGTTTCATTTTTCTTCCCATTGGTATAATGACCTTCTGTTGATCGTCCGTCATCGAACCAGGCGGTCCATTTTCCTTCTTTGATACCATCTTTGAAAATACCTTCCTGGATTTTCAGGGCATTTTTATCCCAAAACGTCCACGGACCATCAGCATTTCCATCAACCAATACGCCTTCTTTCTCCTTTACCCCGTTCAAATAGAAAAATTTCCAGGGGCCGTTCATGGTGCCTTCTTTATAAAACCCAGTGGATTTCATATGTTCATTATCATGCCAGAAGGTCCATTCTCCCTCTCGTTTCCCATCCTTGAATTGACCCTGCTCTTCCTTATTGCCGCTCCAGGGAATTGCCGGCTCCGGCTGCGGGACATCAGTAAGTAAAATTTCAGGTACTTCTTTTCCACTGGGAAACCATTTTACCCAGGGACCATCTTTTTTCCCCTCATTGACCCGGCCCAGGAATAAGTATCCCACTTCCTGGTTTTCTTGAGTGATTACACCAGTAAAAGGCCCCGAATTCCCAACTTTGTAGAAAATCCCTTCCTGCTCAGATAAATTTTCCAGGGCAATATGTTCAAGGTCTTTCCCAAAATCAAAATCAAAATCCTTCTTGCCCTTTGAGTTCCAGTAGGTCCATACACCCTCGGGAAAACCGGAATTGTAATATCCTTCACGCTGCTTGACACCATCGGGATAATAATAGGCGGTCAAACCATCGCGCCTGCCATCGAGGTGAAACCCCTGTTCTTTAACCTGGTCGCTGTTGGGGTACCATATCACCCAGGGACCATTGGGCACATCCACTTTGTAGGTGGTCATGGTGATGCGGTAGCCATTGTCCCAAAATGTGCTGGGCCCATCTAGTTTTCCAATCTTGAAAAATTTTTCCTCCAATTTTTCTTCGGGGGACACCCAGACTGTGGACCGTCCGTTACGCTGGCCTTCCGTAAAGGTGATCTCTTCGCCTATAGACCCGTCGGCATTGTAATACAGCCATAAGCCATCCTGCTCCTCATCAGCATAACTGCCTTCGGATTGTTTGATTCCGGTGTCATACCACCAGGTCCAGACTCCATTTTTCTTCCCTCCAGTATAGTACCCTTCCTTTTCTTTATTGTCATTCAGGTACCACCACCATTTCCACAGTTCCTCGCCATCTTCCGCCTTAAAGGTTGTGCCGTTATAGCTCCAGTTACCATCTGTAAAAACCAAATTATGATCATGCTTATACCACCAGGTCCACTTCCCCTCAGATATACCTTTTTTATAACTTTGCTCCTGTTGTAAGTGACCATTTTCATACCAGTATTTATATACGCCGTCAACTTTACCCATATCGAATGTGCCTAGCTCCTTCAGGGTACCGTCTTCGTACCACAGACTCCATTCCCCATGCTTTTTACCGCGATAGTAGATTCCATCCACCTCTTTCTGCCCATTGCGATACCACTGTACCCACTGACCGTCCTGTTTCCCGGCGATAAACCGACCTACGAGTAAATATTCCTTTATGCCGCCGGTCTCGATTACTATACCGGTGTAGGGCTGATATTTCCCGATTTTGAAAAAGACACCATCCCTTTTTTCCAGTTCAGCGATACGGACCCGGTCTAGGCCTTTGCCATAGTCAAAAACAAAATCCTTGGAGCCATCCGGGTACCAGTATTGCCACGCCCCTTCAGGCTCTTTCCCTCGGATGATACCCTCCCGGTCTTTATTGCCGTTTTCATACCAGACCGTTACTTTGCCATCAATATTCCCATTGGCATAGGTTTCTTCCAGTTTTTTATGATCCTTATTGTTCCACAGGGTCCAGATACCGTGTTTTACACCAGTCTTATAAGCACCTTCCCGGTCTTTGATCCCGTCGGGCCGATACCAAATCCATAGTCCATTCATCTCTCCATTTTGGTAATTCTCTTGGCGCTCCAGGGTGCCGTCATCATACCAGAAGGTCCATTTACCATGTTTTTCGTCCTGGTTGTATTCCCCTTCGATCACTTTATAATTATCGGCATTCCAACTGATATGTGGGCCATGCTTTTTACCTTTGTCATAGCTGGTTTCTTCGGTTTTTCTGCCGTCATCCGCCCAGTGAGTCCATTTTTTGTCTAATTTATTATCACTGTAACTACCGGTTTTTTCCTTAATGATGCCGTTATCATACCAGGATGTCCACTGGCCGTTGAGTTTTCCATTCGTATAAGTTGTCTGAAATTTTTTATTTCCGTTATCATACCAGGATGTCCAAATGCTGTCCCGTTCTCCGCTGGTAAATTTTCTTTCTGATTTTTTTGCTCCATCCGCAAACCACTGGATCCACAGCCCATCCTGCTGCCCATCAAAAAACCCGGTCTGTTCTTTCTTAATTCCCGATTGATAGTACCAGATCCATTGTCCGGATTGCTTGCCGGACTCGTATGTGCCTTCCTGGGATTTGTTTCCGTTTTCATACCATCGAATTAATGTACCATTCAATTTCCCGTTGGTATAATTGGCTTCTTCCTTGCGGCTTCCGGTTTCGTACCATATGGTCCAGAGGGTTTCCCGGTTTCCTGCTTTGTATGAACCTTCTTCTTTTTTCTGGGGTGGGTCAAAAAATGTATCACCATCTAGATCGAGGGTGACCGTTTCCGTGGAATCCCAGACCCCATTTCCTTCTCCCTCATCCTGAGTATTTGGCTCACCGTCCGCACCGTAATCTTGAAACACTTCACCCTCGTACCAGATGGTCCAGAGGCCATCCCGAACTCCATTGGCGTAATTGCCTTCAGTGTGCAACGCACCACTGGGATAATTTGTAACCACCAGACCGTCGTTCTGAGCAAAAGCCAAGGACGACAGGATGATGGAGATAACCAGTATTTTCCGCATGGTCAAATCCTTCCTGTAAGGAATATGTAAATAAAGGTGGTTGTTGGATGAAGGGTTGTTCATCCCCCTACTCGGATACCTTTTGTAACGTAAAATTAATAAAACAATGAATTAAAGTCAAAAAATAGTGTATTTGTGTTTATTCCTTCTTATTGAGGCGAATCCAGAAGCTTTGACCGAACTTGTCATTCAGATTTACCAGTCCTTCATTGGCATTATTGGTGCCCAGGAAAACTGTCTCAGTCTCAAATTTATTGTTGGTCCGCAGATACCCGCCGCCGTCGCGGCCATTACCCAAATAGGTTGACATTTTCCCGAACTGGTTATATGACCTGAAATAACCGCTGCCGATAAAAGTCCCTGTTTCGCCCACAGAGTCGTAAATCCGCATCTGACCGGAACTGTCTGCACCGGTGCCCAGGTAGACTGTTTCCTGCCCGTCAAAGTTATAAGTGCGCAGGTACCCGCCGCCGCTGGATCCTGTGCCAAGAAAAAGGGTTCTTTCCCCGAATTGGTTATAGGCCTGTATATAGCCGTTACCCATGTAAGACCCTGTTTCACCCTCTTGGTTATAAATACGAAGCTGCCCCGCATTGTCAGACCCAGTACCTAAGTAAGTTGTTTCCTTGCCGGAATTATTATAGGTGCGGATATAGCCCCCACCCATCCGGCCTGTGCCCACATATGCGGACTCGTCCCCGCTGCCATTATAGACTCGCATATAACCACCGCCATCTTTTCCAGTTCCCACAAAAAGGGTGGGTTCTCCGAACTGATTGTAGGTCTGCATATAGCCATTACCCAGATAGCTCATAATAACCCCGCGATCGTCCTCCACCGTAAGACTGCGTACAATGAGATGACCCAGTTCATCTGTTTCAGTTCGGAACCCCAGGTTCGAAAGAATTAATAGTGTCACCAGGGCGCCGATGATTACACTTTTGACATCAATGACTTTCATAATACCTCCGGCGTTTGTTTGTCATTGAAATAATAAATTGGAATTTACTCATATTCATAGGTCATAACTGTAATTGGAATTTCCTGGTCGTCTTTTCCTCTTCGCAGCATGTCATAACTTTTTATGGAAGCAACACGGTTATTAATATCATATTTAAAAACCCGTTTTTCCGTTAATCGGCCCTCTTCATCAATTACAGCCTGCACAAAGGGCCTGTTCTCCTGATCAAGCCGTGTTTCTATTTCCATAAAGGCAGAGCCCGATGAATCGGCCCGGACCTCCGTGATGCGTGAGTCCAACTCCCGGTAAATCTTATTGATTGTTTCCATCAGCAGACCATCGGAATTATACACTATTGTTTTTATTCTACGCCCGAAACCATCATATTCATAAGATTTTGATTCCTGTGATTTCCCCAGTCGCTCTACGGTGATTTCGCTCACCAATTGACCAAATTCATTATGGAAATACATTGTCTTAAATATTACAGAGGGGTCAAAATATTCACCGCGTTTTTGTGGAATACCCAGGCTGTCAATGTCAAAAGTCGTAACCTCCAATACGTACCCATCATAGATTTCTTCCTTTTCCAGCACAGTACCTGTGGAATCGTAGTTATAATTCTCGCCCCAGATCAATTTGCCAGGCCGCCCCTGTGCAGATAAGTTTTCGGTGTTGATGGCACCGCCCGGACTGTAGCGTATTTTTTTCACAAGCCTATTTTTGTCATCATATTTAAAATATTCTTTCCAGAATAGGGTATCCTCCACGCCATAAAGCGCTGTAGATATTCTATTGCCTGCAAGGTTGTAGATAAAATGATAAGATAGGATCACTTTTTTGTCATATGTTTTCTGCAGCCTTACACCCTCTTCAGGACCGGTAACATAAATGTATTTTTTACTCAAGGGGATAGAATGAGTATATAATGTGCTGTCTGTCAATTGTCCCTGTCTGTTGTAATTCATAATCGTTGAATTCTTCAGTTCCTGTGTTTCCGCGCCGAAACTTTCGAATATTGAATATAAACGAATGGTGGTCGATTTTGTTTTCATCTGTACGGGACTGGCGCCCAACAAAAAGAAAATAGTCGTGTATACAGGAAATTTTTCAAGGACGGTCATCCCGGTATTTTAGAGAGCGTATACTCATAATTCAAACCATGAAATGAAATGAAATATTTGTAAAATAATGGCTGAATATTGTTTGTTCGAAGCATGGAAATGACCCAACAGGATATAAGAAAACTGCTCAATCAATTTTTTGATTCTGTCCTGTCTTATCTGGAGCAAGGGCAACTAGAAACAGAAATAATCAAACCAGCAGTATCGCTGGAGGAATTAGAAAAAATTTTTACGCTGGATGATCCTGGTAGCGTAGCGAATATCAAGGCACTGGTGGATCAATATCTTGCCTCTGCAGTGCGCACAGGACATCCTCATTTCTATAACCAATTGTTTTCCGGTTTTTCGTTGTACGGCTTCATGGGTGAAGTTGTTACGGCACTTACAAACAGCTCTATGTATACTTTTGAGATGAGTCCGGTTGCTACCCTTATGGAAAAAGAACTTATCACTAAAATGGCTAAACTAGTTGGATACTCCGCAGGAGGTGGAACCTTTGTAACCGGGGGTAGCAACGGCAATATGCTGGCAATGCTGGCTGCCCGTTACCGTTTTGCTCCCCAGTCAAAATTGAAAGGCCTTTCGGGGCTTTCTCCACTTGTGGCTTTTATTTCCCATGATGCTCACTACTCTATGTTGAAAGCTGCTAGTCAGGTTGGAATCGGTATTGAACATGTGAGAAAAATCCCGGTAAACGGGCAAGGACAAATGATAGCTGGAGCTTTGGAAGATGCAATTCTCGATGCGCAAAATAAGGGCCAAAAACCCTTTTTTGTCGGCGCTACATCAGGCACTACAGTAAGAGGAGTTTTTGATCCCCTTGAAGAGATTGGTTCAATCTGTAGCGAGTTTGATTTGTGGTTCCACGTGGATGGATCCTGGGGTGGATCGGTATTACTTTCCAGTACTCACCGGGATTTGCTGGCCGGAGCGGAACTTTCAGATTCTTTTTCCTGGTGTGCCCATAAAATGATGGGGGCCCCTTTAATGTGTACGGTTGCTCTATTTAAAACACCGGATATATTAATGGAGATCAATCAAATTTCGGGAACGGATTACTTGTTCCATGACGGACAGGATATCCAGTTGGATCTGGGCAATATTTCTCTGCAGTGTGGCCGAAGAGTTGATGCGCTGAAATTATGGCTCGCTTGGAAATATTACGGAGATGAAGGTTATGAAAAAAATATAGACCGTCTGTTTGCCCTGGCAGGGTATGCTGCCAAAAAAGTGGAGCAATCAGCTCAGCTACGGCTCATGAATGATGTTAAATCCCTGAACATTTGTTTCCAGATTCGTCCCGAAAATGTATCTGCGGATGCTTATAATGATATTACAGTAGCGGTGAGAGACCGTATGGTGGAAACAGGCGGCCCCATGGTTAATTATGCTTACATTAACTCCGACTTGGTTATCCGGTTGATCACAGCGAATTTTGAATTACGGAAAACTCACTTGGATTCGTTTTTTGTCCAGGTAAACAAAGCAGTAGATTTTGTCCTTGCAAAAAAGTGAATGATTCTTCCTTGTCCGCAATAAACAGAGACACAGTTGTTTTCCTGTTTATTAATGGAGCTCACCATGTTCATCATTTGATCCTGCCAGCACTTAACTTTGCTCGTATCCAGGGTCACTACCGCACTATACTCATTTCCGGCAGCAGGGCCAACAGTGCTATTATTCGAAAAACATGGCAGATATTTGATCGCCCCAATTGTGATTTTTTTGAATTACCAAAACCATTTCGCTACTGGATACCAAACTATAAACATAAACTATTCCCACCACCTTATTCATGTTGGAAGCGTATTCAGAAATATATCCGCCATGCTGCCGCAGTTGTAAGCACATCGCATGAGGTGCCGAAATATTTCGCACAATACGATATTAACATCCCTTCGCTTATTTATTTATACCATGGTACCGGCACTCGGGAGTATGGGTTCGATCCAAACTTGGATTTGTTTGATTTTCTGTTGGTTCCTGGTTCGTACCATTACCGACGTTTGCAGGAAACAGCGGATATAGATTCCTCCAAAATGCAGATTATAGGCCAACCGAAATTGGACTGGTTGGCTTTGATGCAAGAATACCAACCGATGTTATTTAAAAATAAGAACCCTACTTTTTACTACAACCCGCACTGGGACATGGGATTATCTTCCATTGAGAAGTGGAGCAAACCCATATTGGAATATTTTACAATCAACACCCAATACAATCTGATCTTTGCACCTCATCCCTTGCTGCAACATTTCAAGAATCGCAATGGTTTTATTATGAATTTTAAACTGCCTTATACGGCAAACAATATTCTGATTGATCTTAATGGTAGTGCTGGCCTGGATGGAACATATAATGCCGCATCGGATGTATATATAGGGGATGTAAGCAGTATGGTAACAGAATGGGTCTGCCATCGCCCAAGACCCTGTGTTTTTCTCAATAGCCATGGCATAGACTGGAAAAATAATCCAAGTTATGAAAGTTGGTCCTGTGGTAATGTTGTTACTCAGATTTCAGATTTATCAATTGCATTGGAAACTGCGGCTCATACAAATGAGTTTCAAGCAAAACAAGAATCTTATGTTCAGAGAATGGTTTTACGAGACGGTAAGTCAGCCGCAGAACATTCAGCAACCATTCTATTTAATTTTTTACAAGGGAAATGAAGCCTGTAAATATATTTTTTATTGGCCGTAAGCAGGGAGTAGGCCTGCGCCGGTTTCGCCTGAGCCATTTGGAGAACCGCCGACCTGCAGAATCGGAGGGGTTGCGCAGAGCTTCTTCATCAATTCGTCAGGTGCGTTTACTCAGGAATGCAGATGTAGTATGGGTCCGGGTACGTCCAGAGTTTACCACTGATCCGGAGCGACGAAAAATTGAGCAGCGGCTGCGTCCTTTTCGGGACCAAATTTCTATTATTAATGATATCGCTGTTTTTAATAATTACGATTGTAAGGATACGACATTCTCTATATGGAAAGAACACGGTATATCGTGTCCTGACTTTATTTCTTTTGATACATTCCAATATACTTATAATCATTCTGATACGGTTGAACAAATTCTCAAATTTTTACAAAAATATGGCAAAATACTTCTGCGCACCAATAATGAAACTGCGGCAAATGGGATGTATCTCTTAAATAGTAATGCAACAGGAAAGGAGATTGATGCCATTGTAGATGACCTTGAAAACCGGTGCAGGATGTTTTTCCCGACCCGCAGCGGCACAAGGATAATCGCTGTAGAGTTTATTGGCTCTCAGGATGCAGGAGGATATATAGATTTATACCGGGCACATATACTTCTGGGTCAGATAATAAGTTATTATGCTGTTACCAGTAAGCAGGACATATTTCATAATGTGGATATGAAAGAACAGTGCTTGGAGCGGTTTATTCAGCTAAACGAAGGTTTATGCGATAAAGTTCAATCCTTAAACGACCAAATACTTCAGGCATCAACTGCGCTGGAATGTAATCTGGGCGCAGTTGAATTTTTTTTATTGGATAATAAACCAATATTCATTGAGTTTAATCCTATGTGGGGTGGGCACGCGAGCATGATTGGTTTTGGTAATACTAAAGTTCAGAATTACCTAGACACCCATAAAAAAGCACTTAAGGAAAGGATTCCGAACATTTATGCTTGGCTCAATTATCCGGATTATTACAAGGCACTATTTGAGCAAATTAATAAAAGTATTCAGCCTATTGTCCATTAAATAAAACGTAATCCTTTCCAGAATGGTGGCAGCTATAACAAAATTCTTCAGCACCATTTTTTCCAGCCAGAGAACCATTAAACTTATAACTGACCCAGAACCAGTCGTTATGCGTGGGGTCATAATCTGTTATTTTTTTCATCACAGTTATACCAGTTGTATTCTCACCTAGTATGTCGCTATAAGCTTCTTTAATGATAATACTGCCGGAGGGCATTATCATACCGGCCGTTGTATCGTGTAAAAATTCTGAAGATATCTCATTGAGCCAAATTTGAACATAATTACCATGTACCGAATTACTTTCCTGAATCCCGCTGAAATTTCCTGGCTGGGTCCAGGACTCATAACCATTGATTTCATCCCAGACACCTACCGCTATTTCCTCATCAAGGGTCATTTCTTTTTCTGAGCAGCTGAAAAATAATAATAATAATAATATCTTCTTTTTGATCATTTTGCACCTTTGTAATAGGCTGGTTTTTGGTTAGTGATATATATTTTTACTTTAAGAAAAATTATGATACCAAAAAATGATCACAAAGTAAATAAGACTCGAACATTACTTTAACCACAATATAGTGAAATATAATTATACTAAGTCTCTATATATTAATAGATAGGAAGTATAATTTACCCCTTGCTTTAAAGCAGTAATCCTATTTAAAATATTGATGAGTCATTAGTTGGCTCAACAAGCGGAGTCCTATTGAAAAAGCTAATTATTATATTGGTCGTACTGGAGGTGTGCATAGCAGACACAAGGCTGAAAAATCTCCAATACAGCATTAAACAGAATGGCATCATGGTCAGTCTTGATTTTACTGAGCCTATCAATGATGATGATATCATCGGATGGAAGTCCGACCGCGGTTGGCTTTATCTTACCCTTCTTGGTGTCCGGGCTCCGAAAAACCGGATTCCCACATCAACATTTAATGGTGTGGTCAAGGATATTGTTCTTGATGATTTCGATGAATCGATTCAGGTTGCAATATTGGTGAAACGCCCCATTGTAGGGTATGATATTGTCAATTCGCCAACGGAGCCCACCACTGTGGTCTTTATTCACACCGAAATGAAAAGATCGGAAGTCTATACCTTAAAAAAACATATTGAGAAAAGCGGATCATCAATCTTTGGACAAGTAAAGACATCCAAGTTCCCAGAGTATAACACCGATTTTGAATCTGCTTTTAAGCGTGCCAGGACAGAACTGGGCTCCAATGCAATTTTCCGCTATGACGGTAAACTATTTACCACGAATCATCCCGAAGAAGAACAATCAAAAATAAGAGATGCCTTACGTGAAAAACCAAAAGGGTCTTTTGAGTCTAAACCTGGGTATAGATCTTTCGATGGAGAAGTATATACAGATATAGCGGAAGCCCCAGATAAGTCCCAGGAAACAGAGCAAAAACCGAAAGATCCGCATTCCTCCCGTGAGTCCACAGGTGAGTCAATCCCTGAGTCGATCATTCCCGAAGAACAAAATAAGAAATTAAAAGATAGCAGGAAAATAGATTCCCCAGATGATCAAGATAAACTGGCAGAAAACACCGTTGTAAAAAAGAGGGTAGGCAATATGGTAAAATCATTATTATCCAAATTATTCCCCGGTCGCGGGGCAGAGGAGGAATGGATTGATTCTGTACGTACGTCACCAGACCTAGCAGCGGAAGACGAAAAAAACCGAGAAAAATTAAAAAGCCTTGAATCGAAGATAACAAAATTGGAACGGAATCTAATTGAGAAGGATATTGTCTTGGAGAAAGAACAAAAAAAGTGGGAAACCCGAGCTGAGGAGCGCCAGTCAAAATATCGCCAGCAGGTAAGAGAAATGGAATCAAATCTTGTTGAATTAGGAGATGCAATAAAAGAGAAAGATAAGATTTCCATGAAAGAACAGGAAAAACAGGATAATGTATTGGAAAAAAAACAAGAACAATATTTTTCTAGAGAACGTCAATTGCAGGAACAGCTTGTCGAAATGGAGGATAAGCTGGCGGGCCTAGAGCAAGAACACTTAATTGAACAAAAAAAGTGGAAATCTCGAACTGAAGAACGGGAAATGCAGTTTCGAACCCGGGCCCAGGGCCTGGAAATGAAATTGCTGCAGCTGGAATCGAACATTGCGGAGAAAGACAGAGAATTATTTGAGGAAAAAAACAAGTGGGAATTACTTTCTGAGCAAAAACAGGATAAATATCGTAAAAAGGCCCAAGAACTGGAATTGCAGCTCAATGAACTGGAAATGGTTATAAAAGACAGAGATGAAAAAATCTATGCTGAGAAAGATAAATGGCGCCAGCTTGCCAAGGAACGTCAGCAGAAGATCGATGAATATGAACCCCTTGTCCGGGAGTTTAATGCCCAGTTAAAAGACTTGCGGCAAGAACTGCTTTCTGATCTTTACGATGAAAAAGTAGCCCTTGCTGAACCAAGTGAATCTTCAGCCAGAAACCTGCGGGATGCAGTAAAAAAAGTTAAGAAAAGATTATTTGCTGAAAAGAGCGCTAAGCAGGAATGGGTAGATTCGGTCTATACAGACCTAGCAGAGGATGAATTTGCTTTTCAGGAATATTTTGCCCTGGCACTGCCGGATGAGTCAGAATCACTGGATGAACCACCTATTCCAGAACAGGAAAGGAAGTGGCGTAAAGAACTTCCGCCCACAGAACGAGACAGATATAAAACAGCCGCTGTAGATCCCATTTTCCAATATTACTATAATGGCGGCATTCGTGTTGAAACCAATATGGCTGGTATTCCGATTTATATAAATGGTAACCTGGTAGGGGATACCCCGATCACCATCCCCGTTCAAGTTGAACCCGGCTGGCATCAGGTGAGCGGGTTTTCTCCGGTATATAAACAGGTAGCAGATTCGGATGGCCTGTCCTATGTAGGCAGTGATCCCATCATTCGCAACAACCAGTTGTTTGGTGCAAAAACAGTATTTGTAGAATCAGGAAAAGTAGCCAACGTTTCTCTCAAATTTAACACAATGGGCAACACGCCAAAAAAATGGCGGGAAATGAAAGGCGGATGGATAGCGGGATTCCCAATGGTTTTATTGCTAATCTCTTTTATTACTTGGAGTCTCTAACAGCTCTTTCGTTTTAATTCTTTTCATTAATTTGCAACATGAATATTAGCGATAGGATTAAATCTGCCATATTGTCCAAGGTAGTGGAACCGAAAGATCGGAGGGTTGGCGTGGAGGAGGAATGTATTATTTATACCACTGACCTCCGTAGACTGCCGGTGAATCCCTGTGGTGAACTCTCAGCATCCGACCTGCTTATATCCATGAATGAAAATTCCCATGGCAACGGGATTTATACACTGGAACCGGGTGGGCAGCTAGAATGGTCAAGCCCGCCATATAAAAACCTGAACGATCTTAGCAATGCCTTTAACAAACATAGAACATTGCTGGAATTAATTGCAACAGAGCATGGGTTGCGCATCCTGGATCTTGGTGTGGAACCCAATTATGTCCCCGATGACATTGATTTGATCAACCAACTGAAATACCAGCTTATGGATAAAAACATGGAAAGAAGAGGTACCTTAGGTAAATGGATGATGCGCAATACAGCTAGTATCCAGGTGAATTATGACATTACCAGCGCCCAGGATCTGGAAGAAATGGTCTTTGTTGCGGATTGTCTCCATCCGGTGTGTGCATACCTGTTTGCCAACAGCCCATTTCAAAATGGAAAATCTGTTGGAAAAGAAAATATCAGGAATGTGATCTGGGAAAATACGGATGAATCACGATGCAGGAATTTGATCGACCATGGTATTGATTCACCTCAAGGTCTTATTGATAAGTATATTGGATATATTATGACAGTTCCTGGCATTTTTCAGTTAGACGAAAATGGGGAGATAGAAGATACAGATCAAACCTTGGGGGAACGACTGAATGAAATTGATAATTTAAACCAGGTCAGGGTAGATGATATCCAAGCTGCACTACATCAGATTTTTACCAATGTTCGCTTAAAAAATCTGGTTGAGGTCCGTGGGGCTGATCGACCGCCTTTGGATTATGAAATAGCACCAGTGGCATTCTGGACAGGATTGTTAACAGAGAAATCAGTACGAGATGAAGTTTTGTCAGTTGTGATAAAATGGCCATTAAATGATCGTCATGATTGGAATAAAGCCGCCTATAGACTGGATTCATCACAACCGGGACCCGATGGGAAATCCTACGGAGAGTGGAATGAATGGATCGGTGAAATGGCTCTTAAAGGTTTGGAGTTGAGAGGCCTTAATGAATCACATTTATTTCAGTCATTTTTTAATATTGTGTTAGAAAAAGGCCCATTTGGTTTTCAAACCCAGCGTGCATTCGAATTATCTGATGCATTATTAAAGGATTTCATTTTTGAATCAGAAACACTGGCATAATCTTTCCTGGATTCCCGCTTTTATTATAGGTCTGGGAGCTGTTGGCCTTGGAATAAGCTGGCTTTCACACCCTGAACCGTGGATACTGGATCAACCGCCCAATGAGGCCCTGCTGCAGACGACATTCGCAGATTTATTCACAGCGGATATCAACCGACACTTGCCGGATTATTTAAGAATGATCTATCGTTTTTTTGGCTGGTGGGTTGTTTCCATTGGACTTCTTATTATGACCTTTGTCAAGGTGACCAGAATGGGTACATCATTGGCAAGGAATTCAATTTTAGGCATTCTGCTTATTATTTTAATTGGAATTTATTATATGGTCTTTAATTTTATCCCAACATCGCCATTTAAAATTGTTATGCATATTCTTGCCGTACTTTGGTTTATCAGCGCTTTTGCATCTAGAAGATTAGAAGAATAAAAGAAGAATTTCATTAGGGATTCTTCGTGCGCATCGTCGTCTATTACGTTAATTTTCCCCTTTGGATTTCGATTAATTTTCAGGATGAGTTATTATGTGCCAAATATTATTGCTAATCGGATTTCCCGTTTAAATTTCTGATAGTAAAAAAGTAATGCAAAACGAAATAGTAACAACCCAACGAACTGATCAATGATGGATAGAGCTATTTTTGACAGAGTTGGGCTTCCTATCTTTCGTCATCTCTACTACCTGGTCATTATTTCAGGGCCACTATTATTGATGGTCTGCATGAGCGGTAGGTTTTGGTAGTTATTTATCACTATTCTATTCACCTTATCTGGGGATTTGATATTTGTATTTCTGTATAATTAATGATTATGACAAATCTTCAACCATTTTTCAATTAAGAATAATATTAAAGAAATATCTGTGAACAATTCTGTTGATATGATACAGCAAGCTGGCCGGGCCGTTCAAGTAATGAAGAGCAGGAAGTATGCTAAATTAGATTTTGTCCAGAGTGCTTCCGGATTAGTTTTGGCTTTGTTCATGTGGGCACATATGCTCCTTGTTTCATCCATACTCCTAGGTAAAGAAGCAATGTTCTATGTCACCAAATTCTTGGAAGGGAAATTCTTTTTTGGAGAAAGTTACCCGATTCTTGTTTCTATGGCAGGAATAGGCATCTTTTTTATTTTTATTGTGCACGCAGCGATAGCGGCGAGGAAATTCCCTAATAATTGGGAACAGTTTAAGGAGTACAGAGCTCATATGAAGATGATGAAACACAGCGATACAAGCCTGTGGTTCTGGCAGATATTCACCGGATTTGCTATGTTTTTTCTTGGCTCGATTCATCTTTACGTTATTATCACTCATCCCGCAGAGATTGGTCCATATGCTTCTTCTGATAGGGTGTGGAGCGAGTATATGTGGCCCCTTTATATTTTGCTTTTGCTGGCTGTAGAATTCCACGGGTCTATAGGACTTTATCGTCTGGCAATAAAATGGGGCTGGTTTGACGGTAAAAACCCTAGGGCCAGCAGAAAGAAATTGAAAAAGGCAAAATGGATTGTGACTATAGTTTTTCTCACTCTTGGTTTACTGAGTTTGTCAGCCTACATTAAGATCGGAATAGCTCATGAGGATAAAGTCGGCGAGCGTTATGAGATCTCATCATTATTAGAGACAACTAGAGACAATACTTAAAATATGAAAGTGATTTATACAGATGCATTAGTAATTGGCGCTGGTCTGGCTGGTCTTAGGGTTGCAACAGGAATTAAGGATAGAGGGCATGATGTTATCGTTCTTTCTCTTATTCCGCCAAAGCGCTCGCATTCAGCGGCAGCACAAGGAGGAATGCAAGCTTCCCTGGCAAACTCAGCAAAGGGACAGGGAGACAATGAAGATGTTCATTTTGCAGATACTGTGAAAGGTAGTGACTGGGGATGTGACCAGGATGTTGCCCGGATGTTTGTAAATACTGCCCCTAAGGCTATCAGAGAACTCGCCAATTGGGGAGTACCATGGAACAGGGTGCGCAAAGGAAAACGTGAAGCAGTGATCAATGCGGAGAAAGTGACAATTACGGAAAATGAAAAAGCTCATGGTCTTATCACGTCACGTGACTTTGGCGGTACCAAAAAATGGAGAACCTGCTACGTTAGCGATGGTACTGGACATTCGATGCTCTATGTGATGAGCGACAGAAGCATTAAACAGGAAATAGAGATTCATGAACGCATTGAAGCAACGGCCCTAATCCATGATGGTGAACGGTGCAGTGGTTGTATTGCCAGAAATCTGATTACCGGAGAATTAATTGCATACATAGCAAAAGCAACAACAATAGCTACTGGAGGATATGGGCGAATATATAAAGTATCTACCAATGCCATTATTAGTGAAGGTATTGGAACAGCCATAGCACTGGAAACAGGGATAGCAGCATTGGGAAATATGGAGGCTGTGCAATTTCATCCCACAGCTATTGTGCCTGCAGGGATTCTAACAACGGAAGGATGTCGTGGTGACGGAGGTGTGTTACTCGATGTGGATGGATATAGGTTTATGCCTGATTATGAACCGGATAAAAAAGAATTGGCATCAAGGGATGTTGTATCAAGGAGAATGACGGAACATATTCGGAAAGGAAAAGGAGTAAAATCAAGATACGGTGATCATCTGTGGCTGGATATAACCATATTGGGTCGTAAACATGTGGAGAAAAATCTTAGGGAAGTATTTGAGATATGTAAATATTTCCTTGGCATAGATGCTGCTAAAGACTGGATTCCAGTAAGACCAACACAGCATTACTCCATGGGTGGAATAAAAACATGTTATACCGGGGAAAGCCCAACCCTCAAAGGGTTATGGTCTGCCGGCGAGGCTGCTTGCTGGGACATGCATGGGTTTAACCGATTAGGAGGTAATTCAGTTGCCGAAACCGTGGTTGCCGGGATGCTAGTTGCTGAATATATTTCAGAAGATCTGGAAAAGAATAATAATGTATCTATCTCGACAGCATTGATAGAAAAATTTTATAATGCGGAAAAAGAAAAGATCGATCAATTACTGAATGGGAATGGAACTGAAAGCGCATTTGAGCTTCGGGATGCTATGGAAACCATTATGATGGATAAGGTTGGGATTTTTAGAAATGGTGATGATCTAATAGATGCTGTAAATGAACTGGAAGAACTATATAAAAGAAGTAAGAACATCAAGGTCAGCTATAATTCCTCAGCATCAAATCCTGAGCTGGTGACAGCTTACCGAGTGCAAAAGATGCTTAAGCTGGCTCTGTGCGTAGCCTTGGGCGCTGAGCAACGAATAGAATCCCGGGGAGCTCACGCAAGAGAGGATTATCCAGAAAGAAACGATAGGGATTGGCTGAAGAGAACCCTTGCAACTTGGGATAGCGATGATGCAACCCTGCCTAAACTAGATTACGAGCCGCTTGATATTATGAAAATGGAGATGCCTCCGGGTTCCAGAGGCTATGGTAAAGATAATATATGGCATCATCCTGATACTGCAAAACGGGAGAAAGAAATAGAAGGAATCAAAGCCAATATGCCCAACGCTGATAGATTTGAGATACAAAAAGCATTGTTGGATTATCCGCTCCCTAATAAGTATAAAGGCAAGAACGAAAGATTAATTGAACCATTGTCATGAGTGAAGAAAAGGGACGATTATTAAAGATTAAAATACTTCGGTATGATCCAAAGGTTAAAGGTAGCATACCGGAAGTAAAAACCTATAGGGTAAAAGAAGCACCCGGTATGACGCTGTTTATCGTCCTTAATGAAATCAGGGAAAAACAAGAACCATCCCTGCAGTATGATTTTGTTTGCCGGGCAGGTATTTGCGGAAGTTGTGGCATGATAATTAACGGCCGTCCGAGTTTGGCCTGCAGGACGAGTACAAAATCCCTTCCTGTTGAAATCAGACTTGCACCGCTTCCCGTTTTTGAACTGATTGGGGATTTATCTGTAAATACCGGTAAATGGATGCGTAGGATGAGCGAAAGATTGGAAACATGGGTCCATGATAAAGAAAAAGAAATTGATTTCTCTAAAATAGAAGAAAAAATGGACCCTGATAAAGCGGAGGAGATTTACGAGCTGGATCGCTGTATTGAATGTGGCTGTTGTGTGGCTGGCTGCGGTACGATCAGGATGAAAGAAGATTTTGTTGGAGCTGTAGGTCTCAATAAGATTGCCCGCTTTGAGGTAGATCCACGCGATAACAGAACCCATGATGACTTTTATGAGTTAATTGGCGATGAAAATGGAGTATTTGGCTGCATGTCGCTTATGGGCTGTGAAGATGTTTGCCCAAAAGACCTTCCTCTCCAGCATAAAATTGCCTATATCAGAAGAAAGTTGGTTGCATTAAAAAATAAGTAACATAAAATGTAAACACGTGGCGCTGCTCTTTAAAGATTGCTTTATTTGTATTACCAAAAGCTACCCCTCATCCCACACAAACAAAAAACCCCGCTACTGCAAGGCTCTTGCTTAAATGCTTTTGGTGGGAGTTATTTCAACTTGAAATTTACAGGAATAGAAATCCAAACACCCACGGCACGTTCACGCTGTTTTGCAGGACGAAATCTTGTTTTTCGAATTGCTTCCATGGCCGCTTCATCTAAGCCGGTATTTGGCACACCTTTCAGAATTAAAGTTTCCTTTACACGGCCTTTTTTATCAATGAAAGCCTGAACAATCACTACACCCTCTATTCCTGCTTCCTGGGCAATCTCCGGATAGGTCGGGCGAATCGGTGATAAAGCGACAGGCGGATCATCGTAGGGGATAAAGACAACCCGGGGTCCTGATGGCGGCGGCGGCGGCGCATCTAGACTTGAAAAGTCGTCGAAGTCCAATTCGTCTAGAGTCAGATCATCCGCAATATCCTCATCGTCAGACGGGACAGGGATAGATGGACGGGCAGGTGGCGGAGTATTGTCAATTTGCTGCGTCTGAGGAATATCAATATTCTCTATTATAATCTGGTCAACATCTTCAAATTCCATTGAAGCCAGAAAACGGGGGAATATAATAAATATAATAATGACTAAAGCAATTCCCGCCAAACCGGCCAATCGTACATTCACCGGATAGGCATGCTTCAGCGGATTTATTTTTCCCATTAGTTTACCAGTGTTTTTGTGGAGTAATTAAGCTTCAGAGCATCAGCGTCACGGAGTTTTTCATGAATGCCGGACACCTGCTCCATTTTTGCCTCCTCGTCTGCTTTCAATGAGACTACGATTTGAGGGTCAGCCACTCGTTTATCATACATGATCTTGGATATATCTTCGATGGTAAAAAGACGGTCATCAATGGATATAAGCCCATCCTTTGAAACCCAGATGTGTGATGTATGCCTTTTGGATTTTAGTTTTTCTATCCGTTTTGCTTTGGGGAGTTTCACAGGCAGCCCAGAATATTCACGCAATACCGTTGTGACCATGAAAAAGATCAGCAGCATGAAAATAATATCGGGCATGGAAGCCGTGGGTATTTCGCTTGAGATTTGAGTTTTACGTGAAAATTTCATTATTCGCTATTAGCAATGGAAATTCGTTTGGCATCTGCCATTTTCAACTGGTCGATCACACGTATATAATCCATATAAGCTGTTTTGGGATGGGCTTTAACAGACACAATCAATTTGTCATTCTCCCGCAGCCTTCTGCCTACGATCTTGCTGATTTGTTCCGCAGGTGTAGGTTCTTCATCCAGTAAAACTTTCCCTCGGGAGTTAATCAGGCAATTTAAAATATTTTCTTTCCGTATTTCGATCTCGACATCTCCCGCAGGTGGCAAAACGATACCAAGGCCTTTATCTGTGTCAATCGTGGTAGTTACAAGAAAAAATATCAGTAAGAGAAAGGCAATATCTGCCATAGATGAGGTAGGAATTTCTCCTCCCTTAAACCTACGTTTTTTATTCGCCATGAGGCATTACGACTAAACTATTTTTTCGTTTCAGCTTCGTATAGGTGGTCCATGATTTTCACAGACTGTTCTTCCATATCCAAAACCAGTTTATCGATACGGGATACGAAAAGGTTTTGGAAGGTTTGAATAATCATGGCTACAACCAGTCCGAACGCAGTTGTAAGCAGTGCCTGGGAAATGCCTCCGGCCACAACGGCCGGAGAAATATCGTTGGCGGCTTTAATGGCATCGAATGCGCTGATCATACCGATCACAGTGCCGGTAAAACCCAGCATGGGAGCAATAGTGATTACAGCATTTAGCCAAATCATATTCTTTTCCAGGAAGGCCATCTCAATGGCACCAGCATTTTGAATCGCTTTTTCTACATCAGCCAGGCCGCGGTGAAGGCGTGATAAGCCAGCGTGAAATATTGCAGAAACCGGACCCTGTGTCTGCTCACAAAGTTCTAATGCTGCCTCAGCTCCATCGTTATCAATTACTTTTGTAATATCATCGAAGAATGTTTCAGAATCGATTCTAGACATCATTAGCGAATAAATTCGCTCGAGCGTAAATACAAGGCCAAAAACAAGGGCTACCAGAATGGGCCACATAAAATTTCCACCATCATGAAAATATTGTACCATTTTATTTCTCCATATTTGATTTTATATAATGTACAAACCTGAATATAACAACAAATGGGTTGAACACAATAAGAAAGAATATATTGTTCAAATTCTTGCTTTAAAGGCGTTAATTAATTCAAGGTTTCTAAGAATGCGTCCGCTTCGTGAAAGTGTTTTATTGATTCTTGAACCTGATTATCCATTTGCAATCTTATACTTGCTGATTTGTCCTTTCCCCATGCAGCGCCTGCAATTTCTCCTTTAATTTGATTATGGATGAATGCCAGATCCGCAAGTAGAGAATCCTCAACAAATTCAATGGAATCCTGTTCTAAAAGGTGGAGAAAATCTTTAAAGACCCGATCAGAAACAGTCCACGAATCTCTGAAAACATCAAAAGAATTGAATTCATTTTTATGTTTTGAAACATATTCCGAAGCAAAATTGAAAATGGGGCGTTTGGGATTGCGCAATATATTTCCAGTTTCGCTTGTAAACTGCTGCCTGTACGGAATATAAATATCTGGAGTAATTCCCCCTCCTCCATAAATAGTTCTACCAGCCCTTGTTTTGTATTTTGGTCGCAACTCTTTCAGGCTGTCAATCTTAGATTCACGATCAACCGCGTATAATTCACGGTAATAGGCCAGGTTTTTGCCATCCTCATATGGCCGCTGGATCAATCTGCCGCTGGGTGTGTAATACCTTGCAATGGTTACGCGAACAGCACCACCGCTGTCAAGGGGCAGTTGCCGCTGCACAAGTCCTTTACCAAAACTGGTTTCGCCCGCTACAAGCCCACGGTCCAGATCCTGGACCGCGCCGGATACAATTTCACTGGCGCTGGCGGACCCTCGGTTAATCAGTACGATCAATGAAAAGCCATCTCTGCCTTTTTCCGGCTTGGCAATAAAAACTTGGTTGGATTCCCGTATTTTTCCTTTTGTAAAGACCAGGGTGTCCTTGGTGGTAATAAACTGGTTAGAGATGGCTGCTGCCTGTTCAAGGTATCCACCGCTGTTTCCTCTGAGATCAAAAATAAGACGTTTCATGCCTGCCGTATTCAGCTTGTCCAATGCCATGCTTACTTCTTTTTCAGTCGTTGCCGAAAACCGCCGTAAGGAAACATAACCCGTGATATCATCGATCATTGTAGCTGCCCCAACGCTGTATATGGGAATATCATCACGGATAATGGTCACATCAAACGGCTTCCCTGAACCAATGCGACTAATAGTGACATCTACAGCAGTGCCCTTGCGGCCCCTTAATTTTTTAAATACTTCTTCTTTGGTGATCTTGTAGGCATCCTCACTATTGATAGCAATAATCTTATCTCCCGGCATCAGGCCTACAATGTCTGAGGGGCTGTCTGGCACCGGTGAAATGACGGTGATATAGCCGTTTAGAATATCAAATTCAATTCCTATTCCTTGAAAATTACCCCGGAAAAGTTCGTCAATATTATTCTGTTCCTTTGCCGGGATATAAACAGAATGAGGATCCAGTTCCTCCATAAGTCCATGAAAAGCACCATCCATGATCTTTTCCATATCGACGGTGCCAAAATAAAAATGATTCACATAGGAAATTATTTGCTGCAGAACCTTGGTTTTATCACGAAGGATTCGGTATATATTTTCGTTGTTTGGATACAGTGTTGGCGTTAGGAGAAAAACTCCTATTATAAAACCAAAAAGCGCTGACAGGCATAATGGCCAGATACGCCGGAAATTCTTTATCATTTTTTAGAATAGCTTAAAAGTATTTACAAGCCAATATAAAGCATAGTTCTAAATACAACTCCCTGGATTGCAGCGGTAGGTGAATCGCTAATCTCAGTACGCCCATTTAATTTCCAACTACCGTTTCCAATGGTCCCTTTGTTAAAACCAACGCTTATTCTTAATCCCATACGCTCTAAAAATTGCCATTTCATTGCTATGTAAGGCTGAAAATTGAAAAATGTAGCACTAACATCCCGTAATAGACTAGGCGCTGCTGTAGGTCTAAGAGTTTCTTGTTGATCTATAGTACCATCAGATACTAAAATTAATAAATTTTCTCCATTTTCATCATACGTACCATAGACATTCTGGAATGTTTTATCCCAAGTCGGTGTACCAGCTTGTTGTTCGATTGCAATATTCGCCCTGGCTAGCCCTAACAATGCACCTGCAGATAATTCTAGGTCTTGTAGTAAAGGCATTACATACTCAACAGATCCGGCTCCAAGAGCTATAGAAAATTTTGCATCAATTGTTGGACTAAAATCTCCTTCATAAGATTTAGTTATATCTCCAACAGAAAAAATATTATCATTATTTGTATCTTCATATAAAATGATATTTGGTATAGTACTTATACTGGAAGCGCCCACACCAGCATACCCACCCACTCGCCATTTACCGGTTATGTGAGCAAATCCTTCCCCACCATGGATAACAAAAGGATCTTTGAAGTCATTTGTTTTCAAGCCAAGGCTTTCCAATCTTGAAGCCCCAGGAATTGAATCAAGGGAAATATACATAGGGCTATAACCGATCCCTCCGCCAAAAAAGTCTTCAACAGGGTAGCCGAATTGGCCCAGAGCAATTGTTAGATTAAACAGAATAATTATAATGTTGTTTTTCATGATAATGGGGTTTTCCGCATGAAGACCGGTTTGTGGAGCATTACATAAATTATGAAGAAATTATAGAAAATAACTGAAAAATTACTCGAAAAACGGATCAGGTGCTTTTCCTTGTAAAAAAACTGTTTTTAACCTTAATTTTAGCGAGTAAACGAGGTAAGGGAGATCAAGCGTGATTTGCCTCCCGATAAATTGCATTCAAATTTGGTATGAATCATGAGGTTAAGTACGTCTAATGGGGGAAAAACAACCTCCTTGCGGATAATCGTATCAACAGTCCTGTTGTTTTCTGCACTTCTGGCAGAAGGCGCACTATATTTTCAAGGTGTTTATGACCTGGACCAAGATGGAATTCAGGAAGCGTTGTTGCTTAATTCCGGGGAGATGTCTGCCAGCTGGGTTGAACTGTCCGGAACTAAGGTTGACCAGGTTCTGTGGCAATATTCATTGCCATATAAAGGCAAATTTGCAGATGCTGAATTGCTGGACGTTGATAGTGATGGCCTGTTGGATCTGGTGGCGGTTGCGGAACTCACTCCATCAACAGTCACAAAAGACTGGCTCTATGTCTTTAAGGGTACAAAAACTATTTTTACTGCTGCCCCCATGACTCTGAACTATCAATCATTGGATCTGGGTACGGTCCGCCCGTTAAATATATCCAAAATACCGGAAAGCAATGATCAATTAGCTGTAGCATTTGGTACCCCGGTGCGACAGGCAATGATTTTCAATTTATCGCTTTCAGACAAAGAGATTACACTGGGAAATACAAAGATGCTGAGTGCCCCCATCGTTGAAAATGGCTATGGACATCTGTTTGCAAGCGGCTTTATCAGTAATGGTGTTAGTTATCTGGCGATTTTGTCCCCGGAAGGCAATAAAATAAAGACCGCTGTATTTGATATGAATTCCCAGGGCCGGTTGTTGAAATCTGATTTGTTACTTGTAGGTGACGCCCGGCACTTGATAGGTGCCGGTATCCAGCCATTTAAGACAATGCAGGCTGCAGGCAATGGTCTGGTGGTACCCTATGGAACAGATGATGTTTTTCTATTGCAGGTTGAAGGGTCAGAGCTGCAACTAAAGGAAACGGATATGACCGGACAAGCTATACCGCAAATAGTAGAATATCAACATGGCGAAATACAGAAAAAAGTCATTGATAAAACAAGTGAAAGTAGCATGATTCCACCACCACCCATGCCCATTGAAAATGAAAGGATGAGTTTTAAGGAACTCACCAGTCTGCCGTACGATTATAAAGAAGCCCAATTCAAAGAAAAAAGACCTATTGCGCCGTTTAAAAAAGACATAGAAGCACTGACACCCACTTTGGGTGATTATCTTGCTTCTGTCAAGGCAGCAGAAGCTCAACCCGTAGAAGCTGAGATTGAACGGACTGGTGTGCCGGAAGCAACTCAAGAGATGCATAGTGAGCGGTGGGCAGATGAAGCAGGGTTTGAGCAGGTAGAACTGGGAGAATATATCCCAGAACTGGTGGATGCCTCCAAAACGCCAGTTGTTCCAAGTTTGGATGATGGTGTAATCACATTTACCAACGCAGTGCAGGAAGTGATAGCTTTTAAACCGGTCACTCAGGACCTTAGCCAATTTGAACCTGTTGAAGGTGAAATTGATTTATATTATGTGTTGGCCATAACACCTGCTGTGAGCGACACCAAAGACCGGTATGTGTTTGATGGCGAGGTACCATTTGGCGTGTCGGTAAACCAGATACCACAGATTGGTGACCCGACTCATTTTCAACACGGAATTTCGGCCAATTTGAATGGCTTGCGTCCGGGTGAAACATTTGATTTTGCTTATTCGCTCCGTAACGTCCAGACCGATAGTGTGACCACCTTGATCATGGTACACGATATGCAGACCAATGTGGTTTTTATGTCAATTCTGCCAGAAAGGGATTCCCTGTCGCAATCCTATCAACCAGAAGCTTTTGATCCCACATTATTTGAATTCCCTGATTATTTCTTTGATGGTTTTCCCACATCACTGGGGATGGATTTTACAGACAAACTTATTCGTTTTTCCTTTTCCGGAAACTCCGATACAACAATACATAAGGGCATCTATCTTTCTTCCACAACACCGTCGGTTCCTGCCCAATCCCTGGCCGTATTTATGGATGATGGGAAATTACAGGCCATCCGGGGTGAAATTATTGTGCGCGAAAACGGTTCCAAAAAAGTAACAACAGAATTTGATCTGGATGGTTATGTAGAACCCAGTGTCATGTTTTCCAGGCTTATCCAGGAATATTTTCCCGATTCCCTGAAAGTGCAGCTTTTACAGGATGGCTCCTTGAAGGAACCCTTATTTGGGCCGAAGGATAAATTGCCTAAGATTGTTCGGGAACAGCGTCTGCCGGATGCACAGTTTGATCAGACCAACCCGGAAATTCCAGTTGTGCCGATTCAAAGCATGGTGCCGGAAGCCGAATCAACTTCCACAGAGAAACCTCCAATCGAAGAAACACCATATGCGCCTGAGGCCGTTGCACAAACCGCCGATACAACTGTTATTGCTCCGAATATGAAATCTGCGCTTGATGACTCGCTCAAGCTTGAGAAGGCGAAAGAACTGCCGATAAAAACAGATGAGAAAAACAACGATCCGGCCGAATCCTCACTACCGGTCCCGGAAAAATCACAACCCGAATCACCCGTTCCTGATCCAAAGGACGGCGATGGACAATAAAAATTAATCATAATTAACTTTATTTATGTACCGAATCAAATTTAAGCGCTGTCTTTTTCTGGGATTATTGTTTTGTGGCAGCATATTGCTGGGGCAGAAAATTATTCATATGAATGGTTCCTATGATTTGGACGGTGATAAACGACTGGAATTCATTTCTTTAGAACTGGACCCTGACACAGATGTTTTCCCAACCGCAGTGCGTTATTATGAAATGGATGTGGACGGTTATCAGAATCTGATCTGGGAATTTTCTCCGCCAGCAGGCCTGGAGGGATATTTTGTGGATGCCCGGATAGGGGATCTGATCGGGAATGGTTCCCCCAATCTGATTATTGTTATGAATCTTTCTCGGTTCGGGGACAATGCTACCCCCCATGTGTTTATAGCGACTTATTCTTGGGATGGAGCATCGTTTTCAGAACTGCCGTCTGCGACTCTTGATATTGGCAAGGGGAACCGGTCGCTGCGCTGTAATAATTTTCAATTACTGGATCAGGATGCTGATGGCGATGAGGAATTAATCCTTTCCCTGGGCAGCCCTTTCCGGGGATTTGCCATTGTTGATTACCGGGAGCAGGGATTTGTTTTGACAAAAAAGGTAAGACCCGATGAACTATTGATTGGATCAGCGCTCCTGTATGTCGGCGTTGTAGATTATGACGGCGATGGATATGCGGATGTTTTGGCAATGAGTCAGGAAGGAAGAACCCTGAAAGCGCAGCCCTTTTATAACATTGGCGGTGTTTTCGATTCCGGCCATATGATAAGAAAAACCATTGATGGCATCAACGGTATCCTTCCCCAATCTTTTGAACTTACAGATTGGGATGCTGATGGATTTTTTGATGTCCTAGCAGGTTTCGGTTCTGGTGATGTGATTGGCTTCACTCTAACGCCAGCCACGCTTGTTGTAGAGGAGGTACCTGTGAACCCAGGCCCCTTAACCCAGATTTCTATTGAGGATTTTAATCAGGACACCTACGAAGATATGCTTATGCTGTCATCCGACATCAATGCCTTGACCTTAGTATCGGGCAAGGATGGAGGTGTTGAAGGTGTGCAGAATGCGATGAGCAACGTTCCGCAAAATATCCAGATCTTTGCCATGCTGCCTCTTACCAAGTCTGGGCTTTATACCGGCAGTGTCCTGCTCTCAGGCTGGGATGGAAAAGAGAATTCCCTTTATGTGGTGGATCTTGGTAAAAAATCAGATCGTTTTGATCAAGGGTTCATTTTGAGCTCCGATTTTATATCAGAAAAACTTCCGGATCTTTTGTCAAATATTCAGGATGATAAACCGGAAGTGCCTGAAGTGTACATTGAAGTGTCTCCAGAAGAAATCACTACACTACAACCGCAGACTCAAGAACGGATCATTACGGATCTTGGCGAATCGCCTCGAGCATTCATTCCCGGAACTTTGGATCCTAGAATCTTGGAAGGGAAAGTATTAAAAGAACAGCCACGGGTAACGCCCCCTAAAAAAATTGAAAGAACTCTTGAAAAGCCAAAACAGCCTAAACCAAAAGAAACAGTAGGAATGCGTTTGCCAAAGCATATTCTTCCCAAATATGTATTAACTCCCGGTCACCCTTTTCTATACGAACTGCCAAAGAATGAGGAAGAAGAATTTTACAGTTTTCGTTGGGAATCGTTGCCCCCCCAGGGGATGTATTTTTTTTATGAATCGAAGGCAATAAACTGGGTGCCTACAGAAAAGCAGCTTGATGCTTTCCAGATCAGCTACCATGTCAGGATGAAAGTTGATGAAATTATGGAACCCACCTCGGCCTCTACTGAAGAGAATCAGGAATATAAAGCATTGCCCGTCCTGGAAAGCCGCGATGAAAGCATGTGGATTTATGTGAACGATCCACCGCGATTTTTAACCCAGCCGGAAGAGACAGAATTTGTTGCCGGAACGACTTTTCGATACGAGCCCATTGTTCAGGACCGCAATAAAGATGCAAATTTTCAATTTGATCTTGAGATAGCCCCGAAAGGCATGACCTTGGAAAACGGGGTAATAACTTGGGTAACAGACAGCAGCCATGTTGAAGTATATGATGTTCGTTTGGTGGTGTCCGATGGATTTGACAGAACCGCTCAGGAATTCAAGCTGTTTGCCCGGGCAGGGGTACGGATTTTATCTATGGCGCCCACCACGGGGAGAGTTGGTGAAAACTATACCTATGCGGTGAAAGTCTGGAAACAGGGCGAGGATGAAATTGTAAAGTATAAACTCTTTTATGGACCAGATGGGATGAAAGTGGATCCGAAAGGGAATCTGCTTTGGACACCCAACCCTGTTCAAGTCGATACAGTAAAATATGCTCTGGTGGCCATGCTTGGCGTGGCTACAGACACACAGTTTGTGGATTTGTTTGTAAATCATCCACCCGTTATCAAAAAAGCACCTCCACCCATGAATAAAGTCAATGTGGGCGGGGTCTGGGATTACCAGTTGGAGATTGAGGATCCCAATATAAAAGACCAGATTGTCTATACTGCCCACAGCCTGCCCCAAGGTATGCGTATGGATCCAAATACAGGCCGTTTACGGTGGGAGCCCGGCCTGCAAAATATCGATTTTCATAAACTCAGGATTGAGGTGTCCGATGGACATGAATCCAGGTTCATAGAATCAGAATTTTTTGTCAATGCACCAATTCAAATTGTTTCAGTTCCGTCCATGGCCGCCACGGTAGGCGCAGAATACGCGTACTCGATAATGACAGTGGATAAAAACAGAGGCTCGCTTTTACCGTTTAATAAAGTCGTTAAAGTGGAAAATGTTTCTGCCATTAGAATGTATTCAGTGAACATCACCGATGATGTAGCTGTTGAAAACATCGATCGTTATCTCGCCGACTGGCATAACGCTGATGCAGTTTATTATGTGGATCCCAAGCATCCTGCTGATTCCCTGGTCTCACGGTTGAACATGAAGCGCTATACACATTCTGTGTTTTTTGAAGAGAACAGACTGTGGGTGATCCTGCAGACTGTGGACGGTCGAACCATCAAGATCAAAGATTTCCTGTGGGAATTTTTTATTGGTAAAGATAAGGGCCGACCGCCGCGCGTAGTAGTAGAACGAATCAGTCCAGTCAAATATTCATTGTTGGATTTTCCGGAAGGCATGGTAGTGGATGAAGGGTCAGGAACCATTCGCTGGATACCAAAGATTGATCAAGTGGATACACAGCGGATTACTGTGATTGTCTCTGATGGGTACACTAAGGATGAACAAACGTTTGAAGTGTATGCTAACCATATGCCCACCATTGTGTCCAATCCGCCAAGAATGGCTTTGGTTGGCGACCTGTTTAAATACCAGATCAATGTGGATGATAAAAATGAAAATGCAAATCTGGAATACGACCTGATAAAAGGCCCCCATGGTATGCAAATGGATCGCTACGGTAAAATTTTATGGGTCCCTAAAACAGCCCAGATTAATTATAATAATTATGAAGTTTCTGTCAGTGATGGTTATGGTACGGATATACAACAGGGCAGAATTTTTGTAAACAACCCCCCTACCCTCATGTCGGCCCCGAAGCCGGTGGGGCTTACCGGTCATACCTGGCGCTATAAAATGACCACGGAAGATTTGAATAAGGATCGCGTAACCTACCGCGCTGTCCGTCTGCCAAAATATGCAGACTTTGATAAGAAAAAAGCTACAATTGATTGGACTCCGCGCCAGAACCAAACAGGCATGAATGATTTTATTTTAATGGCCATTGATGAGCATGGGGCTACTTCAGCTCACGAATTTCAGGTTCATGTATTTCATGATCCCAGTTCAAAGCAATTGGTCAATACAGGCTGGCCGCTGATGCTTACTTTTGTGGGTGTGGTTTTTGCATGGGGAATGTCTAGCTTATAAACGGCTGCAACAACTGCTTTAATTCCTTCTCTTTGGAAAACCTAATATGGGCGCCAAGCACAACAGTGGGGTACCCACTTGTGAAATTCTGGACCTTCACCCAATCCTTTTCTGTAGTAACTAGATACTCTGCATTCGTTTTTTTTGCTTGTATATCGATGGTTTCCAGGTCTTGCTGAGAATAGCTGTAATGATCCTCAAATTCCTTCATGCCACAAATTATGGCTCCCAGGTTATTTATACTGGCCCTGAAACTTGCAGGATCGCCTATTGCAGAAAAAATGAATACCTTTTTATTTTTCAGGGTTACAGATTCTGAATTTGAATGACAGCGTATTGGTGAAACAGTGCTCTCCATTTGTGAATTAAAGATTCTTAAATCTGTTTCCTTTAATTTTCTTGATAAAAAAGGCTTTGGCTTCTGCAGATTTGTTTTGGTTACAATAATTGCATCCGCGCGGGTAATATTTCCCCACGGTTCCCTTAAAATGCCATAGGGTATTAATTTGTGATCAATCATCCGGTCACGGGCATTCACCAGAACAAGATCAAAGTCACGTTCCAGTGCCCGGTGTTGGAATCCGTCATCTAGAATGATGATTTGGGGTTGAAACTTTTGTGTTAGAAACATTCCACCTCTAAAACGATCATCGTCCACCACCAGAGGTATTCCATCCAGGATATTGGCCAATAAATACGGCTCATCGCCACACTCTTCAAAATCTGATATTGGACCCGATAGACCGTCTGTAACCAATACAGTACCTTTGGATTTGCGTCCATACCCCCTGCTCAGAATTGCAACTTTTTTCCCGTGACGTTTTAGCAACTGCGCTAAAAATATGACCATGGGTGTTTTTCCTGTTCCCCCCACTGTTATATTGCCCACGCTGATCACGATACAGGGCAATCGCTTAGAAACAAAGAACCCAAAATTGTAAAAAAAGTTACGCCAGTAGACGACTCCCCAGTAAAATAAAGCCAAGGGGAACAAGAACCAGATAAGATATTCTTTATTCAGCCTCATTACTTGTACGCTGCAAGTTATTATATTCCAATTTGTCCATCACCGCAATCAATTGATCTGCGCATTCCTTCTGATTCATATATCTATCGAAAAACAATGGTTCCCCATATTCTATAAAAATTCTGCCAAATGGTTTTTCTACGTAAAATGTATCCCAGTTGGTAAAACCCCAGCGTTTTGTAGAAAATGCTGTCACTGGAACAATTGCAGTGCCGGTTATCTGGGCTGCCCGGATTATACCTGGTTTTGGAATTCGGGCCGGCCCTGAAGGACCGTCAGGTGTAATAAAAACCAAGGCAGGCGGACTCTTAAGCACCTGTACGATTTCTTTGTATGCCTCTGCGCCCTTTTCTTTGCTGGATCCTCGTATCATATTCAACCCCCATTTTATGCAAATCCGGGAAATAATTTCGGCGTCTTTATGTGTGCCGGCTATAGCATGATAATTATATCCAGACAAGTTTTTTATTATCGGGAGAAGTTGACCATGCCAACAGCAGATCAAAACGGATTTTCCTGTCTTTAAGATATCCTGGTAGTTATTCGCACCTCTTACGTTCCAGCGGTTGGTCGAATAAAACAGCCTTAATACCCAGTTTCCCATCCAAGCATAAAAAAAGGTTATAAGACTGGAATCAAATTTTCGCATTATTCTTTGTTCCGTGATACAATGGCTTCTGCGGCCCGGCCGTAAACGCCGGGCATACCAAGGGTTCTCCGCACAGTATCAAATCCAGTTAACATTTTTTTTCTTTTGGCATTAGAAGTGTCCAGTAAAGGTTCAACTGCAGCAGCTAGATTTTCTGGAGTCATCTTATTTTGCAGATATTCTGGAACAATAGCGTCATCAGCGATCAGGTTGACTATTGAAGCATAGTGAATGTTGATCATAAATTTGGTCAAGAGCCAGGATAACAAAGAAAACTTGTAACATACAACTATAGGCGTTTCTTCCACTGCGCATTCCAGCGTTGCTGTACCAGAGGATACAATTGCTGCAGTAGCAGAGGTCATTGCTTTACGGGCATTGGGCTCAATTTTAAAATTTTCTGGTATATGATTCAGAGTAATTCCGGGAGCAGGAGCCACCACGACCTGGAGATTGTCTATTTTATTTTTCAGCAAATCCACTGCTCTAAGGAACACCGGCCAGTGCAGTTCTATTTCCTGCCGGCGGCTTCCCGGTAATAGTAAAAGAATTGGACAGGAAGCATTGAGACCATGGCGAGTGAAATATTCTTGGGGAGATTCATTAGTATATATTGTTTCCACAAAAGGATGACCGATATAATTTGTCGGCAGTCCCCGTGATTCATACCATTCCTGCTCAAAAGGGAAAATAGATAAAGCCTGATCAAGAGTAGATTTCATTGTTTCTACCCTTTTTTCTTTCCAGGCCCAAGACTGGGGTAAAATAAAATAAGTTATAGGGATGTTTAAATGCTGAGTATTTTTTGCCAGTCTGAGATTAAATCCGGGATAATCAATTAAAACAATACGGTCAGGTTTAGTGCGGGCAATGGTATCCACTGTTTTGCCCATGATCTGAATCATTTTTGGCAAATGTTTTATTATTTCGATGAAACCCATAATCCCCAGATTGTCCGTATGCTCCAGTATCTGCATACCAGAATTTTTCATATTCTCACCCCCATGTCCCATAAATGAGGAATTGGGATCAATTCTTTTTATGGCAGATATCAGTTTTCCTCCGTGTATGTCGCCGGAGGTCTCCCCGGCGACGAAAAAATACTTTATAGTTTCCTTAGTCATTCAGTGCAGGCGCTGATTATAATAAAATAGCATCACCAAAGTAAGTTCTGACAAAAATTAAGCTCAGGATGAACACAATGTTTTGCAAAGTACGTTTTTCGGTGTTGATTGTGTTGGTCAGTGAGGCGGGTATGCGATTATCGGGACCATTCCAGGGAAAAATTCGAGGAATAAAACGGGGCACATTGTTTTTGTATATATCATATTCTGTACCAAACAAATCTGCAAGGGTTTCTTCCTCAAGGGAAATTATCATGGCATACTGAATGGCAAAAAAGATTAATACAAGACCGAACAATTCCCACATAAAAACGCCTCCTGCAATAAAAGTAACGCCCATATAGATAACCATATTACCCAAGTAAAGTGGGTTTCGGGTGTGGGCATAGGGTCCAGATGTACACAGTGAAGGAGCGCCGACTTTCCGGGTACGGGTAATTCCGCCGGCATAGCGAACAGCAAAAAAACGGATATATTCCCCGATGAATACTGATCCAAAACCAATCCACAGGAAAGGGAACCGGGGTTCTGCGAGATAAAGAAGAATGAATACAATCGGGGCCGGGGTAAAACTTCTATAGGAAAAAAAGAAATTTCTTAAATCCATCAATCAATATCTCTAATAATTATTTCCTGTATCTGTAAAGCTATATCGAGCGCATCGCGCCCTGCAAGGCCGCTCACGATTGGTAATTCTTTACCTTGCACAGATCGAATGAAATTTTTCAATTCCATTTCCAAGGCATCCCCTCCTTTGATAGGAGG
>Ga0208766_1000132_pt1 | contig 38564 bp, 47 predicted proteins | sample ETN01SmetaG_3_FD_185792 | JGI IMG/M metagenome (GOLD analysis project Ga0208766, IMG submission 185792) | Marine microbial and viral communities from oxygen minimum zone, Eastern Pacific Ocean - ETNP2014F12-01SV263 (SPAdes) (version 2) | ecosystem: Environmental > Aquatic > Marine > Oceanic ... | reverse complement strand
TTATTATTTCCAAAATTTGGTTTAGCAGAATCAACAAATTATTTGCTTTTTAAAGATTTAGTACAATACACAAGCAGTGTAGACGCATATAGCAATATATGTGTAAAAAACTTTAACCATAAACAGGCAGAGACAGACTTATTTGATTTAATATTAATATTAAAAATAAATTACCGTTTAGAGGAAAATGATATTATGGCTTTACGCGATAAATATCATAGAATTAATAAATCTACGACATCGCAACTTACGCAACTTGGCTTAAACAAAAGAAAAAATTTGTGTACAAAATATTTAAAAATATTTGAAAGATTCGATAAAAAGAAAAATGAAAAGCTTACTGAAATTCTAGCCCCTGCTGATATTCAATAATATGTTGAAAAACACCAGATTGATGTTGTGTAGGCATATGACATAGTGCGAGAATATAATTAACTAAATATATCTTTAATGGAGTAATGTAGGAGAGTTAAATGGCAGTACCACCTCTTGGACCACCACCACGTTTTCTTGGAATGAAAATAACCTCTAATAGAATAGAGTCGGCATTAATTGTGTTTGTTACTCTTTGTTTGAGTGGTATTTTCTATGGTAATAATTTTTTAAATGCGGCAAAAACTATCCTAGCATTGGGTACAGTATGGGCACTTTACCTATGGATTATAAAAAACCCAGAAAGACCGTATTAAATATTTTAAATTGTTGTTCTAGATAAATAATGATTTGTGTTATAAATACATATTCTGAATTATTGGAGGGGTACTCAAGCGGTCAACGAGGGCAGACTGTAAATCTGCTGGCCCTGCCTTCGCAGGTTCGAATCCTGCCCCCTCCAAACTTGTTTAGATGCGGGTATGGTACAATGGTAGAACTTCAGCCTTCCAAGCTGACGATACGGGTTCGATTCCCGTTACCCGCTCATTAAATTAATTAATATGCTTTGTGAATGTAGATATGGAAAAAATAAGGAATTTTTTTAAAGTAGAATCGAATTATCAATTATTTATAGTAAATTTAGTATTTGCAGTCACAGGCACTCTAGCGGTTTATTTTGCTGGAACCATTATTATATTCGTGGGTTTGAATGAAAATAGCATAAACCCAATATTTTATTGGATTTTTCGAATACTTCTCTTAATTCCTGTTTACCAGTTCTTACTGATAATAGTTGGAACACTATTTGGCGAATTTTCATATTTTTGGGAAATGGAAAAAAAAATGCTAAATAGGTTTATAAAAAAACCTCAATAAAAAGTTTTAATTTTCTGTAAATTCCCATCTGCTTTCACTATTATTCATTGTATATGAAGTTTGCCCATATAGCTCAGTCGGTAGAGCACTTCCTTGGTAAGGAAGAGGTCACCGGTTCAAATCCGGTTATGGGCTAAAATTAATGTATTTTAGTTAAATTTTAGTGTATTTGCATGAAAAAGTAGTTTATTATTTCTCTACTTAAAACTGTAATTATTTAACTGGGGATTTAACAATGGCAAAAGATAAATTTGAAAGAAATAAGGAGCATGTCAACGTTGGCACAATAGGTCACGTTGATCATGGTAAGACAACATTAACTGCTGCTCTAACTAAGGTTATGGGTGAAAAATATGGTGGGGAATTCAAAGCGTATGATCAAATTGATAATGCGCCTGAAGAAAAAGCAAGAGGTATCACTATTGCAACAGCCCACGTTGAATATGAGTCTGAAAAGAGACATTATGCTCATGTAGACTGTCCAGGCCATGCTGATTATGTAAAAAATATGATTACTGGTGCTGCTCAAATGGATGGTGCAATTTTAGTATGTTCTGCAGCAGACGGGCCAATGCCTCAAACTCGTGAACATATTTTGTTAGCAAGGCAAGTAGGCGTCCCCCATATTGTTGTATATCTAAATAAAGCAGATCAGGTAGACGATAAAGAACTTACAGATTTAGTAGAAATGGAAATTAGAGAATTATTAACTAAGTATGAATTCCCAGGCGATGATGTACCTATAATTACGGGATCAGCTCTTAAAGCAATAGAGGGCGATACGTCTGATATTGGTATACCATCAATCGAAAAACTTATTGAAGCAATGGATAGTTTTATCCCTGTGCCAGAAAGACCAGTTGATGGAAAATTCTTAATGCCTATAGAGGATGTTTTCTCTATTTCAGGTAGAGGTACTGTAGTTACAGGCAGAATTGAAAGAGGAAAAGTAAACGTTGGAGATGATATAGAAATCGTTGGAATCAAAGACACTACAAAAACCACATGCACAGGAGTTGAAATGTTTAGAAAACTTCTAGACGAAGGTATCGCTGGTGATAATGTAGGTGTTCTTTTGCGTGGTACAAAACGTGAAGAAGTAGAACGTGGACAAGTATTATGCTTGCCTGGTTCTGTTAAACCCCATACAAAATTTGAATGTGAGATTTATGTTTTATCTAAAGAAGAAGGTGGAAGACACACTCCATTCTTTGCGAACTATAGACCTCAATTTTACTTTAGAACTACCGATGTAACGGGAGCTATAGAACTTCCAAAAGATGTTGAAATGGTTATGCCAGGAGACAATGTCAAAATGAAAGTTGAATTAATCACTCCAATCGCTATGGAAGAGGGATTAAAATTCGCGATTCGTGAAGGTGGTAAAACTGTTGGAGCAGGAGTAGTTGCAAAAATTATAGAGTAATAGCTAATCATCTGATTTAATTAGATAGATAGGCTAGTAGCTCAATTGGTAGAGCGACGGTCTCCAAAACCGTAGGTTGGGGGTTCGAGTCCCTCCTGGCCTGTAATTATAAGGAAGCCATGTCAGAATCAAAAAATATAAAGAGACGCAGTAATATACCTCTTACAATGTTGTCATTAGTGATGTTAATGATTGGTGTAGTAATGTTTTATTATTTTTCTGAGATTCGCTTATTTTATCGTGTTTTAGGGATGTTGGTTGTAATAGGCATGTCAATCATCATATTATATCAAACAGATTTTGGTAAAACCGCCTATAGTTACATTATTGATTCTAAAGTAGAGTTAAAAAAGGTAACATGGCCAACAAAACAAGAAACTACTCAAACAGCCCTGGGAGTTATTGTTATAGTGATAATTATTGGATTAATACTGTGGTTGTTAGACATGTTATTTGCTTGGGCAATTGGAAATTTATATGGAATCAGGTAGCGTCGATATGAAATGGTATGTATTGCAGGCATATTCTGGCTATGAAAATAAAGTCAAACAAACCCTTGAGGACACAATAAAGCGCGAAGGTTTAGAAAAGTCTTTTGGTGAAATATTAGTCCCAACAGAAGAAGTATTAGAAATTAAGGACGGTCAAAAGAAAAGAACTGAGAGAAAATATTTTCCTGGATACGTAATGATAAAAATGGAAATGAATGATAGTACTTGGCATTTAGTCAAGAACTCACCTAAAGTACTAGGTTTTGTGGGTAGCACTGGAGACAAACCCATACCACTTCCCGCTAGTGAGGCTGAAAATTTAATAAAATCAATGCAGAAAGACGCTGATCAACCTAAACCAAAAGTAATGTTTGAGCCTGGAGAAGTCGTTAGAATAACAGATGGACCATTCAATGATTTTAATGGAGTGGTAGAAAAGGTTGATTTTGAAAAAAATAGACTTAAAGTATCAGTTCTGGTGTTTGGTAAACCAACGCCAATTGAACTATCATTAACCCAGGTTGAAAAGGGATAATATTATGGCAAAAGAATTAGTAACACAAGTTAAACTACAGGTTCCAGCGGGAAGCGCTAACCCTGCACCTCCAGTAGGACCTGCTTTAGGGCAGCATGGTTTAAACATTCAAGATTTTTGTAAGCAATTCAACGATAAAACAAAAGACATAGAAAAAGGTCTTGCGTTACCAGTTGTAATTAATGTTTATAAAGATAGAACTTTTGATTTTATTGTCAAATCAACCCCAGCATCTATATTATTAAAAAAAGCTGCTGGAATCACAAAAGGAAGCCCAATTCCACAAACAGATAAAGTTGGCAAGGTTACCAAAAAACAATTAGAAGACATAGTAAAACAGAAGGAAGGGGATTTAAATGCAGCAGATATGGAACAGGCTATAAAAATTATTGCTGGAACAGCAAGAAGCATGGGGATAGAGGTAGAATAATTGTGACTGTAACGAAAAGACAAAAGATAATTAATGAGAAAATTGAAGTATCAAAACCATATGCTTTAACTGATGCTATACAATTATTATTGAATTTACCAAAATTAAAATTTAACGAGTCTATCGATATAAGTATAAACCTGGGTGTAGACCCTAAAAAATCTGATCAAAATGTTCGAGGGTCAACGTCTTTGCCTCATGGAATTGGCAAAGTAACAAAAGTTGCTGTATTTGCAGAGGGACCTGAAGCAGCTGCAGCTAAAAAAGCAGGAGCAGATTTAATTGGATTTGAGGATTTAATAGAAGAAGTTAAGAAAAAGAAAGACTTGGATGCTGATATTGTTATATCAACTCCCGAGTGTATGAAATTACTTGGCCAACTAGGTAGAATCTTAGGTCCTAAAAATTTAATGCCTAACCCCAAAGAAGGCACTGTAACAAAAAATATATCTGGAGCAGTTAATAATGCTAAAAAAGGTCAAATAAGATACAAGACAGATAAGGCAGGCATTATACATACAACTATTGGTAAAGTAGATTTTGATGCTAGCAAGCTTGTTGAAAATGTTCATGCTTTAATAAGTGACTTAGTCAGGGTAAAACCACCAAGTATGAAAGGTAAATATATGAAAAATATTACATTATCCTCTACTATGGGCCCAGGAATTAAGGTAGACTTAGCCTCAGTTGAGAAGAGAAGTTGATATGCCGTTAAATCTAGAGCAAAAAAAAGGATTAGTTAAAGAAGTGTCGGAAGTCATTATGAATGCAGATACATTATTAACTGCCGATTATAGAGGTTTGACCGCAAATCAATTAGGCGAATTTAGAAAAATAGCAAGAAACCCTGGAATATATATTAAAGTTGTTAAAAATAATATGTTAAAAATGGCATTAAAAGACTCTCAATATTCCTCAATAGGTGAAAAATTAACTGGACCTCAGATTTTAGCCACCTCTAACGACAATCCAGGAGAATTTGCAAAATTAGTTAAAAATTTCATTGACGAGCATGAAAATATAGAATTAAAATCACTTGCATATAAAGGAAATGAGCTTGATCTTGTAGAAATAAAGAAATTGGCGTCATTACCTACATATGAAGAGGCGATATCTCGATTAATGTCAGTAATGCAGGCGCCTATACAAAAACTTATGGCAACAGTAAATGCAGTTCCAGCTAAAATGGTTAGAACTTTAGATGCAGTAAAACAATCTAAGAATTAGTAACAAATTAAAAGGAGAAGACAAAAATGGCCGCAACAAAAGATAACATTATAGACACAATATCCAAAATGACTGTAATGGAAGTAGTAGATTTAATTTCAGAAATGGAAGAAAAGTTTGGAGTTACAGCAGCAGCACCAGTAGCAGCAGCAACACCAGTAGCTGCGGGTGCCGGAGAAGCAGCTGAAGAAGAAAAATCAGCTTTTGATATTTCTTTGGCTAGCATAGGCTCTAACAAAGTAGCGGTTATTAAAGCTGCTCGCTCTGTGACAGGATTAGGCTTAAAGGAAGCAAAAGAAAAGGTTGAGTCAGCACCTTGCGTATTGAAAGAAGGTGTTGATAAAAAAGAAGCAGAAGAATTTAAAAAACAACTTGAAGAAGCAGGCGCTACTGTTGAACTTAAATAATACTCTTGCATAACGCACTAGCATTAAATTTTATTAGTAATTAATTACTAAGAGGCCGGCGTGTTTAAAAAGGAAAGGAATTAATGAAATATAGTTATACAGCAAAAAAAAGAATAAGAAAGAATTTTGGTAAATTAGGAGATGTTCTCCAAATGCCTAATTTAATTCAATTGCAATTAGAGTCATATAATAAATTTCTAGGAAAAGGGAATGATGGAAAAATAAATTATTCTAAATCTACTTTAGACGAAGTATTTAAATCAGTTTTCCCAATTTATGATTATTCAAGTAATTGTAAATTAGAATATATGGGTTTTAAATTAGGCGGAGAAGAATACGTAGAAGAAGAATGCCGTATTACTGGTAAAAGTTTTTCTGTTCCACTAAAAGTAGATTTGAAATTATCAGTTAATATCGACCCAAAATCAGCTGGTCAACTAGAAATATTTGAAAACTCTGAGGTATTTCTTGGCGATATGCCAATCATGACAAAATATGGGACGTTCATAGTTAATGGTACTGAAAGAGTCGTTGTATCACAATTACATAGATCTCCAGGAGTATTTTTTGATCATGATAGCGGTAAAACACATTCTTCTGGTAAGTTATTATTTTCCGCAAGGGTAATACCATATCGTGGCTCATGGTTAGATTTTGAGTTTGATCAGAAAGATATAGTTTTTGCAAGGATTGATAGAAGAAGAAAGATATCATCTACAATTATATTAAGAGCACTAGGCTACAATACAAAAGAAATATTAGATATATTTTATGATAGTAATAAAGTTACAGTTGATAAAGGAAAGTTTTTTCTAGCTCAAAGCTTAACTGATTTAAAAGGAAGTATTGCGCAATTTGATATATTGCATAATAAAAAAGTTATTGTACCAAAAGGTAAGAGGATAACGGTAAGACATTTAGAATTAGAAAAAAAATCTAAAATGAAAGGATATACGATACCATCAGAGTATCTTTGGGGTAAAAGAATTTCTAAAGACGTAGTAGATACTAAGACAGGCGAAATATTTCTATCCTGTAATCAACAAATTACAAAGGAATTAATTGAGGATATTTTAGCGTCGAAAATAAAAAGTTTTGATATTCTGCATACAAATGAACTTGATAGAGGGCCATTTATTTGCAATACATTAGATGTTGACCCAACTACCAACCAAGAGACAGCTTTAATAGAAATTTATAAAATGATGCGTCCCGGTGAACCACCAACAAAAGAAGCTTCATTACAATTATTTACTAATTTGTTTCAATCCTCAGACAGATATGATTTATCCGATGTGGGTAGAATGAAATTTAATTCTCGCGTAGGTAGGACAGATGTAACAGGGGACGGAGTGCTTTCAAACGAAGATATAATAGCTGTCCTGCAAACTTTAATTAATATTAGAAATGGCTTTGATACAGTAGATGATATCGACCATCTAGGTAATAGAAGAGTAAAATGTGTCGGAGAGATGGTGGAAAATGTTTTTAGAATTGGATTAGTTAGGGTAGAAAAAGCAGTAAAAGAAAGAATGAGCACAATGGAGTTAGCTGATAAATTACAACCTAAAGATATTATTAATTCAAAACCCATAACTGCAACATTAAAAGAATTTTTTGGAACAAGTCAGTTATCACAATTTATGGATCAAAATAACCCTTTAGCAGAAATTACTCACAAGAGAAGAATTTCAGCCTTGGGCCCTGGCGGACTTACAAGAGAAAGAGCGGGATTTGAGGTGCGAGATGTTCATCCTACGCATTATGGTCGAGTTTGTCCTATTGAAACACCTGAAGGTCCTAATATTGGTCTTATAAATTCTTTAGCAACCTATTCTAGGCCTAATAATTATGGTTTTTTAGAAACTCCATATAGAACTGTCGTGGCTGGTAAAGTAAAACCAGAAATAAAATGGTTATCGGCAATAGAAGAAAGCAAATATCATATTGCTCAAGCTAATACTGAATTAGATAAAAATAATAAGATTGTGGGAGACTTAGTTTCATGTAGACATAATAATGAGTTTTCAATTACATCTCCTGACAAGATAGAGTTAATGGATGTATCTCCAAAGCAAGTTGTTTCTGTTGCAGCTGCGCTAATTCCTTTTTTAGAACATGATGATGCAAATAGAGCTTTAATGGGTTCTAATATGCAAAGACAAGCAGTGCCAATATTAAAACCTGAAAAACCATTAGTTGGAACCGGTATTGAAAAAACAGTTGCTATTGATTCAGGAGCCTCTTTCACTGTAAAAAGAGGAGGTACGGTTGATTATGTTGATGCATCTAGAATAATTGTAAATGTAGACGACAATGAAGTAGCTGGTGCTAATGATACAGGGGTAGATATATATCCGCTCACAAAATATACACGTACTAACCAAAACACTTGCATCAACCAAAGACCTCTAGTAAGTACTGGTGATGTAATTGAAAAAGATGATGTAATTGCAGATGGGCCATCTACTGATTTAGGAGAGCTAGCACTTGGGCAAAACCTATTAATAGCATTTATGCCTTGGCATGGTTATAATTTTGAAGACTCAATACTAGTATCTGAGAGAGTAGTGCAAGAAGATAGATTTACTTCTATTCATATTGAAGAGTTAGAATGTATTGCAAGAGACACTAAACTTGGGTCAGAAGAAATAACCTCTGATATACCAAATGTGAGTGAAAGCTTATTAAATAAACTTGATGAATCTGGAATAGTTTATGTTGGAGCAGAAGTTAAGTCTGGCGACATATTAGTTGGAAAAGTAACCCCTAAAGGAGAAAGCCAATTAACCCCAGAAGAAAAACTTTTAAGAGCAATTTTTGGAGAAAAAGCATCTGATGTAAAAGATACTTCACTTAAGGTTCCGTCTGGTATGGATGGAACTGTTATAGACGTAAGAGTTTTTACTAGAGAAGGGATAGAAAAAGACGCAAGAGCTTTAGAAATACAAAATACATTTATAGTAGACGCTAGAAAAAACCTAGAAGATGAACTAAGAATTAACCAAGAAAATATATATGCAAGAACAAGAAAGCTTTTGTTAAACAAGCAAATTGCAAAAGGGACAAAAGACGTTAAAGCTGGAAGTAAAATATCACAGTCAATTTTAGATAACCTTGAAGATGAAGACTTATTCAAATTTATTTTAAAAACGGAGTCAGGAAATATTGCTCTTGCAAGCATGCAAAATCAACTAGACAAGTTAAGTCAAAAATTTTCTGAAGATCTAGAACAAACTACACAAAAACTTTCTCAACATGATGATTTAGGTCCAGGTATACAGAAAAAGGTGAAAGTTTATCTTGCAGTTAAAAGAACATTGCAGCCTGGAGATAAAATGGCAGGTAGGCATGGTAATAAAGGAGTTATATCACAAATTGTTCCGGTAGAGGATATGCCTCATACAGAAGATGGAAGGCCAGTTGATATAGTATTAAACCCACTTGGAGTGCCTTCTAGAATGAATGTAGGACAGGTTCTAGAAACTCATTTAGGTTGGGCTGCAAAAGGAATAGGATTTAAAATAGCATCTTTAATGGAAGAGAAGGTCCCAGTCAAAAAAGTTAGAACATACTTAAATGAAGTGTATGGATCATGTCCAGGTTTTGATAAACACGATCTTAAAACATTAACTGACGCAGAGATATCTGTGCTTGCATCAAATTTAAAAAATGGAGTACCAATGGCCACTCCTGTATTTGATGGAGCATCTGAGCAAGAAATTAAATCAATGTTAGATCTTGCAGATTTACCAGAAAGTGGACAAGCTACTTTATTTGATGGTAGAACAGGCGAGAAGTTTGAGAGGCCGGTAACCATTGGATATATGTATATAATTAAATTAAATCATTTGGTTGATGATAAAATGCACGCTCGTTCAACAGGACCATATAGTCTTGTTACTCAACAGCCTTTAGGCGGTAAAGCTCAATTTGGTGGACAACGATTTGGAGAGATGGAAGTTTGGGCTCTTCAAGCATATGGGGCATCTCATACATTGCAAGAAATGTTAACAGTAAAATCTGATGACGTAGCAGGTAGAAATAAAATATATAAAAATATTGTTGATGGTGATTTTTCTGCAGACCCTCATGTCCCAGAATCTTTTAATGTTCTTTTAAAAGAAATAAGATCATTAGGTATTAATATAGATTTAGATCAGGAAAATAAAGAATCTTAGGAGTTTACAATGAAAGACATGATAAATTTATTTAAAAGGACTACTAAAGAAGATAATTTTGATCATATTAAAATATCATTAGCATCCCCTGATTTAATGAGGTCATGGTCTTATGGCGAAGTTAGAAAACCAGAAACTATAAACTATAGAACATTTAAACCTGAAAGAGATGGTTTGTTCTGCGCTAAAATTTTTGGACCAATAAAAGATTATGAATGTTTATGTGGCAAATATAAAAGATTAAAACATAGAGGGGTAATTTGTGAAAAATGTGGGGTAGAAGTTACTTTATCTAAAGTAAGACGCGACAGAATGGGACACATAGAACTTGCTTCCCCTGTGGCGCACATCTGGTATCTAAGATCATTACCATCAAGAATAGGGTTAATGCTTGATATGACATTAAGAGAAATTGAAAAGGTATTATATTTTGAAGCATATATAGTTATTGACGGAGGTTTAACACCTCTAGAAAAAGGTCAGTTACTGTCTGAGGAAGGTTATCAACAAATAATTGAAGAACACGGGCATGATGTAAAGGTGGGCATGGGAGCAGAAGCAATAATGGAGCTATTATCTGAAATTGATCTTGATACAGTATTCAAAGAATTAAAAAATGATATAGCAAACACTAAATCTCAAGCTAAGAATAAACGCAATGTAAAAAGATTGAAACTAATAGAATCATTTATTAAATCTGGCAATAGACCTGAGTGGATGATATTAACTGTATTACCTGTTTTACCTCCAGACTTAAGACCTTTAGTACCATTAGAAGGAGGTAGGTTTGCAACTTCAGATTTAAATGATTTATATAGAAGAGTTATAAATAGAAATAATAGACTAAAACGTCTTCTTGAATTAAAAGCGCCAGAAATTATTGTTAGAAATGAAAAAAGAATGTTACAGGAATCTGTCGATGCCTTATTAGATAACGGTAGAAGAGGACGAGCTATAACAGGAACTAACAAAAGACCTTTAAAATCTCTTGCTGATATGATTAAAGGGAAAGGAGGTAGATTCAGACAAAATCTCTTAGGGAAGCGCGTAGATTACTCTGGTAGATCTGTAATTGTAGTAGGTCCAACATTGAGACTTCATCAATGTGGTATTCCAAAAAAAATGGCTTTAGAATTATTTAAGCCTCATATTTTTGGCAAGTTACATCTTAGAGGTATTACTACAACTATAAAAGCTGCAAAGAAAGTAGTTGAAAAAGAAGGAGAGGAAGTATGGGATATTTTGGATGAAATTATAAAAGAATATCCTGTATTATTAAACAGAGCGCCAACACTACATAGACTTGGAATACAAGCATTCGAACCAATATTAATTGAAGGAAAAGCAATACAATTACATCCTTTGGTTTGTGCCGCATTTAATGCAGATTTTGATGGCGACCAAATGGCCGTACACGTACCATTATCATTAGAAGCTCAGGTTGAAACCAGAGTTCTTATGTTATCAAGTAATAATATACTTTCGCCTTCAAACGGAAGTCCAATAATTGTTCCATCACAAGATATAGTATTGGGTATTTATTATATGTCTAGAGAAAAACCTAACGCATTAGGCGAAGGTATGATTTTTAGTGATGTTGGAGAAGTTCACAGAGCTTATCAACAGAAAGTAGTTGATTTGCAAGCTAGGATTAAGGTAAGAATTGAAATAAAAGATGAAGATGATGAATCACCGATTAGTAAAAAAATTGTAGATACTACAGTTGGTAGGGCAGTTCTTGCGGAAATGCTTCCAAAAACTATACCTTTTTCATATATTAATAAAGATTTGGATAAGCGCGCAATATCGGAATTATTTGACGCTTCATATCGTCTAGCTGGTTTAAAAGCAACAGTAATACTTGCAGATCAAATTATGTATACGGGTTTTAAATATTCTACAATTTCTGGTGTTTCTATAGGCGTAAACGATATGGTAATACCTGCACAAAAAACAAAAATGGTTTCAAACGCAGAGAAAGAAGTTAAGGATATAGAAAAACAATATAACTCAGGGTTGTTAACCTCTGGTGAAAGATATAACAAAGTTGTTGATATATGGTCACATACTAATGACCAAGTTTCACAAGCTATGATGAGACAATTGGGGAATGAGACAACCAAACTTTCTTCTGGAAAAACAATCGAACATAAATCATTTAATTCAATATACATGATGGCTGATTCAGGAGCTAGAGGATCAGCTGCGCAAATTAGACAGTTATCTGGAATGAGAGGCCTAATGGCAAAACCTGATGGTTCTATCATTGAAACGCCTATTACAGCTAATTTTAGAGAAGGCTTAGATGTTATGCAGTATTTTATATCAACTCATGGAGCAAGAAAGGGTTTAGCAGACACAGCTTTAAAAACAGCAAACTCGGGTTATTTAACCAGAAGACTTGTAGATGTATCTCAAGATTTGGTTGTAACTGAAGAAGACTGTAATACTGAAAATGGAATATTAATGACACCACTAATTGAAGGTGGAGATATAGTTGAGCCTTTAAGAGAAAGAGTATTGGGCAGAAGCTTACTTAGCAATTTAACTGCACCTAATACAAAAAGTGTAATTCTAAAAAGAGGCATAACATTAGATGAAAAAAATGTAGATTTACTTGAAAAGAATGCTATAGATGAAATTTGGGTGCGTTCTGCAATTACTTGTGCAACTAGACACGGAATTTGCGCAAAATGTTATGGAAGAGATTTAGCAAAAGGAAGAGTAGTGTCAGTTGGAGAGGCTGTTGGAGTTGTAGCAGCACAATCAATTGGTGAGCCTGGAACACAGTTAACAATGAGAACTTTCCATATTGGTGGAGCAGCTTCTAGAGCAGTAGCTGCTAATAGTATTGAAGTCAAAACCTCTGGAACAGCAAGATATCATAACTTAAAAGTAGTGAAGAATACAAAAGGAGACAATGTAATTGTTTCAAGATCTGGAGAACTAGGAGTAACAGACAGTAGCGGAAGAGAAAAAGAAAGGTATAAAATTCCATATGGAGCAGTGATTACCATTAATGATGGAGAAAAAGTTGAAATGGGCCAATCCACTGTAACGTGGGATCCATACACTACTCCAATTATTACTGAAACTGCAGGAATCGCAAGATTTGATGATTTTGTTGATGGAGTGAGCACAGAACAAGTGACTGATGAATTAACAGGCATCTCCTCTATAATAATCCGAGATCAATCTAGCATGTCTTTTGATAAAAATTTAAAACCAATGGTAACTCTTGTTGACGAAAAGGGTAAAGAGTTAAATATTACAAACTCAAGCTTACCAGCGCATTATATTTTACCGTCAAAATCTTCTGTGGCGCTAACAGATGGTATGAAAGTTGGAATAGGAGACACTATTGCTAGAACACCAAGAGAAACATCAGGTACACGTGATATAACCGGAGGCCTACCAAGAGTAGCAGATCTTTTTGAAGCTAGACAACCTAAAGATAAAGCAGAACTTGCTGAAAAAACAGGTGTTGTTTCATTTGGAAAAGAAACAAAAGGTAAACGAAGATTAGAAATTACTTATAAAGATGAATCTAATGACGAGCAAAAACATGTTCAAATGCTTGCAAAAACAAAATTATTGAATGTTTTTGAAGGCGCGAATGTTGAACAAGGTGAAATAATTTCTGAGGGAGAGTTAGATCCGCATGATATTTTAAGGTATAGAGGTGTGACACAATTAGCCGAACATATAGTTAAAGAAGTCCAGGATGTCTATCGATTGCAGGGTGTAGCAATTAATGATAAACATATCGAAGTTATATTAAGACAAATGCTTAAGAAAGTAGAAATAGAATCTGTAGGAGACTCAGAATTAATTATTGGGGAACAAATGGAAAGGAATACAGTTTTAGAAATAATAGATGATCTTAAGTCTGCGAACCCAGATGCTAATTTGCCAACGTATAGACCTGTATTGTTAGGTATAACAAAAGCTTCGTTAGTTACAAACTCATTTATATCAGCAGCTTCATTCCAAGAAACCACAAGGGTTTTAACTGATGCAGCTGTTAATGGAAAAAAAGACTTTTTAAGAGGCTTGAAAGAGAATGTTGTGGTTGGAAGATTAATTCCTTGTGGAACAAATATGTCAGCGCAACGCAATGAGGCTAAATTTGATAAGACAACCTTGATAGAACAAGAATTAGCCGAAGAAATGACAGCATTTACTGATCTTAAAAAAGAAGTTCCTGTAGAAGAAGAATCTCCAACTAAGCCTGTATAAATATAAGTTCTACTTACAATAAAAAACCAAGTTTTATTGATATGTTTGTTGCATTCTCTTCTTGACAGCTATATGCTGTGCGAATAGAATTTTGCAAGTAATTTGGAAATATTATGACGACTATAAACCAATTAGTTAGAAAACCAAGGAAAAGCAAGTTATATAAAACCGCTGTTCCTGCGTTAGAATCTTGTCCTCAAAAAAGAGGTGTTTGCACACGTGTTTATACAACAACACCTAAAAAACCTAATTCTGCACTAAGAAAAGTTGCTAGAGTTAAGTTAACAAATGGACAAGAAGTCACATCCTATATAGGTGGAGAAGGACATAACTTGCAAGAACATTCTGTAGTAGTTATTCGTGGTGGTCGTGTAAAAGATCTCCCTGGAGTGAGATACCATGTTGTAAGAGGCAGTCTTGACACACAAGGTGTTGAAAACAGAAAACAAGGAAGATCAAAATACGGAACAAAAAGACCTAAAACTTAAATAATATGCCAAGAAAAAAACTTATACTAAAAAAGAGACTTCAACCTGACCCTGTATATAAAAGTTTATCAGTGTCAAGGTTTACCAATATGATAATGTCTGATGGAAAAAAAAGAACTGCAGAAAAAATTATATATAGTGCTTTAGAAATTATATCTAAAAATAATAAAGAAGATCCTATAGTAATGATGGATAAAGCCCTACAAAATGTTAGCCCATCTGTAGAGGTCAAATCAAGAAGAGTTGGTGGATCGAACTATCAAGTGCCAGTTGAGGTAAATCCTAGAAGAAAGTTATCATTAGCTATGCGATGGATATTAGAAGCTGCCTCAAAAAGAAACGATAAAGCTATGAAAAATAAATTAGCATCTGAGCTATTGGATGCTTATGAAGGGAAAGGATCTGCAGTGAAAAAGAGAGAAGACGTTCATAAGATGGCAGAAGCTAACAAGGCTTTTGCTCATTACAGGTGGTAAAAAATGGCTAGAAAAACTTCAATAAAAAATTATAGAAATATTGGCATCATGGCCCATATAGATGCTGGTAAAACCACAACAACTGAAAGAGTTCTATATTATACTGGTGTATCTCATAAAATTGGAGAAGTGCATGATGGCGCCGCAACAATGGATTGGATGGAGCAAGAACAAGAGAGGGGTATAACAATTACATCTGCTGCAACAACATGCTTTTGGAAAGGAAGCACATCTCAATTCCCTGAACATAGAATAAACATTATTGACACTCCTGGTCACGTTGACTTTACTATTGAAGTTGAAAGATCGCTTAGAGTATTAGATGGTGCTGTTGCTGTATTTTGCGCTGTTGGAGGTGTAGAACCACAATCAGAAACTGTTTGGAGACAAGCTAACAAATATAATGTACCAAGAATGGTTTTTGTTAATAAAATGGATAGAGCAGGAGCAGATTTTTTTAGAGTAGTTGAACAAATAAAAACAAGACTTGGTTCTAACCCAGTAGCATTACAGGTACCGATAGGAGCAGAAGATTCTTTTAAAGGTGTTGTTGATTTAATTACTATGAAAGCAATTATCTGGGACGAAAAGTCTATGGGAATGAAATTTGAAACTACTGATATACCAGCTGAATTAGTTGATAAAGCAAATGAATTAAGAGAACAACTATTAGAGACTGCAGCGGAAGCAAGCGAAGAACTTATGGATGAGTATCTTACTAATAGTGACTTGCCAACAGATAAGATTATAGAAGGATTAAGAATAAGAACTTTATCAAACGAGATTGTTCTTGCAATGTGTGGAACTGCTTTTAAAAACAAAGGCGTTCAAGCTATGCTTGACGCTGTAATAAATTTTATGCCGGCACCTACAGATGTGCCAGCAATCAAAGGGATACTTGATGACAAAGATGAAACACCAGCAGACAGAAAATCTTCAGATGAAGAACCTTTTTCGTCATTAGCATTTAAAATTGCAACAGACCCATTTGTCGGATCATTAACTTTTTTTAGAGTTTATTCAGGAGTATTAAAAGCAGGCGATACTGTATATAACGCTGTTACTCAAAGAAAAGAAAGAATTGGAAGAATTTTACAAATGCACGCAAACTCAAAAGAAGATGTAAAAGAAGTTAGGGCAGGAGATATAGCTGCTGCTGTTGGATTAAAAGATGTAACAACTGGCGATACCTTATGTGCGCCAGAATCAATCATAACTCTTGAAAGAATGGAATTTCCAGACCCTGTTATATCTATTGCCGTGGAACCTAAAACTAAAGCAGACCAAGAAAAAATGGGGTTAGCGCTTGGAAAATTAGCACAAGAAGACCCATCCTTTAAAGTTGCAACTGATCAAGAGTCTAATCAAACCATTATATCTGGAATGGGAGAATTACACTTAGAAATTATTGTTGATAGATTAAAAAGAGAATTTTCCGTAGAAGCAAATGTTGGAAAACCTCAGGTTGCATATAGAGAAACTATTAAATCTGTCGTAGAACAAGAAGCTAAATATATCAAACAAAGCGGAGGAAGAGGACAATATGGGCATGTTTGGTTAAAATTAGAACCACAAGAGTCTGGAAAGGGGTTTGAGTTTGTTAACTCTATAGTTGGAGGCACAATACCAAGAGAATTTATTAACCCAGTAGAAAAGGGCGTTAAAGAACAAATGGAAAATGGCGTTATTGGAGGTTTTCCAGTTGTTGATGTAAAAGTAACACTTTACGATGGATCTTTCCATGATGTTGATTCTAGTGAAGTAGCATTTAAAGTTGCAGCTTCCCAAGCTTTTAAAGAAGGTGCTAAAAAAGCAAAACCTGTAATATTAGAGCCCGTAATGTCTGTTGAAGCTGTTACACCAAAAGATTACCTTGGAGATGTTACAGGAGATTTAAACAGAAGGCGTGGTATAGTTTTAGGGATGGAAGATACTGTTGCAGGAAATGTCGTGAAAGCAGAAGTGCCTTTATCTGAAATGTTTGGTTATTCAACAACATTAAGATCAATGTCACAAGGAAGAGCTACTTATACAATGGAATTTACTAAATATGCGGAACTACCAAACAATGTAGCAGAAGCATTAATTCAACAGGCGTCATAAAAATGGTAGAAAAGAAAGTTTCAAAAACTACAAAGAAAAAAACAACTACAAGTAAAAAGAAAGTAGCCGCTGCTCCAAAAAAAGTTTCAAAAACTACAAAGAAAAAAACAACTACAAGTAAAAAGAAAGTAGCCGCTGCTCCAAAAAAAGTTTCAAAAACTACAAAAAAGAAAACAGCTTCTAAAGTTATTGAAAAAAAAGAGCCAAAAATAGTTGAAACGGAAACTAATGTATCAATTAAAAAAACTACACCTACAAAACCTAAGGCACAAACAATAAGAATTAGATTAAAAACTTTTGACCATAAATTAATAGATATTTCTGCAAAAGAAATTGTTGAAACAGCAAAAAGAACTGGTGCTAGGGTTTTAGGACCAATACCTTTACCTACTAGGAAAGAGAGATTTACCATATTAATATCTCCTCATGTAGACAAAGATGCTAGAGACCAGTATGAAATAAGAACCCATAAAAGGTTAATGGATATAGTAGAGCCTACAGATAAAACTGTTGACGCTTTAATGAAGCTTGATTTAGCTGCAGGCGTTGATGTTCAAATTGAACTAAATTAGCTTTTTTCTTTAAAAATCATACATAAAACCCTTAATTTATGTTAAGATTCAGCACATTTTGCATAAAACTTTAAGAAAATATTAACTTTATCATTTTGAGGATAAAAAAATGAGCTTAGGAATGGTTGGCCAAAAGGCTGGAATGACAAGGGTTTTCGATAGTTCTGGCGTATCAGTGCCGGTCACAGCTATTAATGTGTCTCCAAATACTATAACTCAAATAAAAACACTCGAAAAAGATGGATATCAAGCAATCCAAGTCTCTTTTGGTCAAAAAAAAGAGTCAAGAACCAATAAAGCTGTTTTAGGGCATTATAAAAAAGCATCTATAACTCCTGGAAAAGTATTAACTGAATTTAGATTAAATGATAAAGAAATTGAAGGCTTAGAAATTGGCAAATCAATTAATTTAAGCTTATTTAAAGAAGGTGAGCACGTTGATATTACTGGAACAACAATTGGAAAGGGTTTTCAAGGCGGTGTAAAGAGGCATCATTTTACAATGCAAGATGCGACTCACGGTAATTCATTATCTCACCGAGCTTTAGGATCAACTGGGCAATGTCAGGATCCAGGACGTGTATTCAAAGGTAAAAAAATGGCTGGTCAATTAGGAAATGTAAAAAACACAATACAAAATTTAGTTATAGTAAAAATATTTACAGAAGATAATATTATATTAGTAAAAGGCTCAATACCTGGACATGATGGATCAAATGTAATTATCAAACACACTCAGAAAAAATATACCTTAAAAGAGATTCTAACAAAAGATGGAGAACTTCAAGAAGAAGCAAAAGAAGTTAAAAAATCAGCTAAAAAAGAAGCTAAAGAAGAAACGAAAGAAGGTAAAGAAGAAGTAAAAGAGTCCTCCGAAACAAAACAAGCCACAGAAAAAAATTTGCCTGATCCAGAAAATAAAGATAAAGAGTAAGACATGGCAGAAGTAAACTTAAAAAAAATATTTAATAAAAAATTTAATGAATCATTGGTTCATCAAGTTACTACTGATTATTTATCTAATCATAGGGCTGGAACTAAAGCACAAAAAAATAGATCAGCGGTTAGCGGAGGCGGAGCAAAGCCTAGACCACAAAAAGGTTCTGGTAGAGCAAGAGCAGGTACTATAAGAAGCCCTATATGGAAAGGAGGAGGGGTTACCTTTGCAGCATCACCAAAAAAATATAATAAAAAAATCAATAAAAAAATGTATAAAAACGCCCTTAATTGTATTTTATCAGAACTAGTTCGTCAGAAGAGGTTAGTTTGTGTTAATGATTTTAATGTTACAAAACCAAAAACAAAAGACTTCTTAGATAAAATATCAAAGCTTAAAATTACAAATTCATTGTTAATAATAGATGAGAAAAAAATTAATGTTTTCTTAGCAGGAAGGAATTTAAAAAATATCGAGGTTGTTAGCCCGCTTGGCATGAACCCTTATAATTTGATGAGATATGATAATGTAATAATTGATTCAAAAATAATAGATAAAATAGAAGGTATTACATCATGAACGAAGAAAGGTTAATGAGTATTATACTTGCCCCAAGAGTATCAGAGAAGGCTGCAACTAAAGCCGACAACGAGAACCAACATGTTTTTTCTGTTGTCAAAGATGCTAAAAAATTAGAAGTTAAAAAAGCTGTAGAAATGATGTTTTCAGTTGAAGTAGATAACGTAAGGCTTCTAAATGTAAATGGAAAGCTTAAAAGACAAGGAAGAACGTATGGCAAAACAAAAGACTGGAAAAAAGCATACGTTAGACTTAAAGAAGGTTTTGATATTAGTTATGGTGAAGCAGAGGCTAAATCATGAGTTTAATTAAATCAAAACCAACATCACCAGGCAGAAGGTTTAGAGTTAAAATCCAGAACCATGACTTACATAAAGGCAAGCCTTGTACTTCATTGGTTGTTAAATCAAAGAAATCTGGCGGAAGAAATAATCAGGGGAGAATAACCACTAGACATATAGGTGGTGGGCATAAAAGAAAATATCGTTTAATAGATTTTAAAAGAGATAAGGATAATATATCTGCAAAAGTCGAAAGATTAGAATATGATCCTAATAGAAATGCAAACATTGCTTTATTGCTATATATTGACGGCGAACGCAGATATATAATTTCTCCAAAAAACTTAAAAAAAGGGGACTCAGTAATGTCAGGTAAAGACTCCTCAATTTCAGTTGGAAATGCTTTACCTCTAAAAAATATACCAGTGGGAACACAAGTGCATTGTATAGAAATGAAACCTGGAAAAGGTGCGCAGATTGCAAGAAGTGCAGGAACAGTTGCACAAATTGCAGCACTAGAGGGTGACTATGTAACTTTAAAACTAAAATCTGGAGAGATGAGGAAGATTCATTCAAATTGTAAAGCAACAATTGGTGAAGTTGGCAATAGCGAATATAATTTACAATCTTATGGTAAAGCAGGAGCAAAAAGGTGGTTAGGAGTAAGACCAACAGTAAGAGGTGTTGCAATGAATCCAATTGACCATCCACATGGCGGTGGAGAAGGTAAAACTTCTGGTGGAAGAGACCCTGTGTCACCATGGGGAACTCCTACCAAAGGGTACAAGACACGTTCTAATAAAAGAACAGATGGAATGATAGTTAGACGAAGAGTAAATAAGAGGAAAAGGAAATAAACTTATGGCTAGATCGCTTAAAAAAGGACCATTTATTGATTATCATCTTCAATCTAAAATAGATAAAGCAGTTGGAGATAATGACAAAAAACCCATAAAAACATGGTCAAGAAGATCTGTTATTTCGCCTGACATGGTCGGACTAACAATAAGCGTTCATAATGGCAAACAACATATCCCAGTTTATGTTAGCGAAAATATGGTTGGCCATAAATTAGGAGAATTTTCTCCGACCAGAATTTTTAAAGGTCACTCAGGTGATAGAAAAGCAAAGGTAAAAGAAAAGTAAAGGTAAAGCAGAATAATGGATACACAAGCAATATTAAAATACCAAAGGATATCAGCACAAAAATGTCGTCTAGTAGCTGATGCTGTGAGAGGTTTAAGGGTTGATAAAGCTCTAGAGTTTTTAAATTTTAATAATAAAAAAGCCTCTAAAATGATTCTTAAAGTCTTAGAGTCAGCAGTAGCTAATGCAGAAAATAATAATTCTTTAGATATTGACGATTTAATTATAAAAAATATTCTTGTAGATGAAGGACCTACGGCAAAAAGACATATGCCTAGAGCGAGAGGAAGGGTTAATCAAATTTTAAAAAGAAGCAGCCACATAACCGTGATTGTATCTGATGGGAAAGAGGCGTAATTATGGGACAAAAAGTTCACCCAACTGGTATTAGATTAGGTATTTCAACTGACTGGAATTCTAAATGGTATGCAAATTCAAAAGAATTTTCTAAATTTTTGATGGAAGACATAAAAATAAGAGACTATTTAAAGGGAAAATTAAAGCATGCTTCAGTAAGTAAAATTTTAATTGAACGCCCTACAAAAGAAGTTGTAATTACAGTTTTCTCTTCAAGACCAGGAATTGTTATAGGGAAAAAAGGCGAAGATATTGAGAAATATAGAGAAAAAATATCTTCCATCTTAGGTACGCTAAAAGACCAAGTAAAACTAAATGTAAAAGAAATTAGAAAGCCTGAACTAGATGCGCAATTAGTATCAGAAGGCATCGCCCAGCAATTAGAAAGAAGAATTATGTATAGGAGAGCTATGAAAAGAGCGGTTACTAACACCATGAGACTAGGAGCATTAGGTATTAAAGTAAATGTTGGAGGTAGACTTAATGGAGCAGAAATTGCTAGAAGCGAATGGTATAGAGAAGGTAGAGTGCCTCTGCATACTTTAAAAGCAAACATTGACTATGGTTTTTCAGAGGCGTTAACAACATATGGGATTATAGGTATTAAGGTTTGGATTTTTCATGAAGATGAAAAGCAAGATAATGAAAAAGAACAAACCAAGGGCAAGCACAATAAAAATAATAATGGTGAAAAATAATGTTGCAACCAAAAAAAACAAAATTTAGAAAACAGCAAAAAGGCAAGCTTAGAGGTTTTGCAACCTCAGGTGCTAAAGTAAGTTTTGGAGAATTTGGGTTGAAAGCTATGACTAGAGGAAGAATAACTGCGAGACAAATTGAAGCAGCAAGAAGAGCTATGACAAGACATATTAAGCGTGGAGGCAAAGTTTGGATAAGAATTTTTCCTGATGTGCCAATAACAAAAAAACCAGTAGAAGTAAGAATGGGTAAAGGAAAAGGTAATGTTGAATATTGGGTTGCAAAAGTACAGCCCGGTAAAGTTTTATATGAAATGGAAGGAGTTACCGAAGATATAGCGCGAGAGGCATTTAGATTGGCAGCTGCAAAATTACCTGTAATAACAACATTTGTAAATAGAGCGATAATGTAATGAAGTTTGAAGATTATAAGAAAAAGACTAACCAGGAACTTTCAGAGGAATTAAAAAAATTAATGAAAGAAAAGTTTGATTTACGCATGCAAAGAGGTTCTGGATTAAATCCAAAACCACATTTATTTTCTGTAAATAAAAAAAATATAGCCAGAGTCAAAACAGTTTTAAGTGAGAACAAAAAAAATGGAAAATAAAAAAACTAAAACTTTATTAGCAAGAGTTATTAGCAATAAAATGGATAAGTCTGCCACGGTGGTTGTTGAGAGACAGATAAAACATCCTGTTAATGGAAAATATATCAAAAGAACAAGCAAATTCCATATACATGATGAAAATAACGAGTGTCAGATTGGTCAACAAGTTCTTATAAAACAATCTAAGCCAATTTCAAAAACAAAATCATGGTTATTGGTTAAGGAATAAGCAGGTTAGAAATATTATGATACAAATGCAAACAACTTTACAATCAGCAGACAATAGCGGCGCTAAGAAATTAATGTGTATTAAGGTCTTGGGAGGATCTCATAGACAGTTTGCAACAATTGGGGATGTTGTAAAAGTTGCAGTAAAAGATGCAATCCCAAAAAGTAAAGTTAAGAAAGGAGAAGTTTACAATGCTGTAATTGTTAGAACAAAAAAAGGTATTAGAAGATCTGATGGTTCTGCAATAAGGTTTGATAGCAACGCTGTTGTTTTACTTGATAATAAGTTAGAGCCGCTAGGAACTAGAATTTTTGGCCCTGTTACGCGCGAACTAAGAGCGCTAACATTTATGAAAATAATATCCTTGGCTCCTGAGGTTCTATAGGTAGATTTTATTATGAATAAATTAAAAAAAGGTGATTCAGTGATTGTTATATCTGGGAAAGACAAAGGAAAGAAGGGAGAAATAATAAAAGTTATTGAGCCTGATAAATTGTTAGTAACTAATATAAATCTAGCAAAAAAACATGTAAAACCAAATCCTAATAAAGAGGAAACAGGAGGCATTATTGAAAGAGAGATGCCCCTGCATATTTCAAATGTTATGATGCTTAATCCTATTACAAAAAAAAGAGATAAAATTGGTTTTAAAAAACTTGAAGATGGTAAAAAGGTAAGAATTTATAAATCTAATAAAGAGGTAATAGATATTTAAAGTGAACACATATCAAGAATATTATAAAGAAAATATAGTACCTTCTTTAATGGAGCAATTTAAGTTGAAATCTCCCATGGAAGTACCAAGGCTTATGAAAATAACATTAAATATGGGACTCGGTTCTGCTGTTAGTGATAAAAAAATATTAGAGTCTGCGCAACAAGAGTTAACTCAAATCAGTGGTCAAAAAGCAGTTCTAACATACGCAAAAAAATCTATTGCTAATTTTAAATTAAGAGAAGGCATGCCTATAGGGTGCAAGGTGACCCTTAGAAAAGAAAAAATGTATGACTTTTTTGAGAAACTTATAAAAATATCATTGCCCAGAACCAGAGATTTCAGAGGTTTAAGCACAAGTTCTTTTGATGGAAGAGGAAATTATACACTAGGAATAAAAGAGCATATTATATTCCCTGAAATTAATTTTGATAGGATAGATAAAATTAAAGGATTAGATATCTGTATCATAACAAGTGCAAAAAATAATCAGGAGGCAATGGAACTTTTCAAACAGTTTAACTTTCCATTTAAATAATATGGCTAAATCATCTATAATTCAAAGAGAAAAAAAGAGAGCAGTGTTGGTGTTGAAGCATTCACACAAGAGAAAGTCTTTAAAAGAAAAATTAAAAACCTCAGGCATATCTACAGAGGAAGCTGCTGTACTTAGAAAAAAACTACAGAAACTACCATTAAACTCATCTCCAACTAGGCAAAGAAATAGATGTGCATTAACTGGAAGACCTAGAGGAGTTTATAGAAAATTTACATTAGGCAGATCTAAACTTAGAAAGGCCGCTATGCGTGGGGATATACCCGGTTTAACAAAAGCGAGTTGGTAAAATTATGAGCATGAGTGATACAATAGCAGATTTACTTACAAGAATAAGAAATGCGCAAACATCATCCAAAGTTGATGTAAGTATTCCGTATTCCAAGATGAAATTTTCAATATGCAATGTATTGAAAGACGAAGGATATATTGAATCATCTGAAATAGGTGGCGATACAAAAAAGAATATAAAAGTTCGCTTAAAATATTATGAAGGAAAACCTGTTATTGAAGAAATTAAAAGAATTAGTAGACCAGGACTCAGAATATTTAAACAAGCTAATCAAATACCTGTTGTTAATAATGGTCTTGGTATTTGTATTGTGTCTACATCTCATGGGGTAATGACTGATAAACAGGCGCGTGAAAAAAATTGCGGAGGAGAGATAATTTGTTTTGTCTCATAGAAAATATGTCTAAAGTTGCAAGAAAACCAGTAGTAGTACCAGAAAATATAAAATTTAGTATTAATCTAAATGAAGTACAGGTTGAGGGTCCATTAGGAAAATTATCTTTTATTAAAAATGACAAGATAACTATAACTGAAAAAGATGGAGAGCTTAGCGTCAACACTAAAGACGAAAGCTTCAAACCATTGTCTGGAACAACTAGAGCTCTTTTATATAATATGATTCATGGAGTATCAAAAGGATGGATAAAAAAATTAAAACTTGTGGGCGTGGGATATAGAGCTAAAACCCAGGGTAAATCACTTGAATTAGTTGTTGGTTACTCACACCCTGTAAATTATCCCATACCTGATGATTTAAAAATTGAGACACCCTCTCAAACAGAAATTGTAATATCTGGGGCAGATAGACAAAAAGTAGGACAAGCTGCGGCAGAAATAAGATCAATTAGATCTCCAGAGCCTTACAAAGGAAAAGGAATTAGATATGAAGATGAACATATTGTTAAAAAAGAGGCTAAGAAAAAATGATTCGTATAAACCAAAATAAGAAAAATTCACGTTTACGAAGAGCTTGTAAAACTAGAAAAAGAATTGGGCAATCAGGAGCACACAGACTAAGTGTTTACAGGTCTATTAAGCATATGTATGTACAATTACTTACATCAAATGGTGATAAGGTTCTAACGACAGTGTCAACTAATCAAAAAAATATTAGGAAAAAAGTTAAATCTAATAATATTGAAACATCTAAAATAATAGGAAAAATTATTGCAGAGTTTGTGAAAAAAGAAAAAATTGAAAAAGTAGCATTTGATAGATCTGGTTACAAATATCATGGAAAAATAAAAGCGTTAGCTGAGTCAATTCGAGAAAATGGAGTAAAAATATAATGGCGTTTGATGAAAAAAAATCTGATTATATAGAAAAATTGGTAGCCGTCAATAGAACAGCTAAAGTTGTTAAAGGTGGAAGACAATTTGGGTTTACTGCTTTAACTGTAGTGGGTGATGGACACGGTAGAGTTGGATATGGATATGGGAAGGCCAAAGAGGTACCTGTAGCTATACAAAAAGCTATGGAAAAAGCCAAAAAAAGCATGATAACAGTAGCTTTAAAAAAAGGGACTCTCTATCATTCTATTACTCATTCCTATGGATCAGCAAAAGTTTATATGCAACCCGCTGGAGAAGGTACTGGCGTGATAGCTGGCGGCGCTATGAGAGCTGTATTTGAAGCAACAGGCATACATAATGTTCTTGCAAAGAGCATTGGGTCAACAAACCCAATTAATGTTGTAAAAGCAACAGTAAAAGGTTTAGAGGCAATGTATTATCCAGCATATATAGCCGCAAAAAGAGGCAAAAAAACTAGTGAGTTGTAATTATGGTTAAAAAAGAATTAAAAAAAATAAATGTAAAACAAACCAGAAGTCTCATAGGTTGTACAAAAAAACAAATATCTTGTATCAAAGGATTAGGTTTAAGAAAGATAAATCATACAGTAACTATTAAAGATACCCCAGAGAATAGAGGAATGATAAAAGTAGTTAATCATATGGTGGAGATAAATATTTAGGTGTTGATATGACTAGCTTATTAAATAAATTAAAACCAAATATTGATAGTAAAAATAAAAAGAAAAGAGTTGGCAGAGGAATTGCTTCTGGCACTGGGAAAACCTGTGGACGTGGTCACAAAGGACAAAAATCTAGAACAGGAGGCAAGATTCAAGTTGGTTTCGAAGGCGGACAAATGCCATTACAAAGAAGATTGCCAAAAGTAGGATTTTCCTCTAGAACAAACCTTCTGTCTATGGATATTAAATATGACAGATTGTCGGTTATAAAAGAAAAAGAAATAACTATTGATATATTAAAAAAATACAAACTTATTAAATCTAAAATAAAAAAAGTAAAAGTGATTGGACCTTGCACGATAAAAGACAAGAAAACCCTTAAAGATATCTCTTGCACAAAATCTGTATCGGAGTTTATAAGTAAATAGAATTATGGCTAAATCAAAATCAAATATGACTGGAGGATTAGGAGGTTTAACTAAATCAAATGAGTTAAGACAGAGGGTATTTTTTGTTATTTTTGCTTTAATTATATTTAGATTAGGTAGTTTTATAACTTTACCTGGAATAGACCCTTCTGTAATGAAATTTTTATTTGAACAACAACGAGGCAGCATACTTGATATGTTTAATATGTTCTCGGGTGGATCTTTATCAAGAATGTCTATTTTTGCATTAGGAGTTATGCCATATATATCAGCATCTATAATTATTCAAATGATGACTCATGTATATGCGCCATTAATACAGCTTAGGAAGGAAGGAGAAAGAGGAAGAAAAAAAATAACTAAATACACAAGGTATTTCACTGTTTTATTAGCAGTTCTACAGTCAACTGGAGTAGCGAATGCGCTTCAAAATCAAAACACATCAAGCACAACACTGGTTCTTGATCCAGGTATAAATTTTTTGTTTATAGCAATTATAACATTGGTTACAGGAACAATGTTTTTGGTATGGCTTGGTGAGCAAATAACAGAGAGAGGAATAGGTAATGGTATTTCAATACTGATTTTTGCGGGTATAGCTGCAGGGTTACCTTCTGCTATAGGAAACACAATAGACCTTGCTAGAAATGGCGAGCTGCAAAATTTTACTGTAATTTTAATATTCTTATTGGTTCTTGTTATAACAGCATTTGTCATTTTTATAGAAAGAGGGCAAAGAAAAATTCCAATCAATTATGCTAGAAAAATGCAAGGTAGAAAAATGTATGCAGCACAAAGCACTCATCTTCCATTAAAAATAAACATGGCAGGTGTAATACCTCCTATTTTTGCATCAGCTATAATTTTATTTCCCGCAACTATAGCAAGTTGGAGCGGAACAGGTTCGGATGGTGGCATCGTTCAAAATATTGCGTTATCACTTACTCCGGGACAACCTTTATATATATTATTATATTCTTTAACAATTATTTTCTTTTGTTATTTTTATACCGCACTTGTTTTTAATTCTAATGAAACAGCAGATAACTTAAAAAAATCAGGAGCATTTATTCCTGGAATTAGACCAGGAGATCAGACAGCAAAATATATAGATGATATAACAACAAAATTAACAACTATCGGAGCTATATATATTACCTCTGTTTGCCTATTACCAGAATTTTTAATCTTATATTTTAATGTACCATTTTATTTTGGAGGAACGTCTTTATTAATTGTTGTGATAGTTGTTATGGATTTAATGGCACAAATTCAGTCCCACCTTTTATCTCATCAATATGAGGGAATGATGAAAAAGGCTAATCTTAAAGGAATTGGCGGAGGATTAAGATAATTATGAAAGTTCGCGCATCTGTTAAAAAGCTTTGTAGAAATTGTAGAGTAATTCGAAGAAATAGAGTTGTTAGGATTATATGTAAAGATCCAAGACATAAACAAAGACAAGGTTAAAGAGGTTGTATTAATATCAAATGAAATATAAAATCATCGTTCAGAGAGTAATAAATGGCTAGAATAGCAGGAATAAATTTACCTAATAATAAGCATGTTTGGATAGCATTGACTGCTATATATGGTATTGGCATAACAAGAGCGAATAAAATTTGCTCTGATTCTGGCGTAGATAGAACTAAAAAAGTCAAAGATTTAAATGAAAAAGATCTCGAGGTTCTAAGAAATTTTGTTGAAAAATATCAATTGGAAGGCGACCTAAGAAGAGAGACTTCAATAAATATAAAAAGACTAATGGATATAGGTTCTTACAGAGGTATACGACACCGCAAAAGCTTGCCTTTAAGAGGACAAAAAACCAAAAATAACAGTAGAACTAGAAAAGGACCAAGAAAACTATTAAAGGCTAAATAATATGGTATCAACAACTAAACCAAAAAAGAAAAAAGAAAAAAGAATAGTAAGCGAAGGTGTGGCTCATATCTATGCGTCTTTTAATAACACAATAGTAACCATTACTGATAAACAGGGTAATACTTTATCTTGGGCAACTTCAGGAGGATCTGGATTTAGAGGTTCCAGAAAGAGTACGCCGTTTGCCGCACAAATAGCCGCAGAGAAAGCAGCAAACAAAGCTTCTGAGTTTGGAGTAAAGACATTAGAGGTATTGGTAAAAGGACCAGGCCCAGGTAGAGATTCTGCAGTTAGAGCTTTAAATAGCGCAGGGTATAAAATTACAAATATAACAGATATAACGCCATTGCCTCATAATGGTTGCAGACCACCTAAAAAAAGGAGAGTTTAATATGGCTAAATTTATAGGATCTAAATGTAAATTGATGAGAAGAGAAGGTACGGATCTTTATTTAAAGTCAGGAAGCAGGTCACTGGAAACAAAATGTAATTTAGAAAAAAAACCCGGCCAATCAGCAGACGCAAGAAGAGTAAAAAGCTCTGATTATTCAATGCAGCTAAGAGAGAAACAGAAAGTAAAAAGAATATATGGGATTTTAGAGAAACAATTTAGAAATTATTATAAAAAATCAGCAAGCAAAAAAGGTTCGACTGGAGAAAATCTGTTGACCATGTTGGAATCGAGATTAGATAATGTGGTTTATAGGCTAGGGTTTGGCTCTACTAGAGCAGAATCTCGACAACTTGTTAACCATAAAAATATTGAAGTTAATGGAGATATTGTTAATATACCATCTTATCAAGTTAGCCCTAAAGATAAAATTTCAGTTAGAAATAGTAAAAAAGAACAAACTAGAGTTAAGTTTGCTATGAGTTTAGCTGAAACAAGAGGTTTTAATGACTGGATTGAAGTTGATTCTAAGAAGTGCGAAGGAACGTTTATAAGAATACCTGAACGCAAAGAATTACCTTCAGAAATAAATGAATCGTTAATTGTAGAATTATACTCAAAATAGGTGAAATATGAATAAAAATGACTTTCTAAGACCAAAACTTGTAGACATAGAAGCTATAAGCCCGACGCATGCAAAAATAAGCATAGAACCTCTTGAAAGGGGTTTTGGGCACACACTGGGAAATGCTTTAAGAAGAGTGCTATTATCATCATTACCAGGTAGCGCTGTAACAGAAGTCACGATAGATAATATTTTACATGAATATAGCACTATAGAAGGTGTGCAAGAAGATGTATTGGAAATATTATTAAATATTAAAAAATTAGCATTGGTTTTACATGAAAAAGATTCGCTAGAGGTTACGTTAAGAAAAAAAGGTACTGGGCCAGTTCTTGCTTCTGATATAACCGATAATCCAGATTTAGAAATTAAAAATCCTGAGTTTTGTATTGCTAATATTACAAATGATAAAACTGAATTAATTATTAATATGACAGTAAGCCAAGGAAGGGGTTATCAACAAGCACAGAAAAGAAAATTTAACGAGCAAGAAGATTTGGGTATTGGAAAAATGCAATTAGATGCTTCATTTAGTCCAGTGGTTCAAGTAACTTATAATGTTGATACCGCAAGAGTTAAACAAAGAACTGATTTAGATAAATTAGTTATAGATTTAAAAACTAACGCGACAATTGAGCCAGAGGATGCAATTAGAAAAGCTGGGCAAATTCTCAGAAATCAATTAGACGTATTTACATATTTAGAAGTCCAAGAAGAAGCCGTTGAAGATACTGATGTACCACAAATAGACCCAGTATTATTAAGACCAGTAGATGATTTAGAGCTAACAGTAAGGTCAGCTAATTGCTTAAAAGCTGAAAATATTTATTATATTGGAGATTTAGTTCAACGCAGTGAAAATGAATTATTAAAAACCCCTAACCTAGGTAAAAAATCATTGACTGAAATTAAAGATGTATTAGCAACACACAGCTTATCTTTGGGAATAAAACTTGAAGATTGGCCTCCTAAAGGTATTGAGAAGAGAGTATGAGGCATAAAAAAAGCGGAAGACAGTTAAACAGGAATTCGTCTCATAGAAAAGCTATGATGAAGAATCTCACCCTATCTTTGTTTGAGTTTGAAAAAATCAAAACATCTATTCCTAAAGCTAAGGAATTACGTAGAGTTGCAGAGCCTCTTATAACTTTAGCTAAACAAGATAACTTAATGAGAAGAAGATTAGCTTATTCTAAAATTAGAAATAAAAAAATAGTTAAAAAATTATTTGAAGATCTTGGCCCTAGGTTTAAAAACAAACCGGGAGGATACATGAGAATTCTTAAGTTTGGTTGTAAATTAGGGGATGCGTCTCCTCAAGCGTATGTAGAATTAACAGAAAAACCTAGTTTGAACAGTTAAGCTTATTTTTTAGAAACACCCCAGTAAAAGATTTTTTATTTTTAGAAACCTCTTCAGGCGTACCTTCAGCAACAACATTGCCTCCACCAATACCCCCCTCGGGGCCCAAATCTATAAGCCAATCAGCTGTTTTTATAACTTCCAAATTATGTTCTATAATAATAAGAGTATTACCTCTAGCTTTGAGTTTGTCTAAAACTTTTAGCAGTTTAGCTACATCATGAAAGTGAAGACCTGTTGTGGGTTCATCTAATAAATATATAGTTTTTCCCGTATCTCTTTTTATAAGCTCTTTAGCTAATTTTATTCTCTGAGCCTCTCCTCCTGATAATGTTGTGGCATTTTGTCCAAGTTTTATATATGAGAGACCAACCTCATCTAAAATTTCTAATTTCCGTTTTATATTTGGATAATTATGAAAGAATTTTAAAGCTTCTAAAACTGTAAAATTTAAAACATCGCTAATAGTTTTAGATTTTAAATTAATTTCTAAAGTTTGATCATTATATCTTTTTCCATTACATTTATCACATTTAACATATACATCTGATAAAAAGTGCATTTCCACTTTAATAACACCATCACCTTCACACGCATCGCATCTTCCACCTTTAACGTTGAAACTAAATCTTCCAGGACTATAACCTCTCGCCCTAGATTCTTTGGTGAGCGCAAACAAATCTCTAATATGTGTAAAAATCCCAGTATATGTTACAGGATTTGACCTAGGAGTTCTTCCTATTGGGCTTTGGTCTATTTCAATAATTTTATCAATATGTTCTAATCCAGTTATTTTTTCACAACCTGTTTGAGAATTATCTTTTTCTGAAAATTCATTATAAATATATTCATAAAGAATATTATTAACCAAGGTTGATTTGCCTGATCCTGATACGCCAGTTATACAAGTTAGCAAACCAAGAGGTATTTTAATATTAAGGTTATTTAAATTATTTGTAGTTGCTTTGTGTATTGTTAATGTTTTTTTTGAATTAAATTTTAATCTTTGTTTTGGAATTGATATTTTCTTTATTCCTGAAATATATTGACCGGTATATGAATTTTTTATTTTTTTAATATCATTTGGTTTGCCAACAAAGACAATTTCACCACCAGAGTCCCCAGCTCCAGGACCAACATCTACAATATAATCTGATGATAGAATAGTGTCTTCATCATGTTCTACAACTATAACTGTATTCCCTAAATCACGCAGATTACGTAACGTCTTAAGTAATTTACCATTGTCTCTTTGATGAAGACCAATAGACGGCTCATCTAGGATATACATGACCCCAACTAAACCAGAACCAATTTGACTAGCCAATCTTATTCTTTGAGCTTCTCCACCGGATAAAGTTTCAGCGCTGCGATCAATAGTGAGGTAATTTAATCCAACATCATTCAAAAAATTTAATCTACTTATTATTTCTAAAATTATTTTATTAGATATTTCTTTTAGCATGCCCTCAAATTTTATTTTTTTAAAAAAATCTAAACATTCTTCAATAGTTAATTCTGTAATATCGCTAATAGACTTATTAAATATAAATATATTTCTACTTTTTTTGTTTAGCCTTTTCCCTTCGCAATCAGTACATTTAGCTATATTTAAGTATTTGAATAATCTTTTTTGTGCTGCAAAGGAACCATTCTCGTATTGTCTTTCAAATTTTTCAATTATACCCTCCCAAACCTCTTCTTTAACAACATAACTTTCTTTATTTTTGCTTCTAAATCCTTTTACATATTTCATTTGTATAATTTCATTTTCACTACCATAAAATAGTATTTTTTTGAATTTTTTTGGTAGTTTTTTATACGGGGTATTTAAATCTACTTTATAATGATTAGATAAGCTTTCTAATAATAAATTATAATAGGCGCTTTTATCATCCCATCCGTATATAGCTCCCTTTGTTAAGCTCAACTCTTGATTAACAATTATTTTCTCTGGATCAAAAAATTCACTTACACCTAATCCATCACAGGATTCACATGCACCAACAGGGCTATTAAATGAAAATAATTTTGGCTCTAATGCTCCTATTGAATAACCGCAGTGAGGGCATGCATATTTTGTAGAGAAAACATTCTCTATCTTGTTTGTTGCAACATTACAACAATAAATCAAACCATCAGAAAACTTCGAAGCTAATTCTACTGACTCTATAATTCTTTGAGCATCATTTTTTTCTACAGAGCTTAATCTGTCTATAACAAATTCAATATTATTTTTCTTCTTAGGGTCTATAATATGATTAATCATGTGTTTAGACATATCATTAATATTTATAACTTCTCCATTTACCCTTATTCTTTTATACCCCTGTTGAGCAAATGATTGTATTAATTTAGCATGTTCTCCTTTTTGTTGTTTTACCACAGGAGCTAACAACATAATTTTTTCTCCACCATTGTCTTTAATTATTTTTTTAGTTATATCGCTAAAAGTCATAGATTTTAATTCTATAGAATGTTCCGGACATTTCGGTGAGCCTACTCTTGCAAACAATAACCTTAAATAATCATAAATTTCAGTTACTGTGCCCACTGTCGATCTAGGATTATGTGAAGATGACTTTTGTTCTATAGATATTGCTGGAGATAAGCCTTCAATGACATCTACATCAGGTTTATCCATCATAGATAAAAATTGCCTAGCATAAGACGATAAAGATTCCATATAACGCCTCTGTCCTTCTGCAAAAATTGTATCAAAAGCTAATGATGATTTTCCGGAGCCCGACAAGCCTGTTATAGTTATTAGCTTATCTCGAGGAATTTCTATATTAATATTTTTTAAATTGTGTGTACGAGCACCTTTAACAAAGATATTCTTTTTCATGGTAGAGAAATGATATCATCTATAGTTTAATTGCACCTAAGAAAATTGCAATTTATAGCATAAATTTAACCATTTTATTAGTTTAGGTGGAATTTTTGCTGTCCGTAAGATAATATTTAAGTTATAGTAAATGCTCATTCAATGAATATCATAATGAAATTTAATGTCAGTAAATAAAGTAATATTATTAGGTCGAGTTGGAGCTGATCCCGAGGTCAAGTACATGCCTAGCGGTAACGCAGTCTTAAATCTATCGCTTGCCACAAACAGAAAGTTTAAAAACCAAGAATCAGGAAATTATGAAGATAAGACAGAATGGCATAGAGTTGTATTCTTTAACAAACCTGCCGAAACAATTGGGCAGTATGTAAAAAAAGGACAACAATTATATGTTGAAGGAAGATTGCAAACCAGAAAATGGCAGGATAAAGATGGAGTTGAAAAATATTCAACTGATATAATTTCTGATAATTTTACTTTTATTGGCTCCAAATCTGATTCTGCAGGTACAGATAATCAGTCTTCAAAGAATAATGATAATTTTGACCAAAGCTCACCAGCCCAGCAAGATGATGACATACCATTTTAGAGTAAATGCTCGAAAATAAAAAATTTTTTATACAAACTCAAGGCTGTCAAATGAATGAATATGATTCAGACAGACTTGGTGATGTTTTACAACATAACTTAAAAATGATGGAAACAAATAACCCCGAAGATGCAGACATGCTGCTTCTCAATACTTGCTCCATCAGAGAAAAAGCTCAAGAAAAAGTTTTTCATCAATTAGGAAGATGGAAAAAACTAAAAATAAAAAAACCTAACTTATTAATTGCCGTAGGAGGTTGTGTTGCCTCTCAAGAGGGTACAAAAATAAGATCTAGATCACCTGAAGTAGATATAATTTTTGGACCTCAGACAATACATAGATTGCCGAAGATGATTGAAAATATAGTTTATAAAAGAAAAAAAATAGACATTGACATAAATTTTCCTGAAATCGAAAAATTTGATTACCTGCCTTTTTCTACAAAGAGTACACCGACTGCTTCTTTATCCATAATGGAGGGTTGTAGTAAATATTGCACATTTTGTGTTGTCCCATATACAAGAGGAGAAGAGGTAAATAGAAGGTTTGATGATATTTTGTATGAAGCAAACTCTTTAATTAAATTAGGAGCAAAAGAAATTACATTGCTTGGACAAAATGTAAACGCTTATAGGTCATTAAATAATAAAAAACAACATGTATCATTCTCGGATCTTATAAGATATATGTCACATATAAAGGGAATTAAGAGAATCAGGTATAGCACTTCTCATCCTGTAGATTTTACCGATGACCTTATTCAGGAACACCATAATACTAAATTAGCTAATAATCTTCATCTACCAGTACAATCTGGATCAGATTTTATACTTTCAAGGATGAAACGAAAGCATACTGTATTAGAGTATAAAAATATAATAAAAAAAGTTAGAAAGATAAGGCCAGATATTAACTTAACATCTGATTTCATTGTAGGTTATCCGGGTGAAACTGATTATCAGTTTCAGCAAACTTTAGATTTTATTGAGGAATTAAATTTTAGCAATGCATATAGTTTTATATACAGCCCAAGACCAGGAACACCAGCATCTTTTGAAAAAGATAATATCTCAATGGACACTAAAAAGAAAAGACTTAAAAACCTTCAGGAATTAATCAAGAATCAATCTTTATCCTACGCTAAAAAAATGCTAGATACAAAACAACGTGTATTAGTGGAAGGTATATCTGTAAAAAGAAATAATGAGTTATACGGTAGATCAGATAATAATAAAATTATAAACTTTAATGCTGACACAAAATATATAGGAGGTTTTGTTGATATTTATATTACAGAAATTAGACCAAATTCTTTATATGGAGAGGTTATTGATACAGTTGAGAAAAAGAAAGCTTGTAATTAATAATAGCATCGTATGTCTAGCATAAAAAAATAAAGGAGATAAAATAATTTGACAGAAAAAATAACACATAAAAATATTATTCTACAACCACAAGATAACGATAGGCTTGCAAATTTATGTGGAACGTTGGATGAAAACTTAAGACAGATAGAATCACATATGCATGTTCAGATTTCAAACAGAGGAAATAATTTTATTATAAAAGGTAATGAAAAAAACGTTCCAAGAACATCAGAATTAATTGAAAGACTTTATACTATATCTGCTAGCGAAGAATTAACACCAAAACAATTGCATATGTATATGACTGACACTTCAGAAAATAAATCTGTTGAGCTAGATGACGAAAAAGGGGTAATTAAGTGTAAAAAGCATATTATAAAGCCAAACTCTAAGTCTCAACATGATTATATTAATGCAATTTTCTCAAATAATCTTATTTTTGGCATAGGTCCTGCAGGTACAGGGAAAACATATCTTGCAGTTGCAAGCGCTGTGTATTGCTTAGAAAAAAATATAGTAAAAAAAATATTTTTAGCTAGACCAGCGATCGAAGCTGGCGAAAAACTCGGCTTCTTGCCAGGTGACTTAAGCGAAAAAGTTAATCCATATCTGCAACCTATATATGATGCACTTTATGAGATATTAGGATTTCAAGCTGTGAATAAATTAATAGAAAATAATATAATTGAAATAACCCCGCTTGCATATATGAGAGGACGAACCTTAAATGATGCATTTATAATTTTAGATGAAGCTCAAAATACTACTATAGCCCAAATGAAAATGTTTTTAACTAGAATTGGATTTGGTTCCAAAACTGTAGTTACCGGGGATACGAGCCAAATAGACTTACAAAAAGATATTAAGTCTGGACTAATAGATTGTCTGGAATTTGTGCCAAATATAAAAGATGCTCACGTAACAAAATTTAGATCCAGTGATGTCATGAGACATAAAATAGTTAAGGATATTATTAAAGAGTATGAAAAAAGAGATAAGTAATTTGCTAACAGTTAGAATAATACAAAACAATTGCAAAGGATATATTCCTAGTAGGTATAAAATAACAAAATGGGCTAAAATTGCTTTTTTTGGTAAAAAAAGTTCTATTGTGTCAATTAAAATTGCGACGAAATATGAAATAAACGTTTTTAATAAAAAATTTTTTAAAAAAGATACAGACTGTAATGTTTTATCATTTCCGCATAATTCTATTGTTAGTTCTGGAGAATATATATTAGGAGATATTATTATTTGTGCTGACATTGTTAACAAAGAATCTGCCACATATAAAATTAATAATGATAGTAGGTGGGCTCATATGATTATTCACTCAATGCTACATTTACAAGGTTATACGCATCAAATAAGTGAGAAAAGAGTTATTATGGAAGAAAAAGAAATGATTTTAATGGATACACTAGGATATCAGAACCCTTATTATGCAAACTAAAAAAAGCACCTGGTTAAATAAAATTATAGACATAGTTAAAGATTCTCCAAAAGCTAAAGAGGATTTATTAGAGCTTATAAAAGACGCTGTGCTCGATGGTTTATTAGACATTGAATCTCTCAAAATGATTGAAGGAGTATTTAGAGTTTCAGAGGTACAGGTTAGGGATATTATGATTCCAAGACCGCATATGAAGGTAATTGATATATCTGACGCTATAGATGATATTATTGAAAAAGTTACAACATCCGGTCATTCAAGATTTCCTGTTATCGATGATAATAAAGATGAAATTATAGGAGTTTTGCTTGCCAAAGATCTTTTGAAAAGAACTATAAATGATGATGATTTTGACTTACATAGACTTTTGAGGCCAGCTGTTTTTGTTCCAGAGAGCAAAAGATTAAATATTTTATTAAACGAATTTAAATCTAGTCGAAATCATATAGCTATAGTGATAGATGAACACGGAGGAGTTTCTGGTCTAGTTACCATAGAAGATGTACTCGAAGAGATTGTTGGCGAAATTGATGATGAGCATGATAAAAAAACAGAGTCTAGAATAATTTCAGAGAGTAATAATCAATACATTGTTGACGCGTTAACTTCTTTAGAAGAATTTAATGAATATTTTTTATCTGATTTCAAAGATGAGGGGGTAGAAACAATAGGCGGTTATCTTATTAATAAATTTGAAAAAGTACCTGATAAATCAGAAACTATAACCATTAACAATTTATCCTTTAAGATTTTATCAGCTGACTCAAGAACTATAAATAGAATTCAAGTTAATAGAAAAACCAATAAAGTTTAAATGGTATATTTAGAAAATAAACCATATTTAAATTATATAGTCATTATAATTTTAGGAATCTTATACACTACATCGTTTGCACCATATAGTTTTAAAATTGGCGTTTATTTATCATTAGCTTTATTTTTTTACATACTTTTCCATTCAGATAAAAGAACAAGTATATATTTATCATATTTATTTGGCTTGTCGGTATTTTCATTTGGTACTTCATGGATATTTAACAGCCTGTATGATTATGGAGGAGAAAATCTAACTGCCTCATTACTAGTCACTATTTTTCTTATTCTTTTTATTTCTATATTTTTTATACCACTAGGCGTAATGGTTAATAAAGACATTGTTACAAAAAAAATATTTAATTTTCTTATGCCTGCTTCAATACTAGTTTTAATAGAACTTATAAGGTCCAATATTTTTGGGGGGTTTCCATGGCTTTTAGTTGGAACAAGTCAAATAGGAACTATATTTGATGCATTCTATCCATTATTTGGCACATATTTTGTAAGCTTTCTTACAATATTAATTTCATCTTTAATTGCTGTTATTATGATTGGAAAAAACATTGTTAAATATTCTATTATATTATTTCTTGTGCTGTTG
>Ga0208766_1000129_pt1 | contig 38739 bp, 35 predicted proteins | sample ETN01SmetaG_3_FD_185792 | JGI IMG/M metagenome (GOLD analysis project Ga0208766, IMG submission 185792) | Marine microbial and viral communities from oxygen minimum zone, Eastern Pacific Ocean - ETNP2014F12-01SV263 (SPAdes) (version 2) | ecosystem: Environmental > Aquatic > Marine > Oceanic ... | reverse complement strand
CTGTGGTGTCTTCTACGAGTGTTGTGCCTGTGGTGTCTGAAATTCGATTAAGTAGAAGTCCGACTAAAGAAGACCCTCTGCGCGTAATGATCATAGGTGACAGTACGACATATGAAATAGAACCTGCTTTGTCAGCAGCTCTTCAGAAAACAGGAGTAGTAGAGTCAGCTAATCGAACTCAATTCGGATTTGGGTTAAGCCAATGGCCTAGGTACAAGTGGTGGGAAATTTGGCCATCTTTTTTTGATCAGGTTGAACCTGAGATAGTAATTTTTCAAACCGGAATTTGGGATATGGACGATGTGATTAATGGACCTATAAGGCAACCCTTACCGACTGATTCAGACTGGGTTGAACAATTCAATTTCTTGATGGAGGTTGCAGTGGACGTATTGTCAGAGAGAGAGGCTCATATTTTTTGGTTAACAATGCTCCCCACCCACGACAACGACAAGCATGAACGTTTAAATAAATTGATTTACGAATTGGCTGATAGAGATCAGAGAGTAGACGTGATTGATCTAACTCCAGTATTTACTGACAAGAATGGAAAATATCTCGAAGAGGTAGAGAGGTCCGGCGAGTATTGGCCAATTAGAAAAATTGATGGAGTTCACCTATGTAGATTCGGCGCAAGAATAGCCGCCGAATTGATAATTAAACATGTTTCTATTTTTTCTGATTTCGAAATTATTTCCGGATGGGAAGAGGGAGAGTGGCTTAAAAATCCCCGATTTGACTTGGATCCATGTAATGATCCAATTGATTTGATAGCCGAAAAGGCAGGAGCCATTTCTGTTGGGTAAGTTCTTAGTATGAAAGTGTTGGGTAAGTTCTTAGTATGAAAGTACAGGGGGTCCATTACCACCGCGACGTGCAGGATGGGATAGCTCGAGCTGCTGTTTTTGGTATAAGCGATGGTCTCGTATCAAATGTTTCACTAATTCTTGGTATAGCAGGAGCCAGTACTGACCCATCAATTATTAGAGTTGCTGGTATTTCTGGTTTATTAGCAGGTGCTATTTCCATGGCAGCGGGAGAGTACTTGTCTTTACAAGCTCAGAAGGAATTAGTTGAACGAGAGCTATTGATAGAGAAAGAATCGATTGAAACTAACTTGGAAGATGAAACTGCAGAATTGAAGTCCATATATGAAGAAAGAGGGCTTGATGCAGATTTAGCAGAAGAAGTAGCTAGACAAATTATGAGTAATTCTGAAATTGCGCTTGAAGTTCATATACGTGAAGAACTCGGAGTGAATCCTGAACAACTTGGAAATCCATTAATGGCTGCAGGCTCAAGTTTTGTGTCATTTTCTTTCGGAGCTTTTGTGCCTCTCATCCCTTGGTTGCTAGGAGAAGGAAATGCGGCTATTTGGACTTCGGCAACATTCGGGATTACTTGCACCGCATTAGTAGGGGGTGTTCTGGCTCGACTATCCGGACGTTCTGTATTCAAGACTTCACTAAGACAGATGTTGGTGGCAGCGGCAGCTTGTTCGGCTACTTATTTGATTGGGAGTTTCCTTGGAACAAGCATTGGCTAGTTGTCAAAATTTGGTTCGGGGTTGACCTTTTCCCCCGGAGTGAACGAGACAGGCATATGTTTAACTCCGTTAATAAAATTTGATCTAAGGCGTGAAGGTTCTCCGTCAAGAGAAATGTCAGGCATTCTTTTACAGATCTCTTCAAAAATTATTCTTAATTCAAGTTTTGCAAGATTTGCACCGAGACAATAGTGAGGTCCGCCGCCGCCAAATCCGACATGGGTATTAGGTGAACGTCGAACATCCAATGAGAATGGATTTTCGAACTCTAACTCATCTCTGTTGGCTGAGATGTGCCACATCACTACTTTGTCACCAGCATTTATCTTTTGACCATTTATCTCAATATCCTGAGTTGCAGTCCTTCTGAAATGTAAAACAGGACTTGCGAATCTAACGATTTCATCAACCGCTGTGTCGATAAGACCTGCGGTGTTTGATTTTAATAACTCAAACTGATCAGGGTGCTCTATCAGTGCCCATAAGCCTTGCGAAGTTGCATTACGTGTCGTTTCATTTCCAGCAACGGTCATTAGGAGCATGAAACCATCAATTTCTTGTTCATTGAGAACAGTAGGTTCACCATCATCTCCTATGATCTCCGCATTAATTAAGCGAGTAATCAGGTCATCTTGAGGTTCTTCGCGTCTTTTATTAGCTAAGTCATTTGCATATGCGTACAGCTCGAATGCAGCCGCCTGATTATCCTGCCCTGCATACTCCGGGTCTTCGATTCCAATCATTCGGTTGGACCATTCAAAGAGTTTATTTCTTTCTTCTTGAGGGACACCCATTATTTCGGCAATAGCTTGTAAAGGAAGTTCGGCGGCGACATCCACTACAAAATCACAGCTACCTCTTTCGATTACTTCATCAACTATGAGAATGGTTCGCAACCGTAAGTATTTCTCAAGCAAGCTGATCATCCGTGGTGTGAAACCGCGGTTTATCAATTTTCTGTAACGGGTGTGCTTGGGTGGATCCGTATAAAGCATCTGGGTTCCTCTAAGATCGAAACCTTTTGAACCGTCTTCATGTTCATGAGGGTCCGCTATGGAGATCCCTCCAGTTTCAGAAGAGAAAACTTCGGCATTCCTATTTACCTCAATTAGATCTGCGTGTCGGACTATATTCCAGAAACCAGGTCCGTCTGGTTCATCGTGCCAACTTACTGGGTCTTCTTTTCGAAGATAACTAAACATCTCATGATGCTCTTGTGCGAGGAATCTATCTAGATCTAAAAGGTCTATGTCTTCCTTCTTCATAACTTTTCCAATCGCTAATTCGATAATAGCAGTATGTGCTACATCCGCAAATTAGTTGCCTTCGGATAGTTCAGGTTCTATAAAAATAGGTCCAGCATTATCGAGTTCAATTCTGATGTCATTTTCCAACTGATTTATGAGTTGAGCTATTTCTTTAGTTTGAAGAGTTTCACGAAAAGCGATTCTCACACCTATAAGAATTTCTTCTGGTCCTAGATGTTGAGTTCTCATTTCTACCAATTCAACAACTTGCTTATTATTCTCAATGACACTTACGATTTTCAAACGGTCTGTCTCACTAGCGGCTTCACCAATAATAAGACTATGCATTTCACGGGCAAGAATAATGGCGATTACACCTAAAAGAATTCCGATTGAAAGAGTACCGATTCCATCCCATATAGGCTCTCCAGTTGTTTTCACTAGAGTTATTGCTCCTAGAGCAATAACCATTCCAAATAACGCTCCAGCATCTTCTAGAAGAACCACTGGGATTTCAGGTTGCTTTGAACGGACTACAAATTTAGACCAACTAGTTTCACCTTTAATCGTTTTTGCCTCAACAATTGCAGTTCTGAAGGAAAAAGATTCAATAAATATTCCGAAAATTAGAATCCCTATAGCCCAACTTGCATTATTAAGGGCATGAGGATGACGGATTTTTTCTATACCTTCATAAACCGCAAATAATGAACCTAAAGAAAACAAAATCAGAGCCACTACAAAAGACCAAAAATATCTTTCACGACCATAACCGAAAGGGTGTTTGGAACTAGGTTCACGTTTTGCCCTTCGCGTCCCTAACAGTAAGAGAAGTTGGTTCGCTGAATCAGCACTAGAGTGAATACCCTCAGCAAGCATCGTTGACGATTTAGTTATTGCGAAACCTGCGAATTTCGCAATAGCTATTCCTACATTTGCTATCAGTGCAGCAAGGATAGTTTTTTTACCAGTTGTTGCCATTAGTTCCATTTTGTTTATAGGGACTTGATTATTTCTATCAGAAAAACTCGATTTCGTGTATCTTCAGATGATCTAATAGTTTTGCTACTAAATAGAGAATATGGGAAAGACAGAATGAAGATTTTTAGCTCACCATCTGGACTGTTTGAAGCGCTGGGAGATCATCTTGGTTACAGCGATTGGATAGTGGTTGATCAGGAACGCGTAGATTTATTTGCTGAAGCAACAGGAGACAAGCAGTGGATACATGTGGACCCACAAAAAGCTTCTGATGGTCCCTTCGGAAAAACGATTGCACATGGGTACCTGACTCTTTCTTTAACAAATTGCCTCTTGCCTGAAATTTTTCAAGTCGATGGAATTTCCATGGGAATTAATTACGGCACAGATCGTGTCAGATTTCCGGCACCCTTAATGGTTGGGTCAACTGTTCGTGCAGGGGCAGAACTAGTCGATGTTACGGAAATAGAAGGCGGTGTCCAAACGGTGGTTCGTGTGACTATTGAAATCGAAGGCATGGAAAGACCCGCATGTGTGGTCGATAGTCTTAGTCGTTTCATCTGGTAAGCAAATAAAGGTAACCTTGTTCGGTGTCTAAAAGGAAACGTAAAGCAACGCCCATAGCTCCACCTTCAGTTCCACCTGTGGAGGCAGGGATGTTAAGTCCCACCAGATTAGTTCCATCTAATATCAATAAACCTCCCTATGCGTTGACGGGTGATCCAGGAAACTCAACATCATCATTGGTGAGAAATGATGATGAAATTAAACGTATGGAAAAAGCAGGAGAGATTGCAGCGTTAGTTCTTTTAGAAGCAGGTTCTAACGTTGCCCCTGGTGTTACAACAGACAAAATCGATGAGATAGTGCACGAGATGATCTTGTCTTTCGACGCTTATCCTAGTCCATTCAATTACAGAGGGTTCCCAAAATCTGTTTGCACATCAGTAAACGAGGTTATATGTCATGGAATTCCAGATAGTCGACCATTGCAAGAAGGCGACATCGTAAATATAGACGTCACGGTTTATCACGATGGTGTTCACGGCGATACTTCGGTTACCTTCCCAGTTGGAGAAGTGAGCGAAAGGGACATTCATTTAATCAAAGAAACGCGAAAGGCTATGGATTTAGGAATAGAAGCAGTCAAACCTGGAAAACCTGTAAACGTTATTGGCAGAGCGATTGAAAGGCATGCAAAACGTCATTCCTTAGGGGTTGTTCGCGAATTCATCGGTCATGGTGTTGGAACCGAGTTTCATAGTTCACTTCAGATCCCTCATTATTATGACCCCTATGCTTCCACAGAGATACTTCCTGGAATGACTTTTACGATTGAACCAATGTTGACGCTTGGCGACCCATCAGCACAGATGTGGAGCGATAATTGGACAGTAGTTACAAGAGATGGAAGACGCACCGCACAATTCGAACATACAATTATTGTTTTAGAAGATGGGGCAAAACGTCTCACCGTAACGGGTGATGGAAACGCTCCTTCGGATCTTCTTTCTCTCTAAGCAAAATTTGATTTAACGCCAAGTAGCTGTACCGGTCTTTGCCAACGCAACCCATGTGTTGCCGGGGGTCAATCTGATGGGTGTTCCATCCGAAGTTATTTCCGCTGGTTCTGAATCTTTCTTTCGTTCCCACTCGCCTTCGATTAGGTGCCCATCAGTAAATACCCAAACCTCGCCACTCCCTTTTGTTACGGCCTCAGGAGATCTTGAATCAGCGAGACTTTTACCGTAAGAAATGAATTGAATAACTATGTTTGTAGGAGCTACTCGCACACCATCACCGTCACCATGGGGTTCACCATTGTGGGTGCGTTCCCAGCCTGTGCCATTCCATGCATAATCTATTTCCGCATGGCCGAAATCTACAAAAACACCGGTTGCTTTTTTAGCATTTGCGTGAAGAGGTGCATTTTCGGTTCTGAAAGTAAATGGAGGTTTAGGAATTTCATCTCTATTTGGATGCTGAGACCACAGTCTTTCTGTTGAAGTGAAAAGGTTATGTGGTGCTCTCCGTGATGTCGAACGCCAGTAGCTTTCACGAGAAGCGTCATACCCAACGTCAGTCAGATCAGAGTCCCGTACCACTTCTCTGGTTCCACGATTAGCTCCAGAATAAGCGAAAAGTGGACTATCAAAACCGGTTAAGAGAGGCGGGTCAGAAGTTCTAGCTGAACGAACAGGTCCAACTACTCGCGAATCTGTTGTTTGAAAAATAGCGATAAGACGTGTTAAACCTGCCTCTACAAGTTCTTCGTAAACAACATCCGCTTGATTAATTCCGGCCTGGGGTCTTGCAATTGAGACGTTATCGATTTTAACTGCAAGAGCCGGTCGCCGAATGTCAGTCCCAGGGAGCCCAGTCCATTGTTTTGACAATTCTAAAAGACGGTATCTATCTATTTCTCCATCAAGTATGTCTATCTCAACATTTAAATTGTCTATATTGCTTTCTAGATTATTTATTCCCGAACGTAGATTCGAAATTCTTTCTTTTACCGCAGGTATACGAGAACGAGCTTCTTCTTGAAGCAAAACATAGTCTTTTTGCTTGCTTCGAGCTGCTGCAATTTCATCATGAACTCCGGAAACACGATCTCCAGTAATACGCATTTTGGAATCAACGGATTCAAGCCTTCCTTCTGTTTCATCAATAATGGCTTTGTAAAGTATCTGGCTTCTTATACCGCGAAGAGTTTCATCAGTTAATTGGGCTGACTGCGTTAGAACGGAGTTCATTCTTTCATCGTTTCGTACATAGGAATCGATAGCTAGTTCCCGTCGAAGCTGGAACGGTTCCGAGCGAGATGACCAGATTTCTATATAATCGTCTGCCAACAACTCGAGTCTTATGGGATGTTTTACAAGTTGTGTATCTTCACTATTTATTAAAGCTTCAGTTTCTGCAATGGTTTCGTCTATTTCTAAAAGCTCATTTTGGAGGTCGACGATCTTCTGCTCCTCTGAAATAACGTCCCTTTTTATTTCGTCAATGTCAGAATTTACTTCACTAATTTGCTTTTGTAAGTTTCCTATTTCTTTGTCATAAGGCCCAGCATTAGCGTTCGGGAGGGTAGTGGTACTCAAAATGGCAACAGAAGAAACGCAAAAGATAAACCGCTTAAGACCCATAATGCGAGCGTAGGTCTCCCACCACCCTGAAGGGGGTCATACAGTGAATTTTTTAGCGGTCTTGACTCAAAATTAGTGCACTAGTAGGCACGGAAGTTCCTGCGGTAACTAACGCGTTTTCAACGTTTTTGACCTGATTAACTGAAGTCCCTCGGATTTGACGGACTGCTTCAGCGATGCCGTTCATTCCGTGTATGTAAGCCTCACCCAATTGGCCTCCATTAGTATTTGTTGGCAACAGACCATCCATCTCGATATTGCCATCACGCAAAAATTCCTTTGCTTCACCTTTTTCACAGAATCCAAATTCTTCCAGTTGAGGAAGGAACAGGGGAGTGAAGTGATCGTAAATGTTTGCGACTTGAATATCTGATGGTCCCAGACCAGTGTTTTTCCATAATTGATCTGCGCATAATTTCATTTCAGGAATTCTTGAAATGTCATCCCTGTAGTAGCTCCTCATGGCTTGCTGATCATCCGTTGCCCCTTGAGCGGCTGATGCTATTACTGCAGGAGGATTAGGCAGATCTCTAGCGCGTTCAAGCGAAGTAACAAGAATTGCTTGTCCACCATCAGACTCTTGGCAGCAGTCCAATAGATGAAGAGGCTCCACAATCCATCTGCTTTCTTGATGTTCTTCTAAAGTAATTGGTCTTTCATAGAAAAAAGCTGCAGGGTTTGTTGCTGCGAATCCTCTATCGGTAACTGCTACACGTCCAAAGTCTTCAGAAGTAGCCCCTGACAAGTGCATGTAGCGAGTGGCAAACATCGCAACCCAGCTCGCAGGAGTTAGAAGACCAAATGGTGATGTCCACCCAAAAGTAACATCGAATGCTTCCGCTCCACCATGTTTATCTTGAACGCCACTACCGAACCTGTGCCAAGACCTTTCATTAAAAGCCCGGTAACAAAGCACGTAGTTGGCAGAACCAGAAAAAATTGCCGAAGCAGCTTGCCCAATAGTTCCACATGCAGCACCTCCGCCGTGAGGGATCATGCTGAAATGGCTCAACGAAGGGATTCTTAGATTCCGTGCAACTTCAATTTCAAAATTTTGTTCGGAACTGAAAGTTACTATCCCATCTACATTCGAAGCAGCAACCCCGGCATCTTCTAACGCCGCCTCACAAGCCTCAACAGCAAGTTCCATAGGGGTTCGACCTGAGTTTTTTGAAAATTCAGTAGCACCGATTCCTACAATCGCTGTTTCAGAAGAAAAATTAGTGCTCATTTAAGCTTCCTTACTATTTTCCGGAAGAAGTATTTTTGCATTTCCTGAAACATGAACGCCTCTATCATTTTTACCTAGGAAGGAGATAACTAAAGATATTTGGTTTCCATGCTCAGTTTTTTCCGTAACTGAACCTGAAAGAGTCATAGTGTCGTCAGGGTGATTGGGTGTACCTAGTCTTAAATCAATAGAGTTCCAATCAATCTCAGGTCCGGCCCAGTCATTTATCCAACGGCTAACGATTCCTGCTGAAGTAAGAATATTCATGAAAATATCAGGCATCCCTTTAGATTGAGCGGCTTTAGGGTCATGATGCACGTCTTGATAGTCGCGAGTGGCTAAAGCAGTTGAAACTATAAGAAGCGTTGTAATCGGCACTGGAGAGTTCGGCAGTTCATCACCTATTTGAACGGTTTCTGGGTCGAGTTTTGAGACGTGTCTTTGCTCACTTTTCGTTTCTGAATTATTTTGATCGCCGTTAAAAGTCTGATTATTATTATTTGTTTCAGTATTCTCAATTTCTGACTCTTGTTTTTCATCGTGTATTGGTTTGAACTGATGTAATGTAAATTCATTATCAACATCTAGCCAGTGGACTTCTAGCGGCATACCTATTTCTAGTTCCTCTGGTTCAACATCGGTGATATTGGAAACCAAGCGAACTCCTTCTTCTAATTCCACTAAGCCGACGATTAGTGGATAGTCGAAAGCTGGAACTTGAGGGTAGTGCGCAATAGCCCAACTATGAAGACTGCCTTTGCCGCTTGTGGTAATACTGTCGAGTAAAACAGAACCACATGAGAGACAACGAACAGCGGGTGGGTGTTGTAGATTTTTGCAGTCATTGCACGACTGGATCCTTAATTCTTTATTGTTGCAGGCATCCCAAAACCAGTCAGTTGAACTATTAGAAGCTGGTTTAGGTCTTGGAGGTTTTTGTTCCGCTTGTTCATTTTTCTTACCAGTACCAGGTTTAAACTTGAGCACTCGAAATTCCATTGAGCCAACCTGTTTCCCAGAGGCATCAGAATATATTGTTTCAGTGGTAACAAAATGGCCCACACCGATAGCCGTTGTTTTTTCTTCCGAAATGTCAAGCAACTTTTGACTAGCAGAAATTAAATCGCCAGGTTTAATTACTTCGTCGTAGTGATAGGTGGCGTTTGTCGCCACCACACCTGTAAAGCCAGCCTCATCAAGAAGTTGATAAACCCCGGCGCTAGGCGAATCTTCAGTATTTCTTTGGAATTGGTTGCCTAGGTGTAGACCGGACATAGTCCAAACTTGCAGCATTGCAGGCGGGGCAATAATTCTGCCGTGTTTTGAATCGTTCGCGAAATCTTGGTTGATGTAAAGAGGGTTGCTTTCTGACATGGCATCACACCATGATCTGATTACAGGTTCACTGACACTGTCGCGGGCCACTTCGATTTTTCCGGCAGAACCAACTTCAGATATCAGCGAATTATAAAAATCGTTTCGTTCACTATCTGATTTAGCTGGTTCATTAGTTTGAGAAAGATCTCGGTTCAATTTTCACCTCTTCAAAGCGATCATACTCACATTATCCTTGGGTTAACTCATGGGTGATTAGCTAATTTGGCACTGTGGACACCAAGTGGTCGAGCGTTGACCAACAATTCGATTTTTTAAAATGGAAGAACAATTATTACATGCCCTTCCAGCTCTACCGTAGCAATCGAGGTTGTGTTGATTTTTTCCTGTTAGTCCATCAGGTGTCCTATAGTCACGGAAAGTAGTGCCACCATTTTCGATTGCCTCAGCCAAAACCTCTCTGATTGAAACAAGTAAAACTCCTGAACGTTCTTTCCCAATCCGCCTAGCGAGGGGGTTTATGTGTGATCTCCAAAGTGATTCATCCACATATATGTTTCCTAGTCCAGCGATGATTCGCTGAGAAAGCAACTTCGTCTTTATGTAACTTCTCGAGGAAGACAGAGACCTGTGGAAGCTAGTAACAGTTAATTTCGGGTCAAAAGGTTCAGGGCCGATGTGATTTAGAGTTGGGAGTGATTTGTAATCATTTGGGTTTACAACTGCAATTCTGCCAAAACGTCTGATGTCTCTGAAAAGTAAAATTTGACCGTCGTTGAGTTGCCATTGAGCCCTGACATAAGGATCATCTGATTTTTCGTTCACTATTGAGACACTTCCAGTCATGCCAAGGTGAATGATAAGTTCCTTAAGTTTTATTTTTCCATCTAATTTCTTTTCTAGACCTACCAGCAGATATTTACCTCTCCGCTTGACAGTCTGCACGTGAAAGCCTGAAGCTAATTTTGCTTGTGAAAATTTTTTTGAAGGAAAAGAATGACCCTTAATTATCGTTTTTCCAGTAATTAAAGGCTCTAATTGACAGCGGATTGATTCAACTTCGGGTAGTTCCGGCATCGATACACGATACCTGTTTAAGTTATTTACAACTTTTGTGTCGCGAACTGGTCTAGGTTTTCTATGTGGTCTCAATAGCGATAGTGAATCAAAAAGGTGGAGTCGGTAAAACCAGCGTGGCTTTAGGACTAGCTTCTTCTGCTGCTAAAAAAGATTTAGAAACTTTGATCGTGGATTTGGATCCGCAGGGAAATGCAACTACAGGATTGGGGATATTCGAACCTTCTAAAGGGGTGGTAAATGTACTAGACGATGAGTTTTTCGGAGGGATCAACAAGGTTGCAGAAAGATCAAACTGGCCATCCGATTGTGGTCAAATTCCCTATGTAGCTGCCTCCACTCCGGATCTTTCGGTTTGTGAACCTCGACTTGCCACGGATCCTCTTGGAGCACAGAATCGATTGTCACTTTCTCTTGAAAATTCAAATTGGCCTCTCGTTATTGTTGACTGCCCACCTTCTCTTGGGTTACTTACAGTGAATGCTCTTTTTGCAGTCGACATGACCCTTGTGGTTACAGAGCCTGGAGCGTGGTCTGTTGATGGTGTAGCGAGAATGATTCAAACAATAGAAAAGATTCAAACGCGTCGAATCGATTCCAAACCAAGCATTGCTGGAATTGCTGTAAATAGACTTGGAAGAACGCGAGATGATAGTTACTGGAATGCAAAACTTGAAGAAGTTTATTCCGAATTTCAATTACCCAAGATTCATCTACGCACAGCCGTAGCCGAAGCTTCAGCTCAGTCTTTACCTATACATGGTTTAGTTAATCGATCAGGTGCAGTGGAAGCAGCAGCAGAGTTTGACCATCTTTTGACGCTCCTACTAGAAAATGACTATTCTGAAAATAATTCTAACGAGGAGGATTCTGATGGCTGCTTATGACCCTGAAGCTGTACGTTCGCGTCCGACAGCACCAAAAGAGAGTCCTGTGGATGCTTTGCTAGATGGTGAGAGTAAAACAAATAACAATACGTTTGATGCCGTTGAAGAGCTTTCTGAAGATATTGATAAAAGTTTAGATTCTGAAGACGAGCAAGAAAAGGAATCTTCACCCAATAGTGAGGATTTTCGACCGTTTGAAGTGCCACCAGTTGAGAGTATTGATGAGAGTGCAGATAGAGCGAACCGGCTAGGAGCACTTATTGCTACCGTGATTTTATTTTGTTTGGCTATTTTTTGGAAGAAACGAAAAAAAGCCAACCTTTAAAGCCCTAGTGCTGATCTAGCTGGAGCGTCAGATCTTAGCTTTCCTGAAGAGGCTCTTTTTTTAATAAATTCAGTTCCAGCAGGGCATTTAGCAATAAAAGAGCACCAGCCGCAAAGAGGAGTAGTTATTGGTTCAAATTCGTCATTGTTCAAGTTGCTTTTGAGTTTGCTCCAGGCATCAGATAAGTCTTTAACTACTTTGCCAACTAGATCTGCAGAGACTTCAGTTTCCATAGTTTTTTTTCCAAGGTATAGGAGTCGAGCTCTAGCCGGCTGCTCGCCAGTTTTACTAGCTACTGCTGCGGCATATAGGAGAACTTGATTAAAATTGTCGTCGCCATACCTCGGAAGTTTTCCAGTTTTGTAGTCAACTACTACTAGACCGTCTTCATCTCTGTCGAGTCGATCAATGATTCCGAAAAAGGGAACTCCTGAAAGTGAGGTTGATACTCTCTGCTCAGTCGCTTCAACTGAGATCATTGATGGATCTTCTAAGTCCCACAAACCTTTGATCGCATTCCATGACTTCCAACGGAACTCTCGTTGTTCATTTGAATTTAGTTTAAGATTTTTGAAGTCTTTTCTTTCAGCGACTTTTGGCCAAATGCTCCCTGCTATTTCTTTGGCTTTCGTCTCTGTTCGTAGTGCGGGTTCTTCTTTGCAAAGTTGTTCAAGAACGTCATGTGCAAATTGGCCCACAAGAGCCGCTTCTCCAGTGGGGTCTGGCAATTTGTCTATATATTTGTGTTTCCAACGCCGTGGGCACTGCTTGAAGGTTGAAGCAGATGAGTGTGAAAATGACCGTGGAAGTTCAGACATCAGATGTCTAGAACCGATTGATCTAGAAGGTTGCTGTTGGCAATCAAATAATCACGACGTTTGGCTACATCGGAACCCATTAGAGTATCGAATGCTTTTGCTGCTTTTTTAGCAGCAGCTACGTCGCTCATTTTCATTTGACGCAGTATTCGTGTTTTAGGATCCAGAGCGCATTCAGCTAATTCATCCACGTTCATTTCTCCCAACCCTTTAAATCTATTCCATGTAATATTTTCGGCTTTTCGGCCGCCTTTTGTTAATTTAGCTGTGACTGCGTCTCGTTCACTTTCTGAGAAAGCTCTGTGGATCGTATCCCCGATCCTGGTCGAAAACAGTGGGGGTTGAGCAGCGAAGACACGACCTTCTTCGAGCATTGGTCGCATGTATTTATGCATAAGTGTTAATAGGAGGCATCGTATGTGACTTCCATCGACGTCAGCGTCACAAAGAATAATGATTCTCCCGTAACGTGCAGCTTCTATTTCAAATTCTTCACCAGACCCTGCACCTACTGCGGTAAAGAGGGCCTGAGCCTCAGTATTATCTAGAACCTGTTTCATAGACGATTTTTCTGCATTAACAACTTTTCCTCTTAGCGGTAAAATTGCCATGTTCTCCGAGTTTCTTCCAGCTTTTGCAGGTCCGGCAGCAGAGTCACCTTCGACAATAATCAGTTCAGAGTCAGGCCCATGAACTCGGCAGTCAGCTAATTTTTCTGGCATTCCAGTTGAACCCATGCTCGCGGCTCGACGCTTTGTTTCAAGCAGTTGTTTAGAGCTAACTCTATTTATTATTGCGTTAGACATTTTGTCTCTGAGTAGATTTACGTGGCGTTTAGGACCAGAGCCGTTGAACCAATCAGTTAATCCTTGTTTAACAATGTCATAGACTATTTTTTCAATTGCTGGTGTTCCGAGTTCTTGTTTGGTTTGGCCCCGGAATTGAGGCTCGGGAAAGATTACTTTTATGGTGGCCACTAGTCCTTCTTGAACATCTTCTTTAGTAGCTCGGTTTTTGTTTTCTTTTGCCAGTTTTGCCAGTTTGCGAGTGTCTTTTAGGAGGATGTCATTTATAGCTCGTGTTAGGGCTCTGTCGAAGCCTGCTATATGTGTTCCTCCTTGTGAGGTAGGAATTGTGTTTACGAAAGATTGAATTGTGTTATCGAATCCACTTACCCATCTGATTGCTATTTCCACTTTGCAATCTCTGTCTACCTCTTGCATTTTTCCATCAACTGGAACTTTTTCTACAAAAGACTCAAATCCTGAAAGTGTTATTACTTCAGTTACATTTTCACCCACCGAAAGATGGTTAACTAGATCCGCAAGCCCTCCCCGCGACACGAAATTAAAAGGTTTCGAGCTATTGCCGCTTCTTTTATCAATCGCAGTGGCTTTTAAGCCCGGAACCAGAAAGCAGGAGCGTGTCAAGCGGTCACATATTTCATCAAAGTCTATTTGAGCCTCTTTGTCGAAAATATCTTGATCTGGCCAAAAGCGTATACGTGTCCCGGATTTTGTTGGACCTATTTTTTTTATTTTCTTGACCTGATGGCCTTGCTTGAAAGATGAACCGCTGAAGGTCCCTGGAACCCTCGCTTTGAAACCTAGTTCGTGGGTATTGCCTTCTCGATCAACTTGAGCAATTAGTTTTGAAGATAAAGCATTTACTACTGAAGCACCCACCCCATGCAATCCTCCAGATGCCCCATATGCTCCTCCTCCAAATTTTCCACCCGCATGCAGTTCAGTTAGAACCACTTCTAGAGCTGAAACTTTTTTACCCGAATGGATGTCGACAGGTATTCCTCGTCCGTTGTCAGATATTTCAACAGACCCATCGCGGTTAATAACTACGTCTAAACGAGTTGCAAAGCCGGCAGCGGCTTCGTCAACAGCATTATCTACTAATTCCCAGACCAGATGCATGAGTCCCTGGCTTCCCGTTCCTCCTATGTACATGCCGGGTCTTTTTCTGACAGCTTCGAGTCCTTCTAAAGTTTGTATATCATCAGCGTCGTAACCGTTTAGGTCATTTTTTTTAGCTTTTGATGGTTTTTTAGTTGCGGCAGTTTTTGTTTTTGGCTTTGATGCAGTCATATCATTTTCACCATCTACTTGTTCCAAGAGCAAGAATCTGCCTCTCGGTCATTGTGCCGACTAGGTCTCTTTTGCTTGATTCGATCAGAATTTGGACAGGATTTGGATCAGCTTTTTTTGAATCTTCATCTGTGGCCATTACGGCAAGAAGATTTGTTAGAGGCCCGATTTTAGCGACCGTTACCTTTGAATCTTCAGAAACTTTTGTTATCCGTACACCCACTCCGTTGCGTCCTCTTGATTCAAATTCTGCAACTGGAGTTACTTTTGCAGTTTGGTTGCTGAATACTGTCGTCACGAAGTCATCCCCAAGGATTGCCCCTGCAGCTACTATCACTGATCCACCTTTTAATTTCATTCCAGCGATACCTGTAGCGCCTCGACCCTGGATACTCACAGTCGAAACTGGCATTCTCAGGAATTGCCCATCAGAAGCAGTTATTCCAATATCAATTTTGTCGGGTGAGCAAAATGCACTTACAACGCGGTCGCCTGCTTTGAGTTTTATCACTTGCTTTGCATTTTGAGTTTTTTGTACTTCTTCTGTCTTAAGACGTTTGACTACTCCAGCTTCGGTTACTAGTACAAGGTGTTCTTTCGAATTTGTCAAAATTGTTTCAATTGTTTCGCCTTTATTTGTACCAAAAAGCTGAGAAGCACTCCCGCCGCGTGTTCTTCCAGAGGCGTCTACTAGTTCAGCAGCAAGAACATGAAGGGCTCTTCCTTCAGAGGTGACGGCGGTAATAGTTGATGTGGTGCTCGTAAGTAGGGAGGCAAGAATTATGTCGTGTCTTCCTGGGTTGGCTTTCTTCGCACCATCCACACCCAACCTTCCTATTTGGCCAGAAGATGAGAGGGTCACTACGCAAGGTTCATCCTCTATGTCTTCAGCTACTTCTGTTGTTTCAAATACTGGTAGATCATCCGAACTGATTATTTCGGTGCGACGTTCTCTTCCGAATTGTTGAACGAGTTCATCTAACTCTTTGATGACGAGTGTTTTTTGTCTGGTGTCTGATTTAAGTAGAGTGTTGAAACCTGTTATAGATTTTTTCAATTCGGCTTGCTCTTCCTCCAACTTTCTTTTTTCTAATGCTGTGAGTCTCTTCAAAGGCATGTCAAGAATATGGTCAGTCTGTAACTGGGTTAATTTAAACTTCTTCATCAGAGAACTTCGTGCTTCAGCGGTATCTTCGGATTTTCTTATTATCGAGACCACTTCATCAATTGAGTCAAGTGCGATTAAGAGTCCTTTAACAATGTTCAGTCGAGCTTTTGCTTGAGCGAGTCGATATTTTGTTCTTCTAACTACTACTTGTAAACGATGTTTTATGTAGTAATCACATAAGTCGTATATGCCTAAAGTTCGGGGTTCTCCATCTACTAAAACAACGTTATTAATGCTAAAAGTTTCTTCAAGTGGAGTCATTTTATAGAGATCAGCAAGAACCGCCTGTGGGTTGTGTCCTGGCTTTATGGTTACTTGTATCTTTAAACCTGATTCACGGTCGGATAAATTTTTGAAATCCATCACCCCATTTAGCTTGCTAGCTTCGTTGAGTTCTTTCAGTTTGCTGATTACTCTTTCAGGGCCCACTAGGTAGGGGAGTTCTGTTATGACAACTGCTTGTCGATTTTTTCCAGAAGGTTCAACGTGAGCCTTGGCGCGAATTCTGACCGTTCCTTTTCCTGTTTTGTAAGTTTCTTCAAGATTGTCATTGATGATTATTCCTCCACTAGGAAAATCGGGTCCAGGTATGACACTCATAATTTCGCTCATCGTTGGTTTCGGCCGTCTTTTTTTCATTATTAAAGAAATAGCAGCTCCAACTTCCACAAGATTGTGGGTAGGCATATTTGTAGCCATACCGACAGCAATGCCTGAAGTGCCATTAACTAAAAGGTTTGGCAAAAGAGCAGGCAGGCATGTGGGTTCCTCACTCTCTCCATCGTAAGTAGGTCGAAAATCGACGGTGCCTTCATCAATTTCTCTGAGCATTTCCATTGCAGTTTCTGCAAGTCGACATTCCGTGTAGCGAGGTGCAGCAGGCGGGTCGTCAAGAGAGCCGAAGTTGCCTTGTTTGTCGACCAAAGTCATACCACGAGAGAAATCCTGACCCATCCTCACGAGAGCGTCGTAAATAGCAGCGTCTCCGTGAGGGTGGTAACGCCCCATCGTGTCTCCTACGACTCTGGCACTCTTACGATGAGGGTTCTCTGGTCTAAGTCCCATTCTCAACATCGTGTAGAGAATTCTTCTCTGAACTGGTTTCAACCCATCTTTGACATCAGGTATAGCTCTAGATGTGATAACGGAAAGCGAATAGGCAAGGAAGGATTCTTGCATTTCTTCTTCGACGGGTACACCTACTACTTCTTTCGCGAAGTTCAATTCATCGGGTAAAAGTTTCTGTTGTTTATTCATGTCTGCTCCAAAGTTTTAAAATTAATGGATCTTGCAGCGGGTAATTCCATTAACGAGTTCATCCAAAATGTCTAGAAGTTCGTTGCCGCCCACCGATACGAGATCTTTTATTTGTTCTTCTGTCCAAGGCTTTTCAATGGATTCAGGAGGAAGGCCGGCTTCTTGCCAAGTATCACCTAGATTCCTTATCGCTTTATCAACGCCGGGATCTCCACAAGCAGCCAAAAGTTCGCCTGCTTTTCTTGTGTCCAAAAGCAACCCGTTGGCAGCATTTGAGGAAAGGGTTGCTAGGCGCATATTTAAAGCTTCTTCAGCAATTTGAGCGTGATTCATCGGCAATTCAAAATTACCTTGCTAACTGAACGTGACAGTGGACCCTACAAAGGGAAAAAGTATATTTTTACTGTTTTTACAACAACGAAGTAATATTTTTTTATTTATTAGTTAGGGCAACAGTCTTTTTCACACTTTTCGGGAGAAGTCTTTAGAGTGCCCAAGCCGGCTGCAGCGAGCGTAGGTCTGCTGGTCCTTTCACATAGAAGGTCAGCAATCATACTTATAAATCTTGGATCATTATTTACAGTTTCAGCCCTACTAAAAGACATATCTAGTGAGGATGCTTTATTTGAAGCTTCGAAATCAAGATCCCAGAGGATCTCAAAGTTTTCTATTGGAAAGCCAATAGGTGAGACCGCAACTGCTTTTACGCCTTCAGAAGCGAGTTGTTCCAACTTGTCATTTATGTCAGGTTCCAGCCAAGGAACAGAAGGAGGTCCGCTTCGTGATTGCCAAACAATTTCTCTACGTAAACGCTTATCAGGGTCGACTTTATTAGCTACGAGTGATGCGGCTTCATTTATTTCAGCTTCATATCTACATGTTTGCGCCATGCTCATAGGAAGACTGTGAGCTGAAAAAAGCAATACAACTTCATTTCTTCTTTCACTGGGAATGTCTTCGATTGCTAATCTAAGATATTGAGCTGCTGGCTCTATCAACCCGGGATGATCGTGGTGGCGTCGTATTTGTTCTATTTGTGGAGCGCCAATACCTACTTGAGAGCAGGCATTTTCTACATTTTCTGTGTACTGCCTGCAAGAACTGTAGGAACTGTAAGGAGATGAAAGCCATGCTAAACACCTAGTGACACCAGACTCTTTCATTTCATTTACTGTGTTTACGATAAGAGGTTCAACATTTCTATGTCCGATGAAAATTGGGATATCAATATCCCGATTCTTAATTTCAATTTCCAGGTTTTTCTTTATATTACGAATGTTGGCATTTAGAGGCGAAACTCCAGCTACTGTTTTATAGCGCTGAGCTATTTCTTCGAGACGGTCGGACGGAATATTTTTACCTTCTGTGATTCTTTCCAGAAAAGGTTTGATTTCATCGAGACTTTCAGGACCACCAAAAGAGACTAAAAGAAGAGCATCATACATATTGTCCATGAAAAGTTTTTATTGGCTAACCACAAAACGACCGAGGTCTGCTTCAAGGCTGTCATTAATCTTTTTTATGGTTTCACCCCTCGTTGTGGAACGCGTGAGAGAAAGTTGAGTTTTTCCGATTGATTTTAAGGATTCTGCTCTGGCTATCGCAGTAGAGAGAACTTCGTCTGGTTCGACGATTTCGTCCAGAAATCCCACATCACAGGCAGCGTGCGGATCGAATGTTTGTCCGAGGGCTGTTGCTTTAGTGAAATGTCGTTTTGAAATACGGTCTTTTGCGAGTTCAGTTGCGAAAAGGGGTAGAGACATGCCAATAGCAAGCTCTGGTAGGCCTATCTTGAATTCTCCCTTAGCTCCAACTCTTAAATCACAAGACATCAGCAAAATGGCTCCTGCAGCTAGAGCATGTCCAGTGCACGCGGCGACTATAGGTCTCGGAAACGAATAGCACTTGAGAAATAGTTCTACTCCACTTCTTAACATTTTTCGTGCAGCTTCTTCACCGGATTTCATTACTGCAAGATCGAAACCTGCCGAAAACTTTTCGGGTCGGCCCAATATTACAACTGCGCCAGCATCTTCGATTTCGTTCAGTTTCTCAACAAGAGAAGCTATGACGTCATGACCCAAGGCATTTGCTTTACCATCGTCTAATTCCAAAATAGCGATTTCGTTTTCGTATCTGACTTTTACAGTTGTTGATTCCATATTCGAAATCTATCGGTTTATTGAGATAGAATTGAAACTAAGCTTTTTCGAGTTATATGATTTAATAGTAAAAATTTACACAGGGGGAAAATTGTGTCAATTCTTGAGATAAGTGAAGAAGCCTCGTTGAAAGTTATGGCTGTGCGCTCAGAAGAGTCAGATGCTGAGAAATTAGGTCTAAGAGTTGCCGTCAGTGGGGTGTCTGGCGTTGAGTATTCATACGATTTGGCATTTGTTCCCGTCGAAGAAGCAACTGATGACGATATTTCATATGAAGTTGGAGATTTGACGGTCATTATTCCTTTAGCCAGCAAGGAAAAACTTGCCGGAGCTACTCTTGACATCCCACAAAACGCTGACCAAGGCGGTTTGGTTATACGAAACCCAAATAGGCCAAATCCACTTGGTGATATAGGGGACCTGGAGTTAACGGGTGACGTGCCCGACAGGATCAATCAACTCCTGGATCAAAAAGTCAACCCAGCACTTGCTTCGCATGGTGGTTTCGCAACGCTTGTCGGGGTGGATGGTTCAACAGCCCATGTATCCATGGGAGGTGGTTGTCAGGGGTGTTCCATGAGCCAGGCGACATTGACGGAAGGTATTAGAGCTTCAATACTTGAAGCAGTGCCTGAAATAAAAGATGTTGTTGACGTAACGGATCACAGCTCAGGAGAACAGCCTTTTTATTCTTGAGTGTTATTCAAACTCAGAAATAGTTTGTCTTATTTTCTTTACTATTCCTGTCGAGTCAAGACCAAATGAAGAGAGTAAATGGTCTGGCTTGTTGTGAGTGTGGAAAGAAAGAGGGACACCTAGATTAACAACTCGACATTCCGAGTTTTCTCGATTTAAGTGATCTAAAACTGAAGATCCGAAACCTCCCTCTACGTAGCCATCTTCAACAGTAACTACCAGCTTGTGTTTCTTTGCGTCATCAAGCATTTCCGGATTTAAAGGATGAACAATTCTAGGGTCCCAAACAGTGACCCCGATATCTTTGAGTTCCTCTGAAGCGGCAATAGCTTCTGAGAGCATTTTCCCTGCAGCTAAGATGCAGACATCTTTAACATTCTCAGTACTTTCAGACACTTTCCGTGATGCTGTACCAGTTCCCACTTCGTTCCATTCGGCCTGAGGGGCAGGAGTTTTTGGCCAGCGAATTGCAATAGGACCGTCAGAGATATCAATTGCGTCTTCAAGCATTTGTTGCAACTCCTGATATGAAGATGGTGCAAAAATTTTCATTTTTGGAACTTTTGAAAGAAGTGAAATGTCAAGAAGCCCATGATGAGATGCCCCATCATCACCTGTAACGCCGGCTCTGTCGATGCAAAAAATTACCGGAAGCTCATGAAGTCCAACGTCAAGATTTATTTGATCGATTGCTCTAGTTAGAAAAGTGGAATACACAGCCACTACTGGCCTTAAACCACCCATAGCCATACCAGCAGCAGCAGTTACAGCATGCTGCTCGGCTATTCCTACATCAAAACAGCGCTCAGGGAACCTTTCTCTAAAAGAAAGAAGACCTGTCGAATCAGGCATGGCGGCAGTAATGGCAACCACTTTTGGATTTGATTCACCTGCCTTTACAAGAGCTTCGGAAAAAGCTTCCGTGTAGCTGCCTGATTTCATACCAGAGGTGTCATGCATATGCTTGATGGAGTCCTGTTCGGCTGGCGCATGCCCTCTTCCTTTTTGTGTTAGCACATGAACTACAACTGGACCTTCAAATTCAGCTGCATTACTTAATGCTTGTTCAATTTCTTCGATATTGTGTCCATCAAATGGACCTAGATAGGTGATTCCTAAAGCTTCGAAGAAGGCAGGAGGTTCGAACATTTCCCTTATGGCGGCTTTAGTAGCGCTGATTCCTCTTTCCAGTATTTCTCCCACCCAAGGCATGTTCTCAGCCAGTTTTTCCAAACGGTGTTGCCTTCTCATATAGGTCGGGTTGGATCGGATTTTTATAAGGCTTTCCGATAGTCGACTAATGGTAGGTGCGTATGAACGACCGTTGTCGTTAAGAATTATTGTCACCTTTTTCCCGCTATGACCCAGATTATTAAGACCCTCAAAAGCCATGCCACCTGTAAGAGAGCCATCTCCGATTACAGCTACGACACGACGTTTATCATCGGATAAAGAATAAGCAGATGCGAGACCATGTGCGTAAGAAAGGACAGTAGATGCATGAGAATTCTCTATCCAATCATGAGGTGACTCTTCTCTGGATGGGTAGCCAGAGATTCCTCCTGGTAGGCGAAGATTCGTGAATTCTTTCCTTCGTCCAGTAAGAATTTTATGAACGTAAGTTTGATGACCCGTGTCCCAAAGAATGGTGTCATTAGGGGAATCAAATACGCGATGCAGAGCTATTGTCAATTCTACGATCCCAAGGTTTGAACCAAGATGACCACCGTTGTTCTCTACGGTTTCAACAAGAAGCGTTCGGATTTCTGTAGAAAGAGTCTCCAACTCATGCGAGTTGAGGTCATTAAGATCTTCAGGAAAATTAATTGAATCTAAAACCAAAGCTGTTTCTTTCTTACATCTACGAGTGAATACCGGTCAGCTTAACTTTAGAAGACAGTATAAAGTTTTTCATATCTGAACTTCTTTTATTTAAGTATTTCTTCGAAAAGACGAAGGCATTAAATGGAGTTTTGATGACATTAGGATTCTTGTTGCATAAAACCCGAACCCTAGACACACAAAGCCACCGACAAGATCGACCCAATAGTGATTAGCAGTAACAATCACAGAAAAAGTAGTAGCTAACGGATATATGGAAATTAAGATCTTTGTTTTTTGACTTTTTAAAATTGGATATAAAGCTAAGGTGCACCAGAAAGACCAAGCGAAATGAAGACTAGGCATTGCAGCAAATTGATTGCTTACTTTTTGCATAGTTCCAGAATCAAAAGACCAAAGTCCACCGATTTCTGAAAGAGTGTCAATAAAAGGATAGGTATTACTTAAACACGCTCCGAAGTCACCACAATTTGAAAGAAGACGAGGAGGCATTAGCGGGAAAAGGCTAAATCCAATTAGAGCGGAACCAGTTGAACTTAAAAGAAAGAAACGTTGACGTGAGTATTTCGATGGAAACTTTATATACAGCCATACCAGTGCAAAAATTGTTACCCCAAAATGAAAGGTTCCATAAAAAATATTCCAGAATTGGATAAACCACTTCCAATCGATGAAAAACTCCTGTATCTGCAGCTCCTTAAAAGTTCCTATAGATTTTTCTAAATCAATGATTTTTTCAGCATTTTCAAAAGCTTTACCAGGCGACACACTTGCTGACCCAAATTGATTACGGGCGAAAGAGTAGATCAAGTAAAAGAAAAGTATGAGTGCTACTTCTAACCACCATTTCATACCTGTCTTAGGAGACGTTGAAGTTATAGAAAAATTGTTCTTCTGACGCTTAGTTTGCAGTAGAAGTTTTCTAATCATCGAACCCGAAAACTTTAGGGTTTAACACTGTTAAGAAATTCTTCGGTGTCAACTATTACTCTCGTAATCGTGGCGTTAGCTACTAGCAGTTTCCCTTTTTCGGTTTCCACTGTCGCTGAAAAAGTCAACCTTCTCCCATCTACCTGTTCAAGGATCGTGTGAGCAGTAATACTTACACCTAAAGAAATTGGCGTTAAGTGATCTATTCTCACTCTCATACCGACAGTTGTTTTATTTTTCTCTAAACTTCCCGAAATGGCATCAAGTGTCGCTTCTTCAATAAGAGCTACAACCCTTGGGGTGGCAAGAACGGGAACTTCACCTGATTTAAAGGCAACTGAAAGGTCATTCTTTTCGACTTCCAAAAAGGCCGTCCCACGAAGTCCTGTCTTAAGCTCCACCTCGTTACGATACGCATTTATAGACCTGACTTTATAATCAGGAAGATATTTAAAAGAGGAAATAATTAAATAGAGTTCTCGTAGACGACTTGAAAAGGAAAATTCTTGACTGAAATACAAATAGTCCCATCAGACCTTCTAGAAGAAGTTCTCTCTTCAGCAATGAAGTCAGGCGGTTCATTCGCAGAGATCTTTATCGAAGATAGAAGGTCAACATCAGCAGTTCTCGACGACGGTTTGGTTGAAGAGCTGAATAACGGTAGAGACAGAGGAGCCGGGATTCGAGTGGTCTCAGGAGAAACCACAGGGTTTGCACACACAGCTGACCTTTCAGCTTCTGGTCTACATAAAGCAGCAGAAGCTGCTTCATCCGCTGCCCGAAGTAATTCTGAAGCAGTTGTTGAAGTTGACCTGAGTAATGAAAGTATCCCTAACATTTCTGAAATAGAAATTTTCCCTAAAGAAGTTTCAAAAAGCGAGAAAGTCGCTTTATTGAAATCCGCAGATGAATCTGTGCGTGATGCCGGACTTCCTGTGACACAAGTAGCAGCTAGATACGGTGACAGCCACCGGGTCTTGCAGATAGCAAATAGTGAAGGTCTTTTAACTGGAGATAGGCAAATAAGAAGCTCTTTTTCAGTCTCGTGTGTAGCAGCAGGCGATGCAGGGATGCAGACAGGAAGGGAATCTGTAGGAAGGACTGTTGGGTTTGAGTTATTCAAAGACACGAATGTAGATGAAGTAGCGCTTAAAGCTGCTGCAAGAGCTGTTACCAAATTGGATTCTGTTCCAGCACCTAGTGGAGAGATGCCAGTTGTAGTTGGCCCAGGAGGTGGAGGAGTGCTTTTCCACGAAGCATGTGGACATGGACTCGAAGCAGATCTGATTGAAAAGTCAGCTTCAGTATTCGCAGGTAAACAAGGAGAGATGGTAGCCGCACCAAATGTCACTCTAATTGACGACGGAACGATGGTTGGAGAGTGGGGTAGGTTTGCAATAGACGACGAAGGAAACCCCGCTCATCAAAATATTTTAATTGAAGATGGAGTTTTAACAGATTACATGTGGGACTGGCAACGAGCGCGAAAGCATGGACGCTTGAGCTCGGGAAATGGCCGGAGACAGAGTTACAGGCATTTACCAATGGTGAGAATGACCAACACTTTTCTAGCTGCAGGGGATGGAGATCCACAAGAAATTATCGAAGACACTGAATACGGGATTTATGTCGCTCAATTGGGTGGCGGCCAAGTTAACACAGCAACCGGCGACTTTGTTTTTGGAATGACCGAAGCCTATTTGATTGAGAATGGAAAACTAGCGGCCCCTATTCGAGACGGCAATCTTATAGGTAATGGGCCACAAGTCCTTCTAGACATTGACGCTATTGCCGGAGATTTTGCAATGGGTTCACCTGGCACATGCGGAAAAGATGGTCAAGGGGTTCCAGTTGGAGATGGAACCCCAACCCTACGCGTGAAACGTCTAACCGTAGGAGGCACAGCAACGTAATGTCGACTGAATTAATTGAAATAGCAGAACTTGTAACCAGTTGGAGCGCCTCAGACGAACAGGTGGAAGCTGTTGTGACGAGCGACAGAGAAACAGAAGTACGCGCTTATGAGGGTGAAATTGAATCGCTGACGGTTGCAGAGTCACAAGGTATTGGCGTAAGAGTAATAAAGGACGGTCGTCAAGGTTTTGCTTATGCAGGCACCTTGGAAGAAAACGAGTTATTAGAAGTTTTAAGTGAAGCTCGAGACAACGCCAGTTTTGCCAGTCCTGATGAATTTTCAGGATTAGCCGAACCCGACGGGGTGGAGAGCGTCTCCCTTGATGTGTATAGCGACGGTGTGAATTCACTCGCTACTAATAAAAAAATAGATTATGCGCTCGAACTGGAAAAACTCACCTTGGCAACTGATAAAAGAATTAGTGGTATTGAATCATCGGAATATACAGATGTAGTTAGCGAGTCTGCTATAGCGACCAGCACCGGTATACGTTCCTCTTCCAAAGAGAGTGGCTGCTGCCTCATGGTTTATGCTCTTGCTGAAGAGAAAGGCGAAACCCAAACTGGTTTTGGTTTTTCTATAGGCAGAAATCCGGATGAACTCGATGTTGCAAAAGCAGCATCTGACGCCTCGGATAGAGCTACGAGAATGCTCGGCTCCACCAAACCTAAATCTGAGAGATTAACTGTTGTATTAGACCCGTGGGTCTCTGCTCAATTTTTACAAATAGTAGGGAGCACTTTGAGTGCTGAGATGGTTTTGAAAGGAAGATCTTTGTTTGCTGACCGTCTAGGCGAGACAGTAGCAAGCCCCATCATTTCTCTTGTAGATGACCCGACAAACCCTCAAGCATTTACTGCTACTGAAACTGATGGTGAAGGTCTAGCGACTCGTCGTAATGTTCTTATAGAGAACGGTGAATTGAAAATGTTTTTGCACAATGTTTGGACAGCTAGAAAAGCAGCATCGACTTCTACTGGTTCGGCAATAAGAAGTTACGCCTCAACGCCTGGAGTTGGGATCCAAGCAATATCGCTTAAGCCTGGAGGTCGAGACCCTGTTGATTTAATTGCAGATATAGATAATGGGATATTGATTCAGAGTGTTACAGGCCTCCATTCAGGGGTCAATCCGATCAGTGGAGACTTCTCAACTGGTGCCGAAGGCTTACGGATCAGCAATGGAGAGTTGTCTGAACCTCTTCGCGAGTTCACAATAGGTTCGACAATTCAAAAAATGTTGAAAGATGTAAGTGAAATAGGAAGTGATTTAGAGTGGCTCCCAATGAGCTCCGCAGGCTCGACGGTAGTAATAAATGAACTAACAGTTTCTGGAGCTTAGATTCCTTTAATCAACTTGAAGGAGAGCTCGATTCCTTTGAAGCTTTAGATTCTTTTTTACTAGATTCAGTAGTTGTTTTCTCTGCAGAGGAATCTGACTTCTTTTCAGTTTCTTTTGAAGCGCTGCTTGATGGCTTCTTCTTTGAACTTGCTCCATGATCATTTTTGTAGAAACCAGAACCTTTAAAAGAAATTCCAACTCCAGAAAATACTTTTTTAACGGTACCTGCACACTCAGAAGGGCATTCTTCGAGAGGGTCATCTTTAAAAGATTGAACTATCTCAAACTCTTTTTCACAGGTCTGACACCTATAAATGTATGTTGGCATAATCGGCACCCATTTAAATTCTTTAAGAACTGAACTATAAAAGATACAGCTATTAAAGAATGACATGTTTTTTTCTTAATTATCGGTCATGCTATAGGGGTGGCTTTCTTTTGGGTGTTGGCAATTTCTCTTTCTTATTTTTTAGGCAATCTTCCGTCTGCGCATCTTGTTTCCAACAGAAAAGGTTTTGACCCCACACAATCTGGTTCTGGTAATCCCGGAGCGACAAATGTTTTACGTGTAGCTGGTCGTCGTGCAGGTGTTTTGGTCCTACTCGCCGATTTCAGTAAAGGCTCTGTAGCAGCTGCAGTCGGTTTGCTAGTTGATAACACTTCATTGGGCTTAGCTTGTTGGCTTGCATCAGTTCTGGGTCACGTTTTCCCGGTAACAAGAAAATTTAAAGGTGGTAAGGGAGTTGCAACAGGTGCAGGAGGTTGCTGGGTGCTCTTCCCTTTGGTTGGAGCAATATGCACAGTGGGATTTTCATTAATCGCTAAAATTTCAAAAAAAGCTTCAGTAGCATCAATTTCGATCGCCATATTAATGCCTTTATGTGTCGGTTTGCTAGGAGCTGCAATAAAAGAGCTAATAGCAGCGATTTCTTTATCTGTTTTGATCCTTATAAGACACCGGACAAATTTTCAGAGATTATTAAGTGGATCTGAACATTCACTTGGGATTGGTGAATAAACGCTTTCAGTCGCTATTCTCGCTATGTGATCGAATTAGAAGAAGCACGAGAATTCATATTCAACCATTGCTCAAAACTCTCTATTGACGAGGTGGAGATCTCTAAATCACGCGGCCTTGTTCTAGCGGACACTGTCATTTCAAATGATGATGTCCCCCCGTTTCCAAATACAGCAATGGACGGCTATGCAGTTAGAGCTCTAGATACGGAACATGCACCAGTCGAATTAAAAGTCACAGGGACGCTGCCCGCAGGAAAGGTTCCTGATCTTAAAGTTGGACCCGATGAAGCGGTCAGAATTATGACGGGTGCTGTAATCCCTGAAGGTGCAGATGCAGTAGTAATGGTCGAGAAAACCAAAGATGTTGAAAACGGCAGTTCAGTCATTGTTGAAGAAACCGTCAAAAATGGAAATTTTATTCGACAACCCGGAGAAGATTTTGTTAAAGGTTCAGAGTTATTTAATTCAGGGACCTTGATTGGAGCTGCACATATTGGGGTATTTGCAACAATAGGGCTTGAAAAAGTAACTGTGTTTAAAAGGCCGGTAGTGGGAGTAATGTCAACGGGCGATGAATTAGTCCAAGGTTCCTCACAGTTAAAACCGGGCCAGATTCGCGATTCTAATCGCCATTCCATAAAAGCTCTTTTAGAGGAGATTGGGGCTGAGACTATCGATTTGGGGTTGATTCCAGATGATGAGAAAGCGATCGAATCTGCACTTCTTTCTGCTGTTGAAAAATGTGATGCAGTAGTAACATCAGGCGGAGTCAGTATGGGAGATTTTGACTACGTAAAAGTGGTATTAGATCGTTTAGGCGAAATGAAATGGATGCAAGTAGCAATTAAACCAGCCAAACCACTCGCTTTTGGTTTACTCAATGGTGTGCCTATTTTTGGTCTGCCAGGCAATCCAGTTTCCGCAATGGTTTCATTTGAGCTTTTCATGCGCCCAGCATTGTTGAAAATGATGGGATACGAACAAATCTGGCGTCCTTGTGTCAAAGCTAAAGCAACCACCCCACTAAAACGAAGAAAAGATGGGAAAGTGCATTTTGCTAGAGTCACCCTCACAAGAAAGGAAGATTCATACGAAGTGACACTCTTAGAAGGACAAGGATCACACCAGCTAGCGGCAATGGCGAATGCTCAAGGTCTTGCCGTTCTACCAAATGGAGAAGGGGTAGAAAAAGGAGATTTTGTCGAGGTGCTGCAATTAACCGAGCCAGAAATAGATTAGACCTCTACGCTTAATTTATGGGTAAAGAACTAGTCGATCTCTTTGGTCGAGTCCATAGAGATTTCCGGATATCGGTAACAGACAGATGCAATTTTCGTTGCCAATACTGCATGCCCGAAGAAGGTCTAGATTGGCTAAAGCGAGAAGAACTCTTAACCTTTGAAGAAATTACCCGTGTAACCAAAATTCTGGTCGAAAATTACGGAATAGACAGTGTTCGCCTCACAGGAGGAGAACCAACCCTGCGTGCAAATCTTTCCGACTTAATTTCGATGCTTTCCGATTTGCCGATTGAAATTGCTCTTACGACGAACGGTATAACTCTAGAAAAAAATGCTCACCTTCTCCGTTCCGCAGGCTTGAGTAGAATCAATATCTCCATTGACTCTTTGAAAGCAGAAAAGTTTAAAGAAATCACTCACAGAGATGAAATGCAAAAAGTTATAACCGGCATCGAAGCTTCTCTAGAAGCAGGCTTATTACCCGTAAAGATAAATGTTGTGGCAATGCGTGGGATAAACGATGACGAGATTCTAGATTTTGCAAAGTTTGGAAGAGATCGAAGTGTGATAGTCAGATTCATAGAGTTCATGCCTCTTGACGCTGATGAAAAGTGGTCGACTTCTGCAGTTCTCTCGCAGGAAGAAATATTTTCCACAATAAATTCTGTCTACCCATTAGAAGCCGTCGAACGCTCAAACGCTCCGGCTAGTAGGTTCAGATACTTAGATGGTCAAGGAGAAATTGGAATCGTTGCTAGTGTCACCCAAAAATTCTGTGGCACCTGCGACCGAATAAGAATTACAGCAGATGGGCAATTCCGAAACTGTTTATTTTCAAACGAGGAATTAAACCTTAAAGAAGCACTTAGATCTGGAAGTAGTGATAGAGAAATATGTGATCTTTTAGATCTGTCAGTTTTAGCAAAGCGTGAAGGTCATGGGATTGGAAATGTGGACTTCATACGTCCAGCTCGAAGCATGTCTCAAATAGGTGGATGAAAAGGAAAGACTTTGAAATCTGACAACGACGAATTAACCCATATAGATGAAAATGGAAAAGCTCATATGGTAGACGTCGGCAACAAAGAAGACACGAAGAGAAGAGCTACTGCATCAGGAAAAGTTTCCATGAGTTCTGAAACTATAGAGGCTTTGAAAAAGCAAGAACTTCAAAAAGGCGATGTATTAGGAGTCGCAAGAGTTGCTGGAATACAGGCAGCTAAAAAGACATCTGATTTAATCCCACTTTGTCATTCATTGGCAGTCAACTTTGTTTCGGTAGATTTCAGGATCCAAGAAAGTCATGTTGAAATAGAAACGATTGTTGAAATATTCGGAAAAACTGGTGTTGAAATGGAAGCCCTAACGGCTTGCACCGTCGCGGCATTGACCATTTATGACATGTGTAAAGCCATAGACAAGTCAATCACTATTGAAGAAATCAAACTATTAGAAAAAACTGGTGGGAAATCAGGTAACTGGAAAAGATCTGATTAGGCCATTTTCGCGCTTGCAGTAATCCTTTTCGCGCTTAAAGCGCGAAAGTATCCCCATTGTTGAGGGGTAAACATACTATTATCTTTTTATTGCGGAAAATTTAAAGGTGGAAAAAGTATGTTGATACTTCTTGGTTTAGGAGCCTTATGGGCAGCAGTTTTGTTACCTCCCATAATAAGAAATCAAATTTCTACAAGATCTTCTGCACCTGGAATAGCTAATCATCTTGATGTTTACAGCGTCCCAGCGATGAAGGGTTACAGTATCTCATTACCTCAAAGTGCAGTAGCAGCGAAAAGAAGACGCCGAGATGTGGCTATTGTTTTAAGCGGAGTAGTAGTTTTCACTTTTCTAACATCTCTAGCAGTAGGTGGGATTTTTCTCTGGACAGTCCATTTTGTTGTAGATTTAGCTTTGGTCGGTTACGTAACTCTTATTACACAACGTAGTGATCTAGCTACAGGAGAAACGTCTGTTGTCCTAACCCACTCCTTTATTGCTAATTCAATGGAAGAAGAATACAGCTACCCTGAAGCTATATAAAATAATTTTTCCTTTAAATTAAGCTTCGTAGATACGCTTCATTTGTATGGGGGTGTAGCTCAGTTGGCTAGAGCGCTACGTTCGCAACGTAGAGGCCGTGGGTTCGATTCCCATCATCTCCACGAAAATCTTAGTTTTTGCTATTTTATGAAAGGTTTCTAGATCAGAGGGTATGCATAGATGATGGGAACAAAAAGCGAAATGCAAATTCAGCGATTAGTTTTAGCTCTTAATTAAGGAATCCAAATGTTTCGTTATTTTACAATATTGATTTTCCTGACTTTATTTATTGGAGTTTCCTGCAGTGATGATGGCGGATCTGTTGGATCTCGTACAGTAGTGGTTCTGACGCCTGATGAAGTAGGGGAGATTGTTTTACCTCCAGGAGCATTTGAAGAAGAAGTAGTAGTTACATTGCCACCGACAACTACTCAAGCAGCGGTGGTTGAAACAACAGAAATAACAGAAACAATAAGCGAAGATATTGCAAATGAGCCAGCAGATGAAGTTCTTGACGATTCAAACAAGGACGAAAATGAGAAAACTATTCCTACTACGACTACGACTACGACTACGACTACGACTACGACTACAAAGCCTCCCAAGGTCACAATTCCAATATCAGAAGAGGAGGGAGCTGCAGGTGCAAAATTGATGGATTCTCTAGATGAGTTCAATTCTTGCTTGTCATCTGAAGGGTATTCATTTATGGGACTACCCAACCAAGAAGCAGGACCTGAGGATCCAGTTAATAACCCCGATTATCTAAGAGCTCTGGTGCTTTGTAACAGTCGTACAAACATTCAGAGTCAATTCCAGGAGTTCCAAGAATCACGAAATGAATTAACGCCTGATGAAATAAAAGAACAGAATGAACAAACAATAGCTTTAGGAGAGTGCCTCAAAGGCAAGGGATGGAATATTGGGGATTTAGCTCCAGATGAAAATGGATTGCTTAACCCCAGGCAATTCGAAAGTCCTGACGGTCAGATAAACACAGACGATATTCGCTCCTGTGCATCTGACATGTCATTAGGGGGTGGATAATGAAAGATGTGAATCTAAAAGAAAGAGACGCAGACTCAATTTTGCATCCGAAATGCTTCTTAGAGGTAAAGGGAGAAACATGCTGAAACGCTTATTGACCATTGTTTTACTTCTAGCAGTGGGTGCAGGGATATCAATTTTGTATGCAAACCCATGGGAAGAAACCCAGGAGGAGCGAGGTGCAGTTGACCGTTTAATAGCAGAAAAAGTATCTGTAAGAACTCTCACCGAAGAGATCACGATAAGTGGAGAGATGAGGAGAGAGGAGCTTCAGTCTATAAACGTTGCCTCTTCTGGGCGTTTAAGTTCGGTTGACCTTGAAGAAGGAGACACCATTGAAACTGATTCGAAACTTTTCAGCCTTGACGGAAGACCCTCCGTAGCAGTTAACGGCGATTTTTCTTTTTACAGAGAACTTAGTGTCGGCTCACAAGGCCCTGACGTTGAACAGCTAGAAACCATTCTTTCGGATAGTGGCTATGGAGTAGGAACAGTAGATCAGTTCTTTGATGAAAAAACACGAAAAGGCCTAGCAGAATGGCAAAAAGATTTCGGTTTCAGTGGGGTTACTTCTGAAGTTGAAGAGATGGTAACAGTATCGTTGCTATCAAATCCTTCTGGATACAAAGTTGGTGCTGTTAATACAGTCGCAATAGAAATACTTCCAGATAATGGTCAGACAGATTTAACATTAAACAGTCGGCAAGGAACCGCAGTTGTAGCTTCCACGCAAATACCAGTAGTGACAATCAGTGCAAAACCCTCGGTCGTAGTTGAAGGAGGTAAAGCTGTTTTAGAACTTTTAGCTGAACCTGCCCCTTCGACTGATATTGAGATTGAAATTAGACTTTCAGGTGAAGCTATAGAAGAAGACGATTACAAAGAAATCGAAAAGAAAGTATTAATACCAAAAGGTGAAAACAGTTCGAAGGTAGAAATCATAATTCTTTCTGATAATGAACTGGAGGCAAATGAGGAATTGGTTGTTGAACTCGTAGGCCAATTTGAAGACGAAGAAAGTGTCTCACCGCAAACCTTGAAAGTTTTTGATCTTGAATTTCAATTAGATGAATTGATTTCCAGAAGCCCAGAAATTGAAGAAGAAAAAGCTGAAGCAAAAGAAGAAAGAGATGGATTACAGTCGATAGTAAGAGAGAAGACAGACATTGAACAGGAATTGTTAGAACTCGGCATAATCACCATGTTGCAGACGACCGAAGCAAACGTGAGCCCTGAGGAGGCACAAGAGTTAATTCGATTGGATCAAATTCTCGAAGACGCTAATGGCGTGTTGCAAAGAGACAAAGACGACTGTTCGGCTTCAAATTTATCTAATTCTGATTGTGCTTCGCCATCTTCGGCTACTGCGGTAGCACAACAAAATAAAGCATTCAATGATTACTATGATTATCTTGAGGTGGTTTTAGATGATTCTGCAAAGTTAACTACAGCTAAAAACTTGTTTGACTCACTGGAAGATGAATTAGAAAGAAATGTTTACCTGGTTGAATCAACAAGGGAAGAATTACGCAAAGCGCAAGCAGCAAGATGGATCGTCGGAGCGCAAGATGAGGTAAAAGTAATCATAGACGACCCTGAGGTTCCAGATGTTCCTGTCATAATTCTTAGCGCAGTTAGCGACAATGTAAATGAATCAGGATCAGCAATGTTTTCTGTTGAAACAACAAGCGAAATGACAGAAGACTTAACAATATTTTTTGAAGTATTAGGCGATGTTGAATCGGGAATTGACTACAACGTTCCAAGTGGTGATGTAACTATCCGAAAGGGAGATAATAAGGGATCCTTTTCGATAACAATCAGGGATGATGATTTAGTAGAAACCGACGAAAAGCTCATAGTGCGGTTGCTCGAAGACCAAAAAGGTAAATATTTACTTAGCGAAGAAAGTGAAGCGCACTTGCATATTATTTCTCCGGATCTCCCAGAATTAAAACTCGTCGGTGGAGGAAAAATTGTAGAGGGTGAGACTGCGGTTGTAACTGTTGTGGCAGATCAAGCTGCAACTGTGGACACGTCAGTCAATTATTCTGTTACCGGTAGTGCTCAAGCAGGCACTGATTACCAAGTTCTTACAGGTTCAGCGCTTCTCAGGTCAGGTGAAACCTCTTTAGACATTTCAGTTAGATCTCTTGAAGATGACATTGTGTTCAAACCGGGGGACATGATAGTTGCTGACTGGCCAGCAAGGATTGGACGAGTCTCCTTCGACAAGGGAGATTTTGTTCAGTCTGGATCAGAAATACTTCAATTAACAGAACCTGAATTTGCTATAACTCTTTTTTCCAGTCCCACCGATAGAGCCAAGTTAAAGGTCGGTCAAGAAGTGATAGTAAATCTTGATGCAGGGGACCAGGAATCCGAGGGCATCATTACTCAACTTGATGATACGACTAGTAGTGGCGGTGGAAGTGAACTTTATGAGGGAATCATTGAAGCTGTAGATGACCTAATCGCAGTTGAAGGAGCAGTGATTTCAATTGATGTAGTCGTATCTGAAGTGATGGATGCAATTGTAGTGCCGATTGCTGCAGTGCTTACAGAAGGCTCAGACGAAAAGGTAAGAGTTGTTACCAGAGATGGCAAAATTGAACGTCGTGTTATTGAAACGGGCATGTTGGACGGAGCGTGGGTTGAAGTTGTAGCAGGGGTATCACCAGGGGAGTTCGTGATATTAGAAATCGACAGGTCTTGAGTTAGATAAATGGTCGAGCGCGAAAGCCTTCTTTCCTTGGAAGAGGTATCTAGAACCTACGGTTCAGACGTAAAAGTACATGCCTTAAGGGAAGTCTCACTCAACATATTGTCCGGTGACTTTATGTCAATTATCGGACCTTCAGGCTCAGGAAAATCTACAATGTTAGGACTGTTAGGACTTTTGGATGTTCCGACATCGGGAAGAGTGACAGTTAAGATGGTGGAGTCGACCGGCTTAGACGATGTAGAGAGATCTCGATTACGTGGTCAAACAATTGGATTCGTTTTTCAACAATTCCACCTAATACCTCATTTAACCGCTCTTGGTAATGTGGAAACTGCTTTGCTATACAGAGGATTATCAGTTGCTGAGCGTCGGCGAAGAGCTTTTGAATCTCTAGAAAAGGTTGGACTCTCAGAAAGGTCTGGACATAGACCGGTACAACTCTCCGGCGGTGAGCAACAACGCGTAGCTATTGCAAGAGCGATAGTTACTGACCCTTTAGTGGTTTTAGCAGATGAACCTACCGGTGCACTCGACTCAGAAAATGCTGAAAACATAATGGAAATTTTTGCTGGGTTAAAGTCTCCAGAGCGGGCAGTTTGTTTAGTCACTCACGATATGGAAATAGCTGATGCTACTGACCGTCGAGTTTCGATGAAAGACGGAGAAATAGTAGAAGATCTCGTAAAGGAAAAGCTATGAGCCGCATATCAGACCTCATCAGAGTAGCTGCAGCAGGTTTGACAGCTCGAAAAGTCAGAACTTTTTTGATACTTCTAGGTCCTATTTTGGGCGTAGGCGCAATTGTTTCAGCTATAGGTATTAACGAAAGTTCAAAAGGTTACTTGAAGGAACAACTTCAAGAATTAGGAACTGATTTGATAGTAGCTAATGCCCAAGACTCGTTAGGAGGTTTTGGGCAAAATCCGCGAATCCCAGAAGATGCAATCGGTAGAGTTGCCCGGTTACCTGATGTAACTTCAGTTACGGGAACTTTTCAAATCTCAAATGTTGTTACGCTCCCATTTGAAGACGCAGAAAACTATTACCGTGCTTTTCCAGTACCTGTAATAGCAACCGGATTGAATCTCCCAACAACTATGGAAGTTCCCATGGTTAGTGGAAGATTCTTAAATGAGTTCGATTCCAACAATGCGGCTCGAGTAGCAGTGATAGGAAGAGATTTAGCTGACGAGTACGGATATTTACGCGGAGAATCAAGAACTATTTCATTGAACGGCGTTAATTACGGAATAGTTGGAGTGATGGACTGGGTTCTGTTAGAACCATCGATGGACTCCGCTGTTTTTATCACTTTCCCAACTGCAGAGAATGATTGGGAAATTGAAAATCAAGACCCAAGCAGACTTTATATTCGCGCTCCGACGAACACACAACAAGTATCAGAAGAGATACCAACAGTTGTAAGTTTGGGAGGTCCAGATGGTGCGAGAACTAGCGTTCCAACCGACCTTTTAGATGCTGAATCACAGGTAGATGAGAGTTTGAATACTCTTACAAAATTAATGGGAGGCCTCGCTCTTGTGGTGGGCGGTGTGGGAATTGCAAATGTTATGTCTATTTCTGTAATTCAAAGAGCTTCAGAAATAGGAATTCGACGTGCATTAGGGCATACCCGATCGACAATAGGCATCCAGTTCTTATTTGAGGCCTTAGTGGTAGGCATTCTAGGTGGAGCTCTTGGGGCATTAGCGGGGGCAGGGATTGTTTGGTTAACAGCATGGATGCGAGGCTACGTAATGGTTCTATCCATTCCAGAATTAATAGGGTGGGGATCAGTTTCAGTGGCTGTTGCAGTTATAGCGGGACTTTACCCCTCTCTTAAAGCAGCACGATTAGAACCTCTTGAAACTTTGAGACTCGGCTGATATTTAACCTATTATTTTATTTATGTCTATCACCCTTTCTGATTACGGATTTAATGAAAGTTTTTCCTCTTCCATGGACAATATTGGAAGGATCATTAGAGTCGACCGTGGCGAATGTGATGTTATTTCAGAAGAAGGAAAAGTAAGAGCTATTTCAGACTCCAATAGGTCTCAGGGAGAGATTGCTCCTGTGACAGGCGACTGGGTCAAGTTGGTAAAGATTCCAGAGGTGGGGACTGTTATCGACGAGGTTTTACCCCGTAAGAATAAGTTGTCTCGCCGCGACCCTTCAGATGAAAGAGTGGAACAAGTTTTAGTTTCTAACTTGGATTTAGTGATAATAGTTCATGGTATAGACCGCCCACTTCCACCTGGTCGGATTGAAAGGCTTTTGACTTTAGCTTGGGACAGTCAGAGTGAAGTGGTTGTTGTTTTGACAAAAGTTAAAGAAAAAGATGAGTTACTAGAAGAAACAATCCGAACAATTAAGGCTATAGCTCCTGAAGTTGCAATTGTTGCTGTTGATTCAGTAAATGGATCCGATCCGGGATTAGCAATGATAAGAGACATGGTAAAACCAGGTTGCACAGCTGCATTAATCGGAGAGTCTGGTGCCGGTAAGTCATCGCTTGTAAATGCTCTGCTAGGTGGTGAGATTGTAGAAACAGGCGAAGTCAGATCAGGTGATAAGAGGGGTAGGCATACAACTGTTACACGTGAAATACTTCTTTGTCCTGACGGAGGCTTATTAGTGGACACTCCAGGCTTACGTTCTATTGGTATTTGGGATGCAAAAGAATCCTTAGAGAAGGTCTTTGCTGATCTAGAAGAACGTTCTAAGGATTGTCGTTTCAGTGATTGTGTTCACGAAAGCGAACCAGATTGTGCTGTAAATGAAGATGTCTTGCTGGGTGTACTGGATGAACGGAGACTAATAAGGTACCGGGCTCTACTGAAAGAACTTTCAGAGCAAGAGGCGAAAACATCTAAACGTAAAAACAAATAAGAAGTTTTAGTCGTTACCTGTTAAAAAAGAGTTCTTTAAAAAAGAACGGTCAACCTTGAAACCATTTTTGAGAGGTAATTCATCAATTATGCTTATTTCTTCTGGAAGCTTGTACTTAGCGAGCTTCTCCTTTCCGAATTCAATCAGATCATCTAGAGTTGGAGTCTCTTCGGTTGATGAAGGTACGACAAAAGCAACTCCTATCTGCCCTAAAGTTTGATGAGACTTTGGAATTAAAACCATTTGTTCAATCTTAGGGTGGGTGCTTAAAACCGATTCAACTTCTTGCGGGTAGACGTTATACCCGCCTCTGATAAACATTTCGTTAGTTCTTCCAGCAAGCCTAAACAATCCCATCTCATCCTTTCTCGCCAAATCTTCTGTTTTCAACCATCCATCGACCAAAAATTTTCTAGTGTTTTCTGAATCACGCCAATACGAGTTCATGGAACTGGGAGTTTTAAGAAAGAGTTCTCCAACCTCTCCAGCTTCGACAAGACACCCTTCTTCATCGAGTATTTTTGCTTGTACTCCAGGTCTTGGTTTTCCGATGGTGTAAAGGGACTCTTCCATCGAGGCTTCGAGAGAAGTAGCCAGTCCGATTCCACCTGATTCTGTTGATGAATAACGAATTGAATAAGGGGCATTGAATTTTTCTTTTGCTTTTATCACCAATGAAGGTGGAGATGGACCTCCACCAGCAACAATTGCTTTAACACAACTAAGATCATAATTTTCAAAGTTTTCAACCTTTAGAAGTAATGCAATTTGTGCCGATACACCCGCAATGGCAGATATGCGGTGTGTCTCGACAAGTTGCATTACTCTTTGAGCCTTCCATCGATCAAGAATGTGGAGCGTCACTCCTTTAGATAATTGCCAAGGAAGTTTTGTCATACTGCCTACATGTGCAAAAGCAGTGCTTGGAACCAGATGACCTCCTGAACCCCAAACACCTTCTGTATCCATTTTTTGTATTGCTAAAAGCTCCTTATTCGTAAATAGAGCTCCTTTAGGGGTGCCAGTCGAACCAGATGTAAAGCACACGCAGACTGGTCGATCAAGATTCTCTTCAAGTTTTTTCTGCGAGAAGGATTCAATACGAAGGCCTGTTAGTAACTTCTCACCACTCTCAGCAGGTTTTATAATTTCAACAGAAAGATCTGCTGGAATTCCATCTAATAGTTCAGAAGTTGCAATAACAAGATCTGGTTCTGTGATTTCGCAAATTGATGCTCTCTCAGGAGCTTGAAGGCGTGGATTAACACCAGCTGTTATTGCACCAATTTTTGATGCTGCGATATAGACGATTAGATACTCGATGCTGGTAGGAAGAGATAGAAGGAGGATTGAACCTTCCATCAAACCTCTTTTAATTAGAGCACCTGATACTTCATCAGAGATAATGTCCAAGTCTTTGTATGAAAGGGAAACACCATTTTCGCAATCAATAGCGATCTCGTTTTCAAAATCTGATGCGGCGGCTCTTACTATTTCTGGAAGCATTAAAAGAAATGGTATCCCTTGAAGGCAGGGGTAATTTAAATAGAGCATCTTTTCTGCAATAGATGATGATTTTTGTGAAATTTTTTGACCTACATGAGGAGCATGCATTATTTGCCCCGTAGCATTGCACTTTGAGAAGGTTGTTTAGCGGAGCCTTCGAAAATTTCAGGAGGAAAACAGTAGATGGCTCGCACTAATGCAATTGACAGATTCATCGGTGAAGCTGAAGCTTCCGGGTTGGATGTAGAAGTACAGCGTTATC
>Ga0208766_1000123_pt1 | contig 39588 bp, 36 predicted proteins | sample ETN01SmetaG_3_FD_185792 | JGI IMG/M metagenome (GOLD analysis project Ga0208766, IMG submission 185792) | Marine microbial and viral communities from oxygen minimum zone, Eastern Pacific Ocean - ETNP2014F12-01SV263 (SPAdes) (version 2) | ecosystem: Environmental > Aquatic > Marine > Oceanic ... | reverse complement strand
TGAAACCCCTTTGCATTTTATTTTCCGATACAAAGGGGATTCAGTGGGTCGATACAGACGCTACCCTTCCAACAGGCGTCTCACGCATGGGTATCGGATGGGTATCGGGTCAAGAGTTATACACTAAATCCAACGGGATTCTAATATGTCCCAAGCAAGAGATTTGGAAAGCAGATTTAGAGAATTCGAGAAATCGGATTTCTATGATTCCCAATTCGTATTTACAGGGGACTGTATACAACGAAAAGATAAATTGGGTTTTGGTGGAATAATCGGGAGACTTGCGCCCCTTGGATTCCTCATTCCTGGGCTATTATTTATCAGCGAACCTCCTGCAATATATGGTATTTCGTTAATTGCAATTGGTGGAATTGGTTTTTTGTTCACCAGTCGTGGACCAAGTGTTCTTCGCATCTATGATGATCGTTTGGAATTACGGACTGCATGGCATAACTTGGGTGGTCTCCTTGTGAAATCAAAATTGTGGGATGAAGTGAAAGAATTGGCCATACATGAACAAACAAATCATTCAGAAAACACCAATCTTCCTGATACTTACTTGGTAGCCTCAATCATTGTCAAGGGGCCATCTCATCGAGCTTATGCAATGCTTGATGGTGAGCCAAAATGGGGAGTGGCAATTTATTCAATAGTTTGCAATAATTGGACTGAAGCACAAAACCTAACATCAGGTTTGAAACAGTTAATTCCTACCGATTTAGAAACAATCGAAATAAAGAAGCGGATGAAAAAATAAGTTTCAGTTTGAACAAACAACAAATTGATTCGGATAGGTTGGAAGGGGTTATCCGATTACCCTTACAACTTCCAAAACCTGTTTGAAGGGTGTTCAGTGGGCCAGTCGGAACGCTACTGGGTGCTCAGCGCCGCAGTATCTCATCTATCAGACCAACGAGTCCAGCGGCCGGTCTGTTTGTTGAAAACAAGTCCAGCCTTCTTCATCCACTTGTTGAACTTAGTTGCGCCCGCGCCTGTAGCGACAATGAAATCTTCACGATCTTCTTGAGCCTGAATGTATCCCTTTGCTGCCAAGGTTTGGTCAATCCAGTCATTGATATCCATCAATCCGCCAGTCAACTTGCTTTCAGATACTGCTGCTTCTAGCATTTCTGCTGTTGCCCCTTGCTCTTCTAAGTCGGCTCTCAGCATTTCATCAACAGATGGTAATAATTTTTCCTTAGGACGGATAGCGATAGGTATTCTAGGACCTCTGTTTTGATCAATAGAAATACGCTTGCCATTGTTTAGGAATGTTTCAACACGATCAACCATGTCGGCTGAGAATTCAGTTTCACAATCCCAACAAATGAAACTCCATCCATCTGGTTTATCCTGATTCAAATTGCCTCCAACTGGATCAATCTCCTCACCGCATTCAGGGCAAGCATAGAGACATAATACTGGAACTACCTTGCGACGGAAATCTGCAATGTCTTGAGGTGTACCTGTTATATTCAATAATTCATGGTCACGAGCCGCTTCCAATCCACGAGTTTCAAGTTGGTCATTAATTTTAGAGCGCATTTCTGATTTGCCTTCTTCATCGAGGTTGTTCTCTAATTTACATATCAATTCGATACTCTTACCAAGTCGAATCATTACCAATTTTTGGCTTCGGAAGGCCTCTACTTTAGCTTCACGGATTCTCTCCTTCTGCTCAATGATTTCAGCGAGGTAATCTTTCTGCTGACGGCGCAACCTTTGCTTGTCGATGCGGTCCAACTTCTTTGGAGTGGAAAGAACCTTTGAAAGGAACTTTTCAGAACCCGCACCTGATGGTCCAGATTTGATGACTTCAATGACTGAATTAGCGATCTTCTTCTTCAATCCATAGTTCCCAACTAATTGTTCCTCAGTAATATCTTTCAGTTTACCAATTGTCAAACCTGCATCCGCTAATGTCTGAGCTGTGACCTCATCAACGCCACGTCTCAAGAGTGCTAGATAGGTGTCCTTCTTTGCCATACGGCATCCCCCCCGGAGTTCTCGGAGCCGGGGGTCTGCTTTGAACCCCCCGTTTTATCGGGAAAAAATACAAAGTGTTCATACATTGAATTCATTGTTGATATGTTCTAATTTTTGAGCCAGTAGAAGCCATTCATTTACTTCTAAATCCTCGGGCCTAAAATCTTCCCAACCTGATTCTAAATCAAGGTTATCAGCATCACTTAACAAAACATCAACTGCTTGTGTCCAACGCTTTCTATTCCAATTAGGAACTCGCTCAATTTTTCGTGGTGTTCCTTTCAATCTGTTTCTTATTTTTTTGCGCCGCTCTGCAAAGGCATGGTCAACTATTCTCTTAACCAAACGTGGCTCAACTTCAATATCCAAATCGGTCATCAAATCATATGGTTTTAGAGTAACCAACCTGCTATGCACTTCTGGATGTGGGGTGAATGAATGTGGGGGAACTTTCAACTCAAGTGAACATGTCCAATTTAGAGCAGTGTTTATTCCAAGTGGGCCTCTTGATGCAAGTCCAAATTCCATTACCAAACGACTAGCAAATTCATCCTGTAATAACAAAACTACAGACTGTAATTGCTTCGCACCACGGCGTTTAGCATCATTCTGCCAATGATCAATTTTTGCTAATAGTGGACTGGATATTTGGTATGGAGGATTGCTCACCACATGACTGATGTCCTGTGGCCACCTAACTTGCAATGCATCCCCTTCTATCAAACAAAGTTGTCCACTTTCAATAGCAGAAGAGTGAACTCTCTTGAGATGTTCAACTGCGATTTCATCAATCTCAATGGCAGTCACTTTAGCACCAACTGCAAGAAGAAAATGAGTTAGTGTACCCGGGCCTGGACCAACCTCAAGAACATGGGAGTTACTGTCGATTTCTGATAGTTCAACAGCCTTTTGGATGACTTTGTCATCAATCAAAAAATGCTGTCCTAATTCTTTGTCAATTCTAATTCGGTCAAGTAATAAATCCACTAATTCACTAACCACTTCGCTGCCATCCGGCACCAAATCTGACATTTTCTAGACTTCCGCAACGCGCACGACATTTTGAATCAAACTGGGAATCATCTTTGGATCTTCCAATTCTTCAACTAATCTTTCAGCAATCAATTGCAAGGAATCAATATCGCATGCCTCATCGACCTCTTCAAATGAAAACCAACCCATACTTGTTCTACTCTGCATCATCTTTTTCGCCTTTTGTGGCCCAACACCAGGCAGTAATTGGAAAGCATGGAACTTCAGAGATACGTTGCCAGAACGATTGTAAAAGGTGAGGCTAGGCTTTGGATTATCAGATAAAATCTGTTTTACCACATCAACTAGAGATAATTGAGCAGAGGTTGATAATTCACGGTATCTGCCACGACTAAGTATCATTGCAATTTCACTAGATTCATCTTCAGGTAAAGCTAACTTTTGTCCTGGTGGAAGAATACCACAACCTGGCTTTGCTCTTGCTTTTAGTAGATAGAGATGGTTCTCGGATATGCAGTGAATTACTCCGCCACCTTCGCCACTCCCTTCTTGAGAAAGGACTCGGCAATGAGTCTCATTTTTCCACGGAAAATCTTCACCACCGCGGTCATCTCGGTCACTTGCGCCCTGCATACTACCAACCCGACGAAGACGGTGCTACCAATTAAGGAACCGCTAAAACGATTCATCCCTCGAAACCAACATGTTGGCGCACAAGAGTTACTATGTGCTCAACTTCGTTGTCATCCATGACAACCCTCTTAGATGCGAGAATTGCCTTAACATCTTGAACTTTAACAGGAATAATCTCTGCAATTTTTGCTGCAATATCAGGAACTGCTTGTAATTTATCTAATTCAAGTAATGCTGTAAGGAGTTGGTTGAAAACCTCAGTATCTGTTTCAATTCCATTTCTGTTTTTACTTGCTGCCCAAGTAGCATGATTTAGAGCCATGTCCTGCTCATATGATAATTCGCCTCTGCGTTCTTGAGCATCCAATAAAGCATCTCTAACTGTGGCATAATCGACATATCTGCGTTCATCACTCATCTATCTCACCTCATTTTGCTGGGCGCAAATGTTCCGGGCGGCTGACAACTGTTTTTGCCATATTTCCATCCTTAACTGAGACAACATATGCGCGCCCCTGCTTACCAGAAATTGTACCAGTCCTACCTTGGAACCTGCGGTGGGGCATACCTTTCTGCTGACCACCATCAATAACGATGGAAACTTTGTCACCTACTTCGTAAGGGTGTATAGCCCTCCTGATGAACAAACGGCCGCGGTCTTTCTTGCTACGGCTCGCAATAGTGCGAGTTCCCTGACGTAGACCATGTGTTCGGCGCATCTCAAAGTCTCCTTGTTCCCCTATGGGGAACTCGGCGACCTGCCGCCCCTAATTAAGCGCGTCGGATTATTAAAACACATTTTTTCTCCAAATTAGATTGAATTTGAAATAGAATTATCATAACGATATTGCTATTTAACACCTTATTTGATAACATTAATCAAAACGCAGCACAGTTCAATTGAAAATAAAGAAGCCGGGCCAAGTGTTTAGGGATAAGGATGCGAGATTTCTCTAGAGTTGCATCTATCCTGTTACCACATCGCAAACTGTTCCATCTATCCATCCTCATCGCCTCGCTTCTAATGATTCCAGGAATGATGTATGCACTAACCCCAATAGACATGGAATCATACAATCTAGATTCGCCTGAACTTGAAGCACGAGAAGTGATTAAAACAGAATTTCCCACAAATGAACAGGTCGTAGGATATGCTGTAACAATACGTGACTCTTCATTTTATGGAAGTGAACCGGGGCTAGTTTATGCTGACGAAATTGAGCCTTACGTGGGAGATGGCGAAGGGGTTTTTGACCCAGTCGGGGGGATTCTGAATCTATCGGTATTACGTGAAATTGACCATAAAGCAGACGTGGCGCGTGATGATCCTATTTCAGAATTTTATCGACCCATTGTCTCTGATATCACCTTCAATCAATATCTAGGAGTCATAACCATCCCAGATCAGATGCGATCATTCATGGCTGGAGAATCAATCCTTACCCACCCCACTGTTAGCCCATACGGAACACCGCTCCCACCGAGTACAAACTGGAGTAATTGCGGCGAATTGGATTGTCTAGCTTTCGATGATACAAATCTTACTCAAGCCCACATTGACTTGGCTTTCGAAAGAATCGTTGAAGGAAGTAATGGGAATGTACTTCGGTGGTTATCACTAGATCGAGGGTTTCATGCCGCAGATGATGGGGTCATTGGACCAGTAGGAGGAACTCTAACCCCAAATGGAAGCTGGGAGGGGGCTTCTTGGGAGAAAGGTCGCTGGTCAGCAAGTTCCACTTGGCTATTGATTCAATTTGATATTGGAGCTGCTGAAGAAGCGGGTTGGACTTCTGAATGGATGAATGCTAGAGCAGAGTCTGGCTACGAATGGGAGGGTTTGAAATTAGCAACAACGCCGCCAAAAAGAGACTCCCAATTCTGTTTAGATTCTGTTGAAGATGGCGAAGGTGCATGCGCCTGGGAGTGGGGTTTGGTTTCACTAGAAAGTTCCATGAGAGAATCTGACGAACTAACACTAACATTTGTTATTGCTCAAGGGATTAACATTGAAGTTAACCGTGAATTACAAGAGAGTGTGTCGCTATTATTGATAATGGGACTAATCGTTACGGTTCTACTTTGGGCTAGCCTTCGCCGATGGAGTGATGTTGGAATTGTATCTGCGGGATTGGGATTGAGCCTACTATGGATGTTTGGCTTAATTGGATGGTTCGGTGAAGCCAGCGAAGCACTAGGCCATCCACTGATAGAAAGAAGTCAGTTCTCAAATCTTCTCCCTATCCTCATACTTGCATTAGGAATTGATGATAGCTTACATGTCTTACATAGATACAAAGAAGAGAGGAAAAAAGGTCTGGAATGTGATGAGGCTGCATCAATCTCACTGAGCAGAGTTGGTCGTGCCATTTTGCTCACATCCATAACTACGATGGCGGCATTTTCTGCCAATCTAGTATCTGATATCGCTGCACTTCGTTCATTTGGAATTGAAGCGGCTCTCGGTGTTGCTTCTGCATTTCTTCTTACTGGTATTTGGGTGCCGTTAGTAAGATTAGACATTGACAAATGGTTGGAGAATAGAGGGAAGCTTCAGCCAGAAGATAGCGAAACCGTTCATTTGGTCCCAAGTAGTTGGCTTGCTCAAGTTGCTAAGAGTTCAGCGATTGCTGGGCCATTGGTAGTAATGGTAGCACTTCTCATTTCGGCAATCGCTGCACCAATGATGTTGAATCTTGAAGGCGATTTCAAGGTAGAGGATTTCTTCGATGAAAAATCAGATTTTGCTACTGTTGTCTCGTTGGTCAACACCCGTTTCTATTCTGAAGGAGAACCAGGTGAAATCTTGATTGAAGGGGACGTGATTGATCCTCGCGTTTATTCCGCTATTGCCGAAACTAGGGCTAATATGAACATTCACAGCCCTGATGATCCTGACAGATTCGCAATTAAAGCAAACGGGGAAGTTGAGATTGGTGGTTACGATAACCTTGTTGAGATTGCTATGCTTGCTATGATAATGAATGTCACACCATTCATTGAAGCAGGGTGGGACCCTACAGATTCTGAGGGTGGAGTAAACTGTAATAGATCAGATATTGGATTACCCATGATTACCGATGAAGATTGTCTGCGCTACATAGTTGGTTATGTCTCAGTTCATGGTATACCTGAAACAAATTCAACTCCTGCATTGCCAGCCTCACTCATAGCACTCTACATTGCACCTGACCGACCCCTTGACCCAAGTAAACCGTGGTTAGCTGCTGATGGAAGTATTCCTCAATATGAGAGAATGTTACTTCGTTACGGATTGAGGCAGCCAGAACAATTTCCAATTGTAGAAAAGGCTCTTGCTGAACTTTACAGAGATATGTCAGCATTCGAGAATCTCTCTGAAGGTGACATGAAAAATAAAGGTGACATTGATGACGCTTTCACTAACGAAGAATATCCTGTTACATGGGCTATAGCCACTGGTGAGCCGGTGGCTCGTTATGTTGCGGCGTCGTCACTAAATAATGAAATGCAATCGACTTTGTTACTTGGTGTTGTATTCTGTGTAGTTACACTATGGTGGGGATTCCGGCCAACGACAGAGGAAAATAAGAAGCGCATCAAGCACAATATGGAAAGCGGTCCGCTTTGGAGTACTCTCTCCTTAGGTTATGCTCCTTTGGCCATTGCTCTAACTGCATGGGCTATTACTTCACTAATTGCTGGGCCTACAATTGGAATGTTTATTGGCATTATTACTTTCATTGCAGGCATACTATGGGGGTATGATTCTCTCTTACTTTCACTACTCACCACTGCTCCGATTATCGTCGTAGTGATTTGGTTGTACGGTTTGATTGCTGCCCTAGGATATGGATTGAACATGGTAACTGTTGCTATTGCAACTCTTTCACTTGGAGTTGGAATTGACTATGTCATACACGTGATTGAAAGATTCCGAGAGGAGAGGGATAGGGGAGAGGCTGTGCTTGCAAGCATCATTGCTGTAGGTGGGGCATCTGGAGTGGCTCTTATTGGATCTGCTGCTTCAGATGTTCTAGGATTCCTAGTAATATCCTTCTCACCCATGGGCTTCTTCTCTCTGTTCGGAACTTTCTCAGCCGCTATGATTTTCTTTTCACTAATTGCATCACTAATCATAGCAAGTGGTATGCTTGGAATAATCTCTTACAGATCTGTTCTCAAAGATATGCGCGCATAGGATTTACGCGGCCGATTAGCAATAGCATAGGCTCTTGAAGGATGAGTAAGTCGGAGATTTGCAATCGACCGGTCTCCCCGTTCGGTGGCACTGGGGTCATCCCATGTCTAAAGAAGAAGATAAAGAAGACGAAGATTGGAGCAACTATGCTTCAGCAGGGTACGGTTCTGCATACGACCCTTGGGCTGATTTAGTGCCTCTTGAAGAAGAGGAAGAAGAAGTCGATGATTATGATTTAGAATTGGATGAATTCATGGTTTCATCACCGCCACCATCAGATGATGGGTTGGATAATCTTGTAAGATTAGGTGCTTGCAACTATTGTATTGCACGCTTATCTGGAAAACTATTCACCTGGGATGATGCTGAACAACTAGGTGCTTCACTGCGTGATGCCTCGATTAATCGTGGAGCAAATAAAGATGAAAATGTGAAGTATTGCCCATTCTGTGAGGACCTCTTTGTAGATATTGAAACAATAGCCAATCAAGTTGTCGAACAATTATCAAAATTTGAATTCAAAAAGTTGCAACTAGGGGCACATTTTGCCAAAGACCAAGTTGTTTCTGAAGACGATTTGAGAACCCAATTTGGAGCAACTGGTAGCCAAGCACTAAAATCTGCATTCAACGATGCACTTAGTAACCAATTATCTAAAAAATTGGATGGGGCTGAATTGGTCAAAGAACAGCCAGAAGTGATGTTGTTAATTGACACTTTGACACTTGAGCCGGCCATTGAATTACGTTCACTTTACCTCTATGGGAGATACTGCAAGTTAGAACGTGGCATCCCACAAACACGTTGGCCTTGTCGTGCCTGCAAAGGAAGAGATGGCGGATGTGAATCTTGTGAGGGGACTGGGCAACAATACTCTACAAGCGTCCAAGACCAAATTGGTGAGCCATTACGTGCAGCATTCGATGCAAGAAATACTGCATTTCACGGAATGGGGAGAGAAGACATCGATGTCAGATGTCTAGGTCGAGGTAGGCCATTTGTTGTTGAAATGAAAGGGCCAAAAAGAAGATATGCTGACCTTGTAGAAATGACTGAACTAGTTAATTCTACATCTGGTGGTAGAGTGGAAATCAGTGAACTACGACCATCAAGACGCTCAGAAGTAGCTAGAATAAAAGGTACTGACGCAGAAAAATCCTACACTATTCGATTCAAAATTGAAGGCGAATGTGATCCAACAAAAGTTGAGGAAACTATAGCCTCCCTTGAAGGAGTTACTCTTGAGCAACAAACTCCACAAAGAGTAGCACATCGAAGAGCAGACAAGGTAAGGCATCGTAAGGTAGTTAGCATCACAAACATAAGTACAGAAGGAAATGAGGCACAGATGAATGTGCGTGTTGAAAGTGGGACTTATGTCAAAGAATTGGTCCACAGTGATGAAGGCAGAACTGTCCCCAGTGTGGCTGGTTTGTTAGAACTCCCTTGTGAAGTGATTTGGTTAGATGTCAACGATGTACATGCTGATTGAATAATACGAAGAATAATAGTTTGACTATCATACCCTTTGGGTATGCAAGAACAGTTAGAGTTTAACCCGAGTTATTCAATGTTGACAGTTAGTTTAGAGCCAGGTGAAGCAATCAAAGTGGAGCCAGGGGCAATGGTAGCTCAAGCCGGAGTTGAAATGCAAACGAAATCAAGTGGAGGATTCCTAAAAGGGCTAAAAAAGATGGCTTTTGGAGGAGAATCATTCTTTTTGAATACATTCACAGCAGGCCCCCAAGGCGGATGGATCAGCCTTGCACCAGGAATGCCTGGTGACATCGCTTGGTTTGATATTCAACCTAATCAACCTCTATTTATTCAAGGAGGTTCATTCCTTGCTAGCACAATGAATGTTGAAACAGATACTCAGTTTCAAGGAATGAAAGGATTATTCAGTGGTGAAAGTATGTTCTTCATTCACGCAACCTGCCCAACAGGAGCAGGCAGAGTTTACTACAATTCATATGGAGCAATTAAACCAATGCAAATTCAACAAGGCCAAACAATAACAGTAGATACTGGACATGTTGTAGCATTTACAAATGGATTGCAGTATAACATTGGTAGAGTTGGTGGTCTCAAATCACTAGCCTTTGGAGGAGAAGGTTTGGTTATGCATTTCTCAGGAGAAGGCACAATTTGGATTCAAACACGCAATCTAGGAAGTCTTGCTGCTGGAATAATTCCATTCTTACCCAAGCCACGATGAAGTGGTCACAAACCGCTATCTCGTAGCGCCTTGAGTGCTGCCTCTTGTTCTGAAGTAAGTTCACTAGATTCTGATAATGTAAGTTCAACATCCAATGGACCACCATTGTATCCTTGACCTCGTAATCTACGGCGATCACCTGAACGTGAATTGGGGGGAACTTCTACTTCGACAATCTTTCCAGCAGGAGTATGAATCCTTATTTTCCCACCTAACATCATTGTGCTGTATGAAACTTCAACTAACTGAATTAATCTACCGCCCTCCCAACTTCTACCCTCATCAGCATCTATTCTCACAGTGAGTAGAAGGTCTCCTGCAGGCCCATTTGCAGATTCATGACCCATCCCTTTGAGCCTCATAACAGAAGCGTGCTCTGCCCCCGCTGGAACTGTTACTGTTATCTGGCTAGTTTTGCGAACTACACCTTGGCCTGCACACTTACTACAACCTCTACCCTTACAAGAATTGCATTTCTTGCGTCTTGAGATTGTAAATGGCTTCTTTACTCCAGATGCCGCCTCATCTAAAGTTAAATCGAGTGGGGAGTCAATGTTAGTTCCGGGTTGGGCTCTTGGCTGCTGGGTCTGACGGGCTCTACCTGATTGATCGAAGATATTTCCAGTGCTTTGTCCCGAATAGGGGTTAGCATTTTTGCCACCAAAAAATGATGCTAATATATCTTCAATACCGCCACCGCCATCGAAATTAAAGTTGCCAAAATCACCACCGCCACCGCTACCAAACATATTGGAAATTCTCTTTTGTTCGTCGAATTTTCGACGCTTTTCAGAAGTTTCTATCAAATCATAAGCACCCTGAATCTCCTTGAATCTACCTTCTGCCGCTGCATCACCCGGATTGCGATCGGGATGGTGTTGACGAGCAAGTTTACGATAAACTCGCTTAATCTCAGCATCACTCGCTTCAGGAGAAACGCCTAGCACACGATAGGGGTCTTCGGTCATAGTTCAGATTCATCGAAAAGGCCGGCTCTATTCAACCCCGCCATCACAACCATGATGCACAATGCCGTCTCGGCCACTTCGTAGGTGAAGCAAATGGCAGATGAGACGGCTGGGCTTGTTCGCTATACTCAATGCCGCCTCATTGACCATGATTGTAAACTAATTCATGGGGATTTTATCCTTCACCCTGATGGATCTTGGAGCCCTTCAAAAGGTGATGAAGATGTGGTTGAAAACATTGATGGCTCCAATCGTGTGATTACTCGTTCTATGCAAAATTGGCACACCCATTTACCAATGGTTCTCAATAGAGGAATGGGCGAAGGCCTATCTCTGAATGATTGGTTAGAAACCAATATTTTTCCAACTGAAAGAAGAGTAACCCCTGATTTTGTAAAAATAGGCACTAAGGCTGGTGTAGCAGAACTAATCTCTTCAGGAACCACTTTCGCTTGTGATATGTACCATTTCCCTGATGCCATTGCACCAGTAATGGCTGATGCTGGAATAAGAGGAATTGTTTGTGGCCCAACCACCGATTGGCCACCACCTGAAGAGGGTGCTAGTGATAGCGGTAAGGTAATTGGTGAATTAGAAACACTTCTCCGCGCAGGTAAACTAGCAAATGGCAGAGTGGAATACGGAATCGCTACACACGCAGTGTACACCTGTTCTGAAGAGATTTTGAGGCGTGCAAGTGATTTATCTCGCCAGTACAATGCAAGGCTACACATCCATACCTCTGAAACTCGCTCTGAAGTTGCTGCTTGCCACTCTGAACATGGCATGTATCCAATCGAATACCTAGACTCAATTGACTATTTCACCGAGGGTACTGTTTGTGCCCATTGCGGCTGGGTGACTAAACGTGAAATGCGAATTCTTGCCAGCCATGGCGCTCACGCAGTTCATTGCCCAGTCAGCAATCAAAAACTTGCAACCGGTGGCACCCTTTCCTATCCCGCTATGATAGAAGCTGGAGTTGATGTAAGACTTGGAACAGATGGTGCCGCATCAAATAATTCTCTAGATATGCGCGCAGATGCAAAATCTGCATCATTAATTCAACGCCATGACCATTGGGATGCTACAATTCTACCACCTACTGAGGCGTGGCAACTTGCCACTAAAGGCTCCAAAGATTGGGTGACTTGGTCACTAGATGAAATTAGTATGCGGCCTCGTGGAATAGATGACCGACGCCTGCTTGCAAACTTACTCTATTCGACTGCCATTTGTCTAGATGTATGGGTAGACGGAAATTGTCTTCGTAGGGATGGAGTTACCCTCACTCTAAATGAAAACGAAATTGCATTGGAATTAGAGGCTACAGTTGCAGAATATTATGATGGAATCAATCCCCCACAGAGGTGAATTCGTTGAATGAAATGAAAAAGCCCCTATTCCCTTGGTCTTGGCCTTGGCGTGATTCAACTGGTGAAGTATTGAAATCATATCACGTATTTCTCTCACGTAAATTTACCTTCACCTACCTAATTATCATCTGGACGATTTGGTTAACTATGGGGACTGGCCCTGAATATGACTGCTATGCAACTGGTGGCTGGTTATCCTGCATAGGCGGTATTTGGCCTGCTGATATTATTGATGCCCCACTGCATTTTTTCTCTTCTCTTCTAATTGCACCAATTTTTCATAATTCTAATGAGCATATCATTTTCGTTACCTTTGGATTTCTATTATTTGTACAATCATTTGAGGCGCGGTTGGGGGCTTTGCGCACCTATTTTCTTTTCATGCTCTTTACCTGTATTTCTGCACTAATAATTGCTACAATAATGAATATATCAGACTCAATGTGGCCAGAAAGCACACTACTCGCTGAAGGGTATTCACGTAATTGGATGGGGGGTTCTGCTGGTTTTTTCGGAATTATTGGAGCATCATCTCACCAAAGTAAGAATGTGTTAGTGATTCCTGCAATTGCAATTGGCTTTGAATCTTGGAATCATTTTTTGCATGGAATTAGTTTTTTCACATCATCTGCACATATGGTTTCACTAATTTGTGGATTTATCATATGGGGATTTTGGACTGGCAACTTGCGCAACCTAGGAAAAAGTTAGCGCGCCATCTACTGGACCTTGTTTCAATAGAGAAAGAAGGCGAGGGCAAGTATAGTATATGTTGCCAACAACATGGCACCTTCAAGCCAATTTGATTTGCCATCGGCCGCAATAGTATTAGTTATCAATACAGCAAGGAAGGTAGCTACTGTCTCAAACAAGCCGAATTGGAAGGTTAACGGGACTCCCAGCATCCATGAAATTATTACCATTGCTGGAGCAACCAATACTGCTATCTGAGTGCTTGAGCCCACTGCAATTGAAAAAGCAAGATCCATCTTATTTTTACCAGCCACATTGACAGCGGTGAAATGTTCAGCAGCATTACCAAAGAGCGGGAGAAGAATGACACCTATGAACAATGTAGGCAATTCCCATTTATCAGCGGCAGACTCTATCGAATGCACCATGATTTCTGCCATCCAAGCAACCATTACAGTAGCACCAATCAAGAGATACATTGCTTGGCGCTTCCCCATTACAACAGGTTCCTCCTCGTGAACCCCATCTGTAGCAAACAGGTGAGTATGGGTGCGGAACTGAAATAGAAGAAACAAGCCATACATGGCAAGCAAAACTATTGCAGTAAGGCGAGATAATGTAATGATTGCATCTTCATGTCCACTGCCCGTATACTGATATGCAGTAGGAAGAATAAGGGCGATTACGGCGAGTAAAAGTAACGAACCATTTGCTCCAATCTGGACATGAGAAAATTTCTGAACTTTATGATGGATTCCACCCCAAACAAATGCAAGCCCCAAAACAAGCAGAAGGTTTCCAAGAATAGAACCTATTAGAGAAGCTTGTACAACTTGAATCATCGTTTCTGCTGTATCAGAATCTCCATTTTTTATGGCTGATGCTGCAGCAAGAACTGCAAACATAGCAATGATCATCTCTGCTGCATTGCCAAATGTTGCATTAAGTAATCCACCGATGGATTCGTTTGTACGCAGTGATATCTGTTCAGTGGCCTCACCCATTAGGTAAGCAAGGGGCATAATTGCAGCCATAGAAGTTAGGAACGCTAGAGGGGCATTGTGTTCAATTACTCCAAAATAGATTGCAAGAGGAATAAAAATAAGCATCAAGGAAAGTTTTGATTGACGTGGGTCAATTAATTCTATTACTCCCTCCCAGCCAATATCTGAACCTGCAACGCTATTTGATTCGCTTTCGGAAATAGCCGACACCTCCTCTGCCATACCACTCGGGAGCGGTGATGGGTTCGTTAATACTGCGCCTATTCTAATGTTTAAAACATTGATGCGGCGGTTAGAGTCTTGGTGGAATCTACTCCATCAATACCTCTGATTTTATTGATGACTACGCTTCCTAGCAAAGCATAATCCTCACATATAATTTTGACAAAGAGGTCATATTCACCAAAAAGTAGCATTTGCTCGGCCACCTCTGGAATCGCTTGTAGCGCACCATACACCTCTGTCTCTCTACCTGGCTCTGCAACAATCAACACAATGGCTGTCGCTTCGGTTGTTCGTACCATCATAATTTCTCCTTGAATGTACTAGCGTACTCTCTAGGTATTAATTGTTCACTTCTAACTACTTCTAAATTCGCCACCACCTTGATGACTAACACAACCAACCCGTCTTTGATGAACAGGTCTAGCCGATGTCGTATTTCCATTACGGGGACGCCCGGTTGTGGTAAGACTTCTCTAGCCAACTATGCTGCTAATCAGCCAAAGTATGAATTGATAGATGTCAGTGAATTAGCAGAGATGCATGACTTTATTGAGCAGATAGATGACAATGATGGCGCTAGACCAATTGACATAGATGGTTTGGCTCAAATGCTTGAGGAACAATGGAAAACACCTCCAACACATGACACCTTCATTGATGGACATCTATCTCATTTTCTTCCAGTTGATGCAATAGTAATTCTAAGATGCAATCCCGAAGTACTTTCACAACGAAACAAAACACGCGGTTGGTCGAAAGAAAAAATCAAGGAAAATGAAGAGTGGGAACTTCTTGGAGGTACATGGAATGATTATGATGAATGGAAAGGGTTACCCTGTCTTGAACTCAATTCTACGGCTCATAGTACAGACGCTCTGTTTGAAGGAATAGAACAATGGATAAGAGATGGATTCAAGCCGGAAGCCCCAGAGGAGGAGATTGACTGGGTGTCAGTCTTACATGGGTGAGTGAGTAAATGGCTCTTGAACAATTACGAGATTTCGGCACTGAAATGCTAGACCCATTAGTAGCTAAACTTGGGTTTCTCAATCCCAATTACATTTCTTGGTTTAGTCTTGCTGTAGCGGGTTTTGCTGCATGGTTTTTCGCAACGGCGGGATCTGATAAAGCAGGAGGAATGTTGATTTTCGCCGCCGTAGGATTAACTGCATTTGCAGCAATTTGCGACGCTATGGACGGGCAGATTGCTAGAAAACACAACAAGGTCTCTTCCTATGGTGATTATTTAGATCACACCATTGATAGAATCGTAGATGCTGGAATATTAATTGCAATCGGAATCAATACACATTGGGTAGATTCCCCACATCTAGGATACTTAGCGGGCCTAACTACTCTACTAGGCTCGTACATGGGCACACAAGCACAATCAGTTGGCCTTGGTAGAAACTATCGTGGTTTTAGCCGTGCTGACCGTTTAATGATGACTGTCATTGGAGGTTTAATTGCTGGCTGGCAAGCCATTAGTGGAACTTCAGGAGTTGGTGAAATCCCTATATTTGGAGGAGAATTTAATGGGATGTCAACTGTATTGGTAATTGCTTTATTAGGGGGAATTTACACCTTTTTTGTACGCTTTATTTCAGCAAGAAAACAATTGATTGATGAAATCAACGCCCCCTAAGGGGCGATTCTGAATTGAAAGAAATTAAATCAGTACTTATTTGATGCATAAGTACCTCATTCTGCGTCAGCCTCATAACCGCCGCATCACCACCAACGTGTACGGAGGTATTGAGCGTGCGATTTAATCGAAGGTGGAAAACACTCCTTATGGCAACTATTTTGCTATTTACAACACTTATGCCAATTATACAACCAGTTACTGCAGCAGGCGGTGGTGGAGGCTCTGGTGAGGAGGATATGCAAGCACAGCAAATTCAAGCTATATTCAACTCTCAATCCGAAGATACTAGTGTCAGTTGGTTTAACGTGGTCACTATTTTACTGCCCACTTTAGAGAGTTTGCAATCATCTAGATATCTAGTCTACAGACATCATTCTGAAATGAATTCTAGTATGGTTGCGAACAATGAAATTTCGTACATAGGAAATATTTCTGCTTGTATAGGTGCTTTGTCTACATGTTCTGGTCAAATGCACACCTTTGAATACGATTTACCTCCATCTCAAGATGGTGACTTTTACTACGGTGTTGCGACCAACTACCATGATGTAATAAATGGCACTTGGACCATGTTGGCCTTCATGGAATTGGGTGTTTCGCAGATTGGTCAACCAATCAGTGAGTTCACTCACAACATTACTGCACCATTTTCAGTTAATGCAACTTTTTACCCAGAATTAAGTCAAACTAAAATTGACTGGATTAATCTCAATCAATTAACACCTGGAACTTTAATTGAAACTGGAGATAATGCGTATGTGTCCAATATTTATCGCCACCTAGCTCCAGCAAATAGAGAAAATTGGATGTACTTGGATAAAGCACTCGTTGGAAACACTACTGCAGGAATTTCAACTTACACCTACACTGTGCCTCCATTTACAGATGTAAACGCTTACTATTCAGTCACTTACACATACCTTGGATACGAAGATACTCGTTTCATTGGTGGAGTAAACACAATGGATGAATATTGGCCTGTAAAAGAAGACAATGTTGCACCTAATCTGCTATTGGGTGGTGTTCATGCCACATTCAATGCCGAACCGATTGGAGGTACGGGAAATACAACCATCACTTGGACAGACAATTTATCAGAACAAGATGCAGTTTACCATGTGTGGAGATCTGGAGTTCCATTTAACAATACTAATGACATCAATGTTGAACACATCGCTGCTGTTTCATCCGGAATTCAATCTTATGACTATGAAGTAGAGAGGGGAACTCTTGGTTATGCATACTATGCAGTCACCATAGCTGATGCAAGAGGTAACCATGACAGTATGATAGATAATTCTGTTTTAGAAGGACCCATTATGGAGAACACTTTTGATCCTTGGATTGCAGAACCAACAAATGTTCAAGCAACATATCTTGGTGGCGGTTTTACAAATGTTACTTGGACTGACCAAGTTGGTGCTGAAGGTGAATCTTACCATGTGTGGCACGCATGGACTAAACTATCTGCTGCTACTAATCTAAGTCTTGAGGCAACTCTGGTTGCTACAGTGCCAGATGGCGTGCAATACGCACTTATTCCAATTCCAATTGACAAGGATAGACTATCTTACTACTGCGTAACTTCGGTGACTCGCTACAATCATCTTGGAGCAACATATGAAGATACAAGATTCCTGCAAAATTGTATCTTACTCCCAGTTAATGAAGATACACTTGCGCCGGCCCCCGTTACTCTAGCACAACCAATGTTACAAGGTGGGCAAAGAACCGTATTGCTTTCTTGGATTAACTCATTAGCAGAAGAAGGTGAAACGTACACTGTTTGGAGAAATCTTGGGACGCCTTTTGATGACAATGAAACAGGTAATATTTCTGATGATGATGGTTGGGAAATGATGATTGACAATTATGAGCCAATCGGAGCTGAAACTACTATTCTAAGAGAAATCTACCTTCCAGCAGAACTTGACAGATTTACTTGGTATGCCTTGATTGTAGCCGATACATGGGGCAATTCACGTGATTCCCTCAGCAACCGTTCTAATGCCTGGTTAGTACATGAAGACACTACTGGAGCATTTGCTGATGTTACCATCGGACTTGAAGGAGAAGATGGTGTTTCTAATGGTGCTTTGAAAGGTGGAGACTATCGTTTGAGTATTTTCAGCAATGAGCCGCTACAAGAATTCCCTCTGATTCATGTCTATACTAGCGAATATGATGCATCTACAGGTTCTGGAAACACGTTCACTCCAGAACAGGAGATCACTCGAGCTACTCCATTCCTTAGTTCTGATACCCACTTCATTTGGGATTTCCCAATACCTAATGGGATGCAAACATCTGATTTAGTAGTTGAAGCAACACTAATCGATGATGCTGGTAATTCACGAACAGTGATTTGGGAAAATTGGTCAATAGATGCAGAATCCCCTGCTATTGAGTTATTTGCACCTTCATATGATAGCAAATATTTGTATGGAGACGATGTTCGAATACATGGAGTAGTAACTGATGATGTAGGCCTAGTTGAAGTTAAATTCCGTTTGATTGATGTTCGAGAATTCTTTGAAAATCCATCTCAATGGGAATTAGTAAATGATGTTTCACCACTAGATACTCCAAGCAATACTCTCATCTTTGATATGAAAGAACCATCCGCCACATTTGTTGAACCTGGAAATCATAAGGTTGAGATTCTAGCAACAGACACTGCTGGAAATGAAAGATTATTTGTGGCATCATTCTATGTTGATCACTGCTATGAGAATCTCAGTGGAATGACTTTCTGTGAAAGCGGTAATTCACCCTTTAACGAAGAAGCTCAGGAACCTGAAGCTCCACCTGATTTGACTAGCCCACCATATATCATCATCATTGCAGTAGGGGCCTTCAATGTATTATTGCTATTATTTGCAGTATTAATGGGCGTACTTGCTGCACAAGACCCAACAAAAAAGAAGAAGAAAGGGGATGACGAAGATGAAGATGATGACGATGACTGGATGCTTGAATTTATGGGCGGCGGTGATAGTGGAGCCGCTGCTGATGCTGGTCTATCTGAACTTGAAGCAGCACCAAGTAAAGCATTAGTTGAAGATGATGACCCATTCGATTCAGGTGCTAGCGAGAAAAAGAAGCGCCGCAAGAAGTCAAGCAAGTCAAAGGATGAAGAGATGGTTGACGAAGATGATGATGACGATGACGATTGGGGCGATGATGACGATGATGAACCCAAGAAGGAAAAGAAAAGGCGAAGGCCAGCTAAGAGTGGTAAATCACAAAAGCGAAAAGTTGTCAAGCGAAAAAATAAATGAATAATAGTGGAAAATAACCCCACCAATTATTTTTGTAACTCACCCAAATGATAGGAGTGATAATGCGTGATGCCTCATCTGGGTGTTTGAGGAATCACTATGTTTGGTATGGATGACCCTGTCAAAGTACTAAACCAATTACGTCATTATGTGACTGATGGTAGACTAGAAATTGCTGAGGTTATGGCTGAAGAATTAACTAATCTATTACTTTCTGAAAAGAAGAGAACTATGGGGAATCAGGAATTACTAGTACTCGCACTTAGAGACCATGCCAACATTCTAGAAATACGAAAAAAATGGAAAGAGAGTTTGAATTCCGCAAAGCGACTCCAAAAAGAAGGCCGGACATTGAAAGCCATGCGTGCAAAGAATGGCGTGGCAAATTCAGAAGATCAAATTGTGTTACACTTACAAGATAAAATGCAAATAGGAAGAATATTTCTTCAATGCAATAAAATGAAGAAGGCAATCAATTGTTTCTCAGTTGTAGCAAAAACAGGCCATATCGAAGCGCATCTACTATCTATGGAAGCATATGAAAAATGTAAGGGGAGTTTGAAGAAGGCAACAAAAGTGGCTAAAGCTCTTGACAAGGCCCTAGAAGTATGTGGCCCACTTTCCCACGAACAAAATGAATTTGTTCTTATATCAGATATTGGTCTAAGAACATCTTATCAAAAAATTACTTCATCGTTTGATAGGTGGCTACAACCCTCTTCTGGATTGAATCCCACTGTTGCAGAAAATCTAGCAAGAAGGCTTGCCTCACTTAATTCTCAAAAGGCCGCAATTGAAAGTGGAGAACAGGCAGCTAACGCTCGCCTTCAATCAGCAATTGATTCACTACAACCAGCTGTAGACTATCATGAATATTCTCAATCAAGTCATTGATGGTTAATTCTTACCAAGGAAATCCTGCCATTCACTACACGATGGACACCAAGTCCAGAGATTACTCTGATGCATCACCTCTTGAACAAAACCTCCACATGTCTTGCATGGGGGATGCATGGTTGGAGAAGGAGGGGTTGAAGGAGGTGAGAAGGAAGATGATTGAGCCATTGAATAGACGCCTTCTGCAATTGTCTCCGTTTTACGGTTGTATTTCATTGCTAAAATAAGTAGAGCCGCGAGGGCAAAAATACCTAAACCAATTCCAACATACCACAGAGAGGATGTTTCCTTTGAATCATCTTCAGATTGATCCCCACTACCTGTTTGGTCATTTGTATCATGAGAAACGGGACAACCATCATTTTCTTCTAGCCCTGAATCATTCGGGCAGTTATCTTCAGAATCTATTATTCCATCACCATCCGCATCATTGTTATTATTGTTATTTTGTGTTCCATTGGTTGAGTCGTTTTCTGCGTTTGTACTTGCATCAGCCCATACTGCATTCCAATTCATACTCAATGAAGCACCATCATCTGGAATGGCGATTAAACGAAGATGAAGCTTATTTTTTCCTGCCACTGGATCAATTTGGATATTTTCATCGACAGCACCAAGCGAAATCCATACTTGAATAGGAAAATAATCTGATTCCGTAACTGCTGTTTCATTATCTGTTAATGCCGCTTCCAGTCGAATTAAATCAGTATTATCTGCTGCTGCAGCCCATGTCATTTTGACATTCCATAGATTGGCATCGTTGGTAATTAATGCCTGTAAGCCAACAGGCAGCCAAAATGGTAAATCTTCATCACAATACAGAGGATCTGTAGGATATAGATCAATTGTCAAACCAGTAGCTGAATTTGTTGGACAACCATCACCATCAATGTCTGACCAAGCTAGATTGTCTGTAGGGAACGCATCGCCATTTTCAGTACGTAAATCATCCTCTCCCACAGTAAAAGTGTAATTATCACCATAACCATCTGCATCAAAATCATTGCACTGAGTAGCATCTGAAATGAAGGCATCACCTGCCTCGTTGATTCTCATCTCATTGTCAATACCATAGGTGTAATTGTCACCACAACCATCACCGTCTAAATCACGATATTGAGCAGCATCATTGGGGAAAGCATCACCTGATTCACCAACGCGTAGAGTATCATTACCAACTTGATATGAATATTCATCGCCATAACCATCGCCATCGCTATCCCACCATTGTGAGGGATTGTTTGGGAAAGCATCAGCAGTTCCATTTGGGCTTGCAAGCCAAGATGAGTCCGGGTCACTATAACCATCGCCATCAGAATCTAAACAGCCATTTCTGTCTTGATTACTAGTCCCAGGAGTGCTTAGACAGGCGTCACCATTGGTTTGTGATTGATCATCTCCCCAACCATCGCCATCACTATCAGAATGTTGTGTTGGGTCATTTGGAAAATCATCAATGATATCCTCCCAACCATCACCATCAGCATCTATTTTCAATACTAGAAATGTACCTGTGTGGTTCATTAATGCCATTGCACTACCTGAAAATAATAATCCAAAACCACGTGGGATATGATTTATTTCATAGACACTCGAAATTGAATTATTTACCACATCATGGAATTCAAGTTGTCCAGTAAGAGAAGTGGATGCGTCCCCTGTAGCAACTACAATCAAGCCATCTGGTGGAAGGACAGAAAGTGAAAATGGCTCATGCATCAATGTTGTACTTTGCATTTGAGATTGAGTTTGTGTGTCCCAAATAATCAGTTGTTTATCCCAGCCTGCTGTCATCAATACATCTAAGCCAGAAAACCAACTAATTACACCTACATAGCCATTATGAAAATAGGGGGAGCCTTCATCTATCCAATTTTGAGGATTTGGATCACTTGTATTCCACAACCTGACTGCACCAGATTGACCTGCAGATGCAAGTAAACTACCAAAATCATTGAACTCAACTGACCAATGTGATTCAGCATATTGCCATTCTTTGAGGAATTGCCCTGAAAGTGGATCTATAATTGCAACATGGCCATCTCGAGAGGTGTTTGTTGTGTTAGATGACCATGAAATTGCAGCATAGAAGCCTTGAGGGTGCATATCAATTCTACCAAATGCACCTACTGTCTGATGTTGTCGCAAATCAAATACCCACGATAATTTATTATCGTCACATGAAATAATCATGCCATCACTAAATCCAACATATGCATTATTATTGACCCAACCTACAGATTTGGCATAGGGAATAGAATAGACTAACTGTCCAAATTCGGGGTGGAAACATTGGTTAATTATTGAGCCATTAATTCCTGATCTAATGGTCAAAGTCCCTGAGGATTCTGCTACGGCAATCATATCTTGACTAGGCGATATAGAGATTTCTCGAACCAATTTTGGACCTAAGCGACGATAAGGAAGGATTTCAAAATTAGATACATCTATTTTCCAGATTTCAATCGAACCATCTTTGCCTGCTGAAGCAATTAACTGATTAGCAGTATTTGATGTGGAGATTGCTGTGGTTGAAACTGCTTTGACATCTTCTGGCTGGCCAGAATTATTTGATATCACAGAATGCCAACCAAAGTCCGTCTGAATCTGACCTGCGGTATTGATGATAGACACCTTTCCAGGGTCATATAATCCAACTGTAAGATAAGATCCATCTGGCAACCAAGCAAGACTACTTACATTCTGTGGAATTGGTGTATACCAAAACAAAGTGCCATCCACTTCCGCATAGGATGATGCCACACCTTCCCACTGATTTGGCATAGATGGTGAAGGATGATTGTAAGCAATTGTGTAACTTCCACCTCCCGGCTCCCAAGTAATTGCCCAAGCAGTAGAATTAGGACCTGCTACATGTCGCTCCCACTGTAAACTACCATCACTAGCATCGATACCATATACCACATCTCTGTATGATACATTTCCATCTGGGTGCGTTGTCATATTTCTTCCAATTGCAGCTACTGCTCCACCATTTGTGGAAATAGCACAATCTGGTACCCAATATTGAGTGAAGAAATTACGAGCATTATGAGATGACCCATCAATAAAATATGCAATATCAGCAATTACCACCTCGCCACCCATACTCATATGGTTAATATTACCACAGAAAGCCACTTGGCCACTACTTACTGAAGCGTCAAGTCCCCAAAGCCAACCATCATAATTTCCAGTTAGAGAGTCTGTCCATTGACCTGAACGCATCTGAGTTGTATCCTTTGGTTTGGAAGAGCCATCGTCAATCACCAAATATGAAAACCAGTTGATACCACTGTCCCCAACTATCACCCAATCGTTGGAAAGCCAAGCAACATTAACCAACGCTGCTGAATGATGAATCCAAAGAAGAACACGCCCATCACTCACATTCCATACAAAGAGGCGGTTATCAGAAATTTCAACACCTGCTATTTTCGTCCCATCTGGACTGAATTTAAGGTCCCAGACTGCACTTTTTGTTGCTGGTTGCCAGACCTCTGGGAACCAACCATTTTGAATAACCGGCTCATCACTCATAACCCATTGACTTGTTCCACTTTCTGAAATATTAATTGACTCGTCAAGTTCAATTTCTGTTGGGACTAATGCGAGGAAATAAGAGGTTAGCAATAACAGCACCAACAACAACGACTTATTCTTCATTAACACGGCTAAACACCTTTCCCACTTTGAACTTCGGGTGTATGCCCCTATTTGAACAATTATTTTGCTCATTCTCGCTAATCTAAAGATGTGCGATAACAGGCCTCCACCACCTAATAATTAGCGTCAAGGTTAAGGGTACTTCAGTGAGGTTGAGTCTATGCGCCATTTAATTGACCGTGTATTGGAATTGCAAGAGAACGAAGTTTCAACTGAAACCAATGAAGAAACTGCTGGAGTGGAAACCATACCAGGGGACGAAGAATTAGTTGAATTATTAGCTAGCCTCGCACCAAGGATTCGAGTTTTTGGGTGCGGTGGTTGCGGATGCAACACCGTTCAGCGGCTCTCAGATGAGGGGTTGCTTGGTGGCGACCATATCTCTGGTTATGCCGTCAACACAGATGCTCAACATCTGCTTCGCTCTAGGATAGAGAAGAAGATACTCATTGGTAGAACTGCTCGAGGAAGAGGAGCAGGCGGGGATCCTGAAAAAGGCGAAAAAGCCGCCTATGAATCTGAAAGAACTTTGGCAAATATAGTCAATGATTGTGATTTGGCTTTTGTCACTACTGGTCTTGGTGGAGGTACCGGTACTGGCTCTGCACATGTCATGGCCCGTTTAGCAAAAGCATCTGGCGCTCTAACAATCGCCGTAGTCACCTATCCATTTGCATCTGAAGGCACATTGCGTAGGCAAAATGCAGAATGGGGACTTGAGAGATTACGTGAAGTCTGTGATACTGTAGTTGTACTACCAAACGAAAAATTGCTTGAAGTTGAAGGAGTTAGAGATTTGCCTATTGAAGCAGCATTCCGGGTAGCTGATGAATTACTCATGCGCTCAATCGCTGGCGTAACTGAAATGATTATGAAAGAAGGGCTTGTAAATCTTGACTTTGAAGACCTCAGAAGTGTTATGCTAAATGGAGGAGGAATGGCAATGATTGGCCTTGGAGAAGCAACCGGAACGGACAGAGCTGTCGATGCAACAGTAGAAGCACTTACTTCGCCACTGCTGGATATTGATGTGTCCGATGCACGTGGCGCACTTGTCAATGTGGTTGGTGGCCCTTCGTTGACCCTTGGTGAAGCAGAGCGATGTGCACAAGAAATTCGTGAGCGAATTAACCCCTACGCCCGCATTATTTGGGGAGCAACTGTCGATGAAAATATGGGTAACGAGATACGTGTTCTTCTTGTTTTGACTGGAGTTAAAAGTCAGCAGATTTTTGGCGCAAATGCACATCAACAAATGCAAACCATGCGCAATCGAAGCCTGGAATTCATTAATTGAATGAAGCGTTGATGTTAAAGAGGACCCCTATCTCGGCATGAACCCTAAGGGGTTCAACCATGTCCAGTTCTGACTCTACAAGTAAGTCCTTCGAAGAGAGGGTCCAAGCGCGTCAAGACCAATTCGAATCTTGGGTTCGAAGTTTTGGTAGAGGTTCGTGGGCTCGCATTTTGCGAATGGCCCGTAAACCATCAAAGGCTGAATTCAAGCAAACTGTTTGGGTCTGTGGAATAGGTATGTTTGTACTTGGTTTCATCGGCTTCGTCATGCTTTGGCTCATGGATACTGAACTGCCAAAATTCTTCAGTTGGCTTGTAGGTTGAAATTACCCCACGAAATAGAAATAATGAGGTGTAAAAATGTCTAATGGATTTATTGTGTTCATCCGCCATGCTGACAGTGTACTCTTGCTGAAGCGTTCTGATGAGGTTAGTGATTTTGGTAACTTATGGGATGGAGTCTACGGAGTAGGCGACCCAAATGATATTGATCATGTACTCACCAGAGTAGAAGATGCAACTGCCATCCCTACTGGTTCGCTCACTTTTGTTAGAATGGGTGAACCACGTGGTATCGAATTTGGCAACCGACTTAATGATGTCACGCCAATCTTGGTGGTTAGCGATACAAATGTTGTAGAGCCAAAGTCCCTCTACAATGAAGCAATTTGGGTTGACCCAGGATTTGTCAATGTTCTAAGCCCAGATGAAATTGATGGGGCTGACGATGTTAGCGTAATGCAAGAACGAGGTGCTGTCCCACAACTAGGTGAAATGTATGGAGACGTAGCTGCCTTTCTCTTCATGCTCAAGACTACTATTGGACAAGAGCAAAAAATTGCTAATGAAATACGTGCCAGATTATCAGGCACAGGATCTTTGCAAGATATTCGAGACGAGGTTTTCTCAGTTATTCATCCACGTACAATGCGAGGCTACATCTTTGTTGAAGCAACGGCAAAACATCATGTTGAGAAATTAATTGGTCGTGCAGGTGGAGTAACAACCCCAATGAGGGGGGCTGCAAAGGTCCTACCTGGTGAAGCACCGTTCCATGTGGTTTCTAATTACCTTGAACCAAAATCTGCTACTGCAGGTATTGAAGTTGGAAGCATTGTTGAAATCAGAGTTGGCCACTTCAAGGGCAATCGCGCACGAGTAACTGGCGTTGCAGAAGGTAAAGAAGAAGTTACTGTAGAACTGTTCGAAGCGGCTGTTCCAATCCCTATCACAATGCGTGCAGACAATGTTCGTGTCACGGAGCGTGTGGTCTGAACTAACTAAATGGTTCTCGCGGCGGTTAAATAGAGGAAGTAAGTCGGCCGGAACCCAAACAATGAGGTGAATCAATGTCAGACAACTGGACAGCACGACGTATTCGCACCGCTGTTATTGGTAAAGGCATCAAATTCAACGGCTCTTGGGAAGGCGAAACCGATGTCGGTTCAGACCCTAGTGTACACAATATCACACTTGATCAAATCATCACAATCTCAAACGAGAAGGCTGACGATTTGACTGGCAAAAATGTCAAGGCTCGCTCACTTGAGGTCATGGGTACCTGTGTCTCAATGCGTTGCCATATTGATGGCATTGTACCAAAAGAATTCATTAAGAAGGTGAAAGCAGGAGAATATGACGACAAATTCAGTTGAATCACGAATTGCGGGAGAGGGAAACCTCGTGAACCGCAGAGGTGGGAAATATGGAAGAACAAATTAACTCAGCAATAAAACAAGCGCTGGAATCAGCGCCCGAGCGTAAGTTCGTTGAGAGCATTGAGATGGCATTCACAATTAGGGATGTTGACTTGAAAAACCCAGCAAACAGGATTGAAGAAAATGTACGACTACCTCGCGGGCGAGGGAAGGAAATCAGTATCGCTATGTTCGCTGGTGGCGAAATGGCTACCAAAGCAAATAAGGCAGGTATTGTGGTTATCGACCCAAGTCAAATAGAAGATTTAGGTGGTAACCGTCAAAAAGCAAGAAAGTTAGCACGCAAGCACGATTTCTTCCTCTCAGAAGTACCTCACATGGCTACAATTGGTAGATTCTTAGGTATCGTTCTAGGTCCACGTGGAAAAATGCCACGGCCAGTCCCTCCAAATGTTGACCCAGCAGCTATTGCTTCTGGATTGGAAAGCACTGCTATCATTAGAAGCCGTGACAAAGTTACTTTCCACACCATAGTAGGTTCCCGTGCTCAGTCTGAAGAAGATATTTCTCTGAATGCAATGGAAATGTGGAAACGTGTCACATCAAAATTAGAACGTGGTGCGGGTAACATTCGCTCACTTTACATCAAAACCAGTATGGGACCAGCCATCAAAGTGGAGGTGGAAGTTTGATGATTCCAAAAGTATCACCTTGGAAGAGAGATCGCGTTGCTGAATTAGTAGAAATTCTACAGCAAGACGGTGTCATTGGTATTGTCGATACAACTGGAGTGCCCGCTACAGCAATGTTAGGTATGCGCAGTGAACTTCGAGATAGAATGGAAATGACAATGGCAAAGAAGACTTTGTTTAGGCTTGCTTGGAAAGAAGCAGGTTTTGACGACTCTATGTTAGAAGAGATGATGGCTCGCGCTGATCAACCAGTTCTTGTACACTCATCCGTTTTATCACCATTCCAACTATTCAATGAACTTGAGAAGACTCGCACAGGCCGTTCAGCAAAAGCTGGAGATATAGCACCTCAGGATATTATCGTAGAAGCAGGTCAGACTGATTTCGCACCTGGGCCTATTGTCGGTGAGTTGTCCTCTGTTGGAATCCCAGCAAAAATTGACAAAGGAAAAGTCATGATTCAAAAAACAGTTACTGCAGTCAATGAGGGCGACGAAATTCCTGTTGAACTAGGATTAATGTTAGACAAACTTGGAATCAAACCAATCGAAATTGGAATCATTCTCTGTGGCGCTATCGAAGGTGGAGTCTTGATGCCACCTGAAGATCTTAACTTGGATCTTGATGGATTCCGCAGCAACATTGGACAAGCAGTATCTGCATCCTTCAATGTAGCCTGTAATGTTCGCTGGTTTACTCCAGAAACAGTACCCGTACTCGTATCAAAGGCAAAGAGCGAAGCGCTCTCTGTCGCTGTTGAGGCTGGAGTCACAAATAGTGAAACTATGCCTCTATTCATCTCCCGCGCTAACTCGCGGGCAATGGCCCTTGCTGGCCAGTTAGATTCCTCGGCACTCGACGAAGATTTGTCGAATCTGCTTGGAGCGACAGCAGCCGCTGTTGCCTCAGCACCTGCTGAAGCTGCACCTGAAGAGGCTGCTGCTGAAGAGGCCGCTGAAGAGGAAGAGGAAGAAGAGGCCGCTGATTTCGGTGGACTCGGAGACCTATTCGGTTGAAAAGGAAGTGAGAAAAAATGGAATATGTATATAGTGCAATGTTGTTGCATTCGGCTGAGAATGAGATCAATGAGAAGAATGTCGGTGCGGTCCTAAAGGCTGCAGGCGTGAAGGCAGATGACGCACGTGTGAAAGCACTCGTCGCTAGCCTGAATGAAGTCGACATTGGTGAAGCAATGAGCGCAGCTATCGCTGCACCTGTTGCTGCCGCACCAGCTGCTGGCGCCTCCGCTGCTGCAGATGCTGCTCCCGCTGAGGAAGCAGCCGCTGAAGAAGAGGAAGAGGACGATGCTAGCTTCGAGGGTCTTGGCTCTCTATTTGGCTGAATAAGACAACCAAAGATAATCGCCCGCCGCATACGCGGTATGCTAAGCAGTGCGAATGCTCTACAATATCTGTTTCGACCCAAATTTATGGGTAATTTTAGCAATCGGTTATGACCAAAGTACCTGAGGGATGGTTGTGACTGCACCACGCCATCTCAAAGTTGAGGCTTGTATTTCACCAACTGATGCAGTTAGGGCTTTGCGTCAACTTGTTATTGAAGCAAATTGGTCTGGGCGAAGAATACAAGGTAGTAGGTTGGTCGATAGGTGGGCTGTGATAGTACCACTAGCACAAGGAGCGAGAACAATTGGATTGGTTATTGAAAATGGACCACTCGAAGAAGTGGCTATGGAAGCATATAGCCATGTTCAAGGATCTGCTGGAGCATTGACAGTGATTGAATGGTTGATTCCGAACCATCTTGAAGAAGAATGGCGTGTCCTGTTTTCTGAATGGACCACACGTTTACCTCGTTGCCCCTGGAAATGGTCATTTCGTGAACGCTCAACTATTGGGTATCTTCTACCCGTTTGGGGTCGCTCGAAAAAGACCTTCAAAAAACAAGGAGTGAACACCAAAAAAGGAGCATGGCCATCCACTGATTTACCTGCTTGGCCCCCTGAAAATTGGAAATTACCTGACGAAGAAGAGTGAATCACCTTCGGTGTCACATTGATAACTTAGGAGCGCCCCACCTAATTTGAGGTAAGGGTATGTCATTGTCTGAGAAGATGTTCGGCTCACAAAGAGCAATTACCATCTGGGTGATTTCTGTTGTCTTTGCAATAGTATTCCCTGCATACTTCTCAATCATGGCCAATGGAGCTGATGGGGCTGGTGGAGATGCTACTGGTGCTAAAGGACAGTGGCAAGTTAATTTCGTCCAAGATAATCTCACTTCTGAAGAAACCATGAATCTAGGAGATGGGGAACAAGGAGATTTCTTCTTTGACCTAGATTCGGGTGACATGATGATTGGTTATGTTGAGATTACTGTCAGTTGCAACGATAACGATGAACCTGGGCCTGGGCCAGGAGTTGATTCTGTTGATGTGCAAACAGATTTTTCAGAAGTTGAAGGAACTCCTGATGATGAATCTGGTAGTGGTTCTTGTAATGGTGATGCGGTTAGTTTTACAATTCAAATTACCCCTGACTGGGATGGCTCATCTTACATTGCAGATGGAATTAGCAAGAATGACATTGAAGCACAATGGACTGATGGTGGAAATGGCACAGGAGAATGGTTAACTTCGGTAACTCTTGATGTCAATTCTGTTGCAGGACCACTTAGCGGAATTGTAGATAGCGATGAAGATGTTACAGTCTCATGGCGAGCCGTTCTTTACACTCTTGATATTACTGCAGTAGCTGAGGAACTCTGAGGGTGAATTAGGTGGCTTTCATCGGATTCGATGAATACCATATGGGTTCCTCAATGGCTAATCCCGAAGCAGATGGATTATCTTCACTTGCATCAATTCTTGGCAATGCAAACCACACTCTTGAAATTATCAAATCAGAATACGACATTAGTCAAAACTTACCTTGGGATGTAATTATCATCCCATTCCCAAAAGAGCAATTCTCAGTAGAAGAAATGATTTCTCTACAATCACACCTCAAGGCTGGGAAATCTATTCTGCTTCTAGCAGAGTGGGGCGATTTGTTTGGACATGTAGATTATCTCAATGAATTAACAAAACCATTCGGTATTGAAATCCAAAAAGACAGGGTTACAGATCATCAAGAGCATATAACTCAGAAGATAAAACTTGGTGGGGTTGTTCTTGGAGAGGAAGAAGTACCTCATTATGTGAAAATAACAAACTTTGCTGACCATCCGATGACTAGTAATGTTGAGGAGTTAATTTACTTCTCAGGTTGTTCACTTCGAGTAAGTGAGCCTGCCTTCCCAGTTGCCTCTACTTCAGCAACATCTTTTGGTGACATTGATCTAGATTCGGAACTAGATGATGATGAAGTGCAGGGTGAATTACCCATTGCTGCGGCTAGTGAAATGACTGGCCGGCTGTTTGTCATAGGTGACAGTAATATTGCCGCAAATGGATACATAGAGCAAGGAGATAATTTGATTTTCATGCAACAAGTGATAGAATGGCTATCATTCAATAATTAACTTGGAAAATATTTCAATAATTATTACTTGATATTGTGTCCCTAACACTCTTAATGGGGGCCTAGTTCGCAGTACCATGGTTGCAACATTCGTTCTGATAGGGATTCTAACATTTAGCGTCGCATTATTAATGGGAAGTTTTCTGAAAATCGTCAAGCACTGGGAAGGAGCCGTCGTGTTTCGATTGGGAGCTTACAGAGGAGTATTAAAACCTGGAATCCGATTTGTAATTCCATTCCTTGACCGCTTAGTTCGTTGGGATCTAAGAATGTTGACTAACGATGTACCTGGGCAATCTGTTGTCACTAAGGATAACATTTCACTCAGTATAGATGCTGTTGTGTTCTACAAAATACGAGACCCTGGTGATGCTGTCAATAAAGTCACCAATGCCCGTGCCTCTATTGGAATGGCAGCAATGGGTGCATTGAGAGATGTCATCGGTTCAGTCCCACTAGATACCGCACTACAAGAGCGTGAAGTAGTCGCTGAGCGAATCCGCTCTAATTTGGACGATGCTACAGACCCTTGGGGTATTCACGTTCTTCATGTCGAATTGACAGACATGCAACTACCTCATGATTTGACTAGAGCAATGGCAAAGGAAGCTGAGGCTGACAGAGAAGCACGTGCACGAGTCATCAAGGCTGGTGCCGAGCGTGAAGCCGCATTCAAATTGGCAGAGGCTCAGGAACTATTCGCTCGCTTCCCAGCACTAATGGAACTACGCCGCTTGCAAGTTCTTTCAGAAGTTGGAGCAGAAAACAATGCTACTCGCATCATGATGCTACCTGATACAGTGCTTGATTTCTCTAGCGGTCCTTTAGGTGAGTTCCTAAAGGGAGGTGGTAAGTGATGTCTGTTATCTTTGAGTTATGCTGCGGCATAGCAGTTGGAGGAATGGCCGCACTTATCATTCTAGGATTAAAAGCAGCTGGCGGTATGTTTGCTGTAGCAGGAGGAGAACCTGGTGCTTACCCGCCAAGGGGTACGTGGCCTCGCCGAGGATGGATTACTGTTCTCGATCAATACGAGAGAGCCGTCAAGTTTAGATTTGGTAAATTCAAGAAAGTGAATAATGTAGGTCTTGCCTTCCGTTGGCCCATTATTGACGAATTCCTAGCAGTTGATATCAGAGACCGTCCAGAAAATATCCCTGGTCAAATCTGCATTACCCGAGACAATGTTAGTATCAAAGTAGATGGTGTGGTTTACTGGAAAGTAATCGACCCTGCTACAGTAGTATTGGCTGTCAGTGACCCTGCTAGTGTTATTCGACAAGCAACAATGTCTGCACTACGAGTTGTCATTGGTGAATTCACGCTGGATGAATTACTCTCTAAGAGAGAGATAATCGCACACCGAATGGAAGATGTTCTTGACAACTTCTCTCGCCCACTAGGTATCGACATTTCACGAATTGACATCACAGATGTTGTAATTCCAAGTGACATGCAACGTGCTATGGCACGAGAAGCAGAAGCACAAAGAGAACGCCGTGCTCGACTCAGAAGAGCGGAAGGTGAAGTTGAAGCGGTCAAGAATCTCGCACATGCTGCTAACACTCTAGCAAAGAATCCTGAGTTACTAGAACTACGCCGACTACAAACCGTTGGGGAGTTGGGTATGGAGCAACATACTCTAATCTCATTGGTACTACCTTATGATTACGGAAACCTTGGAGGTGGACGGTCTCGAACTGTCTCAGAATTCAGTGAAGACGAAAACGATGCCTACTTGGAAAGAATTGCTGTTGAACTTGAAGAAGTTGTGGAAGATGTAGCAGAACCTATTGCTGAACTACCTGAACCAGAGCCACCGGCACCTGCAGATTCACTAGACGAACTAACTGATGCGCTAGATGTACCTCCAGCACCTGATTTCGGTGATGAAGCAGGCGCTTGAACACAAGCCTAAGTCTTGGCGTGAATCTTCACGATTGCGCCATCTTCCAATTCGTGCTCAGCACCGATAATTCGGCCGGTTCTTCCATCAGAAGCCCTAATGAATCCCTCACCCAAATCTGTGTGAACTGCAAAAGCCAAACCTTTGGCAGTTGTACCACTAGTGATTATGAGGGCATCGGGAAGTACTCTGCCATCACCGTCTGTCCAGTGAGTTTCATCTTGAACAGGGTAAGCAACTATCCTCTCAAGACGTTGGTAAACAACTTGAGTAAGTAAATCATTGAGGCCGGTTCCGCCCAATCTTTGTAATCTATCTGCCAATTCAGAAAGTCCTTTTTTCTGAGCATCATTCAAACTTGCTTCAGAATTAACTTCAAACTGTATATCTCCAGGCGTATAGAAAATTGCACCAGCTTTTGTGGCCCTGCGTAAAGCGAGTTCTGAGTCAGCACTACAAGAAATAAATAATCCACCAGAAGATGTTACCTCATTTTTTAATGATGAGAATGTTGCTTCTTCTGCAAGATCTGCTTTGTTAGCAGCCACATAGAGTGGAAAAATCTGGCGACGGAGAATATCAGATAATAGGCGGCGTTCTTCATCACCCCATACATGCATTGCTGGAGCATCTGAATGTTCACTACGGAAAGAATCGATAGCCATTAGAACATCATTTTGAGATGCCCCTATTCCTGTTAATTGGTCATGCAAGAAATTAATCAAACCAGATTCGCCTTCAGCCTGTATTCTGCGAACAGCTTTGGCCCAACCATTGGAAATAATACCATCAATCCATGCAGCCAACTCTTCTATCAAAAAGTGGTGTTCTTCCTCTGGACTAGAGCCACCTGAGCCAATTGGGTTTCCTTCAATATCAGTGCCACCCGAAGCATCGACTACCTGTATCAAGGCATCACAACTAGCTAAATCTGATAGAAATTGATTTCCGCGACCACGCCCTTGGTGAGCACCTGGTACAAGTCCAGCAACATCAACAAGAGTAACAGGGACTAACCTTGAAAACTCATTACAAGCACCTGTTCTTGGTTCACAAATACTGCCGCCACGATTGAGGTCTGATTTTGGTTCTCTACCGCTAGCCTCTATTTTTGCTCGTAATTCTTTACACGCACATGGGGCATTTGTTGCTATGTATGTGACACCTACATTTGCATCTATTGTAGTAAATGGATAGTTCGCAATTTCAACTGCTGTTTCAGTTAAAGCGGCAAATGTGGTGGATTTGCCTACATTTGGTTTTCCAACCAATCCTATACGCATTCTGTTACTTCCCGATACAATGTTAGTACATTGGCTGAGATTCTAAACGCTCAATGATATCTGCCTTAGTACCACTATCTGATATTCCGATGGATTTGGCCAAATCAACAAGTTCTGACTTGAGTAAGCCTGAGAGATTTGCTGGAAGTTCTACAACTTCTTCATCCTCTTCTTCCTCTTCCTCTTCAACTTCATCTTCAACTTCATCTTCTTCAGTCTCTTCTTGAATAATATTTGATGCATTTGCTAGAGATATTCGGCCACTACTATCTGAATTACCTTCCATTGTAATGACTGTATCACTACCTGCACCTGCAGCAAGTAAACTACGGATAGATGTTGAACCTGTAATTGTCATTGATGCTGGAGCACCCATTGCTGCTGGACCTGAATCTGATAGCAAAGTTCCTCTGAAAGATCCTTGTAACATATTCTGAGCAGCAAAAATTCCTGACAATACTATGCCATAGAACATCATAGCCGCAAATGCCTCAACCCCTCCTGTATCTGCTGCAACTACTCCAGCATCTTCCAATGCAGATGATACTTCAGAAGAAGATAGAGAATGGTTTACATAATCTACAATAAATTGTGAGGAAGCATATCCAATAATTCCAATAGTTGAGAACCAGAAGGCCAACTTGGTTTTACATGTACTGAATAATGTACGACCACTAACTTCTGGGAATAATAGATGAGCGCCTCCAAGCGCTATCATTCCTATTACACCCCAAATTGCTAGGGAGTCAAGAGTGCCAGCGATGTGTGCAAGTTCGTTACCGCCACCGAAAGCAGATATTGATGCAAATAGGCTTCCTAATGTTACTGGTATTAACAAAATTAAACCAAGTATTGTGAATTTGACTCCATAAGATTCCATCACTCGGCCACTAGCTGTTTTTGTGATATTAACAACGGATGCAATAATTGGAAGTAGAGATAATGACAACAAAATTGAGACTACTGCTCTCATAAAGTGATCCATCTCTGGAACTACGGCTTCTGCTCCTAATGGCGAAAAGGTGAGGAAAGTTCCGAACAGGGCAAGGCCTGCAAGTGAACGACTCCATAGAGGAACACCCAAAGTTGAGGGCACTACGAAGTGTGCAACACCTAGTGCTTGTGAAAACAACCAGCCGCCAAATAGAACCTTCACCAATAGCCACGAAAGTGTGTGATTCTCTCCACTAAGTAGTATCATAGCAACTGGACCAAGCCAGATAAACGCTGCAAAGCCCATGACGATGAACCATTGTGGAATCATAACTGGTGAATCAGATTGAGCCATAGTCAATAGGTGGTTAGCAAATAATGGCAATGCTAGGAGTGAAAGAAGAATGTAGTAAATAGATGGTAATTCAAACCAATCACTACTACCAATTAAATCAGTGTGTGCAAGAATTAACCCTGCTGCAACTACTGCACTCCATACAAATGCAAGCAAAGCAGTTGTTGCTTCGTTCGCCATGCGGCCATTACAAAGACGGCTCTGAATAGTAAAACCCGCAGCGATGAGAATCATAGATAGAGCGCCGAAAGCAGTTACAACATGTACTGCAGCAGTTGATTGTTCAACACTTGGCGAATATCCAATCGCCCCTAGTGAGCTAAGCGCTGATGGCTCGTAGGTGCTCCAAATGTTGAGGAAGGTGAGAGTTGAAGCAATAATAAACCAAAATATTCCATGAGCAAACCAAGTTTTTGCGCCACTTCCTGCACGGTCTTCCATTAAATCGGCTGCGGGTCCAAGTCCCTTACCTAACATGAAAGTGGACATATCTCTAGCAAATGAGCCGAATGGCCCAAGTCCTCGGCCTGCGAGAAACCGGACAAATAACAACCAAACAACGTATGTGATGAATATAGTTCTAACTTCCATGAAATCACCTCACTCCGCGATGCTCTCTCCAACAAGCATTGCCACCAACATCCCAAGTCCTAATATGACTCCTGAAATGAAGAACCAAACCAAACTATTGCCAAGTGCACTAAACAAAGGCAAGATATCACTTAGCCCAGGGAAGGGATGTCCAGGATACAATACACCATACAAAATGATGAACGAAAGTACGCCCACTAAGCTCATTGTCCAAACAGCAGTAGAAGATGCTGGTTCACTATTTCCCTGTGTCATTTCGGGTAGTTCAGTCATGTTATCACCATAGATTGCCTAAAGGCAATCTTTCCGAGTTCAAAGTTGTCCTTAAGCATTAGCCGACCGCATGATGCAAAATTATGGAGACATTAGGGAATCTTCAATGCTCATTCTGCGGTTAATTCCAACACCCAACGGAGCCGGAATAGTGCCGTCTAATTGGATCTCGGTGGCCCAGACTTTCTGACACTCACAAGAAAGCCCATCGAATTCTTCAATTTCACAAGAGACGGAATACCTCTCAATAGCAGCGGCTACATCTTTGTCGCATTTACCACAATTGTGAGCACCTCTAGCTCTACCGGCTGCAGTAGGGTGCACAATCAAACGCCCCTCTATAGGATGTACTTGACGAATCATCTCAACCAATGACCATAGCCAAGGGGGGCGATATTCTCGGTGGCGGTAGAGTCTGTCAACTATGGTGTTTCGTTGGATATTCATTGGATTAACACTGACCTCATCTGAAAGCGGAGATACTTGGCGAATCCATTCAACACAGTGGTGAAGAGCATCTCCTTCTGACATGAATGGTGGTTTGAACAGCAAATAGGTCTTGACCTCCAAATTATTTGCTCTAAGTGTTTCAACGGCTCTGTGCCACTGTTTTGTTGAAAATCCCTTGTTACAATGAAACTTCAATACTTCATCGTCATATGCCTCGAGGCCCACTGCCACTACACAACCAGGATGTCTTTCAGCCACCCACGCCATCTTTTCAGGAGTACACATTTCTGCTCTAGCCTCTACTATCAAACGAAGCCCGCGCTCGTGCGTTTCACGGAGAATTGCCTCCTGCCATTCTGGAGGGTTTTCTCTATCTTCAAAGAAAGTCCCTGAGGTGTAAATTTTGATTACTTCTGAACCTTCAAAATCATTTGTTTGCTTTTTGGCATCTTCCCATTGAGCCATCAAATCTTCAAGTCCAACATCATCTCTTACGTCGTTGAAATAACCACAAAAAGTACAACCTGAATTCCACCACCAAACACATCCACGACTACGGAAAATAACAGTAGTCGCCTGACTAAACGTACCATCTGGGAGACGCTCCGGCGTAGTGTAAACTACAGCGGGCTCAGTAGCATCCCAAGATTCACGCTTGCGAATAGAACCGGGTGTGTTTTCTGAGGCCTTAACCAAATGGTGTATTTTCAGAGGCGAGTTTTCACTTGGAATCACTCCAAAAGAACAAGAATCACTGCCTTCAACCATTTGCTTCAAATCAGCCGGTCGGCCTTTTACAAATGAACCCTCGGTTTTGATTACCCTGCTTTAACTCTGATTTTGCCAAATTATTTACATTAATATATCTTATATTATATCATTAATTCAAGGTGTGCGGTTATAGGCTGAAGAGGCCTCGCGAGATGTATGCAAGCACTCAAGGAAAAATTACCATCTGCTTATGTTGAAGGATTATCCGAGGAAGAAAAGAAATCCTGGAAAGGCTGGTATTTCTTTGATTGGGCGAACCAAGCCTATGCACTCACTGTGATGACTGTCATTGCTCCAGCGTTGATGGCCAGTTTGTACAATAAGGCTACTGGAACACAAACTGGTGACTCATTCTACGCAACCGTACTCACACTTTCGATGATTTTCGTTGTTCTCACTGCACCAGCATTGGGTGTCATCGCCGATCGTATGCCCATTAAGAAAAAATTACTGAAATGGTACACCGTTGCCGGTATCGGGTTCACTGCACTGATGGGTGCTGCACCTTACTTCGGTTCTGATGGATACATTGTTCTCGCCGTGATGTTCACGATTGGTACAATTGGATTCACTGGTGGCAACGTCATCTATTACTCATTCATGCCTTATCTTGGTGAGAGAGAAGATCAGGACAAAGTGTCAACTTGGGGATACATGTATGGATTCATGGGCGGTTCGGTGCTACTCATATTCCACCTCATCATATTGTTAGGCGAGTTTTGGGATACAAACTTCACAATCGCAGTTGTCTTTGCGACCTCGGCATTATGGTGGTGGGGATTCGGGGCATTGATGTTCAAGTGGACACCTGAACCTGAAATTCACTCTGATATGGAATGGAATGGCGTTTTGGATGCAACGAAAGTCGCATATGGACAAGTTATCAAAACAGCAATTGAGATTCGAAAATTCAAAGTCCTCGCCTTCTTCTTGCTCGCATATCTACTGTTCTATGACGGTGTCAATACAATTGCCAGTATGGCGAGTGCATTTGGAGAATCGGTATTGAGACTGAATCCCAGTATGAATGTCATGCTATTGTTGACCGTCAACATTGTCGCGATTCCAATGACATTCGTCTTTGGAAAATTGGCTGAAAAGAAAGGTACGAAATTTGCATTGATGTTGGCGCTACTCATCTACTGTGCAGTCGCAGTCGCAGCAGCCGGGTTCGCACCTCTCGAATTAGAAGGAGAAGATGACGCAGAACGCTACGATTTCCAATTTGAGTGGAATGAGGATACGGGTCTGTATGAAATGACGACCCTCTACGACCGAGGTTATGAGGGCTGGATTGCCGAAGATTCCGAAGGTGATGCTGTATTCCGTGATGGCTTCCAAGAGCACTTCCCTGAAACCGATTATTCTGTCGAGGCATCTGGGGAAAGTACACTTGGAACTGGATTGATTGTCTGTTTATTCATCTTGGTCGTGGTCGTTCTATTGGGTGGCGGTGTCAAGTGGATACAAGAGAAAGAAATGGGGTTGATGGGTGTCTTTGCTGCCTTCCTTCTGGTTGGCGTTGGCATCTTTGGTGCATCGTTCCTTGCAGATCAAGCCACAACAGATGAGGATGAGATCAAGACGATTACCGAAGGTGATGCGATTGCACTTGCTGCTGCCTTTGAGGGTACAGATGACCATCGATTCTCCATCATTATTCTTGGAGGGAATGTATCTGGTGCTTCTGAAGTTGGTGATACTCACCCAACCAACGTGGATCAAGGTGGACCTGTTGATTGGTGGGCCACAACACTACGCAGTAATGTTTGGGCTCCACTCGGAATTAGTGTGTCTTTGCAATGGATTATTCTTGGACTATTTGTAGGATGTGCCATGGGTTCTGCTGGAGCGCAAGCCCGTTCTATGTTCTCAGTATTGACGCCAAAAAGTCGTACATCTGAATTCTTTGGATTCTTTGGATTCCTAGGAAAATCTGCAGCGATGATTGGTACTGCCCTCTATGCCATTGCCAGTACAACATTTGATAGTCGAGTTGCAATACTGTCAATTACTATTGTAATTCTTTTAGGTACTTTCCTTACCAGTAGAGTAGATATTGAGGAAGGAATACGTGTAGCTGAAGAAGAAGATGCTCGTAATCGTATTAAAGAAGCAGAATAAACTGGT
>Ga0208766_1000122_pt1 | contig 39642 bp, 36 predicted proteins | sample ETN01SmetaG_3_FD_185792 | JGI IMG/M metagenome (GOLD analysis project Ga0208766, IMG submission 185792) | Marine microbial and viral communities from oxygen minimum zone, Eastern Pacific Ocean - ETNP2014F12-01SV263 (SPAdes) (version 2) | ecosystem: Environmental > Aquatic > Marine > Oceanic ... | reverse complement strand
TTTTTGATAGTGTCTCCGTTGCAACGACATTTAGAGAGGAGCTAAAAGAGCATGGTGTCATTTTTTGTAGCTTCTCTGAAGCGGCGATAAACTATCCAGAAATGGTAAAAAAGTACCTGGGATCAGTTGTACCATACACAGATAATTATTTTGCCTGTTTAAACTCGGCGGTCTTCACTGATGGCTCATTTGTTTATATTCCAAAAGGAGTTAAGTGTCCTATGGAGCTATCAACTTATTTCAGAATTAATGAAGCAAAAACAGGGCAGTTTGAGAGGACACTAATTATCGCTGAGGATAATAGCTACGTTAGCTACTTAGAGGGGTGCACAGCTCCAATGCGAGATGAAAACCAACTACATGCAGCAGTGGTTGAGCTTGTAGCACACGACAATGCAACAATAAAATATTCGACAGTTCAAAACTGGTATCCAGGAAATCCAAAAACTGGAGAAGGTGGAATCTATAATTTTGTAACAAAGCGAGGCTCTTGCCTAGGTAATCGTTCACGTATATCCTGGACACAAGTGGAAACTGGGTCTGCAGTTACATGGAAGTACCCAAGCTGCATCCTTAAAGGAGATAACTCTATAGGCGAATTTTATTCCGTCGCACTAACAAATAACCGGCAACAAGCTGACACAGGTACAAAAATGATTCACATTGGAAAGAACACTAAAAGTACTATCATATCGAAAGGTATATCTGCAGGTAAAGGTCAGCAAACATATCGCGGCCAAGTTAAAATTATGAAGAGCGCGGAAAATTCTAGAAATTTTTCACAATGTGATTCTATTTTAATTGGTGATAAATGTGGAGCACATACATTCCCTTTTATCGATGTTAGGAATCAAAGTGCAATAATGGAGCATGAAGCATCAACATCAAAAATTGGTGAAGATCAACTTTTCTATTGCAACCAAAGAGGGATCAACACCGAAGATGCCATTTCAATGATTGTCAATGGCTTTTGCAAAGAGGTGTTTAACGAACTACCTATGGAATTTGCAATGGAGGCCACCAAGCTAATGGAAGTTAGTTTGGAAGGTAGCGTCGGATAGTAAAGGATTATTGATGCTTGAAATAAAAAACTTACATGTTGAAGTTGAAAATAAAAAAATACTTAGTGGGATTAATCTTCATATTAAGGCTGGTGAGATGCATGCTATAATGGGCCTAAATGGATCAGGAAAAAGTACACTGTCGAATACAATCACTGGCCGAGAAAATTATAATGTTACAGAAGGCGATATATTATACAAGAATGAATCTATATTAGATTGGGCTCCAGAAGAAAGAGCGCTCGCTGGAATATTCATGTCTTTTCAATATCCAACTGTTATCCCGGGTGTTAATAACACCTATTTTTTAAGAGCCGCTGTTAATGCAAAAAGAAAACACAACAATCAAAAAGAGTATGACGCAGCAAATTTTTTAAAATATATCAAGACTAAGCTTTCGGAAGTTGACATGGATACTAAATATCTTAAAAGATCGGTTAACGAAGGATTCTCGGGAGGAGAAAAGAAACGAAATGAAATGCTCCAACTATTAAGCCTCGAACCTGATTTAGCCATTATGGATGAAACTGATTCTGGACTAGATATAGATGCGATAAAAGTGATCTCAAATGGTATTAATAAATACAAAAATAAAGAACGTGGCTTTTTAGTAATCACTCACTATCAAAGACTGCTAAAATATATTAAGCCAGATATTGTGCATGTACTCATTGATGGTCAGATTGTTAAATCAGGAGGAAAAGACCTTGCTATAGAGCTAGAAGAAAAAGGCTATGGTTGGCTTGAAAAATGAATATCAATGATTATAAGATAGATTTTAATAATGCAATAAACTCCGGTATTTATAAGGACAAAATATTTGATCGTAGAAAAAAATCATTTGAAAAGTTTCTCAAACTAGGTTTACCCACAAAAAAATGGGAAAGTTGGAGACATACTAAACTATCAAAACTAAATAACCTTAAACTAGATTCACATAATCAAATAAAGTCTAACTCAATCGGTTATAAAAATAATATACTGCCTATTGAACCTACATTAGATCTAGTTTTTTATAATGATATGTTTAGGAAAGATTTATCTTCAGACTTGCCTAAAGGTGTATCAATATCAGATGACCTAGAACTGTTATTAGAAGATGATACCTTTTATTTAGATGCCCCTTTCAGCCTTTTAAATTCTACTTTCTTTAAAAGTGGAATAAATATTAGTATTGAAAAAAATCTAATCTTAGATAAAACAATTAGAATTATATACAATAGTGATGGAAATGATTCTGGAATAACATATCCTCGGGTAGTATTAAATGTAGGAGAATCAGCTAGTTGTACAATTTTAGAACATCATATTAACAATATAGATTCTTCTTTTCAAAATAGTGTTACCCGAATTTCGATAGATAACAATGCCAACCTTGAACATATAAAAATTCAAAAAAATTTAGATAGTGTGATTGATATCTCAACCACAACTGTTAAGCAAAAAAAAGAAAGTAACTACAATTTCTTCCAATATTGTGAGGGAAGTGAACTAGGAAGAAATAATATTCACATTATAATGGACGGACACGGATCCAATTGCAATCTATCTGGAATCTCATTAACAAAAAACATGCAACAACTTGATAATAATATTCTAGTCGAACACATAGGAAGACATACCAATAGCTCTCAGAATTTTAAATCAATTCTAGATGATAGCTCAAGCGGAGTATTTAATGGAAAAGTTGTCATTAGAGAGGGTGCAATTAAAACTGATGCCTCTCAATCAAATAAAAATATTATTCTGTCAAAAAATGCTGGAATGAATTCAAATCCTCAAATGGAAATTTACAATGATGATGTTAAATGTGCTCATGGGTCAAGCACAGGAGAGCTAGACCAAGAAGCATTGTTTTATATGAGATCTAGAGGACTTGATATTGTAGATGCAAAATCACTTCTCCTAAGAGGTTTCATTGCTGAATTAATCGGTAAAATCAAAAATAAAAATATAAAGAATTATTTATTTGAAAATTTTGATATTTGGCTATCTAAGAATCATAACGCATGAGTATCCTAGATAGAATGTCAGAAATAGAAGATCTCTTTTCTATTTTTGATGACCCAAAAGATAAACTTGCTCAGCTGATGGATATAGCAAAAGAATTTGATGGAATCCCAACAAGTGAAAAAACAGAAGAATCAAAAGTGACAGGATGTGCATCTCAGGCATGGATTATAGGCAAAAAGATAAAAGATATTTATGTATTTAATTGCGACTCAGATGCGCTAATCGTAAAAGGTCTTCTTTCCTTACTATGTAAAATTTTTAGTGGCCACAATGCAAAAGAAATAAATTCCGTAGATTATTCAAAAATTCTTGAAATGGTTGGACTTTTAGAATCAATCAGTGTCCAAAGAACAAACGGTTTCGCCAATGCTGTTGATAAAATTCATAAAATTGCTGTATGAGTTACGAAGAAGATACTAGAAAAAAATTACTAAGAGATGTTGAAGCGACTATGGTCCCATCCGGAGACAAAGTAACTCTAGTCGCTGGTAATATAGCGCAAATTACCCAGTCGCTTGGTGGCAACTATACAGTAATCATAAATGGTAATATGGCACAAATAAGTGCTGAGGATGCTGACTCGCTTGGAATAGAAATTAAAAAATCAGAAAATAATGATACTGGATCTGAGTTTTCAGAACAGCTTGTATGGGATCAACTTAAAACCTGTTACGACCCTGAAATTCCTGTAAATATTGTAGAACTGGGATTAATCTATGATATGAGCATAGAAGATGGCAGAAATGGGAAAAAAATAATTATAAAAATGACTCTTACTGCACCTGGCTGTGGAATGGGACCTGTCATTGCAGATGAAGTAGATAGAAAAATAGGTGCACTTCAAGACGTAGAAAGTGTAAATGTTGAACTGGTATGGGAGCCTCAATGGAATCAGGACATGATGTCTGAAGCCGCACAACTAGAACTAGGAATGTTTTAGTTTGTTTATAAATACACTATCCAAAAAAAATGACTTCCCAATATTTGATAATAATAACCTGATATACCTTGACAGTGCGTCTACATCTCAGAAACCTACCAATGTAATAAATGGAATAAAAAAAGTGTACGAGCGCTCGAATGCAAATGTACATCGCGCATTATACAATCTTGGTTCAGAATCAACTAGATTATTTGAGTCAGCGAGAAAAAACATCTCTGGCTTTATAAATGCAGGCTCGGCTGAAGAAATAATTTTTACTGGAGGAACAACAGAATCGATAAACCTCTTAGCATATACGCTTGGCTCAAGACTTGATAAAAATGACGAAATTTTAATTAGTCAAATGGAACATCATGCGAATATCGTACCTTGGCAACAACTAGCAAATAGATCTGGAGTAAAATTAAGATATCTTCCGATAACAGATTCAGGAGAATTAGATCTTTCGCAGCCTGAAAAATATTTCACAAAAAAAACAAAAATTGTTTCAATAACTCATATGTCAAATGTCCTAGGCACTGTTAACCCTATTAAAAAAATATCTGAAATCTCAAAAAATATTGGAGCTGTATTTATTGTTGATGGAGCACAGAGCGTATCTCATATGTCAGTTGATGTAAAGAATTTGGGCTGTGATTTTCTGGCTTTTTCAGGTCATAAAATGTTGGGCCCAACAGGAGTTGGCGTGTTATGGGGGAAATATGATATTTTAGATTCTCTCCCACCATTTATGAGTGGTGGAGAAATGATAGAAACAGTATCAATGGAAAACTCTACTTGGAATAAAGTGCCCTATAAATTTGAAGCAGGTACTCCTAACTATGTCCAGGCAATTGGTCTCGGTTTTGCAGTTGATTATTTATCAACTATAGGTATGGAAAAAATCAAAGACCATGAAAAAAAACTAACTGATTATGCCATAGGAAGATTGGAGGAAATCTCTGGGTTAAATATACATGGGAAACCTTCATCTCGCGGAGGTGTTATCAGCTTCAACATAAATAATATCCATCCCCAAGATCTTGCTCAGTTTTTAAACGAAGATAACATTTGCATAAGAGTTGGTCATCATTGTGCACAGCCATTACTAAATATACTTGGTGAAACCTCTACAGCGAGAATTAGTTTTTATATTTATAATGATTCTTCTGATATTGATAAGTTAGTAGATTCAATAAAATCAACAATTAACTACTTTTAAATATGGAAACAATCTTGCTTGATGATTTCATTGATGATGGAATTATCAAAGAAAAATCATTCCGCGAAAAAATCAATAATATGGACTTTGATTCATTCTCCTCAAAGAAAGTAATAATCAAAGGCTGTGCAGGGGTTACGGTTCCAACTTGGGCCTATCTAATCCTTGTTGCAAATCTCGCGCAAGTAGCAGATAAAATCTATTTCGGGGAGCCTCGTCATGCTGTTAAAATTTTTAATAGAGATAAATAACTATGAATAAACGCGTTACTTGGAAAACCTATTTTATGAATATTGCTAAAGAGGTATCGACAAGATCTACCTGCGATCGTAAACATGTTGGAGCTGTTATTGTAAGAGATAAAACCATATTATCTACAGGATATAATGGCAGTATAAAAGGTCTGAAGCACTGTGATGAGATTGGACACGAGATGGTGGATGGACACTGCGTTAGAACAACCCACGCTGAGGCAAACGCAATCGTTCAATCTGCAAAAAATGGTGTGAGTATTAATAACGCTGAAATTTACGTAACAGCATCTCCTTGCTATAATTGTTTTAAGCTAATTGCGAATTCTGGAATCAAGACAATTTATTATGATGAATTCTATAGGGATGAACGCATTATTAATTATGCATCTGAAGCCAATATAGAATTGAAAGCATTGGATTAGTTCTTTAAATTTTTATATGCAGGTAACTAAGATTCATTATAATGACAAAAATGCACCTGCTGAATTCACCAGATCTCTTCATGACACTGGTTTTGGAGTTATTACCGGACACCCTATACCCATTGAACTAGTAGATAACGTTTATAGTGAGTGGCACGAATTCTTTCATTCCCAATCAAAACATGATTACTTATTTGACCCTATTAAACAGGATGGATATTTCCCCTTAGGGACAGAAAATGCCAAAGGGTATACCGCAAAAGACCACAAAGAATTTTATCATTATTATCCATGGGGTCGCATTCCAGATACATTCACAGATTCCACAATTGAGTTATACGATAGTTTAGTAAAATTGACATCATCTATATTAGAATGGATAGAGTTAAATACTCCATCTGAAATACGATCAAAATTCCGCGAACCACTAAAAAACATGATTCATAAAAGTAAAACAAATCTTTTTAGAATTATTCATTATCCACCTTTTAGCGGCGATGAAAATAAAGAATCTGTTCGTGCAGCAGCACATGAAGATATAAACCTAATTACCCTATTAGTTGCAGGAACGAAGCCTGGCCTTGAAGCAAAAGATAAAAGCGGAAATTGGCACAAAATATCCACAGACCCTGGAACTATTATTGTGAATGTTGGAGATATGCTAAAAGAAGCCTCAGGAGGGTACTATCCTTCGACAACTCACCGAGTAGTAAATCCAGTAAAACAATCCAATAATAATAGTCGCTACTCAATGCCACTATTTTTACATCCCAGAAATGATGTAATACTCTCTGACGATTATACAGCTGGTGAATATTTAGATGAACGGCTCAAAGAAATTGGGCTAAAAAATTAAACCAATTATTCTTATTTACCGATGAACAATCCCGCACTTACTATAGGACTATCTATGGTATTAGGCATGCTTGCCCAGGTTGGTTCCAAACATCTTCATCTTCCAGGTATTGTACTATTATTATTATCTGGTATAGTCTTCGGTCCGGATGGACTAAACTGGATAAAACCTGAGTCATTAGGCCCCGGACTACATATACTTGTTGGGTTTGCTGTTGCGATTATTCTTTTTGAAGGAGGAATGAATCTACGCATTAGTCGAATCATGCGTGAGAGAAAAGCAATCCGTGGGTTAATTACATTGGGAGCATTATGTACTCTTGTTGGTGGAACCTTAATTACAATAATATTTCTTGGTTGGGATTTTAGAACCTCAATATTATTTGGGACACTAATTATCGTAACTGGACCTACGGTTATTACTCCTCTATTAAAAAGAATCAGAGTACACCACGGTGTAAGTACTATACTAGAGGCAGAAGGGATTCTATTAGATGCCATTGGCGCTATAGTTGCTGTAGTCGCGTTAGAAATCGCAATAAGTCCATCAGGGTTATCATTTATAAAGGGTCTATATCATATTATATCACGTTTGGGAGTTGGTGCTGTTTTTGGGATAACAGGAGGTTATTTATTGATCCAAATATTTAAGATTAGAGACTTAATACCAGATGGAGTTGAAAATGTATTTATCCTTAGCTGGGTCATTGCTCTTTTTCAACTTTCAAATACTATTAGCCCCGAGAGTGGTATCGCAGCAGTAACTATTGCAGGAATGACGTTCGGAAATTCTAAAACTTATATACAGCAAGATCTACTAGAGTTCAAAGAGCAGCTTACAGTTCTAATGATCGGGATGCTATTTATCCTTCTTTCTGCTGATGTAAGAGTTGAACAAATATATGGACTTGGGTTTCCCGGTTTATTAGCAGTATTTATTATAATTTTTATCGTTAGGCCTATTTCTGTATTTATCGGAACAAAAAATACAGGGTTAAATCACAAGCAAAAAATTTTATTATCGTGGATTGCTCCAAGAGGAATTGTTGCAGCGGCGGTAGCCTCTTTGTTTGTTTATGAACTTGAACAACATGGGTTTGATGGTACACAGCTTAGAGCGCTAGTGTTTTTATTAATTATTATTACAGTGCTATCAGCTGGATTAACTGGAGGAACAGTAGCCAGGAAATTAGATCTAAGAAGAAAAAGTCAATCAGGGTGGATTATTTTAGGAGCCCATGAAGTATCAAGATTACTATCAAGACTTTTAAAGAATGCTGGTAATGAAATTATCTGTATTGATGAAGATCCTAATTCTTGTTTAGTAGCAGAGCATGAAGGTATTAAAGTATTTTTTGGAAATGCTCTTGATGATCGAACTCTTCAAAGAGCTGAGCCAGATACCAGAAAAGGAATCATCGCACTAAGCGGAAATGAAGAAGTAAACTATATTTTTTCTCAGCGTGCTAAACATCTCAGTAAAGAAATGTCTATTCTTATTGGGATTAAAGATTCTTTTGAAGGAATAACACCTTCAATGGTCAAGGATGCCGGTGGTAAAATTCCTTTTGGTCATTCTGCTGACATGGACTATTGGTGCTCACTGATTAAACAAGAAAAAACAATTTATAAATCTTATTCATATACGCTAGACAATCAATTTGACCTATCAGATGAAACAATTAAAGGCTTATTACTTCCTATGGTCGTTATGCAAAAAAAATCACTGGAACCTGTTGATAGCTCAATGAAAATAAAAAATGGACACCTAATTACCTTCTTAATAGATAAAAGAAACATAGAAAAAGCTGATACCTGGTTAATCCAGAATGGATTTGAATCGAAAACAAGAATAGATTAATAAAATTTCTACTTAGATAGGCTCTGAGCTACTAACTCGGCTATATCTACCACCTTCATGTTATCATCATTCCCAGTGACTTTCATTCCATCTTCCATCATAATATTACAAAAGTTACATGCTGTTGCTACAGTAGTCGCTCCGGTTTCAGCCGCCTGCTCAAATCTATTGTGGTTTATTCTTTCCCCAGTTTTGATCTCATACCACATATTCCCGCCTCCTGCACCACAGCAAAAACTTTTTTCTCTTGATTGTTCCATCTCTTTCAGCTCTCCATCACGCATGATTGATTGTATAACATCTCTCGGGGCATCATATTCATCATTATGACGTCCGAGATAACAAGCATCATGGTAAGTCACGTCTTCATCCATCCAAGCTTTAGGCTTAATCTTTCCTTCACTTACTAACTCTCCAATAAACTGGGAATGATGTACTACCTCAAGGTTTGCACCTAACTCTGAGTAATCATTTTTTAGAGTTGTAAAACAATGTGGACACTGTGTAACAATTTTTTTAAACTTATATTTATCAAATGTTTCCAGGTTTTGTTCTGCCATCATCTGAAATAAATATTCATTCCCTATTCTTCTAGCAGAATCACCTGTACAAGTTTCTTCATTCCCAAGTGAAGCAAAATCAACTTCTGCTTCATTTAGGACATCTACAACTGCCTCTGAGATTTCCTTTCCTCTGCTATCGTAAGCACCAGCACACCCAGCCCAGTATAATACCTCGGCCTCTTTTTTTTCTCTCATCAGAGGTACATCTCTGCCATCCATCCAATTCTCTCTTTCTTGTGGGCTAAGGCCCCAAGGATTACCATAGTTTTCTATTTTATCAAACGTCTCCATCGCATCTTGAGGAAATTTACTTTCCATCATGACAAGATCCTGTCTAGCCCTTAGAATGTCAAGCATTGGCTCATTCCCAACTGGACATACTTCAACACAGTACCCACAAGTTGTACAGCTCCAAGCAGCCTCGTCAGTTAGTAAAATATCTGTAATAGCAGCATCTGGAATTGATCCATCTATAAATTCATCTAAATGGGTATTTAAAAAATATCTTTTGTTAATCTCTAACGCAGACGGAGACAATTCCTTACCGGTTTCATAAGCTGGGCAAGCATCTTGACATCGACTACATTGTATGCATGCATACGCATCCAATAGCTGTTTCTGAGGTAGGTGCTCTATTTTTCCTGCACCAAACTGCTCAATGGAATCATCTTCAAAGTCAATTTTCTCTAATGCGGCCATTGAACTTTTTTCTTGCGATACCATAAAATTAAGAGGCCCCATAAATAAGTGCGCATGCTTAGTATAGGGGAAATACGGCAAGAACCCAAGAATTAGACCAAGTGCTATCCACCATGTTATGTGCTCAAAAAGGATTATATTTTCTTCAGAAAGATTAGACCATAACAGTGAAACCATTGTAGCTGCAGGTTGAAAACTATCAGCACTATTTTTAGCAATCTCAAAACTAGCGGATAAAAATCTAGCCCCTACATGGAACAATATAAAACAACCAACAATAAAAGAGTCTCTTCGCATTCCACTTCTCGCTTCAGCGCTTAGCATTACAGGCTCATTTATTATAAGCCTGCTATCATTAACAATAAACCTTCTGACTAAAAAGTAAGCAACACCAAACAAGACCATTACTGTAAAAAAGTCAACAAAAAGCCTATATAGTTTTCCAAATAAATAGTTTGAGAAAAAATGGAAATCTGGAATAAAGCCATAAAGTATGTCAACGACATTTACTAATAAGTATAGCGTAAATCCCCATGCAACCAGCGCATGAATAAAACCAACAACTGGACGAGTTTTAAATAGTGAGTTTTGACTTATAAATACTTTTAAGCCCTTTGGGAAATTTAATAGAGCATCTTTCCAATTAATAGGTTGCGTCCCTTTACCAATAGCACGGAACATTTTTCCAAATGTTATAAATGAAGCTCCCATTGCGCTTAGGGCAATGATAACAAAAACAATTTTTTCAACGAGGGATAACAAACAACAGCTCTATATTTTTAATTACCTAGTAAATATTATATATGATTAAATCTAAATCATATGAAATCTATAATAAACTAATAAGAATGTAATAGTGGGAAACTACAAAACTTTGAATGTTATGAATTATTCAAAGTTTCAACTAGCTTGGGGATAATCTCTAGGACATCGCCTATGACAGCATAGTCTGCTATCTCAAATATTGGCGCATCAGGATCTTTATTTATAGCTAATATATTTTTCGAGCCCTTCATTCCTACAACGTGCTGAATCGCACCAGATACACCTAGGGAAAAATATAACTTTGGAGATACAGTGCTTCCAGAGCTTCCAACCTGCCGAAAACTAGGGAGCCAGCCAGCGTCTACAACCGGTCTGCTCGCTGAAACCTCTGCTCCTATTTCTTTTGCCAAATCAAAAGCTATCGAAATATTTTCTTCTTTTTCTATTCCTCGCCCAACAGATACTATCAGCTCAGCGCTTTCAAGGTCTACCTCTGCAGCTGATTCTTGGAAAGGTTCTTCTGATCTTGATTTGATCATCGATGAATCTATATCAATATCCAAACTTTCTGATGTGCTTGTGCCTTTGACCAGATCCTCTTCACTAAAACAGGCTGACTGAAAACTCAATATTATCAAATCTTCTGATGAAGAAATTGAGGCATTCAGTTTTGAATTCAGAACCTGCTTCGTGTAAATACCTTGATCAATCCCAATTATATCAGGGACAAATGGCACATCAAGCTTTGCACTAACACGGGGCATAAAATCACGAGTCTGATAGGTGTGCCCAACAATAACCATGTCTGGGCTAGTGTCTATTATAACTTTAGCTATAATCTCTTTATATCCATCTGCATTATAAGATGGAACTATTTCGTGTTTTACTATTAAGGTCTTTTCAATATCAATTGATGATAGTTCATTTGACAGAGCATCTGCATTATCACCTATTACCAGTGCTGTAATATTACCACCAATTTTTTGGGCACCTGCAATAGCTTCCTTACTCATGCGATGCATTGAACCTCTGCTATCTTCAATTACAACAAGAATATTCATCACTAGAATACCTTCACTTCCGATTTTAATATTTCCACAATTCTTTCTACCGTAGAATTTAGATCAGTGTCAATGACCTCCGTTTCTTTGGAGGTTTGAGGAATAAACACTTTATCTATAGACTGTTTCTTATCTGGACTTTGAGATGGAACAACTTTTATTTCTTTTTTCTTTGCACCCATAATACCTTTCAATGAAGGGTATCTTGGCTGGTTTATTCCAGACTGGATACTTATTGATGATGGCGAGTCTAGTGTAACCCACTGGAACCACCCTGATTCAAGTTCTCTTTTTACCCTAATTTTTTCTTTATCTATATCAGTCTCAATCGCTAGGGTTGCTGTTGACATATTAAGCAATTCTCCAACCAATACTCCGGTCTGGCCCATGCCGGTATCATCTGACTGAAGACCTGTTAAAATCAAATCAAAATTTTCATCCTTAATTGCAGAGCATAAACTCTTTGCTATTGATAGCGGATCAGTTTGAAAGCCGACACTCTCTTCAATGTGTACGCCTCTGTCTGCACCTTTGGCTAGTCCTTCTCTGATTACTTTCTGGGCTCTGGCTGGACCTTGGCTTACAATAACCACCTCACCCTCACCGATTTTTTCTTTTATGGCCAGCGCCTCCTCGATAGCATAATGATCGGGCGGGTTCATTACAAAAGAAGCATTCTCTTCTTTTACCCAGCTGCTATCATCTGATATCTCTAACGCGGACTCGGAGCCAATAACTTGCTTTACTAATACTGCTATTTTCATTGGGGTTTTATTATATTATATATAAATAATTGATGTTGAATTTAAACAACAAATTCATAATCATGAAAACCATAGTGAAAAAATAATTGAATATGTTAAGTGACATACTACTAAATGCCATATTTGTTATAGGGAGCATCATCTTTCTATATAGTCTATGGATGCTTTGGGCTAGATCTAATCAAAAAAAATAAACCACTTTGATACTTACCTTATAATGAATTATTTTTAGGGATGTATGATAATTTAATAGCGCACTAAATAGTGTGAAATTATCTACTAATTAATCAAGGAGGAGTAAATGAAAAAACTGTTAATAATCTTTTTATCCATCACACTTTGTATTGGTACTTTGAGTGCTCAAACAATGGATGGAAACTACAGTATAGACAGCTTAGTCGTTAAGTACGTTATGGTGACCCGTTCTATGCAACAAGTATCACCAGTGGACGGGCAAACCTATACAAGTGAATTTGACGCGAACCTATCCAACTATGGACTCCGAGTCCGTTTTCCAAGCGCTGCAGATGATGAAATGGAATGGGAATTTGAACTTCCATTATTTGAGGTTGGAGATACTATAAGGACTACAGATGTAGCTCTACCAGCTCCAGCATACCTACAAGCCGGGGGTATAAGTATGAATGTGGATTTTGATGGAACAAATGGTACCTATCTCTTTAATGAGGGCAGTACCTATCCAACCACACAGACAGTAGATTGTGTTACCAGCCCAACTATTCCTTCAGTGCAAGATGATGGTGACTGGACTGATGGAGATCATGGTGAAGATGGCGCAGTGTTAACTACAAACCCAACAACTGTTCTCACCGGTTGGGGAATTATTAGGTCTGGAGTGTTTGCAACTTTTCAAGCTCCAAATATGGCCACAATGACACAAGGCGTTGACTATGGTATGACGCCAGAAGGCACAGAAACAGCTTTGCCAAACTGGGGCTATATGAAAACAACCTACAATGATGATGGGACTCCTGTCGGATTACATTTAGGTTGGGAAGCACATGATGGTAAAGACGCAAACATTGGTATTGTAAGTGTTGGCGATCAGTTTTACAATACAACTGATGCGGGTCTAGGACTTCTAAATGGTGTTGTTGGAATTGCATCATTACCTATCGATTCAGTAACTGCACCAGCAATGGCTGGACTTGCTGCTAGCGGTGATGCATGGCCCTATCCATATCCAAATGATGCTGCTGGCATTGATGTATACGTACCTGATAACAAGGCATACATGTTCAATGGCCCAGGAGCTATTGATCCTGCTACTGGCGCTACAGTGATTGATACAGAGACTGGTAACCCTCTAGGGCAGTTTGATGGCAATAAGGCCTATATCTTTGACCCAACAGGTGCTCTTATTGGTGGTGGAGATGGACTCCCATTTAGCGGAGACGAAGGACTAAAGTTTACCGGATACTATGCGACTTGGAATACTTTAATGACACTAAAAGCAATTGAGCATGGTGCTACCATGGCATATTTAGCGGGTGCTGCGACTACTCAAGCATATGCTGATTCAATCATGGATGCTATTGTCTATCAATGGGATTTTGATACAGATAGTTTGAATGCCATAACAATGGATGTAGGAGGCACGCAGGTGCCTGTTATAGCTGCTGCTTCTACAGTCCTTAACGATTCTCTTACTTCATGGGTTACTGCTTTTATGACTGCAGGAATGCCTCAAGCACAGGCTGTTAATGAAGCAATAGCAATGTGTATGCCTGTTGTAATGGGTGGACTAACTCTAGTTGAAACTTACGGACAAGGTTTATTTGAGAATTGGGCTGGAGATACGTTAACGGTTAATGATAGTTGGACAGAATGTGAATCAGATTACTGGACCTGGTGGGGCGATGATTCCACTGAAGCAGATGGTGTTACTCCTCTGCCAAGGTTTTCAGCTACAGGGCTCCCAAATGGCACATATGCATATGGTGGTAGAGTGTTAGTTCAGCTAGACGCTAACTGTATACCAGCTAGGTGGTCACAGAAAGTTGACTCTCACTGGTCTTACACCGGTGCATTATCTACTGTAGATGAAGGCATCATTGCTGAAAAGTTTGAGATAAAAGGAAACTATCCTAACCCATTCAACCCAATAACAAAGATCAGATTCTCTAATGATAGAACTGCTAATGTGAAAGTGAATATTTACTCACTATTGGGTGAAAGAGTTAATACTTTGATGAACAAACAACTTAACTCTGGCACATATGATGTAACCTGGAATGGTGTAAACTCAAAAGGGAAAACCGTACCAAGTGGTATGTACCTTTATGAGGTTGAGTCTGAAGGAAGAAGACTCCAAGGGAAAATGCTATTCTTAAAATAAATCATAGTTTGATTTAACTAAAAACAGCCTCCTGAATTAATAATTCAGGAGGCTGTTTTACATTATATAATAATATGCAACGAAAACTATTAACATATTACATCATCCTTCTCAGCCAACTTAGTTTTGGGCAAAATAATAAAATTGAGGGTGAGATACTTGATAAATCAAATAAATCACCACTAATATTTGCTAACATCGTTCTAGAAGGAACCACCTATGGTGCTGCCTCAGATAATGATGGCCGTTTTAGCATAGAAAATATTGAATCAGGAACATATACCATTGTTGCAACATACATGGGCTATTCAACATTCAAAAAAGAAATCAATATTCCATCAGTAGAAGGAAAACTAACAATACTACTTGAGCCAGCAGCCATTCAGTTAGATGAATATGTTGTGACTGCATCAAGGCGGAGAGAACGAATTGAGGATGCACCTGCAGCAATCTCTGTAATCACTAAAAAAGAGATCCGCAGAGAGAGCAATACCAATCTCGGAGACTATCTTAAAGGAACAAAGGGCATCGATTTTACTCAATCTGGCATTGATAGCTATAACATGACAGCCAGAGGATTTAATTCCTCATTTAGTTCAAGATTATTAACACTCACTGATGGTAGAATGGCTAACGTACCATCACTAAGACTTACTGCCTATAATGTAATACCAGTATCTTTTGATGATGTGGAACAAATCGAGGTAGTATTAGGGCCCTCTTCTGCTTTGTATGGACCTAATGCACACAGCGGTGTCTTAAACATTGTCACCAGCTCTCCTCTTAGATCTCAGGGAACCAAGTTTAACATACAAAATGGATATCTAAATCAAGCTAGTACTAGACCATTAGAAAAATACACAATGCGGACAGCGCATAAATACAAAAACATAGGTATAAAAATATCAGCAGTAGCCCTCACAGGAGAAGACTGGCGCCATTTTAATGAGGACGAATACGAGGGGCACTCTCCTTCTTTTGTTGGTAGAAATAAATTTGTTCATGATCGTATAAATAATGGGAATATTAGTGCGGAATTTGGCAGCCCTAAAATGCCTGTAGAGTGGCTAGAAGGTGAAATTGACGGTAATGGGATAGATGACAATGGTAATGGGTTCATTGATGAAAACCTAGGGTGGGGATCTGGCACGAATAATGATTGGACAGGCCCAAGATTCGGTGATGGTGTAGATAATCCAATTTTTACTGATGCTGAAAAAGGGTCACCAATTATTGACTCGGCTATGGTAATCGAAGCCTTGCAAGACCCCTATGGTAGATATTTCCTGGATAATGGTTTAGTACTATATGGAATTGACTACGAGGATATTGGCCGTGGATATATAGATGGAATTGATAATGATGGAGATGGTGCAATAGATGAGGGAATAGATAGAGGAATTGATGAGGCAGGAGAAATTTGGTTTGATGGCATTGATAATGATAATGATGGTGAAATAGATGAGTACGATGAAATAGGAGACCAATGGCTTGATAGATTTGGAAGTAACTATTCAAACTGGGACCAGCCTAATGGCGGTTTAGGAGAATATATGTTCGATGCTGATGGTAATATTATTTTTGACACAAATAATAACAATATCTATAATGACTCTTGGGGAAGTGATGGGATTGATAATGATGGAGATGGGAATACAGATGAAATTGATGAGAGTGACTTCGTTATTAACTACGGTGGTTTACCAAAAATGGTTAAAGATGCAAACAATGACGGAATTGATGATTACCCAGATTTTAATGTTAGAAATCTAAGATATGATTTTCGTTTAGACTGGGAGCCAAATTCAGATTTTACTGCTAGCCTATCACACGGCTATGCATGGGCAAAGAATATTAATATTACCGGGATAGCCAGATACCTCGCTGACGGGTGGGTATACCGTTATTATCAATCAAAAATTCGATATAAAAACCTATTTATGCAGGCATATCTTAATACAAGTTTTTCTGGAGAGTCTGACCATCCCACTAGAAATCTTGCTACTGGTAGCTTGATCTATGATAGATCCAAAAAGTTTAGTCTTCAGCTTCAGCATTATATAGAGAGGCTGAATGGTGACCTACGTTTTGTTTGGGGTATGGACTATTTTCTTACATTCCCGGATACTAGAGGCACCATTCTTTCAGATAAAGATATGACAGATTACCGTGATAACAATGGTAATGGAGAGGCTGGTTCACCAAATAGCTTCTTTGATGAAAACGATAGCTACTATTATGATATTGGTGAGTCATTTCGAAATGTTGATTCTAGCGGACAATTATCAAACTATGATCCCACATTATTATGGGGAGACAACCTATATGATGCTGATATATTTGATGGCGATAATGTAATGGGTGCAATGATAGATGGAATAGATAATGACCATGATAGCGATGATTTCGATGACATTGATAACAATGGCCTCCCTTGGACTGACAACAATGGAAATGGAATATATGATCCTGGTGTAGACCAAGTTGAACCTGGTGCAAGAGCAGTAAAAGGGACTCATGTCTTTGTCTATGCCGATGGCATTGACAATGACGGAGATGGAAAAACAGATGAAAACATTGATGAAGGCATTGATGAAGGGGCTGAGGATAATCGCTATAAGGTTAACGAGCTTGGCATGTATTACCAGTTAAACTGGAAGATTAATGATAAACTTGAATTTATACAGGCTACTAGATTTGATGTGCATGATAGGCTAACAGATATGATCCAATTTAATAATGCTGGCTATGATGATTCATTTAGTCCATTAAATTGGGATTTTGATTTTAGTAAAACGGATGGTGTGCAATTTTCACCAAAGTTCGGATTAGCGTATAAACCAAAAGAGAACCAAAACTATCGTTTGACATGGGCAAAAGCATTTAATACACCTTCCAATCAAGCTCTTTTTCTAGATATTTTTGTTACTAGGTTTAGCGTCTTTAAGGTGTATGCTAGAGGGGCTGATGGCGGCTATAATTATCCTTTGAATGGTTCTGGAAATCCGATGTGGTATGACCCCTATGAAGGAAAATACTATCCTGTAAACTCCTCCTTGATCTACTTCTACCCTTCAGTTGACCCTAAGGTGACAGGATATTTTAGGGGAACACTTGAAAACCAGCCAGAACTAGAATCTGAGATTGTAAGTACATGGGAATTCGGATATAAAGGTCGCCTAAGAGATAACATATTTGGTACATTTGATTTATACACAAGTCACTACTCTAGCTTTGTAAGTGGAGCAACATTTATCACTCCATTATTGATTGATAAAACTATTTTGACCGATGACTACAATGAAGATGGAATTAATAACTATGCAGATTCAGATGGGAATATTGTTATTGATGATCAGGATGACTACGATAATGCGATTGATATATGGAGGCAAGGCCTCCAAGGCGTAGCAGCCATAGGAGATACAATTAATGGTATTCCAACACCGGTAGTAATAGGGTACGTCAACTATGGTGAGGTTGATGTTTGGGGTTTTGATGGAAGTCTAGCTATCTTTTTGAGTCGTAATTGGAATATGGATCTAACATATTCTTATATGGGAACCACAGAATTTTTTAACCCCATTACCAAGGCACAAGAATCAATTAATGCACCAAAATATAAAGGCGGGCTCAAGTTACAGTATAGTTCAACTAAATACCCTGCTACTTTATCACTTAATGGACGATATGTTGATGGATATGAATGGTCCTCAGGTATATATTATGGCAACATAAAACCATATAATATATTTGACCTTCACTTAGGCTATCAAATTAATAAACACCTAAAAGTCAATCTCACAATAAACAATATGCTAGATCATAAGCATGTAGAAATTATTGGTGGACCATCACTAGGTAGAATACTAATGCTTAGGCTGGAGACCAAATTCTAGATAATTCTCCGCTACTTGCCTATAAAAAATAAGCAGGACAAACAAAAACCAATTAGTGGGGGAACTCATTGATTTCTATTTAATTATCCTGCTTTAAAATCTTCAAAAAAGTTAAGTTTATCACTTCCAGACAACAAGTTTTTTTTAAATTAATTATAAAATAATAATGATAGATATACTAGTCGAAATAGATAAAAAACTAATGGTATTTCTTAATAAAACCATATCGAATTCTATATTTGATATATTAATGCCGATAATCACAAATCAAAACTTCTTAGCTATTATTGGTGTAATTCTAATTATTTATTTGGGATACTTTGGAGAAAAAAAAGGAAGGATAACATTACTGGTATTATTATTTGCAGCAGGTATGTCAGATGCAATATGTGCTCAAATTATTAAACCTTGGGTAGGACGAATTAGACCATCTCATGAATTCATAGAATATATAAACCTACTTGTTTCTAAAGGTGGTAAATGGAGTTTTCCATCAAACCATGCAGCTAACAGCTTTGCTTTTGCAACCGTACTATCTTATTTCTATGATAAAAATAAAATTATTCTTTTTAGCATAGCTTCAGCAATAGCATTCTCAAGAGTATATGTTGGGGTGCACTATCCTATGGATATCTTTTTTGGAGGTTTAATAGGATATACAATTTCATGGGTAATTTTATCCATATGGGTTATTATAAAAATGCGAGAACTAAAAAGAGGACGAATGTGGGTATGGTATGCTAGCGCCCACCCCCCTCAATAATTAATTTGGGATAGACTCATCAGGTGGTTTAACACCAAAGGGAGAAAAACCATCTTGACTCTTTGGTAGCTTAATTTCCCCATGCTTTGACTCAAATTTATTTACGTTATCTGTCAGAGCTCTGAGAAACGTTTTAGCATGAGGTGGTGCCATTATTATTCTTGAATGAACCTTCGCCTTTGGAACACCAGGAAGAATTCTTGTAAAATCTAAAACAAATTCAGCTGGGGAATGAGTTACAACAACAAAATTTGCATATTCACCACTACTGACATCTGAATCAAGTTCTATATTTATTTGCTGAATATTTTTTTTATCTTTTTCCATTGTTATTACCCTTTTGATTTACCAAAATCTCTTTCATTGAAATCTTCCCACTCATCATTTAACCCTTCAAATTGCGAGTATTCTTTGATGTTCTCATCAGTCTTATCTTCAGGAAGAAGCTCATTCTCATATATGTTGTAGTGATCTTTTTTCTTTTCAAACTCACTAGGGTCGCCCTCTTCTTCTTTTGTCTGGTCAAGATCATCAACATCTTCACTATAGACCTCTGGATCAAAGAAGTCTAGATTGTCTACAATCCCATTCGCCATTAGAAACTCAAGAAAATCTAAAAACTGTCTGCTTTTTAGGTCAGCTCTGCAATGAACACACACCAAAGAATCTCTAAGATCTATCTCTTCTAGAGTATTCTCACAAACGGGACAAATAATTCCTTCTAACATTAATTTTTCCTTTTCAAACCGGCGGGTAATATAGTTGGGGAAATGTCTTACATCAACTTTTATGTGATTAATTATAAATATTTTTTTTTCTAAATAATCTTGTAATCAATTTTTTAATCCTAATAATCGTTCTATTAACTGAAAATTGTTTTCTAAAAATCCATTATCCTTACGCTCTAAAGTAATAGTATATGTCTTATTTGCAATTAGTGAATTAAATCCAATTTTTAGAGGCATATCTAATTCAAATGCTAACATAGATGTCGCTGCACAAAAGCTAGTATTAAGATCGACTAGTGCATCATACTGAATTGATTTTATTTGATCTAATAAAGCCTCTGATTTAATCGTGCCAAAATAATTGAGATCTTCATCTTTATAAGTAATAAACTTTACTTTATTGCTATTAGGATAATAGGACTTAGACTTTTCATTACATACATAGCCAATTGTATAGCCTGGAATTGGGTTATCAGCTTTGACCAAATAATTTGCTACCATTGCGTCCTTTCTATTATCAGGTAAAAAAAACAATATTGAGCTTACACCTTTGCCCTTTTTACTTATTTTTATTTGAGACAATTTGGGTCGATCATTAAACATACTTTTCCAAAAAAGGAATATTTTAAATCGTAATGGGATTTCCATTATAGAATATACTTACAATAAAATAAAACTAATTAAAAACTCTTTTACATAGTTTACATCGTATCGGTAAAATAGAGCTACAATAATAGACTAAAATGAAAAAAGAACAACCCGGAAATTTTCCTTACACAAGAGGGCTATACCCTGAAATGTATTCCTCGAGGCTCTGGACAATGAGACAGTACGCTGGTTTTACTTCCGCAAAAGAATCAAACAAAAGATTTAAATATCTTCTTGATAATGGAGTAATGGGGCTATCCGTAGCATTTGACCTGCCAACTCAAATTGGATACGATTCAGATCATCCAATGTCCCAAGGTGAAGTAGGACGTGTTGGTGTCCCTATCTCAATTTTAGATAATCTAGAATTACTTTTTGCTGATATACCACTTGATAAAGTATCAACATCCATGACAATTAATTCAACAGCTGCGATCTTATTATCTTTCTATATTGTAACAGCTGAGAATAAAGGTATTTCATTGAATAATCTTAGAGGTACTATACAGAATGATATTTTAAAAGAATTCGCTGCTAGAGGAACATACATTTACCCACCAAAAGATTCTATGCGACTTGTCACTGATGTTTTGGAGTTCTGTGATCAAAACCTCCCTAAATGGAATCCTATTTCAATTTCAGGGTATCATATTAGAGAAGCTGGGAGCACTATTGAACAAGAACTTGCATTTACGTTCGCAAATGGAATTGCATACATTGATTCTGCTATTAAGAATGGACTAGATGCAAATAGAATAGGAAAACAAATATCATTCTTTTTTAATTCTCATAATGGTTTCATCGAAGAGATAGCAAAGTTTCGTGCAGCTCGAAAAATATGGGCAACAATAATGAAAGATAGATTTGGAGTAACTAATGAAAAAGCCATGATGTGTAGATTTCACACCCAAACTGGTGGATCTACACTCACTTCGGAACAAACAGATAACAATGTAGTTCGCACAACAATCCAGGCATTATCTGCCGTTTTGGGAGGAACGCAATCTTTGCACACAAATAGTCGAGATGAAGCACTGTCTTTACCAACAGATGAGTCCGTAAAGCTTGCGCTAAGAACTCAACAGATAATTGCACATGAAACAAATATCATCAATCATCCGGACCCTTTTGGAGGAAGTTATTTAGTTGAAGAATTAACAGAAAAATTAGTAGCTAAAACATTTTTAATTATTGATGAAATCGATTCAATGGGCGGTTCAATCTCTGCAATTGAAAATGGATGGATTGAAAATGAAATTTCCAGAAGTGCCTACGAATACCAAAAGAGCGTAGATAATAAAAAACAAATTGTAGTAGGAGTAAATAAATACAAAAACGAAACACCAGAAAAAATAAACACATTTGATATTGATCTAGATTCTGCTGATCAACAGATAGAATCACTAAAAATATACAAAAATAATAGAGATAATAATTCTGTTAGCACAAGATTGAGCGAACTAAAAAATTTGGCAAAATCAGATAAAAATATAATGCCAGGACTCATAAAATGTATTCAAAGTCAGTGTACTTTAGGAGAAATGTCAGATGCCCTTAGAGAAATATTTGGAGATCATGAACAATAGTTTAATGTTAAAAACTATTGGAACTATTTTATCTTATATATTACACCCAATGGTTGTTTCTACCCTCACATTCTGGGTTATTATTTATCATACAGCATTAACCATAGTTAATCCTAATCTCATATTTTTAGTATCTTTATTTTTTAGCACTATACTACCAATAATTACAGTCCTATATCTAAAAAATCAAGATTTAATATCAGACCTAGATGCTTCAAATAAAGAAGAAAGGTTATTGCCTATGGCTTTCAGCGCCCTATTTTTTCTAATTGGATTTGTCATTTTAAGAAAAATAAATAGTCCTACAATTATTCAAGGGATTATGTTCTGTAGCCTAATAAATACTATTCTAGTTTGGCTTATTACAAAATACTGGAAAATATCTATCCATACATTATCCGTTGCTACAAGCATTACTATCTTTTGGTTACTAGGATATAATTATATAATTCCAATGCTACTACTTCTAGCGATAACAGTCACTATAAGAGTCATAACTAATTCACATACTTTTTTACAATCTATAATAGGTATGGCTATTGGGATAATATCGACCTCTACACAGCTTATTTTATTATTTATTTAGGTATGATATTTACACAATTAATTCAAACAAATCTCCGTACGAAAGAATTAGGGAAAAATGTAGAATACTATAATCGCCTAGAGTCAACAAACACTGAGTCATGGGAGTTAATTGAAGAAAAAAACCAACATGGTACTATCGTAGTTACAGACAATCAATTTAATGGGAAAGGTCAAAAAAATAACTCCTGGATGATGGTAGCGGGGAAAGGGCTCGCCTTCTCACTAATTATAGAGAAAAAATATCCGATTTCATACTCAGGACTAATCTCTTTAGCAACTGGAGTATCAGTAGTTGAATCATTAAAAAAAAGAGGAGTTGAAGCAAAATTAAAATGGCCAAATGATATATTTGTATATGATAAAAAACTTGGTGGAATATTATGCGAGAGCAGAATATTAAAAAATAAAATAGAAAAAATTGTTATTGGGGTCGGCATAAATGTGAATGAAACAATTCTTGAACACCCTGAAAATTTGCATAATCATTTAACAACAATGTTCGAAATATCAAATCATGCTCATCAAAGAGAACTTATTATTGCAGAGTTTATTAATTGTATAGAGCATCAACTATACTACTTTTCATCAGATCCAAAAAAAATAATTAATGAATGGCTGGGAAACTGTATACACCTTGATGAAAAAATTTGCTTTTTTGAAAATGGAGAGATTATAGAAGGTATTTTTCGTGGTCTTGATGAAAATGGCCTAGCAAAAATAGATGTACAAAATGAAATAAAAACCTACAGCTCTATTAATATAATCTAATGTTCATAAATACATTACTATATTGTCCTAGGATGCGCTAATTTATATTATATGGATAAGAATAAAGTATTAAACTGTTTAAATAAAATCCTAGAACTTGAGCTTGCTGGAGTCGTGAGATACACTCACTATGCTTTCATGGTGCAAGGCCCATATAGACTGAGTGTAGTGAACTGGCTTCGTGAGCAGGCAAAAGAATCATTAATGCATGCTGAAATGGTTGGCGAACATATAACAAGCTTAGGAGAGCACCCTACTCTTAAAATTGGTGAATTGTTAGAAACACATAAACACTCAACGGAAGATATTTTAAATGAGTGTTTAGAGCACGAAAGATCTGCTATTAGTGCCTATTATAAGTTATTAGAGAATATTGGTAGCTCTTCTATTATGCTAGAAGAGTTTGCTAGATCCATGATAGCGACCGAAGAAATGCATGAGGCTGAACTAAAAAAGATGCTTAAAGATAATTTCTAAATTATCTTTCACGAATCGTAAGCTGCAATTCCTGTAATTGACTGCCCCAGTATTAATGAATGCATCTCGTGTGTTCCTTCGTAAGTGAAAACAGTCTCTATATTTGCCATATGCCTCATTGGAGAATAGTCTTCTATTATACCATTCCCTCCCAAAATTTCTCTGCATGTTCTTGAAATATCCCTGGCGATGACACAATGGTTCCTCTTTGCCAATGATACCTGATCAAATCTCATTTTCCCCTGATCTTTTAACCGCCCAAGCTGATAAACAGTCAATTGCGCCATTGTGATCTGCGTTAGCATCTCAGCAAACTTAGCCTGAGTCATTTGATATGCCGCGATAGGCTTGCTAAACTGTTTACGTTCAAGAGAATAATCTAGTGCTGTTTGATAGCAATCTATTGCCGCTCCGACCATTCCCCATGCTATACCATATCTAGCCTGAGTAAGACAAGAAAGTGGACCTTTTAATCCTTCAATATTTGGAAGCCTTGCACTATCTGGCACTCTTACGTTTACCATTGATAATTCTGATGTTACCGAAGCTCTTAAACTTAATTTTCCATGGATATTATTTGAGGTAAAGCCTTTCATTCCTTTTTCCAATAAGAAACCTCTAATAATGCCCGAATCATCTTTTGCCCATACTATTGCTACATCTGCCAAACTCCCATTAGTGATCCACATTTTAGACCCATTAATGATCCAATCATCACCATCCTTCTTAGCTGTAGTTGCCATTCCCCCCGGGTTTGAACCAAAGTTTGATTCAGTAAGACCAAAACAGCCTATTAATTCTCCTGAACCCAATCCTTGTAACCATTTTTTCTTTTGTTCTTCTGATCCATAGGCATGTATAGGATACATCACTAAAGAACCTTGCACACTAGCGAATGATCTAAGACCTGAATCTCCTCTTTCAAGCTCATGTAATATTAATCCATAAGCGACACTACTAACTCCAGCACCACCACTTTCTTCAGGCAAAGAGGACCCCATAAAGCCAAGCTCTCCTAGTTTCGTAGCGATTTCAATCGGGAATGTCCCTTTTTCATAATGCTCATTGATTACTGGTTTAAATTCATTATTTACAAATTCATTTGCTGTTTTTTGAATAAGTAACTCTTCTTCCGTCAATAAGTCTGATATATTATAAAAATCTGGGCCTATAAGTTTCATTATTTTGTCCTTTTTCTAAGAATGTAAATTAATTAATTAAGGTAAATAAAGTAAATGTAGATGATATAAATCTATATTACTATTTCCCTCTGCTCATCTATTCCCATAGATAGGACGAAAGGATTTTTTTCTTGATTTTGTACAAATTCACTTTTTGTTTTTAAATCGTTCCAATTGTGATCGATTAGAACCTGAGCAACTGGACCACCTAATGTATTTCCAGGACCAAGAAGAATAATATTGTCAGGGCAGAATTCTTTTAAAGCAACTTCTATTGATGAAGAAAAATTATATGGCTTAATTATCTGATGGTCTAAAGTATAGTTATATAATTCACTTTTATTAGTTGACCACGGCGACCAAATATTACCACGACCATCAACTAAAGGTATTGATGGCCTGTTAAATATATTACGATTAAAGCTAGATTGAGCTGTGGCGACAACGCCACTAAGTAGTGATGTATGAAAAGCAGAATGAAAAGGTATTTGGAAAGGATATTTACCATTACGGGGTAATTTTTTTAATAACCTTCCCAAAGAATTTTGATCTCCACCAATTACAATATAACCACCTAAATAAATAGAAATAAATGAATTAGAATTTTCTATCTCCTTTAAAACAAGTTCTTTTTTCTCAATATCAATTTGCCATTCATCATTAATAATCGGGTAGATTATTTGACCACCAGATCCATGGTTTTGAGTTAATGTCCCCATAGTCTGTATCAAATCATACCCTTTGTCAAAAGTAATTGCACCTCCTAATGCTAAGGATATATACCAGCCCATAGAGTTTCCACAAATGGCAACAATATCATACTTTGTTTTATCAATTAACATAAAATCTTTAACACTGCAGGCATAGATAAGAGGAGATGCATTTTCTCCTGTCATATGTATTTTAGATCTAAAATTATTTTTATCTAGTTCAGATATTTTTGTGAGATTTTCAGATTCTCTTTTTTTGTCAAAACTTATTATATGATTACTTATATCAGGTTTTAAGCCACTAAGATAATTAGAGGTCTCTCTTGTGTAGGATCCTCTACCTGGGCAAACAACAATAACTCTTTTTTTAGCCATTTTTATGGAGCTCTATAGCGTGGTGAATTATAGTATTGTAATTAGGTAAAGTCGATGTGGCTGCTTCACCAAGTGGGATAAAACTATCTTCTGCTGCATGTAGTTTAATAGATATATTATTTTTTGAATTTTCATATAATAAAGCCATCAATCCCTCACCATGACATCCTGAACTTCGACATTCATCAATGATAAGTACCTTATTTGACTTCCCAATTTCTTTTATAATAGAATCAATATCAATATCAGAGAGCCAACAAAGATCTATAACTTTAATTTTCTTTTTTATTTGTTTCTCTATCTCAGGCTGCGCTTTTAAAGAATGATAAAGCCCATTACCGTAACTTATAATTGTCAGGGCCCTGCCTCTACCATAAGTAACAAACTCTCCTAATTGAAGTTCTTCTTTATTATCCGGATATTTAAAACACCACTTATTATCCCTTGATTTATGCAAATCTTTAACCATATATAAAGCTATTGGCTCAACAAAAACAACAATCCTTCCATTTTTATATGATTGTCTTGTAGCAGTTCTAAGCATTCTAACTGCATCGGCTCCATTTGAAGGACATGCAAGAATAAGACCTGGTATATCTCTAAATATTGTTAGTGAATTATCATTATGGAAATGACCTCCAAATCCCTTCTGATAGGCTAAGCCAGCAATCCGAATTATCATGGGATTTGTGTATTCTCCTTGACTAAAAAAAGATAGAGTCGCAGCCTCACCTCGAAGCTGGTCTTCCGCATTATGCAAATACGCTAGGAACTGTATTTCAGGTATCGGTAAAAACCCATTGTGAGCAAGACCCGAAGCAAATCCTATAATTGAAGTTTCATCAAGAGGACTATTAAAAACTCTACGAATTGTAAACTTTTCATATAAATCAGCTGTAATATGATAAACCCCACCTTTTTGTGCTACGTCTTCACCAAAGACTAAAGTGTTTTCATACTGGATCATTATATCTTTAAGTGCATAATTAATTAATTTTGCCATATGACCCGGTTGGTCTAATCTTTTATACTCTTTCCCGAAAATACTTGCTCTTATTTTTTCATTAGGAATAGAAGGATTATCTGTCTTAATGTCTTTTGAAATTATTGTATCCATAACCTCAGAAGACTCCGTTATTCTCGGCTTTGTAGTCGCTTTTTCAAAAATACTGTGAATTCTATTTCTACTTTTTTCGTACAGTTTTAGTATATCATCTTTACTTAAACAATTGTTTTCGATTAATATTCTTGCAGAATGTAATAGTGGGTCATTTTTTTCTGTTTTTTCAATTTGACCTATGCTCAGATAGCTGCTTTCTATGTCAGACCCTGCATGCCCCATTAGCCTTACAGTTTTCATATGAAGAAATACTGGCGAACGTGTTAACCGACAATAGTCCTCTGCCTCTTTTGTAACATTGATCGTATCTAGCATATTTAATCCATCACAATAAAAATATTTTAGGTTTTCTTGGTTTGAAAAAGTATTACTTATCCAATCTCTTGGAGTAGGAACTGATATCCCATAACCATTGTCCTCACAAATAAAAATAATTGGCACATTACCACCAGAACTCTTCACCCATCTTGCAGTATTAAACCCACTTAGAGCACTAGCATGATTAACACTCGCATCACCAAAACTACAAATCACAATACTATTTTTTTCTAATTCCCTTTCTTTTATGTCTAGGTCGCGGGCTCGGTCTATAGAAAAGGCCGTGCCTACTGCTTTTGGAATGTGACTAGCTATTGTACTCGTCTGTGGTGGAATATTTAATTTTTTGCTTCCGATTACTTTATGCCTGCCTCCACTTATTGGATCATCAGATGAAGCCATAAATGATAGAGCCATATCATATAATGGAGTACCACCATCCAATTGCTTTGATCTTTCAATAAAAAAGGCTCCGCTCCTATAATGTAAAAATGCGATGTCTGAAAAAGGAAAAATATTACCAAATACAGCATTAGACTCATGCCCTGAACTACCAATCGTATAAAAACACTGCCCTTTCTCTTTAAGATCTCTTGCTTTGAGATCCATATGTCGACTAAAGATCTGACTTTCAAAAATAGATATCAAATCATTAGCACCTAGACTTATATCTGATAAAGATAACTCTTTATCAGATTGAGGCAGGGTGTTATTATTTAATAGATTCGAGAAATTCTGATCTATTATCTCAGCACGGTTAAATAAATTCATATCATATATATTTTAATTAGGAATGGCCTATTTATAGAATATTATTATTTCTTCTTTATTCGCTTTGCGGGTATACCAGCCCAGACCTCACCTTTAGGAATCGTGGTATATTTAGGTACAATAGCCCTAGAAGCAATCACCACGTCATCACCAATTATGCATCCCGGGTTAATCTGCGCACCAAGACCAATGAGACAATTATCTCCAATAGTTACAGGAGAAAGAACTAAATCATTTTTTTCTGCTAAATGTGGCGTTATAATAACCTTTGAACCAATAATGGAGTTATCACCTATTGTTACCATATAAGGATCGTTTATCCTATCGCTACTAACAAAAGATCTTTTTCCAATCTTGCATCCCATAGCTCTATAATAAAAATCAGTTATCCAAGATGGAACCATATGATGAACAGAAGGCTTAGCTAAACGATCTAATACATTTAAAAAGCCCCATCTAATTGAAGTAAGTGAAAGAAACGGAACCCTAACACTGCCAATAGAAGGCTTAAATATAAACCCTAGGATAGAAGTGATAAGTATTGTGGATAACATCCACATGACATAGGCGATCCCCAGACTTATACCAATGTAAAGAGCACGATAATAAAGAAGATCACCAGTTGTTAATTCAAAAACACTTAATACAAAATATAAACCAGGAACAGATGCTAACCCCCAGTGAATTCCAGTATATAATACCACAATAGTAGTTAAAACATTTTGAGTAATCTTCCACAACATTTAAAACCTATTTGTTATCCTGTTATATAAAAATTAATCTTCTGCATCCCAGTATACTTCTTGCCAAAGTTTTGTTGTTTCCGGAAAAACTTCTAGCATTATTTTTTTTAATGCTTTAGCATATTCTTGTATCTCAATCTGGGCAGTGGCTTCATCTCTAAGCTCAATAAAATTCATTATTGATTGAAAAGATGCCGTCCACCAAACCTGGGTATATACCGTGAGAGGCAGAATACTACGTGCCTGCTCCTTCGCCATCCCCATACCAATCATTTTATCATACGCACTTATAGAATTCTCTTGAGAATCTCTCCAAAGTTTTTCAGCTTCATTTTGATCTTCTACAATTCCATCACTAGCCTGCTTATTGTCATCAGACTGGGCACGAAAATTTTTAGGCATATAAAAATCTGTATACTCAACATAGCGCCCACTAATCTCATTCCAAGCATGATCTTTTGTCGGATGATCAGATGTTGTTTCTATCCCAACAACGTGTTTATACCACTGCCTCATTACAAACTCTGGAGCCTTAATTATCATCATTACATGTTGGTGTCTAAAAGGTGAAAAATGTTTATGTTTAATTAGATATTTTGATAGCCTTCTATCCTTATCTGTAAAATTATCTGAACGACCACCAAAAGAAACTCTGGCGGCATTTACTGGAGTGAGATCATCTCCAAGCACATCAACTACTTCGATGTATCCTTTATCTAAAACTTTTTCAATATTTCCTAATTCCTTTTCATTCATAAATCACCTTCCATTAAATATTTTAAATGTCTTTTCCACAGATAAATTATACCCAGCAATAAGACCTGGTTCAATCAAAGTTTTTTGATTATTAAATGATAATTCATTTCCATTAATATTAATTACTTTACCGCCAGCCTCATTTATTAAACAGGCCCCGGCACATATATCCCATTCATTTTTTGGCCTAAGAGTCGCAAATATATCTGCCTTACCAATTGCAGTTAAACCCATCTTATAGGCAACGCTTCCTATTGGTCGAAGTTCTTTAAAATTTTCTTTATAAGGTTCCCAAAGACCTCTGCGAGTCTCGGATCTACTATTTAGAATTACCATTTCTTTTGTAGAATCTTTTATACTACACTTATATCTAGTATCGTTTAAATAAGTGCCCTCCCCTTTAGCCGCATGAAATGTTTCTTTTGTGACTGGATTATGTAAAACCCCTACGATAGGTATACCTTTTTCAACTAGCGCGACACTAACAACAAAATGAGGAATTCCTTCAATAAATTCTTTTGTCCCATCTAATGGGTCAACAATCCAAACTTTGTCTTTTTCTAATCTCTTTTTTGAATCTACTGTCTCCTCAGAAAGCCATCCATATCCAGGCCTAGCACTTGTTAAAGTTGATTTCAAAAAGGCATCAGCTTCATTATCAGCAGTTGTCACTGGATTATGATAACCTTTTTCCTTTATCTCATAATCAGCACAATAATATTGCATTATAATTTCACCTGCTTTTATAGAAGCCTCTACTGCTAGCTTAAGATCATTATCCATGCTCATATACTATTTATTTGAATAAATTTTCATTTACTGTAATAAAGAATTCATATTTTGTGATTTTTCTTTTATAACGCCACCATTTTCTTCTACCATAAATACCTTAGAATCTTTAATAAAAGAAAGATTTTTGTAAGGATTATCATTCTTAAAATGCATTGCTGCACCATCTTCGATAGCATACACAGATGATAGTTTCTTATCTTTAATAAATTTATGCACGCTTGGTCTTCTATCTTGTTCTGAGTTATAATGAGGGCAACAACTACCTCTCAGTATACCCATACAATCAATTACATTTAGATTGCTCGCCCAAGAGTCTGTAATACCAGTGTCAAACCAACAGATAGCTCCAGCACTTACACCTGAGAGAACAGTTCCTCGATTATATGCTTTCATTAATAATTTGTCTAATTTCCACTCCTTCCAAACGGCGATCATACTTTTAGTGTTTCCACCACCAACATAGATTACATCTGCTTTGTTAATTATACCTTCGAGCCTAGGCGTCCTCTGAAAAAAATTAATATGGCTAGGGCTGCAGTTTAGTTCACTGAAGCATGAATAAAAGTTTACAATATACGATTTATCCTCGGCGCTAGCTGTTGGAATAAAAAGTACATTCGGAGTACTAGTATTTGACTGATCAATAATATATTTTTCAATTATTCTCTGCTTAGGATTTCTACCAAACCCACCGCCACCAATACATATAATTTGCTTCAAAACTATTTCTTAATCTTTGATTATTATCAATATTTATTGGCCAAAAAATAGATACTTGTATGCAGCAGTAATAATTATTTTTTTTTATTTCTTGAATAGAACAATCAACTTCTAGTATCTTCAGGCAGAGTGGGAGTTTAGAAGGAAAACAAATTTCAATTTTTTTCTGACGACAAAGACAACTTTTATATCATCCCTAAATAGAATGGGACAAAATTTCTTACCTTTCTATCCTCCCTCAGTTATAAAACAGCAACTTTTTAAGTGGTAGATGTTCGTGCTCCAGAGTACGCTATACTCACTTAATATAGTTAAATAAAATAGGTAGATACACGATGAAAAAAGAAATCTTCATAAATGAGAGTATGGGAGAAACAAGAATTGCTATCCAAGAAGACAGTCAAATTGTAGAGGTATACATTGAGCGTCAGGATAAGCAGAGAATGGTTGGGAATATATATAAAGGTAAAGTAGAGAATGTACTTCCAGGAATGCAGGCTGCTTTTGTAGATATTGGCTACGACCTAAATGCCTTCTTGCCATTCTCTGAAATTGCGAACCCTGATTATATCATTGAAGATGATTCCGATGGGAGTCATAAAAAGAAAGGAAAACCAGATAATATTGAGGTTGACCTTCAAACAAATCAAGAAATATTTGTACAAGTGATAAAAGAGCCTTTCGCAGGAAAAGGCCCTAGAGTGACTACTGAGGTTGCAATCCCCGGAAGACTATTAGTCCTTGTTCCTTATGAAAACTACATAGGTATCTCAAAAAAGATCTGGGATAAGTTTGAACGAAGAAGGCTAAAAAAGATTGCAAAAAGCCTAAGACAAAAAGATACAGGAATAATTATCAGAACTGTCGCTGAAGGTAAAAGTGAAGAGCACATAGTTAATGATTTCAATTCATTATTAAACAGTTGGAATAAGGTAAGCAAAGTCGCTGACAATGAAGAAGCGCCTGCTATTGTTTATGAAGATTTAGAGACAGCATCAAGTGTGGTGCGTGATCTACTAACACCTGATGTTGAAAAAATTATCATTGACTCTAAGAGATTATTTAAAAAAACACAAAAATATCTTGAAGAGGTCTCCCCTAGCTTAGCTGATCGTTTAGAACTATATAAACTAAAACTTCCTCTTTTTGAGAGCTTTGGCATTGACTCTGAAATTGAAAAGCTAATGCGTCCTAAAGCTTGGCTGAAAAGTGGAGCATATTTAATCATTGAAAAGACTGAGGCAATGGTTGTTGTTGATGTAAATAGTGGAAAATTTGTAGGCAAAAAACTACACGAAGACAATTCCTTAAAAATAAATTTAGAAGCAGCAAGAGAAGTTGCAAGGCAACTAAGGCTAAGAGACCTATCAGGTTTAATTGTAATTGACTTTATAGATATGCGTCTAGAGGAAAATAGAAAAAAAATATATCATGAGCTTCGTAAAGAGTTAAGAAAAGATCGAGCAAAGGTTGCTGTATCACCAATTACAGAATTTGGGCTCCTAGAAATGACCAGACAAAGAATTAGAGTTAGTCTTTTGGACTCAATGAGCGAAGAATGTCCTACATGTCGAGGCTCAGGGAGAATTATTTCAAGAGAAACTCTATTAACAAGAATTGAGCACTGGCTAAGAAGATATAAAAGTAAGCATAGAGATCTACGTATTAGACTTCAATTGCATGAAGAAAATGCAGATTATATAACGAACGACAAAAAAAATATCCTCCGTGGCCTTATGTGGAAGAACTTTGTTCATATTAAGATTGAAACCAATAAAGACATCGGCCGAGATGAATTTAGATTTATTAGATCAAAGACAGGGAAAGACATCACTGATGAGATGTCACTTGATAAGGATAGCTCAAAGGCGTAAGTTCGCCAACTTTTTTAATGTTATGTACGCAATAGTAAATATATCAGGTAAACAGTATAAAGCCGAAAAGGGATCAACATTGTGTGTTCCAAAGCAGCTTCTAGACGAAGGTAAAAAACTTGTTTTAGAGGATGTCCGTATGGTACATGATGGTAAAACAGCTAAATTTGGTAATCCTAAAGTTTCTGGCGCTAAAGTAACGGCAACTATTCTTGAACATGGAAGAGAGCGCAAGATTTTAGTTTATAAGAAAAAAAGGCGTAAAGGATACCAAAGAAAAAATGGACATAGACAGTGGTATACCAATATTGAAATACAAAATATTCAAATGTCAAAAGCAAAAAGTGCTCCAAAACCTAAAAAAGAGAAAAAAGAGAGTTAAATCTTATGGCACATAAAAAAGGGCAAGGTAGTTCAAGGAATGGTCGAGATTCAAACGCAAAACATCTGGGTTTAAAAGTTGGTAATGGCCAATCTGTACTAGCGGGTACGATTATTTTAAAACAAAGAGGTACTAGAGTTCATCCTGGTAGCAATGTTAAACGAGCGAATGATGATTCTCTATTTGCAATAAAAGATGGCATCGTTGAGTTTAGGCGTAAAGGCAGAGATCGTAAGGTCGTCAACATAGTATAAAATACAATTAATCAACTAATTAAATATTTATTAAAACCTCACAACAGTGGGGTTTTTTGTTATTTAATAATATTCATAGCTTCTGTCTTTAATAATAAATAATTAACGGAGATAACAACAATGGGAAGAAAAAAAATAGCACTTATAGGTGGTGGTCAAATTGGAGGGAATCTAGCGCTAATTGCCACTCAAAAAGAATTAGGAGATATTGTGATATTTGATATCCCACAATCAGAGGGAATGGTCAAAGGAAAAGCATTAGACATTATGCAACTTCGACCGCATGATGGATATGATACAGAAATAACAGGCACCTCGAGCTACAATGATATAAAAGGATCTGATGTCATTATTATTACAGCAGGTATACCAAGAAAACCTGGGATGGACCGTGAAGATTTAATGTCTATTAACCTAGGAATTATGAAAGATGTCGCAACAAATGTAAAAAAATATGCTCCTGAAGCATTTGTGATTGTCATCTCTAACCCTCTTGATGCAATGGTCTATGCATTTCACAAAGTTTCCGGCTTTAATAAAAACAAAGTTGTGGGGATGGCTGGCGCTTTAGACTCAGGACGATTTAGAGCATTTATTGCAATGGAGACTGGGTATTCTGTACAAGATGTTAGTTGTATGGTTCTAGGTGGACATGGAGATAGTATGGTACCTATTACAAGGCTAGCGACTATAGGTGGCGTCCCTGTTACAGATCTAATTCCTGAAAAAAGATTAAAAGAGATAGAAGATCGTACCAGATTCGCAGGTGGAGAGATTGTTAAATTATTTGGAAATGGTTCAGCATTCTATGCTCCTGCTCAATGCGCAATGGAAATGGCAGAAGCATACCTCCGTGATAAAAAAAGAGTTATACCATGTGCTGCACTATGTGAAGGAGAATTTGGAGTTGAGGGCTTCTTTATTGGAGTACCAACAGTTATTGGCTCTGGAGGGATAGAAAAGATTATTGAGTTTAGTCTTACTGATGAAGAAAAAGAGGCACTCGACAATACCCTGATTGCGGTTAAAAAAACGGTAAGTGAAACAAAATTATAGATATATTCTTTTAAATATTGAATTCCGATCATATAATTGATCAATGAAGCTTATACTAATATTCTGGTTTTTAATATCATTTTCATTGTCACAGGATATTTTTATCCAAGAAGAAGAAGAAAATCTATATAGATCTGCAGTTGAGTATAGTTTTGATGAGGTGCTTGATAATGGCGCATATACCATTCTACTTGAAAATCTTAGTGGGATCATTAATATAACTGGGCACGCTGGATCTGGCTCACACCTAATTGTTGATAATAGGGTACACGCTGTAAGTAATAAAAATGCAATATCAATACTTAGAAATAGCCAAATAAATGTCTATCACGATAAAAACAAAAAAACTGTAAGTATAAAAAAAATATCTGAGAGGTATGATCACAAAACAATAACAAACATAGATCTTCACATACCAATAAATACCAATATAAAAGGATTTATTAAAAATAGTGACATCAGAATAAGCAAACTCAGAGGATCTATTAATGTAAAAACAGAAAGCACTGACTCAGAGCTAAATAATTTATCAGGCAATATTGTTTTTAGCACAAAAGGTGGAAATACGAATATATACAAAGCCAGTGGCACCATAAGACTACACGTAGTTAGCGGAAACATAGATATGAAACAGTGTGATGGTAATATTTTCACTAGCAGTGAAAATGGCAATATTAAAATGAATAGAATAGATGGTGAGATTGAATCAATTACCACTCTGGGAGATATAAATATCTCCTATTTTGATGGTAATAATTGTTCTGTTAATATAAATGTGGGAAGCTTAAGCGCTAGAAACTGTAATTCAAATTTCGAAGCAAATATTGATATTGGAAACATTGACATAAATGATATAAAAGGCGATATAAACCTATTTACGGGCAAAGGAAAGATCGATATGAATAATGTTTTAGGTAATACAAGATGTAATTCTAATTTTGGCAATATAAATGGAATCAATCTATTTGGTAGTGTGTTTGCTAATTCTGAGCTAGGCGATATAAATATAAATAAAGGATATAATTCATTTTTAAAAGATCATGAAATTGACCTTAGTACAAAGCGTGGGTCTGTCTTATTGAGGATCCCATCAGATCTTCCATATTCAATTAAAACACATTGTGACAATTTAAATTCAAAGGATGCTATCAGCTCTAATATTCCTATGAAAGAAGAAATATATCCAACGAAAGTCATAGCAGAGGGTAAAATCAAAATGGGCACTATAGATTGTATTATATATTCTAATTATGGCCCAATATCTATAAACACAAATTGAGAATGATATATCAGTGAAAAATAAATTAATATATCTCGCCATTTTTGGAGTTGTATTTCTTGTCGCGAAATCTGATGATTATAAAACTCTAAAATATCAATATAAAATAAAAAAATACGATGCACTTAGAGTCTATTTTGATTGCAGTATTGGCAATCTTATCATGAAACCCAGTAAGAATAGATATATTATTACGGGAAATATCAATTATAATTCTGCGATGGTTAAACCTACCGTAGAGTTAACAAATAAAAATAATATCTCAAGATTAGATTTAAAAGTGAAGCCTGATAAAACGAGTGATAATAATACTAAATCATTTATCAATAGTTTAATCGAAGATGGAAATGATAATTATAAAATCAATTTTGAAATGCCAACTAAAATGTCAACTGATATGAACCTTAATTTCGGTTTGGGAAAAGTCGATCTGGATTTTTCAGGACTGCGCATAGCTCAACTAGTTATGAATTGCGGCCTAAGCGACGTTTCCTTAGTCAATACAAAATCAAATATAATAAACTGTGAGAAGATTCATATTTCTACCGGAGTATCTGATTTTAATAGTCTTGGACTTGGTAATTTTAATGCCTCACAATATATTTTTGATGTTGGTATGGGCTCAGCAGAAATTGACATGTCAGGATCAGCAAATAAAAACTCAGATTTAAAAATAGATGTAACAGTCGGGTCGCTTGAACTGAAGCTACCTAAGAATACAAATATAGAACTTATTATTAATAATAATATGCTTAGTTCTGTGAATGTCAAAGGCCTTATCAGCTCAGGAGATGGGGAATATACTAGTAGAAACACCCAGAAAAGGTGGGCAACAATGAAAGCTGAGATTTCTGTAGGGCTTGGCTCTGTAGATATATCTGTAAACTAGACTAGATTAATTCTAATACTTTATTCACTAATTTTTCTATACCGATAAACGCTTCACTCATTGACTTTGCTTCAACATAGGCTGGCGTTGTTACAATTTTATTTTCCTCATCCACGACTATATCTTCAGCACCTACCTCGATAGTATTAATACCCATTGCTTTAATATCATTATTGATATTATCACTAAATCCCCCTGTGACAGTCCCAGTTCTCCCTAAATACTCTAGTATCTTTGCTACCATAACAGGAGCTATACAAATTGCTCCCAGAGGTTTATTTGCTTCTAATAGTTCTACAACTAATCTCTGAACGTCAGGTATGATAGTGCAATTAATCCCAGCCATACTATAGTCAAAGATATTTTTTGCCATCCCCGTGCCTCCAGGAAAAATTAATGCATCTAACTGCTGTCCGCTAATGGTAGCAACGTCAACTACCTCCCCTCTAGCAATTCTGGCTGATTCAACAAGTATGTTTCTAGACTCAGATATTTCTTCTTCACCATTTAGGTGATTTACGACATGAAACTGATCCATATCAGGTGCCATTATAATCACATCTACATCTAATTTGTCCAACGCATGAAGTGTAAAAACAGCTTCATGAATCTCTGTACCATCCTGATGCCCACACCCTGATAAAACAACGCCGATTTTTTTCATTTTTTACCCCTTCGAATTATTTCTCGGTTTTATATTATCAATATTCCTTTTTAAACCAGAAAACTTAGTTCGCTTAGCCGCAGAATTTTTGAAAATTGTACTGAAATCCAGTTGACTAAGATTGCTCCAATCTTGATCAGTATTATTGACAATTTTTTCCCTAGGCTCAAAATATGATTCATCTGATATTTTAGAGAATGAGATATTCCAGGGGCAAACCTCCTGACAAATATCACAACCATATATCCAACCACTTAGATTATCCTCTTCCTCAGTAAAGTCTCCCCTATGCTCAATCGTTAGGTAGCTTATACATTTTGAAGAATCCAATATGTATTCGTCTAGAGCCTGTGTTGGACAAGCATCAATACATGCCGTACAACTACCGCACAAATCTTTAGAAAATGGCTCATCTATTGCTAGATCAACATCAAGAATAATTTCACCGAGAAACAACCAACTACCATAGTCCGTACTAATTAAATTGGTGTGTTTGCCCTGCCACCCTAGCCCTGCTCTTTGCGCCCATACCTTTTCCATTACAGGTGCAGTATCAACACAGACTAAACCTTTAACCTTCGGGCTTTTTTTTGTTATAATCTCTAGAAGAGAAAATAATTTTTTCTTTATTACAGAATGATAATCCTCTCCCCAGGCATAATTACTAAATTTGTAATTGCTATTTAGATCAGATTGATCTTTCCCTACATAATAATTATAGCCTAGCGATACAACTGTCTTTGCCTCTGGAAAATAGTTGAAAATATCACCTCTCTCAGATTTTCTTTTTTCCATCCAATTCATTCCAGCATGCTTTTTTTGTGATAGCCAGACCTCAAGGTTCTTCTGTTCTTTTTTTGTTTGAGTAGCATTGGTTATTCCAACCTTGTGGAAACCAAGGTCATAGGCTTTTTCTTTTATATATTCTGACGATAGTGACATTAGAGACAATAATTAATCAATTATTTAGTAAAAACCCTAGGTATACCATACTAGAGAAACCACTATAACTATCTGTGATATTAACAGTCTTTGTTTGATTGTTTTTCTTAAAAGTAATCTTGTTATTTTCACTATACTGTTCATATCCTAACATGATTCCAGCAATTAATTTCTTAGATAATTGGTTGCTAATATTAATACTAACATCGTACCCATTTTTTTCTATATGCCCATAAAATAAAAGGTCCAAATTAGATTTATTTAATTCGATAATATTAGGCTTATACCATGACTCAAAGCTGACACCGTCATTACCGATATATGTCCAAACAGATATATTTTTTATATCTGCACCTAAATATATCTCAGGTAATTGTTCAGGATCATCGCTAAATGAATAATTATATGAGTAACCAAGATCTAAAGAAAAACCTCCTTGGAATTTTTTATTAAATCCTATAGAAGTATTAGATAGGATATCTGTGTTACTGTAATAATCTATCTGGCTAAACCAAATACTCCCATATACCCCATACCT
>Ga0208766_1000117_pt1 | contig 40315 bp, 34 predicted proteins | sample ETN01SmetaG_3_FD_185792 | JGI IMG/M metagenome (GOLD analysis project Ga0208766, IMG submission 185792) | Marine microbial and viral communities from oxygen minimum zone, Eastern Pacific Ocean - ETNP2014F12-01SV263 (SPAdes) (version 2) | ecosystem: Environmental > Aquatic > Marine > Oceanic ... | reverse complement strand
AAAAAAATAACAGACAAACAAGTAAGAAATAGAATTGTTAACGAATCTTTATCAAGCACACTTAATGCTAAACCTTCACCTTTGTATTTAAAAAAGGATTATGATAAAATACAAACGGGAAATTTAGAAGACGATATAAGTAAAATAAATTCTGTTGATTGGATTATAGAAGCTGTTGTTGAAAAATTATCTATTAAAAAAACAGTATATGATAAGATTGAAAAACACAGAAAAAAAGACACTATAGTTTCTACAAACACATCAGGAATTCCTATATCTCATATCTCAAATAACAGAAGTGAAAACTTTAAAGAAATGTTTATAGGAACACACTTTTTTAATCCCCCTAGATACTTAAGGTTGTTAGAAATAATTCCGGGTGAAAAAACCAAACAAGAACTTATTGATTTTTTTATGGAATTTGGCTCTGTTGTTTTAGGAAAAGAAACGGTGCTCTGTAAAGACACCCCCGCCTTTATTGCTAATAGACTTGGAATATATTCTTTAATGTCCACAATCCACTCTGTTGAAAAAAACAAATTAAGCGTTTCAGAGGTTGACTTTTTAACAGGAACTTTAATAGGAAGACCTAAATCTGCTACTTTTAGGACAATGGACGTGGTTGGTTTAGACACCGCGGTGAATGTTTCCACAAACCTTTTAAATGATCTGAAAGAAGACGAATCTGTTACTATGTTTAAACTACCAGTTGCTGTTCGCGGGCTTTACGAAAAAAAACAATGGGGAGATAAAACAGGAAAGGGTTTTTACAAAAAAGAAATAAAAGAAAAAGGAAAAAAAGTATTTTATGAAATAGACTTAAAAACACTTGAGTATAAAGAGCCTGAAAAAATAAAAGACGAATCTGTTTTAAAAATAAAGAAAACAGAAAACTTAGAAGAGAGAATAAGAAAACTCATTAAGTTAAAAAACAAATACGGAGAATTTTATAGATCAACATTTTATGACACCTTCAGATATTGTTCTTTAAGAATCCCCGAGGTTAGTGATGAAATATACAAAATAGACAACGCTATATGTTCTGGTTTTGGGTGGAAGAAAGGACCTTTTGAAACCTGGGACGCTATAGGTGTTGAGGGGGTTTATAAAGAGATGGTAGAAATGAACCTTAAGCCATCAGCTTGGGTAGAAGAAATGTTGTCGAATAACATTAAAAGTTTTTATCGGTTCAAAAACAACAAAAAAGAATACTACAACATATCACAAAAAAAATATTGTCAGGTTCCTGGACAAGAAGAGGTTATACAACTTGAAGCTTTTAAAGAAAACGACCTTGTTTGGACAAATAAAGACGTTTCCTTATATGATATAAAAGACGGAATATTAAACCTTGAGTTCCACACAAAAATGAATTCAATAGGAGAGGGTGTTTTAATGGGAATAAACAAAGCAATAGACACATGCGAAAAAGACTTTAAAGGGTTAGTTGTCTCCAATGAAGCAGATTATTTTTCAGCAGGAGCTGACCTAGGAACGTTATTTATGTTAGCAGGAAACAAGGACTTTAAAAAAATAGAGGAATCTATTAGGGTTTTTCAAAACACAATGATGAGGGTTAGGCACTCATCGGTTCCTGTTGTTGTTGCTACCTCCGGCATTACTCTGGGTGGGGGTTGTGAACTTAGTTTACACGCAGACTCAATACAAGCTCACAGCGAAACATACATGGGGTTGGTGGAGCTTGGCGCTGGTTTGATTCCTGCTGGTGGGGGAACCAAAGAACTGGTCATGAGAACAGCCTCTCAATACGGAAAAGGAGACCCTGAGCTTAACAAACTAATGGAATCTTTTATGAATATAGCCTCTGCAAAAGTGAGCACTTCTGCTAAAGAAGCAGCAGAGATGGGGTACATTACAAAAAAAGACAAACAAACAACAAACAGAAAAAACCTTTTGAAAGACGCAAAAAACACCACACTAAACATATTATCTTACGGGTATGTTAAACCAACAATTAATAAAAAAATAAAGGTACACGGGAGGTCGGCTTTAGCTATGTTTAACGCGGGAGTAGAAACAATGAAACAAGGGAAATATATTTCGGAATACGATCAAAAACTTGCTCAAAAACTCGCCTACATCATGTGTGGGGGAGACCTAACACAAGAGTGTTTGGTGGAAGAGCAGTATCTGTTAGACCTCGAAAGAGAAGCTTTTGTTAGTCTCTGTGGGGAACAAAAAACGCTAGAAAGAATGCACTCAATTTTATTTAAAAGAAAACCATTAAGAAATTAGTTATGAAAGACGCTTATATTGTTTCAGGGCTAAGGTCTCCTGTTGGAAAAGCTAAAAAAGGAGGACTTAGGTTTATTAGACCAGACGACTTGGCAGCTAAAGTCATAAGGGGTTTGGTGAAAAAAACAAAAGGCCTTGAGGGCAAAATGGTTGATGACCTAGTTGTTGGAAACGCGGTACCAGAAGCTGAACAAGGAATGCAGATGGCTAGGTACATCTCTTTGTTGTCTCTACCGAAAGAAGTTCCGGGTTTAATCATAAACAGATACTGTGGTTCCGGCCTTGAGGCCATTCACTTAGCTTGTGCAAAAATTAATTCTGGATCAGCTGAGTGTGTGATAGCGGGAGGCACCGAATCTATGAGCATGGTGCCTATGACGGGCTACAAATCAGCATTAAACTATAACATTTCAAACACAAACCCAGAGTACTATTTAAACATGGGTCTTACAGCAGAAAAACTAGCCTTAAAGTATAAAATAACAAGAGAAGAATCTGATTTGTTTTCTTATAACTCACACCAAAAAGCAATAAACGCTATAGAAAAAAACTTGTTTAAAAACGAAATTTTACCAATTGATGTTGATGAGATTACTGTTGTAAATGGTAAAAAAACAACATCAAAATGGACGGTAGAAAAAGACGAAGGCCCAAGAAAAAACACAACGGTAGACGTTCTTTCTAAACTAAAACCAGCCTTTAAGGTTGGAGGACAAGTAACAGCAGGCAACTCTTCTCAGATGTCAGACGGAGCGGCTTTTGTGGTTGTTATGTCAGAAAAAATGATAAAAAAACTTAACATAGAACCAATCGGACGTTTGGTTTCTTATGCTACAGCTGGGGTAGAACCAAGCATTATGGGAATAGGCCCAGCAGACGCGGTGCCAAAAGCATTAAAGCAAGCAGGTTTAAAACAAAACGATATCGAGCAAGTTGAACTTAATGAGGCTTTTGCAGCCCAAGCGCTATCTGTTATAAAAGCTTTAGGTTTAGATGATAAAATAGTGAACGTTAATGGTGGAGCTGTAGCCTTAGGTCACCCATTAGGAATGACGGGAGCTAAATTGTCAATTCAACTTTTTAATGAAATGAAAAGAAGAAATCAAAGGTACGGAATAGTTACAGCTTGTGTTGGCGGGGGGCAAGGTGTTTGTGGTGTTTTTGAAAACTTTACTTAAGAACCTCCACAACAACCTCTACTTCGACAGGAATTTTACTTGGCAAAGAAACCATTCCAACAGCAGAGCGGGCGTGCTTTCCTCTTTCCCCAAAAACCTCAACTATAAAATCAGAAAAACCATTTATAACAGCAGGTTGCTCATAAAAATCAGATGTTGAGTTAACCATTCCAATAACCTTCACAAAACGCTTAACCTTATTAAGGTCCCCAATTTCTTTTTTAAGAGAAGCTAATATGTTTATCCCAACAAGCCTTGCTGCATCATAACCCTCTTCAATTGCCATGTCTTCACCTAAACGACCAGTAACATATCCCCCATCCTTTTTTCTAGGACCAGTTCCAGAAACATAAACCAACATTGTGTTTTTCCCCTCAGAAAACCGGACCGTTGGAACATAATTTGCTATAGGTTTTCCTGGCACAGGGAGCTCTATATTAAGACTTTTAATTTTTTCCTCCACATCATAATCGTAGAGAGGGGTGTTGAAAACATAGTAATCTACAGCCTCTTTATCATTTAGTGAACAACCCATAAAAAACAACCCTAAAAACAAACACTTAATTTTCGCCATAAGATGTAATTATAATTTTTCTAATTTTTCCACCGTTTCGGTGTTCACACAAATATATCCCTTGCCAAACACCTAACAAAGGAACCCCGTCTTTTATTGGAAAATTAACAGAGGAACCCAAAACACTAGATTTTATATGAGAAGTCATGTCATCAGGCCCCTCAAAAGTGTGTTTAAAATAGGTTTCTTTTTCAGAAACCATTTTGTTAAAGTGTGTTTCAAAATCTTCTCTAACCGTAGGGTCTGCATTTTCATTTATTGTTAAACTCGCAGATGTGTGTTTTATAAAGATATTTACAACCCCTGTTATTTTTGGCAGGTGTTTTACAACCTCATTGGTTATTAAATGAAAACCTCTTGGGTAGGCATTAAGTGTTATTTTTTTTTGATCAACCACCCAAACCAACTTTCATTTTTTCAGCATTTTCAGCAATTCTAAGCTTTTCTGTAAAAGAAAACAAACCACCAGAAACAACCTCAGGAAGGTTATAAACAGTGTAGTTAATTCTATGGTCTGTTACCCTACCTTGAGGATAATTATATGTCCGTATCTTATCAGAGCGGTCTCCAGAACCAACCATTGTTTTTCGCTTTCCCGCTATTTCTTCGTTTTGTTTTTTTATTTCAATCTCATAAAGCTTAGAGCGCAAAACCTTCATCGCTTTATCGTAGTTTGCGTGTTGAGACCTCCCATCTTGACACTCAACAACAACCCCTGTTGGTTCGTGTGTTAATCTTACCGCAGATTCAGTTTTGTTTACGTGTTGACCACCAGCGCCAGAAGCTCTATACGTGTCTTTTCTTATATCAGCGGTGTTTATTTCAAGCTCTACATCCTCAGCCTCAGGCAAGACAGCAACCGTTGCCGCTGAGGTGTGTACTCTACCTTGGGTTTCTGTGTTTGGAACCCGCTGAACACGATGGGTTCCCGCTTCAAATTTTAGTTTACCATAAACATCTTCTCCCTCTACTGAACAGACAATTTCTTTATAACCCCCAGAAGACCCCTCGTTAAAACTAATAACATTTAAACCCCATTTGTTTTTTTCAGAATATAACTGGTACATTCTCAACAAATCTCCAGCAAAAATAGCAGCCTCATCTCCACCTGTTCCAGCTCTAATTTCAAGAATAACGCTTTTTTCATCGTTTGGATCTTTAGGAATAAGTAATAACTTTAAATCCCCCTCTTCTTTTGCTTTTTTTAAACCAAGCTCTTCAAGTTCTTTTTTTGCTATCTCTCTAAACTCTTCATCTTTCTCTGTTTCAATAATTTTTTTTGCTTCCTCTACACCTAAAAGTGTTTTTTTATAAGACTCAAATTTATCAACGATTTTCCCTAAAGATTTATACTCTTTATTCAGCTTGGTAAAAACTTTTAAGTCAGATACCGTTTCTGGTTTAGAAAGCTCTCCCTCAACATCTTTATGTCTTTTTTTTAACTCCTCTAGCTTGTCTATCATTTTATTCTTTTTTAACAACTAATATAAAAACCTCATACTAATTAATTTCATAAATCGTATATTAATAAATTATTTTTTAAAACAAACAAAGATATGACCACAAGAACTTTAGTTCTTTTTTCTTTAATACCACTCGTGTTTTTACAAGAGGTTTTTTCTCAATCAGACAACAAAAACAGAGGTTTTTCTTTAGAAAAAAGCATAGTGGTTTATTCTTTTAAAAATAAAGAAAAAGAAAAAGAAGGGATTTTTAAAATTCATCAAAAACTGACCTCTATAGGTGTTGATGTTGTTAATTATATAGATAGCTTAAACATAAACACCTCTCAAGAAACAAACAAGTCTTTATTAGAATACATTAAAAAAAGAGAAATAAAGAATACAATTGTTTTTTCTGAAAGCAACAAATCAATTCAGTTTTTTAGTTTTAATTTTTTTGAAAAACCAAACGCACTCCCCACCTTAGTTCTTTCTGGAGACTCTGTTTTTAATTTGCTAAAAACAAAAATTATTACTTTAAAATCAAAACAAAAAAACTTTCTTTTTTCACCCCAACCAGAGGTTTTGCTGAAAGTTAAAATAAAACCCTCTGGTAGAATACTTAGAAAACCAAATCTCGAAAAAGACAAAATAGGAATAACAACAAAACTCAACATAAACCCACCTCAAAACACAACCTTTGTTGAGGAAAAAGATGATTACCGTTTTTATTTTTCAAACGGAATTAACTACGTCGTTCATTTTTATCAAGGAACAGAATATTTTATACAAAAAACATATAACCTCGAGAATTTAAACCCAACATCAAACAAAAAAACCTTAATGTTAGTTTTAGAGCACACAGCCACACGAAATAAATATTTCTACACAAACAACAATATCACAAACAAAGAAGAACTGTTATTAGATTTTTTATCAAACTAAAAACTGAGACGTTTATTTATAAAAGGAAGGAGAGACATAATAACAGCTTCGGTGTAATATTTTGATCTATCTATTATCCCTCCTGTTAATATACCAACAGCACCATCTTTATGTTTGGAGTTTGTTCTTTTAAAAACAATATCATCAGCCTCACCAAGCTCAACCCCTTTTTCTATAAGCTTTTGGATTTCTTTTGGTAGTTGAAATAGCGACGTTTTACCCAACCCTTTTCTTTTTTCTGTTAACGTTACAACCCAAGCAAAAGCAAATAATACACCACCCTCATATGAGCACCCACCCTCAATACCAACGTGGTAATCGGCGGGTTTATTGGTTATGTTTTTTGCTCTGTTTGTGGCTCCTTTTTTTGTTTCAAAGCAAGACATTGGTTGGTTTGAAACCAAAGAGGGTGTTTTTTCTCCCGTCACAACAATTTTTGATTTTGGAAAAACAACACTAAAAGCCTTAAACACAGCATTTATTTTTGTTGGGTTTTTAGAACCAACTAAAACGTTTATATTATTTTTACCCACCCCTCTTTTTTGTTTTTGCTGTATGTTAGAGTTTTTTTTGTGTTGTTAATTTTTACACCAACAACATTTGTTTGGTCATCTATACTCTCTAGTAAAACAGTGTTGGTAATTCCTAAGTTTTTATCCACAAGACTTTCTTTTAAGCTAAAAACAAGGTTTAGTGTTTCTGTGTAGTCACTGCCCTCAAAAGTTAAACGCTCAACGTTTAATTTTTTATCTTTTTCGTTTACCTTAACAATAAAATTGTCAAGAACGTATCGTTTAATTTTTTCCTTATCAACAACCAATAAATCAGAAGAAGACTTTCTGATTTTTAGAGCATCAAAAACATCATCTTTAAAAACCCTTATCGAAAAAAAAGTTTTCTGTTCTTTTTCGTAAACATTGCAAACACTAACATAAAAAGAATGAGAAGATAATTTTATTGGAGTAATAAGTAATAAAAAGACAATTAATATTGTGTTTTTATAAACCATATTTATCAATAAGATATACTAAAGACGCCATAGAGGCTGTTCCAAGCTCTAGCTCCCTTGCGTTTACTAGTTCAAAAACATCCTTTTCTGTGTGGTGCATCTCAAAATATTTTTGACCATCAATGCTTAAGCCAAACATTGGCGTTCCTGTTTTTCTATGTAAAGGTCCAATGTCAGCACCACCCCCACCTTTAGAGAAGTATGAGATTGTGTTTTTGTCAAAATATTTAAGCCATTCTTGAATTTTTTGATGTTGTTCTTCGCTTCCTGAAAACCCAAACCCACGAGGAACATACCCACTAGCATCACTTTCAATCGCAGCTATATGTTCTTCTTTTTCTTCTAACGCTATGTCTGCATATTTCCCCCCACCCCGGAGCCCATTCTCCTCATTCATAAACATTACCGCTCTAAGCGTGTTGTTTGGTTTTATGTTTTGTTTTTGAAATAACCTTAAAGCACCTATAGAATGAACACAACCAGCACCATCGTCGTGAGCACCTTCGCCCACATCCCATGAGTCTAAATGACCACCAACGGTTATTATTTTTTCTGGGTTTTTAACACCCCTTATTTCACCAACAACATTATGGGAGAGAGCGTCAGGATACCATTTACCTGACAATGTAAGCGATAGTTTGGTTTGAGGGTTTCTTTTCAAAGCCTCCGAGAGCTTAATTGCTGAAACCACACCTAAAGCACCATGGGGTATACTATCTAAACCTCTTTTGTATGACATCCCCCCTGTGTGAGGAACATCATCTTCTATAGAGGATAAAGACCTAAACACCGAGGCCACAGCTCCATACTCAGCGGCTTTTACAGCGCCAGATCTTCTTTGAAACCCCGTTTGTCCATAAGAAGAACCTTGGTTAATATATCTTGGATTAAAACCCTTGTTATAAAAAACTATTTTTCCTTTGATTTTTTCTTCCCCTAACTCATCAATCTCATCTAAAGAAAACACCTCAACCACCTCAGCGGTTACTCCCCCAGGAGGCGTAGACACAGTTCCCCCAGCCCCTAAAACCCTAAGGTTTATTTTTTCATTTCCAGCATAAAAAAAACAACTCTCTTCTTCTCCTCTTTCCCAATGAGGCACCATAACCTCCTGTATATATACTGTATCAAAAGCAAGACTCTCCATTGTTTGTACTGACCACACAACCGCTTTCTTTGCACCCTCTGATCCACTTAACCTTTGCCCAACATCTTTAGACAGACTCCTCAATAAATTATAGCTTTCTTTATATTCTAAAGCATCGCCGTAAAAGTTGTTTATTATTTCAGCTGTTTCTGAATCAAAAACATCTTGTTTTCTATTACAAGAAAACAAAAAGGGTATAAATAAAAGTATAATTAAGTTTTTCATTGTTTTTAGTTTCTATAGTTTAAAGCGGGTTCTCTATTTCCAATTAATGGATTATAAATATAGTTTTTGCCTTTCTTATTTTCAAATTCAAAAAAAGCATTTTCTATTATTTTTTTGTTAATTATTATTTCTTGTGCAGATAAAGCTAACACCTTTGCTGCGTTAAGCATACCCTTTAAACCAATTGTTGTTCCTGTACAAGACGCTGCTTGCCAAGAATGTCCTGGTGTTCCAGGCACGTATGTGGCTGTAGAAAAACCAGCAGTTGGAACAGCCCAACTTACATCACCCACATCAGTGGACCCACCCCCTTTTGTAGATAAATTAACACCATATTCATATATAACTTCTGCTTTTGATAATTCAATAGGATATTTTAGTGTTTTTTTAATACCCTCTGCATACAACTTTTCTTCTTTATTATAATAAACCCCACCAACCTCTTTTAGTTTTTTATAAATAACCTCTTGAAGTGTTTCGTTTGGCAATATGTTATAAACCCCTCCGGTCACCTCATAATCAAAGGTTGTTTCTGTTCCTAACGCAGCGCCCTCTGCACACAATTCTATTCTTTTCCACATATCTCTAACCTCTTCTGGGTTGGGGTGTCTAACATAATAATAACCTTCTACAAAATTAGGAACAACATTTGGAGCGTCTCCACCTTTTGTGATTACGTAATGAATTCTACTTTCTTGGGTAACATGTTCTCTCATTAAATTAACCATTGAGTTCATTGCTTCTAATCCATCTAGTGCTGACCTTCCTTGTTCTGGAGCGCTGGCGGCGTGGGAAGAGACCCCATAAAACCTAAACTTACCAGTTTTGTTTGCCAAAGACGTTCTTGTGGAGGCAGAGTTTCTACTAGACGGGTGCCAGTGTAAAACAATATCCACATCTTTAAACAAACCATCCCTTACCATATAAACTTTTCCTGAACCACCCTCTTCTGCGGGACAACCATAAAACCTAACCGTACCTTTGGTGTTTGTGTTTTTTAACCAATTTTTTACAGCTATTGCTGCCGCTACACTAGCTACCCCAAATAAATTATGACCACAAGCGTGGCCCGCAGAAACACCTTTTCTTTCTTTTTTTAAAGGGTCTATTGTTTGAGACAACCCAGGAAGAGCGTCATACTCACCTAATATACCAATAACAGATCCGCCATTATTATACTCTGCTGTAAATGCAGTTGGAATTCCAACAACCCCTCTTTTTATTATAAAACCCTCACTCTCTAATAATGATATCAACTCCTCTGAACTTTTCTTTTCTTTATAACCAACCTCTGCATAATTCCATATGTTTAGCGCTGCGGTGTTGTATTTTTCTATATGAAGATCAATGTCTTTAATTATATTGTTGTTTTGAGAATATAACGAAACAGAAAAAATATTAAATAAGACAAAAAAGAGTAACCTCATAAAAATTAATTTAGTTAAAAAAAACAAAAATGTTCCTATCCATTGGTTGCAATCCAAAAAATATAAACAATAAAAACAAAGTATGATGATATTAATATAACGGCCTGATTTTTATTTACCCCAGAACCACGTGTATATAAGAATAAAGAAAAGATAGTTAAACCCACAAACCACCATGATAAATTCGAAATTAAATCTATAATATCTTTTGTTAAAACTATAGGACCATAAGTGAGTGTGAAAAAAAACAAAGGAGCCCCCAAAGCAACACACAAATTAAAAATATTACTTCCGTATGCGTTTGATATAGCATCATCGTAATTTCCTTTTTGAGCATCCTTATACGAAATAATAGTGTCAGGAAAACTACTACCTATAGCCGCAAAAATTATAGCCACAAATAATAAAGGAACCCCCAAACCCTCGAATTCACCAACCCAAGGCACAGAATACCGTTCACTGCCTAACCACTCACAAGCAACAACAAGAAAATAACAAACAAAACCAATAACCAACGAGGATATAACAAAAACAATCCAAGCTTTTTGAATGTTTAATGGTTTGTTTCCAATTAAAATTCTTTTAAGATCAAGAATTATAAAAGCAGACATCAAAGAAACGGTTTCTTTTTCACTAAGAGGTTCTTCATATTTAATACTTTCACCCCCCCGCATTGTCTTAAAAAGATAAATTAAGTATAAAATATAGATTAATATTAACAACAAACTCTCAACCCAACTTATTGTCCCTTGTTGAATAAAATAAATTAACACAAACTCAACAAGAATCAACCAAACCCCGTCTCTTAGAATAATTTTTTTTGAAACAACAACAGTGTTTTTTTTAGATTTCGATAAAACACCAATTATCGCAACAGAAGGAATTATTAAAGAATTAAACAAAACACTACCAAAAGAGGTTCCTAAACCACCCGAAAACCCTATAACATCTTTTAGGTAAAATAAAAAAAACAAAGCAATAAACAACTCAGGCATTGAGCTTGCAACAGCATTTATTGTAGCTCCCTTTACACCATCTTTAAGATTTCTCCCAATATAGTTTGAGCCCTCCAGAAAAGTATCTCCAGCCCTCCATATAACATAGCCACAAAAAAAAATTAACAATAAAGGAATAATTAAACCAAACATATTTTTATATTAATAGTTGAATTAAAGTTTTATCTATGAAAAAAATTATAATTATACTCTTGATGTTTTCTTTTACATCGGCCAACTCAAACAATATATATAAAAAAATTGAAAGACTATCTTTGGGTGTAGAAAAGAACGTTATCAAATGGAGAAGGCATATACACCAAAACCCAGAACTATCTAACAGAGAGTTTTTGACAGCCAAATATGTTGCTGATCATTTGAAATCATTAGGGTTAGAGGTTCAAGAAAACGTTGCACACACAGGTGTTGTTGGAATCTTAAAAGGTGGGTTACCAGGAAAGGTTGTTGCTTTAAGAGCAGACATGGACGCCCTTCCTGTCACAGAAAGAGTAAACATACCATTTGCCTCTAAGGTAAAAACAATATATAAAGATGTTGAGGTTGGTGTTATGCACGCGTGTGGACACGACACTCATGTTGCAATATTAATGGGAGTAGCATCTGTTTTAAAAGAAATGCAAAAGGAAATAAAAGGTACCGTTAAATTTATTTTTCAGCCCGCTGAGGAGGGGCCTCCTGCTGGAGAAGAAGGTGGAGCTGAATTAATGGTTAAAGAGGGTGTGTTAAAAAACCCAGACGTTGATGTTATTTTTGGTTTACACGTGTCTTCAGGTTTACCCGTAAACAAACTTGCTTATAAGCCAGGAGGTGCTTTAGCAAGCGCCACTTCTTTTGAGGTCAAAATTAAAGGAGGTCAAGCTCATGGTTCAACACCTTGGGCTGGCGCAGATCCTATAGTCGCGGGAGCACAAATAATAAACAACATTCAAACAATTGTAAGTAGGAATTTAGACTTAACAAATGAAGCTGCTGTAGTTACAATTGGTCGTTTTGAAAGCGGAATAAGGAGCAACATTATACCAGAAGAGGCCTACATGGAAGGCACAATTCGTGCTCTTGATTATTCAATGAGAGACAAGATATATAAAAGGTTAGGTGAAATAATTTCATATACAGCAAAAAGTAATAAAGTTGAAGCAGAATTAATTCTAGGAAACCCATACCCAATTACATTTAATGATCTTGCTTTAACCGATCAAATGAAAAACACTTTAATTAGGGTAGCGGGAGAAAAAAATACAGTTTTAGCAAGAGCAAGCACTGGAGCGGAAGATTTTTCTTATTTTGCAAATGAGATTCCCGGTTTCTTTTTTAGGTTAGGTGGTATGCCCAATGAAGATCATCCTAATAAAGGCTATAGCCACCATACTCCTGATTTTTACGTTGACGATAGTGGATTATTGTTGGGGGTTAAAACGATGGTTAATTTAACTTTTGATTATTTAACAGCTAACTAACCCGACTCCAATTTATATTACTTTTAATGTTTCTTTTGAGATGATTAACAATATTTTCGTTTTTTTTATCAGAAAGACCAGGGTCTTTGTTAATTAAATTAATTACAACGTCTCGGGTTTGTTTTATAGCATTATAATCTTCAGATAAGTTTGCAAACCTAAGCTCTAAAAGCCCACTTTGTTTTGTTCCCATCATGTTTCCTGGGCCCCTCATTTTTAAATCTACATTAGCTATTTTAAATCCATCAGAAGTATCAACCATAGCTTTAATTCTTTCTTTAGACTCATTGCTTAAGTTATACTTTGTCATAAGTATACAATAAGACTGCACAACCCCCCTTCCAACACGTCCCCTTAATTGATGTAGTTGTGATAAACCAAACCTCTCTGCGCTTTCAATAATAATTACAGAAGCATTAGGCACATCAACCCCCACCTCAATTACTGTTGTAGAAACTAGTATTTTACTTTTTCCATCAGCAAAACGTTTCATTTCAAACTCTTTGTTTACAGATTTCATTCTTCCATGAAGAACACCAATCTGAGTTTCTGGGAAATACCTTTTTAAACTTTCATAACCATCCATTAAATCTTTATGGTCTTTTTTTTCTGACTCTTCAATAAGTGGGTACACAACGTACACTTGTCCACCAATTTTTATTGTTTCTTTTATGAAATTAAAAACCTTTAACCTTGAGTTGTCAAACCGATGAGAGGTTATTATTTCTTTTCTACCCAAAGGAAGTTCGTCGATAACAGACACATCTAAATCACCATATAACGTTAAGGCTAAAGTTCTAGGTATAGGGGTTGCTGTCATAACTAAAACATGAGGATAAAACTCCTTTTTTTTAGACCATAATTTTGCTCTTTGTGCTACCCCGAATTTATGTTGCTCATCAATTATAACCAAACCTAACCTCATAAACTCAACTCTTTTTTCAATTAAAGCGTGTGTTCCAATTAAAATATTTATCTCACCTTTTATCAATTGATTCAAAATAACTTTTCTTTCTTTTTCTTTTGTTGATCCTGTTAAAACAGCGACCGAAAGATTTAATTTTGATGCTAAATTTTTAATGCTTTTATAGTGTTGATCAGCCAATACTTCTGTTGGAGCCATGAATGCTACTTGAGACTTGTCTTCTACAACAAACAACATACACAAAAAAGCAACAATCGTCTTTCCGCTTCCAACATCCCCCTGAACCAACCTGTTCATTTGTTTTCCAGAACACATGTTCTCATAACACTCCTTTATCACTTTTTTTTGAGCGTTTGTTAGTTCAAAAGGCAAATGTTTTTTGTAAAAATCACTTAGTAATTGTTTCTTGTTAAAAACATAACCAGGAAAAGCCTTAAGTCGTTTGTTTTTTAATTGTAGTATTTGAAGTTGTAAGAAAAAAAGTTCTTCAAACTTTAGTCTTTTTCTTGCTTCTTCAATCATCCTTCTGTTTTTTGGCAGGTGAATGTTTTGCAGCGCGGATGCTCTTGAAATTAATTTGTTTTGTTGTACAATCTGTTCAGAAAGGTTTTCATTAACACAAGGTGTTGTTTTGTTTATAACCTCATCAATAATTCTGTTAAAAAAACGGGTGTTTATATATTTTCTTTTAAGTTTTTCTGTTGTTGGGTAAACAGGTCTAATACCAAGTGATGTTTTGCTCTTTTCGTTTATTTCTGGATGAAAAAAAGAAACAGAGTTTTTATATAGTTTAGGCTTTCCAAACACTAAATATTTTTTACCAACAACAACCTTGTCTTCTATCCATTCTATACCTTTTACCCAAACCATCTCCCCGTAACCAGAGGCGTCTTTAACCTTTGCTTTTAAACTTCTGTTTTTAAACTTTCTAACAACTTTTTTGTTTACAACCTGTACATAAAAAACACCCTCCAAACCATCATCTTTAACGTCAATTAGTTTTTTAATATTAGATCGGTCTTCGTATCTAAAAGGAAAATAATGAAGCATATCATTAAGGTTGAAAATTCCAACTTCAGAGTTTAATAAAGAAGCTTTTAGTGGACCAACACCCTTTATGAACTCAATTTTTTGTTTTAAAACATCGTTATTCATTCCAACTTAATGTGTTTAAAATATGTATCATGTCTTTTTTAATATACTCAACCACTGGAGAAATTGAGTCATTAGCGATAGGTTTTTCAAAATATAATGCGGCCCTTAAAAAGTTTTTAGAAGAATCCGTTATTATAAATTGAAAAGGCGTTGGGACTTCACCTTCAATGGTAATTATTGTTGCTCTTTTGCCAGATAATGTTATAATATCCTTTTCGGTAATTGAGGAAGATTTTGATTTGTGTTTGCTAATTAATTTGTATGATTCATTTATTAAATTTTTTAAATGCTCGTAAGAGCTAACTTTTTTATAAGTTAATAAAAGCTCGGCTTTATATTTTGGGTAACTTAAGTTTAACCAACCATAATCAAGATTTTCAGTGGTTGTTGAGATGATATTTCTTTCAAAAGAAAACCGCTTGTTGTATTCTTTTATTTTGTATTGTGGTGATGGAAAAAAAATCTGATTATACCCTTTGGGTTTTGGTTGGTAATTGTTGTCACAAGCAGCACATAGAAATATAACTACAGCGATACTAAGTTTTTTTATTATGTTTTTTATAAACCCTAACACGTTTTATTCTTTTGTTGTCAACAGACATTATTGTAAAAATAAATTTATGAAACTTTATTTTGTCACCTTTGTTTGGAATTTTTGAGTTAATCTCAAGAAGCAACCCACCAAGAGACTCGCTCTCACCTTTAATTTCATTGAAATAATTTTTATCCATTTTAGTTAATTTACAAAAGTCGTTTAAGGACGTTTTGCCTTCAAACAAATACGTGTTGTTGTCTATTTTTTTAAACTGAAAATCGTCTTCAAAATCAAATTCATCTCTAATATCTCCAAGAATCTCTTCTATTACATCTTCTAAAGTTACAAGTCCAGACACCCCACCGTATTCGTCAATAACAATAGCTAGGTGCACCCTCTTTTCTTGGAAATCTTTAAATAAAATATCAATATTTTTACTTTCTGGAACAAAAAAAGCGGGTCTTATCTTTTTTCTCCAGTCAAACGAAGCCTCTTTAAGGTGTGGGATTAAGTCCTTAACATAGAGCACCCCCTCAATATTATCAATAGTTTCTTTGTAAACAGGAATCCTAGAGAGCCCAGACCTGTTAATTAATTTAGATGTTTTTTCAAATGAATCTTTGAAGTCAACAGCAATAATATCCACCCTTGATCTCATAATTTCCTTAGTTTTAATCGACCCAAAGTTTATTATTCCCTCAAGAATATTTTTTTCTTCAGTTGATGTTTCTTTATCAATAGTTAAGTTCATTGCTTTATTTAGTTCTTCTTTGGTACTTTCAAGAAGAATCTTTTTTTTAGTCTTAAAGGAACTTGAAATTGAAACTAAAAATAAAATCAATGGATTAAAAAGGGTTGATGAAATATTAATTATTACAGAAGCTGTTTTTACAAAAATAAATTTGTTTTTGTTTGCGTAAACCTTTGGAATAATTTCTCCAAAAAAAACAATTACCAATGTTGTTATTACCGTAAGTATTATAAAAACAAACGCAGATTTACCAAAAACACCCCAAGCGAAGTAAGCGGACAATGTTATAATTGCTACGTTTATTAGGTTGTTTAATATCAAAATGGTAGCCAGAAGTTTTTCTGGTGTTTGAAGGAGAGAAACCACTTTATTTATAGAGCCCTTGTGTGTTTTTTGTATAGTTTTAATTTCTGAGTTTGACAATGAAAAAAAAGCAACCTCAGACCCAGAAATAAGACCTGAAAAAACAAGGAGGGTAATTAAAATAAATAACTGAAATAATATAGTTACTATATCGGGTCCAATTAAAGCGCTAGATATATGAATAAATAATTCGGGTTCGGGTAAATCTATTTCCAATTTTTGTATTTAAAACGGCAAATCATCTTCTTGAACACTCTCCTTTGTTTCTTGACTAGGAGAAGGGGTTGGTATACTATCATTAGACTCCGGGGCTCTTCCTAACAATCTTAGGTCTCTACCAACAACCTCGGAAACATACTTTTTAACCCCATCTTTATCTTCATATGAACGATTTGAAATCTTTCCTTCTATATAAACCTGACTTCCTTTTTTTAAATAGTTTTCAGCAATTTCAGCAAGAGGGGACCATAAAACGACATTATGCCATTCTGTGTTGGTGACCTTTTCACCAGCTTTGTTTTTATATGTTTCACTAGTTGCAATTGAAAAATTTGCGACAGCTCGACCATCGTCTAATTTTCTTAACTCAGGATCTTTTCCTAAGTTTCCAAGTAAGATTGCTTTGTTAACTCCAGACATATACTTGAAATTACAAATTAAGATGCGGATTTCAAATAGTTATTAATAACTTTTGGAAAAGCGTAGTTATTTAAGTCACTTTTTTTAATCAAAATCATATTTAGAGATTTTTTCAATTTGTCTAAATTATTCACATCACATATCTCTAATTTGTAAAATTTAATTTTAATAATCTGATGACTTAGTTTAGCGACATCTTCTGAGACAAGGATAATTTTATCTTTTCCATAATCAACTAAGGGCTTAGATTTAAAAAAACAATCTTGACCCTCATTTAAATAAAATTCATTTAGATTTTCCCAGATATCCTTATGTGTTCTTTTTTTGATTAAAACTTGGTTTCTGTTTTCTATTATTAAATAATTAAAAAACCTCTTTCTAATTTTAATTTTTCTCTTTTTTATTGGGAATGTGCTTACTTTATTTTTCTCTTTTGCATAACATTCTTTTTTAAAGATACACTTTGGACATAATGGTTTTTTTGGTAAACAAACAGACCCCCCAAAATCCATTATTGACTCGTTATACTCACCAAAGTCTGTTATTTCATCTGCTAATTTTTCACTTAATTTTATGAAATAATTATAGGACGAAGTTCTTGAGATATCTTTATTTATACCAAAAAAACGAGATAAAACCCTATAAACATTTGCGTCAACCACAAATTTTTTTTCATTATAACAAATTGAAGAGATTGCTGCTGCTGTATATTTTCCTATACCAGGTAACATAATTAGTTCGTCATAATTTTTTGGAAACACACCCTTATGTTTTTTGATAATGATTTTTGCTGCCTTGTGAAGATTTTTCGCTCTATTATAATAACCTAATCCTTGCCATAAGGAATAAACTTTTTTTTCAGAGGAATTAGCTAAAGACTTTATGTTTGGAAAACTTTTAATAAAGATGTTATAATATTTTATTCCAGTTTCCATTTGGGTCTGCTGTAAAATAATTTCAGATAACCACACACGGTAAGGGTCTTTGTTTTCTCTGAAAGGCAGGGCTCTTTTTTCCTTTTTATACCACTTAATAAGCCTTTTAGCAAAACTTGTTTTAAGGGTGTCTTTGTTCATAATTAAGATTAAGCTAATTTTATCATTAACTCTAAACAATTAAATTAATAAATAGTGAGAAAACTAGAAATAATAAATAAAGTTTCATCCCAAACGGGCATCGATAAGTCAGACGTTCAAGAAACAATAGAAGCAACACTTATAACAATTAAAGAAGCTCTTAAAGAAGGAGAAAGCGTTTATATAAGAGGTTTTGGTTCTTTTACAAATAAAAAAAGAGCAAGAAAAATTGCAAGAAACATATCAACAAATACAGCTATTATACTAGAAGCTCATTATGTGCCACACTTTAAGCCTTCTAAAATTTTAGTGGATATAGTAAAAGAAAACAATAAAATAGTATAAAAATGAAAACACAAAATCTTCAGGTTTTAATGATTTTATTTTCTTTAATTATTATAGTTTTTCTGTATCAATTACCTACCTCGGTTATAAAAACAAAAAAAAACCAAGATGAAATTCAAGGCGCAGTGTCAATTGAGAAGGCCTTAGAATTATTAGAGGGAAATAACCCAATGGAGGGGGTTTTTATGTTTAGAGATATTCTTGAAAATGATCCAAAAAACAAAGAAGCTTTATATTATTTAGGTGTTTTGTCTATTCAGACCGGTCAATATGAAAATGCGGTTGAAAGATTTAATCAACTAATAGCTATTGATTCATCAGATAAAAAAGCATATTTGCAGTTAGGAATTAGCAGCTACCAACTTGGCTACTTAAAAAAAGCTGACTCATTATTCAGTATAGTCAAAGAAACAAAGGACGAGTTGTTAATTAAAGAATTAAATGTTTTTTTAACTAAATAAAGATATTCAAGTTATGCCGAGTGGAAAAAAAAGAAAAAGACATAAGATATCGACACATAAAAGAAAAAAGAGATTAAGAAAGAATAGACATAAAAAGAAATAAACAATAATACTATGAGTAGCGAGTTAATAATTAATTCATCTCGCGACAAAAGTAGAATTGGACTTCTTAAGGATAAAAAGCTTGTTGAGTTTCATCAAGAAAGTGATGAAACCAAATTTAATGTAGGTGATATTTATGTAGGGAAAGTAAAAAAAATCAATAAAAGCTTAAATGCGGCTTTTATTGATATAGGTTTCGAAAAAGACGCCTTCCTACATTACCTAGACTTAGGACCCCAATTTTTGTCGCTTAAATCATTTGTAAAAAAAGTAAGATCAAAAGGTAAACCTTCAGGTTATGACTCTTTTAAAAGACTTGAAGACATAAACAAATTTGGAAAAATAAATGAGGTCCTTAAAAAGGGAGACGAGTTGTTAATTCAAATTGTTAAAGAACCAATTTCTACTAAAGGACCAAGAGTAACTACAGAACTTTCGTTAGCGGGAAGATATCTAATTTTAGTTTCGTTCTCTGAAGCTATTAATGTTTCTAAAAAAATAACAAACAGAGAAGAAAGGATGCGTCAGATAAATTTAATTAAATCTATCAGACCTAAAAACTTTGGAGTTATTGTAAGGACTGTAGCTGAAAAAAAATCGGTATCAGAGTTAGATAAAGATTTAAAGTCATTAACCTCTATATGGAAAGAAGGTTTAAAAAATATTAAAAAAGCTAAGGTTGGAGAAAAGGTTATAGGTGAGGGAAACAAAGCCACCTCATTACTTAGAGATATTTTAAACTCTTCTTTTGACAACATTATAATAGACGACAAAAAGTTATTTGAGGAGATTAAGGATTATGTTATAAAGTTTGAACCTAAGAAAGAAAAAATTGTAAAATATTATTCTTCTCCAGCACCAATTTTTGAGGTATATGGTATCGAAAAACAACTTCAGGATTTATTTGGAGAAACTGTACCAATTGCTAATGGTGGATATGTTATAATCCAACACACAGAAGCGTTACACGCGATAGATGTAAATAGTGGAAAAACAAGCAAGGTCTCAAATCAAGAAGAAGCAGCGCTCAAGGTAAATTTAGATGCGGCAGATACGATAGCAAGACAATTACGACTTAGGGATATTGGTGGAATAATCGTTATAGATTTTATTGACTTAAAAAAGACCATGAATAAGCGTAAACTTTTTGAAGCAATGAAGAGAGCTATGAGTGAAGATAGATCTAAGCATACAATACTACCATTATCTAAATTTTGTTTAATGCAAATAACAAGACAACGTGTAAGGCAAGAACTAAAAATGACAAAAGAAGATGCGGAATTAGATCAAGAAGGAACTGAAGCTGCAGATAAAATTGAACAAAAAATTGAGCACCTTTTCGTTAAACAAAACGAAAAAAACCTCACCTTAGTTGTGCACCCTTACCTTTACTCTTATTTTACAATTGGTGTGTTATCAAGACAATATAAATGGTTTATCAAACATAGAAGGTGGGTTAAAATAGAAAAAGATAATAATATAGGGGTTAAAGACTATGTATTTCTAGACACAAATAGACAAATTATTCAAACTAAAAAGTGAAGTCTCTTACTTGTTTTTTTGCACTTATTCTTTTATCGTGCAACACGAGTAATTGCCCAATAACAAACACAAAAGGTTACCCAAATAACATTAATATCAATTATTTGGTTGATGAAGTGGTAAGTATAGAATCTAGAAATGATTTTTTAAATTTTTTAGAAACATATAAAAACATTTTATACCCATTTTATGAAATACAAGACACATTAAACCTAGATTCTAAAATAAACAACATTTATTCATTGGTAGACAATATTTATTTTGATAGTCTTTATTTTGATGTTCGTAATGAGTTTGGTAATAAAAAACAACTCTTCTTAAATTTAGATCATGCAATTGGAATATATAATTCAACAAGCAAACAAAAAATTAATCCTAAAATCACTTTGTTGTTATCAGGCTTTTATAATGATATTGTTGTGGATAAGGAAAATATAGTTTTAGGAGCTGACTACTTTCTAAATAAAGAAAATAAATTTAAGCCCCGCGACTTACCCTTATATGTTTTAGAAAGATACACACCACACCACATGACATCAACAGCGCTTTCAACATATTTATCTCAATTTAATATTGTAGATGATACAGATAAAACCATGTTAAATGAAATGATTTCTTTTGGTAAACTTTATTATGTTGTTGAAAAGTTGTTAGCCTGCGAGGGTCAAAATATAATATTAGGATACTCAAAAGATCAGCTGGATATAATTGAAGAGAATGAAGCTTTTATTTATAGTTTTTTTCTACAGAACGAGCTGTTTTTCAAAGAAGGAAAATTAATTAAACAAAAGTATTTGTCAGAGAGGCCAAGTACATTTGAAATATCTCAATCTATTCCCGGTAGGGTAGGAAGATGGATGGGGTGGAAAATTGTGACCTCTTTCATGAAAGAAAGCGCATACACTTTGGAAGATCTTCTAAAAGAAGATGATTATAAGAAAGTTTTTTATAATTCTAATTACAAACCACTCTAAAGTGAAAAAAAAAGATAAAGTAGAATTTGTCATTCAAACACTAGAAAAGCTCTACCCAAAAACAAGTATTCCCCTCAACCATAAAGACCCATATACACTTTTAATTGCAGTCTTACTTTCTGCTCAGAGTACTGATGCTGGTGTAAATAAGATAACACCAAAACTTTTTGAAAAAGCTGACAATCCACATGACATGATTAAACTTTCTGTTCCTGAAATTAGAGAAATTATTAAGCCGGTGGGTTTATCTCCAATGAAGTCTAAAGGAATTTATGGTCTTTCTAAAATTATAATAAATAAACATAACGGTAAGGTTCCTTGTGACTTAGAATCATTAGAATCACTTCCTGCTGTTGGTCATAAAACAGCTAGTGTGGTTATGTCTCAAGCTTTTGGTGAACCTATGTTTCCGGTAGATACCCATATTCACAGATTAATGTTTAGGTGGAGCCTTTCATCGGGAAAGAATGTTGTCAAAACAGAAAAAGACGCTAAAAGACTGTTTCCTAAAAAACTGTGGAACAAATTACACCTACAAATAATTTATTATGGAAGAGAAAGGTCTCCCGCAAGAGGTTGGGACATACACAATGATCCTATTACCTTAAAAATCGGAAGAAAATCAATTATTAATAAATCACTAAATCATTAAGCAAAGTATTCGCTTTTTCTATTTTGTATAGAGCAGGCTTTTATTTTATTTATAGTTTCTTCAGAAGGCTCTAAACAAAAGTTATCTAAATAATCTTTAATTCCATTTAAGGATTCAATTTGACTTTTTGTTTTATCATCTATAAGAGACTGAATTGTGATTTTATTTTTATTAGGTTCTTCTAATTCGTTGTAGATATATTTTACTATATCAAGATTAGTAGAGGTTTTACTCATAGGCAACTTGTTTTGGTTTTATTTTTTTTCTTAACGCAATCAGCGCATATCTCATTCTTCCTAAAGCTGTGTTAATACTTACACCTGTTGATTCTGCAATCTCTTGAAAACTCATATCCATATAATGTCTCATAACTAAAACCTCTCTTTGCTTGTCAGGCAAATCTTGAATAATTTGTTTTAAATAAAGTTTAGTTTCTTTTGATAAATTTTCAGATTCAGTAAAATCCTCTGAAAATTTTAGACAATTAAAAACATCTGAACCATCTGCTAATGTGATTTTAGGGTGTCTCTTGTTTTTTCTAAAATGATCTATTGATTGATTGTGAGCAACTCTTAAAATCCACGGCAGAAACTTACCTTGTTCGTTATATTTTTTTTGTTTGAAAATGTTTAATGTTTTAATAAAGACGTCTTGTAAAATATCTTCTGCTATGTATTTGTCTTTTACAATTAAATAAATTGTTGTGAATATTCTAGATTTATGTCTGTCAATTAATGTAGACATTGCCTCCTCGTTACCTTGAGTGTAAAGTGATATTAAACAACTATCACTTAATTCCGTTTTTAACATAATAAGTTATTATAATTTAGTAACGTAGAGGTCTATACCATATTGTGTTGTTTTGTTAAGAATATTTTAACTAAGATAAAGATTGATTTTATAAATTCAAAAAAGATGTCAGAACCAAAAAACATAATTATTAAAAAAGCGAGAGTAAATAATTTAAAAAACATATCTCTTTCTATACCAAGAAATGAGTTAATTGTTATTTCTGGTGTTTCTGGTTCAGGAAAAACTTCTCTTGCTTTTGACACGATTTTTGCTGAAGGACAAAGAAAATACATAGAAAGCTTAAGCTCTTACGCGAGACAATTTTTGAAGAGAATGGATAAGCCTAATGTTGATATGATAGAAGGTTTATCACCAGCTATAGCGGTAGATCAAAAAAGAAACAATAAAAACCCTAGATCAACAGTAGGAACCCTTTCTGAGGTATATGATTATTTAAAACTTTTATATTTAAATATAGGTCAAACCATCTCTCCTGTTTCTGGAAATGTTGTAAAAAAAGATAGTTATGAAGATGTTTTAAAATATGTTCTTAATAATAAAGGAAAGAAATATTTTATTTCAATATATAGAAAAACAACAAAAGAAAATTATGTTAGAGAGTTAGAGGTGTTGTTGAATAAAGGTTTTACTAGGCTAATTATAGAAGATGAATTCTATACAATAGAGTCGGTACTCACTTCTGAAAAAAAACATTTGGACTTTCAGGTTCTTATAGATAGGGGAGTTGTTCATGTGGGAGATGAAAATTTCAAGTTTAAAGTTGTTGAGGTCTGTAAAGAAGCTTTCTTTGAGGGTGAAGGAAGACTATTGGTAACATTTCCTCATGAGAAAAAAGAATTTTCAAATAGGTTTGAGTTAGATGGAATAAAATTTCTAGAACCATCCATTAATCTTTTTAGTTTTAATAATCCATACGGGGCTTGTTCGGAATGCGGTGGATTTGGAAATGTTCTCGGTTTTGATGAGAATAAAATTATACCTAATAAAAATCTTTCAATTTTTTCAAACTGTATTGCTCCTTGGAGAACAGAGAAGATGAAAGTGTGGCTGAAGCCTTTAATCTCTAATAACAGAGAATATAAAGTTAATATTCATAAGCCATTCAATCAACTCTCACCAGAAGAGACACAAATAATTTGGGAAGGGAAAGGTGCATTTAAAGGGATAAATAAGTTTTTTCAATATTTGGAAAAAAAGAGTTATAAAATACAGTTCAGAATAATTGCCTCTAGGTATAAAGGAAAAACAAAATGCAAGATGTGTTTAGGTTCTGGCATAAGAGAAGAAGCTAATTATATCAAGATAAACAACAAGAGTATTATAGACATTGTTTTAAGCCCAATAGATAATATTTTGACATTCTTAAAAGAATTGTCTCTCACGGACAATGAAAAAAAACTTAGTGAAAGGCCGTTGCAAGAAATTATTACAAGGCTTAATTATATTAATGAAATTGGGCTAGGGTATTTAACGTTAAACAGAAAAGTTAATTCATTATCTGGTGGTGAGTTTCAAAGAATTAAATTAGCAACATCTTTAGGTAGCTCATTAGTTGGATCTTTATATGTTTTGGATGAGCCTACTGTAGGATTACACCCTCATAATACAAATAAACTAATAGAAATACTTCGGTCTCTTAAAAATATAGGAAACACAGTGATAGTAGTAGAGCATGATGAAGATGTCATCTTATCTTCCGATTACTTAATTGATATAGGTCCTGGCGCTGGTAGTAAAGGAGGTGAGGTTGTTTATTCAGGAAAAACTAAATCTATAAGTAAATCTACAGATAGCCCCACAAGTGATTTTATTTTTAACAAAAAGAAAATGGAAAAATCTCATGTTAGAAAACATTCTAAAAAAATTACAATTTGTCAAGCCAGAGAGAATAATTTAAAAAACATAGATGTCAACTTTCCACTCGAATGTTTAGTTGTTGTTACTGGGGTTAGTGGTTCTGGAAAATCAACCCTTGTAAAACAAATTCTCCATCCTGCCCTAGCAAAGAGGCTAGATAAAAAGTATGATAAAGAAGGCAACTACGGCTCTTTAAAAGGTGATATTCAAAATATTCAAAATATTGAGATGGTAGACCAAAACCCAGTAGGGAGGTCTTCTAGATCAAACCCAGCAACATACTCTAAAGCATATGATGCTATAAGGAAGATTTTTTCAAGTGAGGGCTTTAAGTCTGATAAGTCAATTAAGCCTTCTGACTTTTCCTTTAATGTTGATGGGGGTAGGTGTGATGAGTGCCTTGGCGAGGGAACAAAAAAAATTGAGATGCAGTTTATGGCAGATCTTTATTTAGAGTGCAGTGCTTGTAAAGGAAAAAGATTTAAAAAGAAAATACTTGAAATCACATATAATGATAAAAATATTTATGATGTGCTAGAGATGACAATAGAAGAATCACATCTTTTCTTCTCGTCGTCTAGAACAATACAGAAAAAACTTAAACCTATGTTAGATGTGGGTTTAGGATATTTGAGATTAGGACAATCTTCTAGCACACTTAGCGGCGGTGAGGCCCAAAGACTGAAGTTAGCTACGTATCTTTCAGATGATAAAAAGCTAAATGAAAAAACTCTTTTCATATTTGATGAACCATCTTCTGGACTACACAATAAAGACATTTCTTATTTTATGACTTCAGTTTTTCGTTTGATAGACAGTGGTAATTCAGTTATAATAATTGAACACAACACAGAGTTGATTAAGCAAGCAGATTGGATAATTGATATGGGGCCAGATGGTGGACAAGGAGGGGGTTTAGTCTGTTTTGAAGGAACACCACAAAACTTAATTAAACTAAGGAACAATAAAACAGCAAAATATTTAAAGAGAGAGTTCGTTATTTGATTTTCATAACCAATAAAATATTTAAATTAATTTTGTAGTACAAAAAAGAATATAATGGCACAAAATATAATTGCAGCAAATTGGAAAATGAATAACGACGAGTATTCTTCTAAAAAATTAACATATGAGTTTTTAAAATTATTGAACAGGAAGAATGACCCCAAAACGTTAAAGGTTTTATGTGTTCCGCATCCGTTTTTATTATCCATTGACAACATGTGCACTGGCACTGAATCTGTTTTTGTTGGTGCCCAAAATTGTAGTTCTTTTAAGCAAGGTGCATTCACAGGAGAGGTTTCGGCTGTAATGTTAAAAAGTCTTGGGATAAAATATGTCATAATAGGCCATAGTGAACGCAGAGAGCTCTTTTCTGAGACAAATGAAGAATTATTAAATAAAGTTTTACTTTCAGTTGAAAGAAATATTTCTCCAATTTTTTGTTGTGGTGAACCACTTATCTTCAGGAACAAAAACAACCACTTGGAATATGTTATAAATCAACTTAAGGAAACGGTTTTAAAATTAAATAAAGAAAGTTTTCAAAAAGTTATAATAGCCTATGAACCAGTTTGGGCAATTGGTTCAGGAAAGACAGCAAGTAATGAAGAAATAGAAGAAATGCACGTTGCTATAAGAAAGACTATTAAACAAAAATTTGGTTCTTCAGTATCAAAAAACACAAGTATACTGTACGGAGGAAGTGTTAATGTATTTAACGCAAAAGAAATTTTTAAAATCAATGATGTTAATGGTGGGCTAATCGGAGGAGCTTCTCTTCAAGCACAAGAGTTTATTGATATTGTTAACTCAATCAGTTGAATATCATGAGTATAGGTCAAGCACTAATTAAAATAACTTTTAGCCTGATCTTTCTTTTTTCTTTTTTTGTTTCTTTTTCACAGTCAAAAATAAACTACTCTCTTGGTCAATTTAATGATCAAATAAAATTAGATTTTAAAACCTTAGGCATAGAAAGTTCGGAAAAAGAAATATTATTAAGTACTCTAGACAATTGGAAACAAAGTTTTTCTAACGAAGAAAAACAAACTTTTATTGAAATACTTAATTTTTTATCCTCATCTAATACTAAAAACTATTTGGCTTTTCTTTATTACTCGGATTGGATTTTAAATAATTTAGATTCTAAATCATCATTTGCTGATGTACTTCTTTATCATTATTATTTTATTTATTCTACAGATAAACCCGCTCGTTATTTTCAATTATTATGGGAAAAAATAAACAATAAACACTTTGTTGAAAGGGCATCCCATAAAATAAATTATGAGTCTACTTTTAAAGTTAGTGTAGATAAATTTTCAAATTATAATATTTATACTGAGGAAGGCAATGATTTAGGTGTTTTAACTTTTAATTTTTATAATTCTGACATCAGCTTTTACACATCCAATGAAAATTTTAAAATATCAAAATCAAACTTTAATTTTTATCCAGATTTCAATGTTATAGAGGGAAGCGACGGGATAATCTCATCTTATATCAAGAATGAACAACTTGATAAGGTTGAGTTTATTTTAAATCGTTTTAATATTGACCTTGAAAAGGGAAAAATAACATCTAATGAAACAAAATTTAATTCAAAAGAATTCAAAAATATTTTAGGAGCATTTGACTATTTACCTCCAAAAAATTTAGGAGGACCTGATAATAAATTTTCATTCATTTCCAATGAGTCTAACATTGATTTTACTTTTCAAAATAATATTCGTATTAAAATGGGATTAGCTCTTGAAGGAGATAATCTGGTAACAAAATCACTTGCTGGTGAAGACAGTGAAATTATATTTAGACTAGATAATGATAAACAAATAATTATAAATAGCCACTCTTTTAAATTAGATAAAACTACTATATCATCGCCCTCATCATATTTTAAAATAAAACACAAGTCTGACTCTCTATACCACCCCTTAGTAGAGTTTAATTATAATAAAATTAAAAACAGCATTGAAGTTTTAAATTTAGAAGGACCACTGAAAAACACTTCTTTTTATTCATCATATTTTGATATTGAATTTGATCCAGATTTTTTGCGTTATCATTTAGAAAACGATAAAGTTGAATTCGGAATGATTATAGCGCCTAATCAACGCCCCATAAATGTTTTTTCAACTCAATATTATTCGAATAACAAACTAAACGAAATGTCTGACCTTAACGGTATAAATATTTTAAAAGCTACTTATACTTATTTTTCTAAGGTGAAACGAAGAGATTTTTATTTAACAGACTTAGCTTACTTTTTTAAATCAAAACCATCTCTTATAGAAGGAGGAGTAATGAGTCTTTGGAGAAATGGGTTTGTTGCTTATGATCGTTCAATTGGTTTGATCAAAATATTACCTAAACTTAGACATTATTATACTTCACACCTTAAAAGGTCTGATTACGATGAATTTAATTTTGCTTCTTTATCTCCAAATTCTAAAAATTTAATTTATGATCTTTCTAATAATTCAATGCATTTTGTTGGTGTAGAAAGCATAACTATCAGTAAAAAAAATAACATTATAGTCTATCCAAAGAACGGAAAAGTTGAATTAAATAAAAACAGATCTGTTAAACTTATTGGGGATATCTCTGTTGGTAATTTTGATTTTAATGGTGTCAAAGTTCACTTTGATTATGATTCTTATCTTCTAGATTTAATCGAAATTGATACTTTGAAGATGATGACTAAAAACAACTCTAAAGATAGTTATAACTATCTTTTTAATATAGGTGGTGACTTATTTATTAATCACCCTAAAAATAAATCATCAAGAAGGCAGCTCCCTAAGTTTCCATCTTTTATTTCTAAGAAAAGCACAAAGGTTTATTTTGACCTTCCACAGGAATACGGAGAAGAATACGATAGTACTTTTTATTTTTCAATTGATCAGTTTAGAATCGATAGTTTAGATAAATCTAGCTTGCCTAAATTTGAATTTCCAGGAACATTTTATTCAAACAACATATTTGAACCAATAGAAACAAACTTAATCACGATGCCAGATAATTCTCTCGGTTTCAATATGAAGATTGAAGAAAAAGGAATACCAGCGTATAAAAACAAAATTAACGTTTATAATAATTTATTAATGGATTCTACTGGATTATACATTTCTGGCAATATTAAATATAAAACCACAATGTTATTTTCTGATAGGGTAAGGTTTTTTCCAGATTCACTAACAGGAAATCTAGATAAGGGATTTGTTTATAAAGGTTCTTATAACAACGAAAAATTTAATTATCCTCCGATGGAACTTTCAGGTTTGAATTTTACATATTTTAACCTTAAAGATGATTATGTATACTTAAATTATGACTCTATAAATAACAATAAGGTTTATGCTTATGATAAAAACGTAGAGGTTTTTGGTGATTTAATTATATCATCAACAGCGGTTACTTCAGAGGGAATGATAAGAACAAATAATTCACAATTTATTTCTGATAATTTTTCTTTTAGTGATGAATTATTAATTTCTGAAAGCACAGAAGTTAACCTTAATCATAATAATCACAAATCAGGACTTCTAAAGGCTAAGGATGTTTTTTTTAAATTTGATATTATGGCTAATGAAATGGAATTTAAATCAAACTTTTTTGATGAGAGAAATTTTATATTGCCTCATTATAAAACCAGCTCATCTCTATCTTATGCTAATTGGCTAATTAATGAAAATAGAGTTGATTTAAATGCTGAAATTGATGAGAACCATTACTTTTATCCTTTAAGCGAAAACTTCAGCAATTGGAATTTTAGAGCTACTAATGCTTCAATAGATTTAAGCTCTGCCAATATAAGTATTCAAGGCATACCTGAATTGCAAGTTGCAGATGCTTACATAATTCCCAAAAAAGGTTCTATTACAGTAAGTGAAGAATTTAATATATTTCCCTTAACAGAAGCCAATCTAATTTTAGATACAATTAATGAATATCATAAGTTTACTAATTCTGATATAACCATTAAGTCTAAAAATAAATTTGAAGGCCAAGGCATTTATGAATATGTTAATTTTGATAATGATACTTTTAATTTACCCTTTTCTGAATTTGAATTAAAGTCATTGGATTTAGGATTAATGTCTTCATTTTCTATGGGAATTGTAGAAGAATCCTCTCCTATTCTTATGGAGCCTGGCTTTAATTTTTATGGGAAAATAGAACTTGTAGCTAATAATGAGCAATTACTTTTTAAGGGTAATATTATTCCATCAGAAATTAAGGAATTTAGAATTGAAAACGCAATTCCGTTTGATGGTTATTTTTCTCCAGGCGATGAACTTACTTTAAATATTTCAGAAGGAGATGGTTTTTATAATGCAGCCATATCAAAAAATTCTAACGAATTGTTTTTTGATTTTTTTAATAACCCCGTTAACAAAGGTAGTTTGGTCTTTTTTAACCCTTCAGGGAAACTATCTTACGATTCCTTTACTGGAGAATATTTGATCGAAACTGTGGGCAAAAGAAATCAAGATGTTTATAATGGTAACTCGCTATTATTTAATCCTAAAAAAAATCAAGTAGCTTTTGAAGGTAAAGTTAAAATGATTGATAACGATAATAATTTTAGAGTTTTTTCATCTATGTCTGGCAAATCATTTTTGGATTCAATGAATATTAATTCTGACTTATTTTTAATTATAGATATTAACTTAAAAAGATCAATAGTTGACGAATTAGGATTTGCTTTTAATGATATTATAGAAACTTATGGCGCTCCTATAGCTCATGATAATGAAGAAGATGTTCTGATGAGACTTTCTGATATAATTGGACACCAAAAAACTCTTGCCTATGAGAATATGATATTGAGTGAATACAAGTCTTTAACTGAATCAGAGGCTGTGCTGAACAGCACTTTTGTTTTTCCTAACACAAACTTTAGTTGGTCTCAGAAGAATAATTCTTGGTATAATACCTCGGTGGTTAACCTTTCAAATATAGGACCAAGAGACGTCAACGCATCTATAGATGGGTTTGTAGAAATAAAATACATAAGTGATTATGATTATGTTTTTAGCTTGTTCTTACAACCCGCACCTGAGTTTTGGGTGTATATGAGTTATGATGGGAAATCACTTAAAACCTTTTCTTCGAACGAAAGGTATAACTCAGAAATGATATCGAATTCTGAGTCAAAAGACAAATTTATACCTATCAATATTGTTGATGAAAATTATATTTTAGACTATATAAATAACTTCAGGCTAAGGTATTTTGGAATTGAGGAACCCTATGATTTAATGTCTCCTTCGGATACTTTTTTAGAAGATGAAGTTTTCAAAACTGTTACTGATGACGAAGATGATGGTTTTTAATTTTTGTTAATTTTTTTTAACAAATTTAAGTTGATCATATCTTTAGGTAACTCGTATATATGATTAAATTTGCTTCCTATGATAAATGAATATATTAATAACAATAAAGACAGATTCTTAGATGAACTTTTTGAGCTTTTAAGAATTGAGTCAGTTAGTGCAGATTCAAAATTTAAGAATGAAGTTGATAAGGCTGCAGAATGGTTGGTTAATTCTTTTACGAAACTTAACCTTGATAAGGTAGAAAAAATAAAAACAAAAGGCCATCCAATAGTTTATGCTGAAAAAATATTAGATGCTTCTTATCCAACTATTTTAGTTTATGGCCATTACGATGTTCAGCCAGCTGACCCCTATGAGTTATGGGATACACCACCCTTTGAACCTACGATTAAAAACGAAAAAATTTATGCTAGAGGATCTTGTGATGACAAAGGACAAATGTATATGCATCTTAAAGCCTATGAAGCTTTGCAAGAAACTGGAAAAATAAATTTTAACATAAAATTTATGATAGAGGGAGAAGAAGAGTGTGGGTCAGGAAGCCTTGAAGAATTTGTTTCTTCTAATAAAGAAAAATTATCTGCAGACGTAATTGTTATTTCTGATACAAGTATAATTAACAACGATAACCCTTCGATCACAGTAGGTCTAAGAGGCCTTTCCTATATGGAAGTAGAGCTAACAGGACCTAATAGAGATTTGCATTCTGGAACTTATGGGGGGGCTGTTAATAATCCGATAAATCAATTGTGTGAAATAATAGCATCTTTAAAAGATAGCAATGGTAAGATCCTAATACCTGGTTTTTATGATAATGTTATAACTTATCAAGATGAACAAAGAGATGAAATTAACAATGTCCCGTTTGATCTATCAGAATTTAAGTCACACATTAAAATTGGAGATACTTTTGGCGAGAAAGGATATTCCACAGTTGAAAGAATAGGAACAAGACCAACGCTTGATGTAAACGGAATTTGGGGAGGATATACTAATGAAGGTGCAAAAACAGTATTGCCATCCAAGGCTTATGCTAAAATTTCTATGAGATTGGTTTCTAATCAATCAAGCTCTGAAATATCAAGATTGTTTAAGGATCATCTAAATAAGATTTGTCCTAAATCTTGTAGCATTAAAATCACTGATCACCATGGTGGCGAGCCGTGTATTGTTAACACAGACACTAAAGGATATAGGTCTGCTTATAAAGCGTTTCAAAAGGTTTGGAATAAAGACCCTGTCCCAACTTTTGATGGAGGCAGCATACCGATTGTTGCTCTTTTTAAAAAAGAACTTGGTTTGGACTCTATATTAATGGGATTTGGATTAGATGAAGATGCAATACATTCTCCTAACGAGTCTTATGGATTATATAACTTTTATAAAGGGATAGAGACGATAACCTGTTTCTATCAGAATTTTGCTGATGATGAAAAATAAACTGTTTAGTTTAATAATATTTTTTTCTCTCTTTTTTGTTTTTATATCACACTCTCAAATATTGGAGCCAATAGAATGGGATATTAATATTGATAGCTCTAATTACGAATCAAATAGAACATTAAAATTAATTTTTAAACCAACAACTGAGATAGGTTGGTACATATATTCTAGCGATAACGACCCAAATAGTGGGCCCCGAACTGAGTTTGAATTTTACTCCAATAAAACGTATTCCCTTAACGGTAATGTTGTTCCGGTAAATGTTAAAAAAAAATTTGATGAAGTTTGGGATGCTGAAGTAAAATATTTAGATAATACGGGTTATTTTTCACAAGAAGTGAAATCAGAGGGTGACAATGTTTCTATTAGTGGATATATATCTTATCAAGTTTGTTCAGAAATCGAAAAAATGTGCATACCCTTAGAAAAAGACTTTGTTTTTTTTAATGATCCCCCAAAGGAAACAATAGTTTATAAGGAAGACATGTTAGGCTTTGAAGAGGAAAAGTCATTATTGTCTTTTATTTTATTCTCTTTTTTTGCAGGTTTTTTGGCTATACTAACACCCTGTGTTTTTCCTATGATACCCTTAACAGTTTCTTATTTTACTAATAAGAAAAGTGATAAAAAATCCTATTTTGATGCTGTTTTTTTTGGTGTTTCAATTGTTTTTATTTTTACTTTTTTAGGTGTTTTTTTATCAGTCTTAATTGGACCTCAATCAGCAAACGAAATAGCAACCTCTTGGCTCCCCAACATAATATTTTTTATTTTATTTATAGCTTTTGGGCTTTCTTTAATTGGATTTTATGAATTAACTATTCCTTCAAGTTTTATAACCTCTGTTGATAAAAAATCTCAGGAAGGAGGACTTCTCGGAATATTCTTTATGGCCTTTACATTGGTGTTGGTTTCGTTCTCTTGTACGGGTCCTTTGGTGGGCAGTATATTAGTTCAATCTGCTAGTGGCCTACAAATTAAACCTGTTCTTGGAATGCTTTCATTTTCTTTAGCATTTTCTTTACCATTTACTTTATTGGCAATTTTTCCACAGAAACTCCAAAGTTTACCCAAATCAGGCAGCTGGATGGTTAATTTGCGGATTATTTTGGGCTTTTTTGCAATAGCTTTTTCGTTAAAATTTTTAAGTGTAGTAGATAAGGCTTATCATTTTAATCTTTTAAATAGAGATGTTTTTTTAATAATTTGGTCTTCTCTTTTTATGATTTTATCACTTTACTTATTAGGCTTTGTTAAACTTCCTGATGGGTTTATTAAAGTAAAAAATTCTAGAGTTAGGTTTATAGGAATGTTTTGTCTCTCTTTATCATTATATTTTGCTACTGGTTTATTTGGAAACCGACTATCTTATTTTGCTGCCTATTTGCCACCAACTGAATCTACATATATTGATATAAGCACATTTTCTCGTAAGCCATTTTTTGATGATGAGAGCTCAAGTTCATTATCAAATGTTAAGTATTCTGACATTTTAAAACTACCACATAATCTTCAGGGCTTTTTTGATTATAATCAAGCTTTAGATTTTGCAAAAAAATCCAACAAGCCAGTACTTTTAGATTTTACTGGTCATGGCTGTGTAAACTGTAGGGATATTGAGTCTAGGGTCTGGCCTGATGCTAGAGTTAGAGATTATCTTAACAACAAATACGTGTTGTTGTCTTTGTATGTTGATGACAAAACAGAACTAACAGCTTCTGGATGGTATACGTCTAAATATGATTCTAAAGTAAAAAAAACAATAGGTAAGCAAAATGCTGATTTTCAAATAACAAGATTCAACAATAATGCTCAGCCATTTTATGTAATATTAGACCCTTTTTCTGAAAAGATAATTTACAAGCCATGGGGATATGAATTAGATGTTGAAAACTATTTATCTCACTTAGAAAATGGAATTAAAATCTTTTATGATTAATAGGTTTCTTTTAACTACCCTTTTTTTTTACCTGATATCTTGTGATACGAAAAACCCCAAGTTCTTAGATAAAAAAATTAATGAAACAGAATCGGTTCAAGAAACAGAAGATTCTATGCCGGTATTTCATTATGGAATAAACTTAGATTCTTTTTCACACATATCTAAAAAAATAAAATGGGGACAAAGTTTTTCTGATATTTTATCAAAACATGGAGTTTCAAATAAAGTAATTTATGAAGCTTCTCAAAAATCAAAAGGAATATTTAATTTAAGAAATCTTAAGAAAGGTAAAGAGTATTCTTTATTTTTTAAAAACGGAAGAGACATCCCAACATATTTTATTTACGAGTCTAGTAAATACGATTACATTTTATCTAAACTAGATTCGCTTATTTCTTTTGAAAAAATAAGTAAGCCTATTGTATATAAGGAAAAAACAATATCTGGAGAAATTAATTCAAGTTTATACTTAAGTTTTGCTGATAATGATTACCCTCTTGATTTAGTTAATTTAATGGTTGATGTTTATGCTTGGCAGGTTGATTTTTTTAGAATAATGCCGGGAGATAAATATACCATAATTTATGTTGAAGAAATTATAGATGAAAAAGTGGTTGGTGTTCAACAAATAAAGGCTGCAAAACTTATTCATAATAATGACACATACTTTGCTGTCGGCTATGATCAAGGATTTGGAAATGATTTTTTTGATGATCAAGGCAAAAGCTTAAGAAAAACATTTTTAAGGTCACCTCTTAATTTTTATAGAATATCATCAAAATTTCAAAAGAGAAGATACCATCCTGTCTTAAAAAGATACAGAGATCACTTGGGAACTGATTATGCTGCCCCTCGCGGCACTCCAATTATGAGTGTGGCTGATGGTAAAATTGTTGAGGCACGGTACGGAAGAAATAATGGAAATTATGTTAAGATTAAACACAATAACATATATACAACTCAATACCTTCATATGTCAAGGTTTGCAAAGGGAATTAAAAAAGGTAAATCAGTAAAACAAGGAGATATTATAGGGTATGTTGGCTCTACTGGCTTAGCAACTGGTCCGCATGTTTGTTTTAGGTTTTGGAGAAACGGAAGACAAGTAGATCCTTATAAACAAAATGATTTACCAGAAGGCGATCCTATATTAAAAGATCATGAAAACGCATTTCAGTATGTAAAGAAAAAATATCTTGAGAAACTTAATATCTAACTTTTTAACAAAACACCTTCAGCTTTAATTCCAATTTCTTTAATTACTTTAAATAAGAAGTCTACATCTTTTTTATTTCTCCTATGATTCACACAGTTAATTCTTAAAACATTTTCATTATTTATTTTTGTTCCAGAAAAGAAAACCCTACCGTCTTCTTCAATCATATCTATAATCTTTTTGTTGATAAGGGAATCAGAAACACCTTTAATTTTACTTTTGTATTTAAAGCAAAAAATTGAAAGTTCAGGAAAATGAATTGGCAAAAAACAAGAGTCATTTTGTGCTATTTCATAGGCGTATTTAGCCATTGATATATCGTTTTTTATTCCGTTTTTTATTTCTTTATACCCATATGTTTTTATTGTCATCCAAACTTTTAATGCTTTAAAATCTTTTGATAATTGGATACTATAATTCATCAAGTCGTCTCTGTCTTTATTTTCTATTCCACCAAGTAGGTACTCTGGAATTAGGCTAAATGTTTTTCTTAGGTTCTCTTTGTTTTTTACTATCACACAAGCAACTTCGAATGGCACAAACATCCACTTATGGGGATTAACTAATATTGAATCTGCCTCTTCTATTCCTTCAAAAACTTTTTTTAATTTTTTAATACTTGCAGCGGGCCCCCCGTAAGCAGCATCAACCATAAACCACAGGTTAAACTCTTTGCTGATTTGTGCTAATAACTTTAATGGATCTACTGATCCGGTATTTGTTGTTCCGGCTATGCCAATGACACCTATAGGTTCATATCCTTTTTTAATATCTTTATTTATTTTTATTCTTAATGACTTAGTGTCAATTTTAAAATTTTTAGTCTTTATTTTAATGAGATTATTGGTGCCCAGCCCTAGAGTATCCATAGCCTTGTCAATACTTGAGTGTGCTTCTTGTGACACATATACTCTCATGATCTTATTTCCATAAACACCATTCTCTGAGAGGTTTGTGTTGCCTTTCATCTTTCGCATAACCGCGATGTTCATTAGGTTTGCAACAGAACCCCCACTTACCAGCACTCCTCCACTTTCTTTATGATTATAACCTATAAATTTAGAGATCCATTCTATTGTAATATTTTCTATTTCGCTATTTGCTGGGGCGCTATGCCATTTTAAGTTGTTTTGATTTAATGCACTCTTTATGAACTCTCCAAGTATTCCTACTTGATTTCCTCCTCCAGTAATGTACCCATAATAATTTGGGCTAGGATTAAAATTAGAATGCTTTATGAGGTTTTCATTAAGATGTTGTATTACGTCTGATGGATTAGTTTTTTCGTTTTTACTTTTTATTTTAAAAGCTTTTCTTATTTCTTCTGGCGAGCTGTTGTTATAAATTTTTTTGTCTCTTAAATGATTTGAGTACCAGTCTTCAATCATTTTATATGACTGGTCTAATAGCTCACGAAACTTTTCATTTGAAAAATCCATATTATTTGTTTTGGTACTCTTCTCTTGCTGGAGTAAAAACATCTATTAACTCACATTCAGTAAGCGCCTTTCCAGAATGTTTAATATTAGATGGTATAATTATAACCTCATTTTCTTTTAGCACTTTTTTCTTTGATTCAATGGTTAGCTCAAACACACCTTTTTTTACATAAAGGCATTGTTCATGAGGGTGATTGTGAAGAGGAACTGTTGAATTCTTTTTAACGTTCCAAAATGCTACACTCATTTTATTTCCGTGTACAAACTTCCCTAGGAAGCCAGGAATAATTTCGTTTTCTAAAATCTTATTTAGTTTATTTATTTTCATGTTTTTTTTTCCAATATCTTTTTATCCCAGCAACACTCATATATGGAGGGTTTGCAGCAAAGTATTGATTTATTAATTCTTCACTTATGTTTTCTTTTTTAATTTCACCCAAAACATACTCATTAAATTTATATGTTAATAATTTATTGTTTTTATATTTTAATTCATTTTTCTTAATCCAATCAAACCATAATTTTAAGGTTTTTCTCAGTTTTTCAAAATGATATTTAATATTATGGTGTTCACCGAAATGAGTTAAATATAACTTTGTTGGTTTTTCTTTTTCAATAATTTTTATGCTTTTCTCCCATAACTCTAAATTTATATCAGGGGGTGGGCACGCAGGCATCACGGGACCATTTTTTATTTTAGCACCAGCAACATCTCCTGTAAAAATTACATTGTCAAGCTTCCAAGCAATATGATGACTTGCATGCCCTGGTGTATATAATGCTTTGAATTTATAGTTATCAACTTTTATAACTTCATTGTCTCTAACACTATAGATTTGTTTAGAGTCTATCTTATCAACCTTACCCCATAACATATCCATTTTGTCTCCGTAAATCATAGTGGCTGAATTAATGAGTTTTTCCGGATTTTCTAAATGTGGAGCTCCTTTTGGATGAACATATATAGTTGCTCCATTCTTTGCAAATCTCCAGGCACCACCTGAGTGGTCTAAGTGAATATGTGTTACAAAAACATGTTTTATTTTATTAACGTCTTCACCTAATTCTAATATTTTTTTTTCAATTTGAGAGTAAGAATTAGATGGTCCCGTCTCTACTAGGATAAGATTTGTTTCTGATTTTATTAAAAAGCAAGCAACAGCTGACTTATAACCCTGGAAATTTATGTCAATAATTTTAATCATATTTACTAATATTAAATAAGTATTTATGTTATCAAAAAATTCACCTCAAATTTTTCAAGATTTTATGCCAGGAAATATCTGTTTTGGATGTGGTAACGACACCAAAAATGGACTCCATGTAAAAAGTTTTTGGGGTGACGACGTTTCGCTTTGCGACTGGCAACCAAAAGTTTCTCATCAAGGTTGGCCTAAAATAATGAATGGTGGTATTATAGCTACAATTATTGATTGCCATTCAATGGGGACCGCAATGGCTTATGCACTAAAATATGAAAACAGACCACTCGGTTCATTACCAGAGTATAAATATGCAACAGGAACGCTAAGTATTAAATATATTGCTCCTACCCCGAACCTACCAGTTAGGCTTAAGGCTTCAGTTATATCATATTCTAAAAAAAAGGTTTTAATAAAATGTGAGTTGACTCCAATAAAACTTAGAAAAGTCACTGTAAGCGCAGAAGTTTTAGCTTTTAGAGTTTATGATAGTAGTAAAGAAATCGATAACAAATTTCAAACTTAATTTTGAGTGACATAAAGAATTCCGCCCAATAATATTTTAATAAACCTATCATCTTTATAAACCTCAGCTCTATGTCCTAAGCCTGTATAAAATGATCTTCCACCATCAAACTCATGAAACCAGGTGATTGGATGATTGGTTCCATTTTCTCCTCCTTTGTAACTTGATTCATCTAGGTTAAGTAAAACATTTATGTTGGGGTTTATATCTTTATAATTGTACCATTCATCAGTAATTTCCCAACTCTCATCTAGGTGAGTTGTTGCAATGTGTTTATTGTTTTTTGTAATAATTCTTGCTTTTTGAATCTTAGGGTGATTTTTAAAGTATCCACCAACAAGTTTTCCATACCATTCCCATTCATATTCAGTGTCTGCAGCAGAGTGAATTCCTACGTACCCTCCTCCTTTATTTATAAACTCTTTAAAAACTTTTTGCTCTTCATTATTTAGCACGTCTAATGTTGTGCACAAGAACACAATAGCATCTGTTTGTTTCAACTCTTTTTTAGAGATAAACTTTGAACTGTTTGTGAGGGTAACATTAAAATTATTTTCAAGGCCAAGCCTTGTTATAAGCTTTGTCCCTTCTCTTATGGCATTGTGGTGTACAAAACCTTGGGTTTCTGTTAATATTAAAACAGAGAACTTATTTGTTTTTTCACTATTAGTAGATTTAATAAACTCTTTTTTTTGAGAAAAGTCTATTAAAGTTAAAAGAAGAAATAATGAAAGTTTTGAAATCATTTTTAATGTTAACTTTATAAATATAATGAAATTACAAATTTTAATTCTGTTGGTTCTCTTGGGTTGCAATAATAATGTTAATTCTCCTGCTGAATATGAAGAGTGGAAAACAAAAAGAAAATCTGCACTCTATGCTGAAGATGGATATTTAAATCTTGCGGGTTTATATCCAATTGAAGATGGCAACTACACAGTTGGCTATGGTGACCATAATGACATAAGGTTTCCTGTAGATTTTCCTGTAGACTTTGGAAATGTTGAAGTAGAAGATTCCAGTATTATTTTTAATTTTAATGAATCTGTATATATGAACGATTCCATTGAGTCTAAATCTTTTAAATATAATTATTATGAAAACAGAAACAATTTTAGCTACGGTTCATTTATTTGGTATGTGCACATGGATTCTGGGGTTAAAGGTATTAGACTTAGAAATATTAAGCACCCATTATTAGATAATGATTTAAAAATTGAATTTTTTTCTTATAATCCTCTAATGATTGTAAATGCAAAATTTGAAGAATATAGTAAACCATTAATAAAAAAATTAAATAATATTCAAGGTGGGTTTTTTAATGATACTATTCCCGG
>Ga0208766_1000116_pt1 | contig 40494 bp, 43 predicted proteins | sample ETN01SmetaG_3_FD_185792 | JGI IMG/M metagenome (GOLD analysis project Ga0208766, IMG submission 185792) | Marine microbial and viral communities from oxygen minimum zone, Eastern Pacific Ocean - ETNP2014F12-01SV263 (SPAdes) (version 2) | ecosystem: Environmental > Aquatic > Marine > Oceanic ... | reverse complement strand
TGCTAGAGTTTTGCGCCAGAGAACATTTGAACAAAATTTCCCCTAGAATCATGGCGGTTTTAAATCCAATCAAAATAATTATAGAGAACTATCCAGAAGGAAAAGAAGAAGAGCTGATAGGAGAAATCAACCCTGAAGACCCATTGGCCGGAACAAGAAAAATTCCTTTTTCAAACGAGATTTTTATAGAAAGAGAAGATTTTAAAGAACAGGCAGAAAACAGTTTTTTTAGACTTAGCCTAGGCAACGAAGTTAGGTTAAAAAACGCGTATATCATAAAAGCTAATGCTGTTGTAAAAGATAAAAAAGGGAAAATTAAACATATAGTTTGCGCCTATGATCATTTAAGTAAAAGCGGAACAGGAAGCGAAGAAAGTAAAAGAAAAGTAAAATCAACAATTCATTGGGTATGCTCAAAAAAAGCAAAGGAAATTATTGTCAATCAATACGAAACACTTTTTTTAGTTCCCGACCCAGACAAACAAGAAGATTTTATAAAGCACTTGAACCCCAACTCTTTAATAAAAAAGAATGGATTTATTGAGCCCTACGGAGCGTCTCTTAAGCCCGGTGAAAGGGTCCAGTTTCAAAGGCAAGGATATTTTATTGCAGACAAAAAAAAACAGACCAGCAAGACAGTTTTCAATAAAACCACAGGCCTAAGAGATAGTTTTAAACAAAAAAAGAAAGCTTAATTTTTATTTATCAGCGGAATCATTTTCGTTTGATTCTTCACCACTATTATTTTTCCTATTTACGCCTTTATCTCTATTTTTCTTAGCGGGATTCTTTAGATTTTGTTTTTTCATGGCTTCCCCTATTTGATTACTCGCCGTGAATGAGGCTACCATATTGTTTAGCATGTCACTCCCCGCTTGAGGAGAATTAGGAAGAAGAATTAAATTACTGTTAGTTTCTTCACCAATTGACTGAAGCGTATCGTAATGTTGAGTAACTACAATTAAAGCCGAGGCTTCTTGTGAATTTATTCCAACATTATTTAAAACATCTACAGACTCTTCTAGCCCTCTTGCAATTTCTCGCCTTTGATCTGCGATTCCTTGCCCCTGCAAACGCTTACTCTCTGCTTCAGCTTTAGCTTTTTCCACTATTAAGATTCTTGCTGCATCACCTTCATATTGAGCAGCAACTTTTTCACGCTCAGAAGCATTAATCCTGTTCATAGACGTTTTAACCTCTACAGCCGGATCAATGTCTGTGACTAAGGCACGAATGATAACATAACCGTAATTCCCCATAGCATCATTTAATTCTCCTTTTACAGCATTTGCAATGTCATCCTTTTTTTCAAATACATCATCAAGCTTCATCTTTGGCACAACAGCACGAACAACATCAAACACATAAGATGTTATTTGGTCCTGTGGCGAATCTAATTTATAGAACGCCTCCCAAACCTTATCTGTAATTACCTTGTATTGCACAGAGATCTTAAGCTTTGTAAAAACATCGTCTTTAGTTTTAGTCTCTACAGCCACATCTAGCTGCAAAACCCGTAGGCTTATTCTCCCTGATATTCGGTCAATTATTGGAATTTTTATCCTCAATCCCGGCTGGCGAACACCAATAAACCTACCAAAGCGCTCTATTACAGCAGCGGTTTGTTGCTTGACTATGAAAAGAGAAGACAGGAGGGCTAAAATCCCAAAAAAAATTAATATATATGTTGAAAGATTCATAAAAGAGTTTTTTTTACAAGATATATAAAGGCAGATATAAAAAGAAAGAATTAAGGGAGTTTTATTTTAGGAACTCCATAAAAGACTTTAGTCTTTTTAAAAAGCTGACCTCTCCTATAAGCAAAGAAACAGAAACTAAATCGGGACCATTTAAAGAACCAACAAGCGCTATTCTAATTGCCTGCAGAATTTCCTTAGTACTTATCCTTTCTTCTTTTCCCCAATCTATCATTTCTGACTTCCAGCTTCTCAACGTAAAATTTTTCCCAGTTAAAGAATCATGCAAATGTTTTAAAACAATAAAAGCATTTTTTTTATTTAATTTAGAAACAGAGTTTAAATCATATGACTTTGGTTCGCTTTTTAAAAAAACACTTTCTTTTTCAAAATCTGTTAATAGCGAAGCCCTTTCCTTAATTAGAGAAATTATAGGAACTTTTAATTTTTCATCACTTGCAATATTTTTGAAAAATTCAGGGAACTCATTTAAAAGCTCTTTGGGTTCGGTGTTTTGTATGTGTTTTTGATTTAGCCAAACAGCTTTTTCAAAATCAAACCGCGCCCCCCCCTTGTGAATTTTATCCTCATTGAATATATCTATGGTCTCTTTTATTTTTAAAATTTCTTTATCAGATCCAGGTGACCATCCTAATAAAACAAGATAATTTACTAGGCCATCAGGCAAAAAGCCTGTTTCTTTATACCCCAATGAATTTCCCCATCTCAAAGGGAAAATTGGGAAACCCTCTTTTTCCCCATCTCTTTTGGAAAGCTTGCCCTGACCAGCTTTATTTAAAATTAATGGCAAATGCAAAAATTTTGGAACATCCCAACCAAACGAATCATATAGAAGTTTATGAATCGGGAGAGAGGGCAACCATTCTTCTCCTCTAATGACGTGCGTTATATTCATTAAATAATCATCTATTACATTTGCAAAATGATAGGTAGGCGAACCATCTGCTTTTATTAACACTTTGTCTTCGAGCTCTTCAGAGGAAACGCTGATTTTTCCTCTTATTTCGTCATTTACTTGAATTTTCTCTCTCTCAGGCACCATTAGCCTTATAACTCTTTCTTTTATTTTTAAAACGTTTTCTTTTTTTAACGTCAAACTGTTTTTAAACAAAAGCCTATTTGATGAGCTGTATTTAAAAGCCTCCCCTCTTTTTTTTAATTTTTCTCTTTCTTTTTTTAGATCGCTTTCAGTGTCAAAAGCATAGTATGCAGAGTTGCTTTTAATCAATTTATTAGCATATTTTATATATATATCATTTCTCTCGCTTTGTCTATATGGGCCATAAGATCCGCCGCTAAAAGGCCCTTCATCAGGCGTTATCCCTATCCAAGAAAGAGCATTTAAGATATAATTTTCACTGTTTTTAACTTCTCTTTTCTTATCAGTATCTTCAATTCTAAGAATAAACGTTCCCTTATATTTTTTCGCTAAGATGTAATTATACAAAGCAGTTCTTAGCCCTCCTATATGAAGCGGACCTGTTGGGCTAGGTGCAAATCGTACTCTAACAGACATTTGTTGTAAAGATAAGAGATGTTAGACGATAAAGAAATTATTTTTCCTTGATTCAAGGACTCTAGGCAGAGAGAGATACATAAGTCTATATGAAAAGAATATTTAAAATATATTAAAATTCAAGAGTTATCTTTGCCTAGTTATGATTAAATTTTCAGGTCTAGATTTTATTAAAATAAATAAGGCAAAACTCAAGAGATTAATATGTAATCTAGTAGAGGGCAATGGCTATAGTATTGAAAGAGTCGAGTATAACTTTATTGGCGTTGACAAAATGATAGAAATAAACAAGGAATTTCTAGATCACGATTATGCAACCGATATAATCACATTTGATTACACAGCTAGTAAACTAATATCGGCTGAAATTTTTATATCTATTGACACCTTAAAAGAAAACGCAACTAAAAACAGACAAAGTGTTGAAAATGAGACGATTAGACTTGTTTTTCACGGCGCCTTACATTGCCTGGGCTATAAAGATAAAACAAAAGCAGATAAACAAATTATGCGGCAAAAAGAAGACCAATCTATTAACATGTTTCACGTGAAACAGACTCTAAATGTTTAAAAAAGAATATGATATAATTGTTGTTGGCGGAGGGCACTCGGGTGCTGAGGCTGCTTTATCTGCTGCTCGTATGGGCTCGTCAGTACTTTTGACAACAATGAATCTAAACACAATTGCCCAGATGTCTTGTAACCCTGCCATGGGGGGTATTGCGAAAGGGCAAATAATTAGAGAAATAGATGCATTAGGAGGCGAAAGCGGAATTATTTCTGATTTCAGCGCCATACAATTCAGAATGCTAAATAGATCTAAGGGTCCCGCTATGTGGAGCCCCAGAGTTCAGTCTGATAGAAATATGTTTTCAAAGTTATGGAGGGAGTCTTTAGAAAAAGCTTCTAACTTAGATTTCTATCAGGAATCTGTAGTAGAATTATTAATCTTAAAAAATAGGCTTTGTGGAGTAATTACCTCATTGGGCTCAAAGATTTATTCTAAAGCTGTTATTTTAACAAATGGAACATTTTTAAATGGATTGATACATATTGGAGATAAAAACTTTGCGGGCGGGAGGGCTGGCGAAAGCCCTTCTAGAGGCTTAACCTCCAACCTTGAAGACCTTGGTTTTACTTCTGGCAGAATGAAAACTGGCACCCCGCCCCGCGTCGATGGAAGGTCTTTAAATTATGATCTAATGGAAATACAAGAAGGAGACAAAAAACCATCTAAATTTAGTTTTTTAAACACGCATTTACTTAAGTCCCAAAAACCATGTCACATAACATATACTTCTTCAGTTGTTCATGACATTTTAAGAACGGGTTTTGAGCGCTCACCAATGTTTAATGGAAGAATAAAAAGCATTGGGCCAAGGTATTGCCCCTCAATTGAGGACAAAATAAACAGATTTGGAGATAAAGATAGACATCAACTTTTTGTTGAACCTGAAGGATGGAATACAATTGAGGTTTACGTCAATGGGTTTTCAACCTCTCTCCCCGAGGAAATTCAATATGCTGCTTTAAAGAAAGTTAAAGGCTTTGAACAGGTTAAATTTTTCAGACCAGGATACGCCATCGAATATGATTATTTTCCGCCTACTCAGTTAAAATATAATTTAGAGACAAAAATCATCGATAATTTATTTTTTGCCGGGCAAATTAATGGAACTACTGGCTACGAGGAAGCCGCAGCACAGGGCTTATTGGCTGGAATAAATGCTCATTTGAAAATTAGTGATCAGCCACCCTTTGTTTTGAGAAGAGATCAGGCTTATATAGGGGTGCTAATAGACGACTTGATAACAAAGGGAACTGATGAGCCTTATAGAATGTTTACATCTCGCGCAGAATATAGGACTCTCTTAAGGCAAGATAATGCCGATATTAGATTAACACCATTATCTTTCTCTCTTGGACTCGCCTCTGAAGAAAGGATGCGTTTAGTTAAATCTAAATCTAAAGAAACTTCTAAGCTAATAAGTTTTTTCAAGACGCAGAGTGTTTCACCAGATGAGGTAAATGCTATTTTGGAGAAAAACAATTCATCTCTAATGAGACAGTCAAACAAAATTTACAAAGTTCTTTCTAGGCCAAATATTTCTATAAAAGAATTAAAGAGAGTTAATAAAGTTTCTGAATTTTTAAAAGACGAAAGTGTTAATGAAGCATCCATAGAGCAGGCAGAAATAGAAATTAAATATTCTGGTTATATTGAAAAGGAAAAAGAAAACGCAAAAAAACTTACTAAGCTTGCGCACATTAAAATTCCTGATGGATTTAATTATAGCGAACTATCATCACTATCGTCAGAGGCCAAGGAAAAACTAAATACAATAAATCCCACCAACCTATCTCAAGCATCAAGAATTAGCGGAATTAAACCAAGTGATATTAGCGCACTTCTTGTCAAAATGGGAAGATAAATGTTCCACGTGGAAACAAAAGGAAAAATTTTTAGCAACAAGGCATTAAAAGACAATCAAAGTATCTATTCGGGAAGCGAAGTTGATATTATATATAGCAAGGAATTAGGTCTTGCTAAAACAGTATTCAAAAAAGACAGGCGCCTAAAGGAGAATATCTCTTCAAGTGAATACCTGCCGCACTCAAAAAGGAAACATACTCTTGTTAGTCTGCTTTATTCTTTTGCAAGGGCCCTTATGTTTGCTTACAAGCATAAAATGATAGAAAAGATCATATCCAAAAAATCAAAAATATTAGATTTTGGTTCTGGCACAGGAGACTTTCTTCTTTACATGAAGAGGAAAAACCATCAGGTTTATGGAGTAGAGCCAAACAAAGCTGCTAGGGAAATATCTTCAAAAAATGGAATAATTCCTTTTGAAAACTTAAAGCAATTGCAAGGCGCTAAATTTCATACTATCACACTATGGCATGTTTTAGAACACCTGCAAGATCCTTCAAAAGCAATTAAATCTTTTCATAAAATGTTAGATAAAGAAGGAGTATTAATTGTGGCAGTCCCTAATCTTGAAAGTCATGATGCTTTGCATTATAAAAATTTTTGGGCAGCATTAGATGTTCCTAGACACTTGTGGCATTTTACTCCAAAGGGCTTATTAAAAATCGTTCAAGAAAATGGTTTTAGTTTCGCAAAAGTTTTCCCCCTCTGGTTTGACACATTATATATAAGCTATCTCTCAGAAAGAAATAGATCCAAAAAATTTGCCCTTATTCGAGGAGTTTTTAAAGGAATATATTTCAACTTAAAATCTTTTAAAACAAAAAAATACTCGTCGTTGGCTTTTGTTTTTAGGAAGACTTCTCCATAACATTTAAAAGTCTAACAAGAGCTATTGAAAAACTTGAAAATATAATTTTTGCATTACCGTTTCTTTCTAAAAAGTAAATAGTTTCTTCTAATAGAGTTGATATTTCTAGAATATTTTTACTGTGGACATGATTAGATAATTTTTTTACATCCAAGAGCTTAAAATACTGAAAATCAACTAGTTGCGTAGAATTATAAGAAATGAGCAGACACTGTCTAATTACCTCTAGGAGATATTTAATGAAAGCCTTTTGTTCTTCCCTATCTAATGAAGATATTGAATCTGACCAATTCAACAAATCAATAACAGCTCTTTTGCTTTTTTTGATTTTAAAACAAGTTTTTAAAAATTCATTTAAATAGTTTTCAAACCTATCTCTTTCCTCTCTATTAAAAATATTATTCAAAACTTTTCTCCAACTACCCTTACTAAATTTTACGAGACTATTCACATCTGTATTTATATCGAAATCCTTTAAAGCAGAATTAATTTCTTGACTTTCTATTGGAGGCAACGTTATTCTTTGGCATCTAGAGATCAAAGTTGGCAGAAGAGCAGAAGATTTTTCTGTAACTAGAATAAAATAGGATTTGTCTGGCGGCTCTTCCATAATTTTAAGTAATTTATTTGAAGCCTGAGAGTTTAATTTTTCTGCACCCCATATTATCATCACTTTATTTCCTCCGGAATGGGACTTCAAGTTCATTTTTTGTTGAATTTTTGCGACTTCTTCTACATTTATAATCCCTTGTTTGTTTCCTGAGTCAAGTAATTTTAACCAATCGTAAATCTCTCCGTAGGGTGAAGAAAGAATAAAATCTCTCCATGAGTCCAATAAATTTGAGATATGAGAATTTAGATTTGTTTTAGGCATACCTACCCTTGGGAAGACAAAATGCAGATCCGGGTGGTTAATTAAATTAGAGCATGGAATTTTATTTTTTTCATGTTCCTTCATTTTTTCTAACCCATAAAGTAAGTTTAAACCATTATTTATTGCCAATGGAAGACCTCCATATCCATTATTATCAATAAGAACTTGACTTTGAGGATAAGTTTTTTCAACAATCATTTTTTTAAATTGTTTTTTTATAAGATTTTGACCAACAATGTTATGTGTATACATTCTTTTTAGAGGAAAATTAGTTAAAGAAACAATAGATTATATTATTAATTTTTATTCAATATATGACAAAAAATAAAAGTATTTTTAAACTAATTATGGAAAATTTTCTTCAACAAAATTTCAAGAATAAAAGAGTAATTGTAAGGGTTGATTTTAATGTCCCATTAGACAACGATTTTAAGATAACAGACTTTACAAGAATTGAATTTTCTAAAAAAACTATTGAAGAGATAATCAATAGAGGAGGAAAATGCGTATTACTGTCTCATATGGGAAGACCTAATGGTAGAGAATTAAAATATTCCCTTTCTCACATTCTTAATTCTGTTGAGGAAATCCTAGGAGTTCCTGTAAAATTTTGCAATGATTGTATTGGGAACGAGGCAATTGAAGCGGTTGACTCTTTGAAAGAAGGCGAAGTTATATTAATGGAAAATGTTCGCTTTTATCCAGAAGAGACAAAAGGAGATATTGATTTTGCAAGGCAGCTTTCTAAATTAGGAGATTATTTTGTAAATGATGCTTTTGGATCTGCTCACAGAGCACATAGTTCAACAACTATAATTGCAGACTTTTTCAAAGAAAGAAAATTTGTTGGAACGCTCTTAGATAAGGAAATAAAATCTATTGATAGAGTATTAAAAAATGGAAAGAAACCAATAACCGCGATCATAGGTGGGGCTAAAATTTCATCAAAAATTACTGTTATAGAAAATTTGCTTGATAGAATTGATTATTTGATTATAGGAGGAGGGATGGTTTACACTTTCATTAAAGCTGAGGGAGGTGAAATAGGAGATTCTATTTGCGAAGATGACTTTTGTGAATATTCTAAAAAAATCAATGAACTAGCTCAACAAAAAGGAGTTAAATTATTATTACCTGAGGACGTAGTAATTGGAAATGAATTTTCGGAAAAAGCAAAAATTAATCTTTCATCTGTATATAAAATACCTCCTGGATGGCAAGGATTAGATGCTGGACCTGATTCCATCAAGACTTTTGCTCAAATTATTCAAAAAAGCAATACAATTCTCTGGAATGGCCCAATAGGGGTCTTTGAGCTAGAGCCTTTTTCAAATGGAACAAAAAAATTGGGAGAAGAAATTGTAAAAAGAACAAAAAAGGGCGCATTTTCATTGGTTGGGGGAGGGGACTCAGTTTCTGCAGTTAAGAAATTTGGAATATCTAATGGGATAAGTTATATATCTACTGGAGGAGGAGCAATGCTTGAGTATTTGGAAGGCAAAAAATTACCTGGAATAGTTGCACTAACCTGAATAAAATGAAAAAATATTTTTTCCTAATTCTGGCTTCCTCAAATATTTTTATTTTCTCCTGTTCTGAAGCCCCAAAGGACAAATATTTACCTAATTCAAATGGGAGATTTAATACAATTTCAGTTATTATGCCAAATAATAGTTGGAATGACACTTTGGGCAAAATGACAAGAAATTTATTGACAAAACCCTATGAAGGATTGCCTTTAGATGAAGCAAAGTTTACTTTAAATTATATCCCTCCAAATGTGTTTAATGGTTTTGTTCGCAATTCCAGGAACATAATTTTTTTTAAATCAGATTCAATTTCAAGCTTTAAAATAAATAAAAACAAGTATGCTAAAGAACAGGTTTTTATTGAAATAAAAGCTTCAAATGACAATAAAAAAAAGCACCTTTTTGAAAGAAATGTTAAAGAAATAATCAATTCTATTGAACAAAATGAAGCTCACGAAAAATTAAGAAGAATGAAGAAGTCGCCAAATATGGACAAAAGGATTAAAACTCGTTTTGGGGTTTCTCTATTGTTTCCTTCAGCTTATAAATTAGTAAAAGACACCTTTAATTTTATCTGGTTTCAAAAAGAAATTCAAAAAGGGCATCTAAATTTTATAGTATATCAAATTTCTTCATCTGAGTTTAAAGGAGATATAAAGGATAGAATAATTCAGATAAGGGACTCCATTGGAGAAATATATCTCCCAGGAAGGCTTCAAAACACAAACATGATTACAGAGAAAGCCTATAGGCCATATTTTTATAAAACCCAAATTTTAAATAGAAAAGGATTTATAACAAAAGGAATGTGGGAAATAAAAAATGATTTTATGGCCGGTCCTTTCATTAACTACGTGATTTCTGACAGCATAAAAAAGAATTGGCTAGTATTAGAGGGTTTTTGTTTTGCTCCTTCTGTAAAGAAAAGGGACTTAATGTTTGAATTAAACACGATTTTAAAATTTGTCGAGCTCAAATAAAACTATAAGTTAAAAGTTTACTCTTTTTCCTTAGTTTCCTTGGTCTCTTCTTTACTTGCATTTTTAAATTCCTTAATTCCACTTCCCAAACCACGCATTAATTCAGGAATTTTTCTTCCCCCAAAAAGCAAAAGAACGACAACTACTACCAGGACAATTTGCCACGGCCCAATGGCACCTATTAAAAAAGCTAATAAAAACATTATTATTATTTTATACAAACATACAAAATTTATAGGCAAAATATTTTTATGTGTAATCCGTATATTTGTTTAGATGGGCAAAGAGAATAACATTAATAAAACATGGAAGGGTAAATTACTCGATCAGTACAGGATGATCATTGTAAATGAGAAAACTTTTGAGGAACAATTTTATTTCCGTTTATCCAGATTAAACTTAATTATTCTTTTAATACTGCTTATTAGTAGTATTATGACCGGGACTTTTTTTCTAATATCATCTACTCCAGTTAAAGAATTCATTCCAGGATACCCATCATCTGAGCTAAGACTTGAAGCAATTAAAAACACTTTTCTATTAGATTCAATTATTGACATCACCAAAAAACAAGATAAATTTTTAGAGTCTATAAAAAGCGCTTTGCTTGGCGAAAATGATGAAACAATAATCGAAGAATATAAACCTCAGATAAGTCAAGTTGAAAGAGAGGAATATTTTGTTGATCAAGTAAAAGAAGATTCTATTTTAAGGGACAGAGTTATTCAAGAAGACAAATACAATTTTACTAGATCATCTCAGACAAGCCTAATAGATCTTTTATTCCCTCCTGCCAAGGGTGAAATCTCACAAAGTTTTGACCCAGATTCAGAGCATTATGGAATCGATATTGCTTTAAGTGAAAATTATCCTGTTAAATCAATTTTGGATGGCAGAGTAATTTTTGCTGAATGGACCTCGGAAACAGGTAACGTTCTTATAATTAAACACTCTAGGGAATTGACTTCAATTTATAAACATAATGCTTCATTATTCAAAAAGCAAGGAGATTTAGTTTCAACTGGAGAGGTAATAGCTACAGCAGGTAATACTGGTGAATTTTCAACTGCAACCCACCTTCATTTTGAACTTTGGCTTTCTGGATATCCAGTTAATCCAATTGATTTTATAAATTTCTCATGGGATTAAATTTTAAAGAAAAATTAGGAAGAATCTTTGCTCACTTAATTTATCTAAAAAATAAAAAATGGATAAAAAATCCTATTAGATATCAAGCAAAAACATTTGATTATTTAGTTCGGAAAGGCTCAAATACAAGTTTTGGGAGAGATCATTTTTTTAATAATATAAAAACCTATGATGATTTCAAGGATAATGTTCCTATAAAAGACTATGAGGATATTAAACCCTATATTGACAAAATTTTTTCTGGACAAATTAATGTTCTTTGGCCTGGGAAACCAATTTATTTTGCTAAAACGAGCGGGACAACTTCAGGACTCAAGTATATCCCTATAACAAAAGAATCCATGAGAACTCATATAATTTCTGCAAGAGATTCATTGCTAAACTATATCCATGAAACAGGCAATTCTTCATTTATAAATGGGAAGCATATTTTTTTACAGGGCAGTCCTATTTTAGAAGAAAAAAATGGAATCCATATTGGACGACTATCAGGAATAGCAGCACACTATGTTCCAAACTATCTGCAAAAAAATAGAATGCCCACTTGGAAGACAAATTGCATTGAGGACTGGGAAAAAAAAGTAGATATGATAATTGATGAGACCTTAAGTCAAAACATGACCGTAATTTCGGGAATACCTTCTTGGGTTCAGATGTATTTTGAAAAAATAATAAGTAAGAGGAAAAAAAGAATAAGTGAAATATTTGAAAATTTTTCACTTTTTGTCCACGGAGGAGTTAATTATGACCCTTACAAAACGTTATTCAAAAAATTGATCGGTAAGCAAATAGATTCTTTAGAGGTTTTCCCTGCCTCTGAAGGATTCTTTGCATATCAAGACAAACAAAAAGAAACAGGCTTGCTCCTTCTAGTAAATAATGGTATTTTTTATGAGTTCATTGAAGCTAGGGATTTTGGAGTTAATAATGATAGAATTCCATTGAGTCAAGTCAAAAAAGGAATTGAATATGTAATGATAATTTCTACTTCAGCAGGCTTATGGGCATATAATTTAGGAGATACAATTAAGTTTGTTTGTTTATCTCCATATCGAGTAATAGTGACTGGTAGAATTAAGCATTTTATCTCCGCTTTTGGTGAGCATGTTATCGGGAAAGAAGTTGAAACTGCAATTAAGATAGCTTCTGGAAAAACTTTTTGTGTTATTAGAGAGTTTACAGTTGCTCCTCAAATAAATCCTTCAAGTGGATTACCATACCATGAATGGTTTATAGATTTTGATAAGCGGCCAGATAATATTTCTAAATTTTCTCTTCATTTAGACAAAGAAATGAGAAACCAAAATCTTTATTATGATGATCTTATCAGTGGTAAAATATTAAAAAAACTAGTTGTTACTGAAGTTGTCAAAGATGGCTTTAAAAAATACATGAAAGAAATCGGAAAATTAGGAGGACAGAATAAAGTTCCAAGACTCTCTAACGACAGAATTATTGTTGAGAAGTTAATTTCAAAAAGAAAATAATAATTTGCAGAAATGTATCCAAAAAAAAGATATAATAGGACTTTAAAATTTTTTAAAAAGCATGTTCCTCTAAATGAAAACATTTTAGATTTGGGCATAGACAATCCTTTTTCTCAAATATTAAGAGCCAACGGATATTATGTAGAAAACACTAAAGGGGAGGATTTGGATGAAGATTTATCATCGCTTGCTAATTCAAATGCCAATGTTGTGTCTGCATTAGAAATTTTAGAACATTTACTTTCTCCATATATCTTATTAAAGAAAATAAAAGCAGAAAATCTGATTGCTAGCGTTCCTCTAAAGTTATGGTTTTCAAAGGCATATCGTAGCACTACTGATCCCAGGGACAGACATTATCATGAATTTGAAGAGTGGCAATTTAACTGGCTATTGGAGAAAACAGGGTGGAAAATAATAGCAAAGGATAAGTGGACAAATCCATCTAGAAAGATTGGTTTTAGACCAATTCTTAGAAACTTTTATCCCAGATATTATATTGTATATGCTAAAAAAATGAATTAATTTATTTTGAAATTTTACATAATTATTCCCGCACATAACGAAAGTAAGACTATAGGCTTGACCTTAAATTCATTAGTTAATCAAACAAGATTGCCAAAAAAACTAGTTGTTGTTAATGATAATTCTGATGATAATACAGAGAAAATTGTGTCTGAATTTTGCAAGAAATATAACTGGATAAAAAGCGTAAATGTAAGTTCATCATCAGATCATACTCCAGGAGCCAAAATTATAAATGCTTTTTATGAAGGCTATGCTATTCTGGATGATCAATATGACATAATTTCTAAGTTTGATGCAGATTTAATCTTTGATCCAGATTATATTGAAAGAATATATAACCATTTTAGGGGGAATAATAAACTTGGAATAGTTGGCGGTGTTTGTTACATAAAAAGAGGAGAAAAATGGATTCCCGAGAATAAGTATAGAGATGATCACATAAGAGGAGCTATTAAGTCCTACAGGAAAGATTGTTTTATTGAAATAGGTAAAATAAAAAATTCAATTGGATGGGATACAATAGACGAATTTCTAGCAAAATATTATTCATGGAATATTTTGGTTGACTCAAAACTAAAAGTAAAACACCTAAGAGCTACAGGGGATAGATACAATCGTGAATCTGAAAAGTTACAAGGAGTAGCCTCTTTTAGAATGCGTTTGGGTATTATTTTAACTTTTCTTTCTGGAATAAAATCAGCTATTAATAAAGGTCGTTTTTCTATAGTTAAAAGTTATTTAACAGGATATTTTATGGCCAAATCAAAAAAAATGTCATTTCTTGTTAATAGAGAACAGGGCAAGTTTATAAAAAATAGTCGCTGGAGAGGAATTTTTAAGAGGTTGTTTTAACAAGCTCCCCAATTGATTTGATAAAGAAAAATAATTTAAAGATGAATATTTTGATATTAGGAGGGGGAGGTAGAGAACATGCCTTTTGTTGGAAGCTATCTAAAAGTAAAATCGTTAATGATATTTTTATTGCACCAGGAAATGCTGGGACAAGTGAGCTTGGGGTAAATTTAGATATAAGCGTGAATGATTTTTTAGCAATTAAGGAAGAAGTAATAAAGAACAAAATTGAAATGGTTCTTGTAGGTCCAGAAGACCCTTTGGTTAATGGTATTCATGATTTTTTCTTATCTGATAAATTTCTAAATTCTATACCTGTAATAGGGCCAACAAAAAAAGCTGCTATGTTAGAGGGTAGCAAAGATTTTGCGAAAAAATTTATGGAAAGGAATTCTATTCCAACAGCAAAATATGCAACTTTTGATAAAAGAACTATTAAAGAAGGACACGAATTTTTAAATACTTTAAACCCACCTTATGTATTAAAAGCAGATGGATTAGCAGCAGGTAAAGGAGTTTTAATAATTAATGATTTAGCTCAAGCAAAAACAGAACTTTCAGAAATGTTAGTAGGAAAAAAATTTGGTTCAGCATCAGAAAAAGTGGTTATTGAAGAATTTTTGAAAGGGATTGAATTGTCATGTTTTTTAATAACAGATGGCGAATCCTATTTGACATTACCTCTGGCAAAAGATTATAAAAGAATAGGAGAAGGAGACACTGGATTAAATACCGGGGGAATGGGAGCAGTTTCTCCTGTACCTTTTGTTGATGAGTCTTTCTTAAATAAAATAGACGAAAATATAATTAAGCCAACAATCAAAGGCTTAGCCCAGGAGAAGATTAATTATGTGGGATTTATTTTTATCGGTTTAATTAAAGTTCAGAATTCACCCTACGTTATAGAATATAATGTCAGAATGGGAGACCCTGAAACACAAGTAGTTCTTCCAAGGATAAAAAATGATTTTGGTGAAATATTATCATCTATTACATCTAAAGAGATATCTAAAATAAAACTAGAGGTAGATGATAAGTTTGCTACAACAGTTTTTGCAGTATCAGGAGGATATCCTGGGTCATATGAAAAAGGCAAAAAAATTCTTAACATTGATGAAATTCAAGACAGTAATGTTTTTCACGCAGGAACTGTATCAAAAGGTTCAAATATCTATACTAATGGAGGGCGGGTATTAGCAATTACATCTTTAGAAGAGAGTTTTAAAGAGGCTATAAATAAATCATACAAAGAGTTGAAAAAGATTAATTTTGATGGAATGAATTATAGAAAAGATATTGGGTTTGACCTATAGAAAAGGATGCGCAGTAATATCCTTATTTTCTTCATCTCTTTTATCAGATAAATGGAGCTGATAAATCCAATATATAGATGCAATTAAACCAATCAAAAGAAAAATCCAAGACACGATATTAGCAGCCCACCAACTATCTAGCTGTAATAATCTTAGACTTTCATAAGGAATGAATAGTAGATTTTCAAAAAGCGAAGCAATCCCTTCAAAAAAATTTTTCCAGTTCATAACAGTTTATATATATTGCGAATTTAATAAAAACACACATGATTGCCAATTTATTTGAAAAAACTACTTATAAAGCATATTTAAGCTCTTTGATTTTTTCTTTTTTCACTGTTTTTTTTATTCAGTTTTGTAAAAATTATCCCTTTTTCTCTTTTCAGATCATACTTAAAGCAATAGTTTTTTGGGCCATTTTCGTTTTTTTTATATTGATGATAACTTATTTAGAGACTAGATATGCATACAGCAATTATAGTTCAGTCCATTTACTAGCATTTCCCTTAGCTTTCCTTTTTTTCCCTCATGGCCCAGGATTAGTAGTTTCAAAAATTTTTTTAGGACTAATGCTCGTTTATTCAAAGTATGTTTATGGCAAAGTTTTATTCTCTGAGAACTCAGCTAAAAATCTATTTGATTTATCCTTTATATTTTCACTTATTTTAATATATAATAATTCTCTTGCTATTTTTTATCTTATCCCATTAGCAATATTGTTTAAACAAAAATATCGTGACATCAAACATCTTATTTGTTTCTTTCTTCCGGTTATTTTTGTTCCTCTATTTATTAATTCTATTAGTATTATTATTCCAAATAAGTTTTTTGGCTCTTTTTATTCATTTATGAAACTTAATTTATGGGATTTCACTATTCAATCAAATTCTGACTTTTTTTGGGGTATAATTATCATCCTATCAGTGTATGTAACAATTTTTTATAAACCCAAGATTTACGAACAAAATTCAACTCCAGAGAATATTTCAGGATTTAACTTTATGTCTTTTTGGTTATACGCATCTATCTTGCTTGGCATTCTTGGCCTTAATGTTGGTGACGGAAGGTGGTTTTTGAGTTTTATTCCTGCCGCTTATTTTGCGGGAATTTTTTTGAGTAAAATTAGATCAAGACTTATAAAAAATTATTTAATCTCATTTTTACTTATTACAATTATTATTTTTAAACTAATTGATTTTAAGATACTTCATCTTTAATAAGCCATTATTAGTTTAAGGGTTTTTAAAAAAATCTTCAGCAAATTGTATATTTATGAGATTTTTTTAATTAAAGTTTCAAACAATGATAAGTGCTAAAGCAGTAAAAATTTTTCAGAATAGTATAGATAATTATCATATAAAAGATTCTGTAAATCAAAAAATAAATAATCCATACAAAGAAGGAGATTTATCACATTTATTATATTATAAAAATTGGGTTGATGTAATTCAGTGGCACTACGAAGATATCATTCGCGATCCTGCAATTAGAGACTCTGAAGGGATGTCAATAAAACGCAAAATTGATGCGTCAAATCAGGTTAGAACAAACATTGTAGAAAAAATAGATGATTTTTTTCTAGAGAAATATAAAAATGTAAATCCAAAAAAAAACGCAAAGATAAACTCTGAAAGCCCAGCTTGGGCAATTGATAGACTCTCTATTTTAGAAATTAAAATTTTTCACATGCGTGAGGAAACGGAAAGAGAAGCTGCTATTATGCATAAAAAAAATTGTCAAGAGAAATTACAGGTTTTATTAACCCAAAGATTAGATCTTTCCAATTCCATCGATGATTTATTAGAGGACATTGCTAGTGGAACGAAAATTATGAAAGTTTACAGGCAAATGAAAATGTACAATGATGATTCCTTAAACCCGATCCTCTATCATAGAAAGAAACAATAATTTTGACTCAAAAAAAGGAGCATTTACTAATTCTTCGATTTTCCTCTCTAGGAGATGTTGCTTTAACTATTCCAGTTATAAGATGTTTATTAAAAACATATCCGAATTTACAGATAACAATTGTTAGCAGAAAGGTAATGGAACCTTTGTTTAAAGAATTTAAAGGTATTAATTTTTTTGCTGTTGATTTTAACTACAGACATAAGGGCCTAAAAGGGATTTATCAACTATATAATGATTTGAGAAAAATTCCAATAACCAGAATAGCTGACTTACATTCAGTAATACGCACACATTTACTTTGCTTTTTTTTTAAGATTAACCTTTTTCAAGTTAAAAAAATAACAAAAGCTAGATTTGAAAAATATTTGTTGACAAGAAAAAAAAACAAAAAATTTCAACCTCTGACACCTACTATATATAGATATGCAGATGTATTCAGAAGACTTGGGTTCCCTGTGGATATGCAGAAGCATGAATTCCCACTAAAAAAGGGAATAGTTCCTAAAATAATATTAAAAGAAATACTCAAAAATAATAATGAAAAGTGGATTGGAATCGCTCCTTTTGCTGCTTTTCCAGGTAAAATTTACCCTTTAGATCTAATGCAAAAAGTTATATCTTACTTGCAAAAAGATTATAAGCTTTTTTTATTTGGCAAAGGCAAAAAGGAAAGTCAGAAATTTGATATTTGGCAAAGTGCTTATCCCAATGTTTTTTCAACCGTAGGATTAATTTCTTTTGGTGATGAAATTAATTTAATTTCAAACTTAGATTTGATGATATCTATGGACTCTGCAAACGGACACCTTTCATCAAATTTTGGTATACCTACAATAACATTATGGGGAGTAACTCATCCTTTTTGCGGGTTTACCCCTTTTGGCCAACCAATAGAAAATTCTATATTTTTAGATAGAGAGAAATATCCTCTGATTCCAACTTCAATATATGGGAAAAAAGTTTTTAAGGGATATCAAAAAGCTTTGAGATCTATTGATCCTAAAGTAATAATTGAAAAAGCAATTGAATTATTATAAAAATAGTATAAACTAAACATCATCATAGTCAATAATAATAGAATTACTGGTAGGTATTGCTTGACAAGTTAGGATTAAGCCATCATCAATTTCTTCATCAGTTAAAATTTGATTAGTTTCCATTTTTACAGTCCCCTTTTTTATCCTTGCTATACAAGTTGAGCAAATTCCACCTTGACATGAATAAGGCGCATCAATATTGTTGTCTAGCGCAACATCCAAAACGCTTTTCTTTTCTGAGCCAATTATTTTAAAATTTTCATTATCAGAAATGATTTCTATGTCAATTAAATTACTTTGGGGCATAGTTTTTTTTATTTTGAATACTAAAATATAGCTTTTTGAGTTATTAAAAATAAAAAGCTTTTGTTGGCCTTTGATAAAAAAATCTTAATACAGTTAATCTGTTTATTTATTCTTTCCTGTTCTACCCAAAAAGATAAATATATAAATAGGCAATACCATTCAATAAACACAAAATATAATGTTCTTTTTAATGGTGAAAAGGCCTTTTTTGTTGGGAAGGAAATTCTTTCAAAAACTTTTGAGGATAATTTTTATGAAACATTACCAATTGAGCCAATTAGTATAAATGGAGAAAATGTTAATGAGACTACAGTTATTCCTGGATTCTCAAAGGCAGAAGATAAAGCTGTGAAGGCAATTCAAAAGCACTCAATGAATATTGATGGAAGTCAAAGGAATAAGGAGATAGACAGGGCATATTTGCTTCTAGGCAAATCACGTTATTTTGACAGACGGTTTTTTCCTGCCTTAGAAGCGTTTAATTTTTTACTTGAAAATCATGTCGATGAAAAAACTTATGTTGAAGCTAGAATTTGGAGAGAAAAAACAAATATAAGACTTAAGAATGTTGAGCTTGCTATAAAAAATTTAAGCCCCTTAGCCAGAAATATTAGTCCTAAGAGTAAATTTTATTCACAAGCCAATGCCTCAGTTGCAAATGCATTTATTCAAACAAAAAAAATAGATTCTGCACTATTTTATTTAAAAAGAGCATTAAAAACAACAAAAAATAATCCTAAAAAAGCTAGATACCTTTTTATAATAGGACAGTTGTATGAAGAGTTAAATTTGACAGATTCTTCTCTTTTGACTTTTGAAAAATTAATAAAATTAAATAGGAAAGCTCCAAGAAAGTATTTAATTAATGCCCAAATAAAAGAATTAAATCTAAATTGGGAAGCCCGTGGACATTCCCCAGCAATTAGATTAACTAAGTTATCAAATGATTATGATAACAAAAAGTTCAAGCATTGGATTTACAGAGCTTTAGGAGATTATTATTTTAAGACTAATAATGACTCCCTAACAGTTCATTTTTTAAATCTTTCATTAAGCTCAAAAAATATAGATTATCCAACAAAAGAAAGGAATTACAGAGACTTAGCGGACTTTTACTTTAATAGAGGGGAATATATTTTATCTGGGAAATATTTGGATAGTCTCATAAGGATTTTACCTGACTTTACTTACGAAAGAAAGATTGCAGCTAGGGAGAAAGATAATTTAAAAAGTGTAATTAAATATGAAAGAACTGCCAAATCTACTGACAGTATCTTATATATACTCTCTTTAAGTCGAGAAAAACAAATAGAATTTTTTAGAAATCAAATTTTAAAAAAACAAGCTAAAGAATTAACAATGATTTCTCAGGAAAAAAAAAGGTTTAAGCTTTTTTCTAAAAATCAGGCAACTGAAAAATTTTATTTTTATAATCCTTCACTATTAATACAAGGAGAGCAAAAATTTTTATCACTTTGGGGGGATAGATCCAATGTTGATAATTGGAGAGTTTCGTCAATCCCTAAGCCTTTCGATTCAACTGTTTCATTTAATGATGGATCCGAAGGGTTGAATAATAAAGCAAAAATTGAAACACCTAATAATTATATAAATAAGTTGCCAAGTTCAATAAGAGAGATTGATAGTATTAAAAATTTAAATTTCAATAGTTATTTTCAACTGGGCATGATCTACAAAGAAAGTTTTAAAAATTTAAAAACAGCAAACACTAAACTTAGTTTACTTCTATCAAAGAACCCCCCAAAAGATATTGAAGCACCAACTCTTTATCATTTATTTAAGATTAATCAAAAACTTGATTCATCTTTATCAAATGTTTACAAGGAAAGGATATTAAATGATTTTAAAGGGACTGCTTTTGAAAAGATTTTAAACTCTCCAGATATTTTAAAAATAGCTAAGGGCGAAGGTCCTCAGACTATATATAAGGATCTTTTAGAATTATATAAAAAAGGACAATTAATTAAATTTTTAGCACTAAGTGAAAAAAATGAAATTTTATTTAGCGGATCACAAATAGAACCAAAATATAATCTTTTGAAAGCAAATGTGATGGGAAAATTAGATGGCATAAAGATATGGGGTGAGGAGCTAAATAAATTTAAAACAAAATATCCGGAAACTAGTGAAGCAAATCAGGCAAAAAAAATTATCAAAAAATTAAAAGAACTTGAATTAGCTGAAAAAGGGAAAGTATACAAAAACTATAAATGGATTTTACCTTACCGAATCGAGGATTCTTTAAAATTAATTGATTCACAACAAAAACTTCAAAAGATTTTCCATGATGAAAAAGAAATCACTGAAAAGTGGTTTTTTTCAAAAGACTTATATAATAGAGAATATAATTTTTTAGTTATTCATGGGATATTAAATATTAATTTGCTCAATGAATTTCAAGAAAAGCTTTCAGAAAAATATGATTATCAAGTAAATACAAATAATTTTGTAGCTTTGTCATCCCAATACAGGGAGATACTAAAAAACAAAACTTGGAACTATGTCAAAGACTAATGATTTCGCGGGGCAATATAGCCGAATAGAAAACACGACTAATTTAAAGGGAGAAATTATTTCTTCTGGAGACTTTAGAGTTGATGGTGTTTTAGAAGGATCTATTAAGATTAAAGGAAAAATAGTTGTAGGCAAAGAGGGTTTAATAGACGGCTCAGTCAGTTGTGAAAGCGCTGATATAGAGGGGAAAATAAAGGGGAAAATAAATGTTTCTGGCGCTTTTAACCTCAGAAGTTCAGCTGTTGTTGAGGGAGAAGTTACAATGGGGAAATTAATTGTAGAATGTGGAGCAATCTTAAACGCAAAATGTAGGATGAAAAAAGATGAATTACTTGGCGATGTAAAAACTCTCCCAAAGATTAATAAAGGCCATGAAAAGACGGCCTAATAAATGGCTAATTTTTTCTAGTTTATTTATACAAATTGCTATTGTCATGTACCTGATGGTTTCTATTGGTCTGTGGATAGAGTATCAAATTCAAACAGAAAAAAAGATTCCTACCCTTATCTGTTCTGTATTAGGAGTTATTTCAGTTATCTTTATGATAAAAAAACAAACAAAGAATTTTTAGTACAATATGGGGGCAAAAAACTTTTGTCTTGTTTTAAGTTTTATTTTAACGATCACTTTTTTAACACACCTTTCATTTTTAAAATTTACAGGCAATAATTTATGGGGGCATTTAATAATTGAATCATATATTTTCAATGCCCTAATAACAAATATTATTTATTATTTTCTTTTATATAATATTAATAAAAGAAGTATTTATGTAGGATGGTTCTTTTTATTAGGCAGTCTTATAAAATTTTCTTTCTTCTTCTTCTTTTTTTATCCATCCTTCTCGTTAGATGGCATCATAAAAAATATAGAATTCTTTTCCTTTTTTGTTCCATATTCAGTTTCTTTAATTTTTGAGACTTATGCTTTTATGAAGTTGTTAAAAAATTTTTAATAAAGAAAAATGTATCTGATTGAGAATTTTTTGTTGAAAAAAAATTAAATTTGCACGCGACAAACTGTTAAATTTTAAATCATAAAAACAAAGGGAATATTTCTTTTCAGCCTTATAGTTCTATTAACTAATTCCTTTGCTTTATTTGCTAAGGATGGTGATTCAAAATCTAAAAATTTAAAGGAAGAATTAACAGACTATATTTTACATCATGTTAAAGATTCTCATGATTTTAGTTTATTGTCATATACCGATGAAGAAACTGGAGGAAAAGTTTATGTAGGCATACCTTTACCTGTTATTCTTTGGGATGATGGTATTAAAATATTTTCCTCATCCAAACTTAATCACGGGGAATCTATAGCTCAAATAGAAGACAAATTTTACAAATTGTATCATGGAAAGATTTATTTAACTGATTCGAAAGGGACTATAAACTATAATGAGGAGGGGCATCCAACAAACATTGTCCCGCTAGATTTTTCCATTACAAAAAGTGTTGTTAGTATGATTCTTGTTTCTTTATTAATGTTTATACTTTTTAAAAGCCTAGCTAGATCCTATTCAAGAAATGGTTTAGTTGCAAAAGGCGTTGGAAGATTTTTTGAGCCAATAGTTATATATATTAGAGATGAAATAGCAATACCGAACATTGGAGAAAAAAATTATAGGAAGTATATGAGCTTTCTATTAACTCTTTTCTTTTTTATTTGGTTTTGCAATATGATCGGACTTTCTCCTTTGGGAATAAATATCACTGGTAATATAGCAGTCACATTTTGCTTGGCATTATTAACTTTTATAATAACTACAGTTAGTGGTACAACTTATTATTGGAAACATATTTTTTGGATGCCTGGGATGCCGATTTATATGAAATTAATATTGGCTCCAATAGAATTACTAGGAGTTTTTATCAAGCCCTTTACTTTGATGATTAGGTTATATGCTAATATTATAGCAGGACATATTACAATGATGACATTAATTTCTATGATTTTTATTTTTAGAAATTGGCTAGGATCAAGTTTGTCATTTGCATTAGCATTTTTTATTTCTATAATTGAAATATTAGTTGCACTTTTGCAAGCATATATTTTTACAATATTATCAGCATTATATTTTGGTTTTGCTGTCGAAGAAGAACATGATCATTAGGATCAAGTATAAAATGAATGTTTAATTTAAATAAATAGTAAATATGGAAATTCCAGCAATTGTAGGAGGAGGGTTAATAGCAATAGGTGTAGGTATCGGACTAGGAGGTATTGGCAGAGGAGCTATGGAGGCTATAGGTAGACAACCAGAGGCTTACGGCAAGATACAAACAGCTATGTTAATTATTGCTGCTCTTGTAGAAGGTTTTGGTTTTGCGGCGTTGTTCGTGCTTTAAAGTAATTATTTTACAAATTTTATAAAAAAATGGAAAAATTAATTAGTGAGTTTTCTTTTGGATTATTTTTTTGGCAACTTCTTATTTTTGTAGGGCTCATTTTCTTGCTAAAAAAATTTGCTTGGAAACCTATTCTAGATTCTGTAAATGAAAGAGAAAATTCAATTAAGGAAGCACTTTTATCTGCTGAGGAAGCAAAAAGACAAATGCAATCTTTAAAAGAAGATAATCAAAAGATTTTACAAGAAGCTAAAATGGAAAGAGATAATCTTTTAAAAGATGCTAAAAATAAAGGGCTTAAAATAGTTGAATATGCTAAAAAGGAATCAAAGCTAGAAGCTGAAAAAATTTTGAAAGATGTCCAGGAAAGAATTGAGAATGAGAAAAAATCTGTTGTTAAGGACATTAAGAATCAGGTTGCTGAATTTTCAATAGAAATAGCTGAAAAAATCATTAAGAAAGAGTTAGAAGACAAGACAAAACAAGATGAGATGGTAAAAGAATTATTGAAAGATCTTTCTATAAAGAAATAAAATGAAATCGACTAAAGTTGTTTTAAGATATGCTAAAGCTTTTTTGCAATATTCCTTAGAATGTAAAAAAGAAGAAAAACTTGCTAAAGAAATGCAACAATTATATATAGCAATAGAAGAACATTCTAATTTGGAAAAATTTTTTTCAGATCCAATTTTAAGTGTAGAAAAAAAACTCAAAATAAAACGAAATTTGTTTAAAAGTTTTTCAAAAGAAATAAATGATTTGTTGGATTTATTAATTAAGAAAAAGAGAGAAGTTTTTTTAAAAATGATTGCACTCAAATTTATAGATCTATATAATATAAACAAAGGGATTGTTCCAGGAACCATTATTTCAGCTACTCCATTATCAGCTAAATCTGAAAAGGAAATCTTAGAAAAAGCGGATCAATTGACCTCCTTTAAAATTAAGCTAAAAAAGATTATTGATCCAAAAATTTTGGGGGGTTTTATAATTAGAGTTGGTGATTTGCAATACAATGCAAGTTTATCCAATCGTTTAAATGTCTTGAAAAGAGAATTAGTTAAAACATAAAAAACAAAAATATAAAATGTCAGAACTAAAGCCAGCTGAGATTTCAGCTATATTAAAAAAACAATTGTCAGATTTTGATGATTCGGCTTCTTTAGATGAAGTGGGAAATGTCATTGCAGTTGGTGATGGAATAGCAAGAATTTATGGATTGACCAATGCCCAATATGGCGAATTAGTGTCCTTTGAAAACGGATTATCTGGAATGGTTTTAAATTTAGAAGAAGACAATGTCGGTGTAGTATTACTTGGAGCATCGAAATCGATTAAGGAGGGAGATGTAGTTAAAAGAACTAATAGAATTGGATCAATTAATGTTGGGGAAAATATTATTGGACGAGTAGTAGATACTTTGGGGGTTCCTATAGACGGCAAAGGACCAATAAAAGGACCTGTTGTTGAAATGCCTCTTGAGAGAAAAGCACCAGGTGTTATTTTCAGAGAACCTGTTGCTGAGCCTATGGAAACAGGAATAAAAGCTATTGACGCTATGATACCTATTGGTAGGGGGCAAAGAGAACTTGTGATTGGGGATAGGCAGACTGGAAAGACCACAGTTTGCATTGACACAATATTAAATCAAAAGCAATTTTATGATTCTGGGGAACCTGTATATTGTATTTATGTTGCAATTGGGCAAAAATCTTCAACTGTTGCTGCTATTGCAAAAGTTTTAGAAGACAAAGGAGCTTTGTCATATACCACTATTGTAGCTGCTAATGCATCTGATCCTGCGCCAATGCAAGTTTATGCACCTTTTGCTGGAGCATCAATAGGAGAGTATTTTAGAGATACTGGAAGACCTGCCCTAGTAATATATGATGATCTTTCCAAGCAGGCTGTTGCTTATAGAGAAGTATCTCTTCTTTTAAGAAGACCTCCAGGGAGAGAGGCATATCCTGGGGATGTGTTTTATCTTCATTCGCGACTTTTGGAAAGAGCTGCAAAGGTTATTGCTGATGATAGTATTGCTAAGGACATGAATGATCTTCCAAAAGGGCTTAAAAATAAAGTCAAGGGAGGAGGCTCCTTAACTGCCTTACCTATTATTGAAACCCAAGCAGGAGACGTCTCTGCTTATATACCAACAAACGTTATATCTATAACTGATGGTCAAATATTTTTAGAATCTGATCTATTTAATTCAGGGGTTCGCCCAGCTATTAATGTTGGAATATCTGTTTCTCGAGTAGGGGGATCTGCACAAATAAAATCTATGAAAAAAGTTTCAGGTACTTTAAAATTAGACCAGGCGCAATACAGAGAATTGGAAGCGTTTGCAAAATTTGGTTCTGATCTTGATGCAGCAACAATGAATGTTATTGAAAAAGGAAAACGGAATGTTGAAATTTTGAAACAATCTGTTAATGATCCCTTCAAAATTGAAGATCAGATTGCATCTATTTATGTCGGCACTAAGAATTTAATATCTAATGTTCCTGTATCCAAAGTCAAAGAATTTGAGACAATGTATTTAGAAACTTTATCTTCAAAGCATAAAGCTGTATTAAAGGATCTTAAATCAGGCAATTTAACAGACAAGGTAATTTCTACATTGGAAAAGGTAGCTAAAGAAACTTCAAAACTTTTTGAATAAATTTTATGGCTAATTTAAAAGAGATAAGAAATAGAATTTCATCAGTCTCTTCAACCATGCAGATAACAAGTGCAATGAAAATGGTTTCTGCAGCTAAGTTGAAAAAGGCTCAAGATGCCATTATAGCTGTTAAACCTTATTCCAATAAGTTAGAAGAACTTATAGGACTTCTTTCCAGTGGATCAGCCGGAATAGAAAACAATGAATATTTTAAATCTAACAAATCAAATAAAATCTTAATTGTTCCAATTACATCCAATAGAGGACTCTGCGGGGCTTTTAATTCAAATATTATAAAAGAGACTCTCCGATTGAATAAAATAGATTATAAGGATAATGCTATTGAGGTTCTTTCTATTGGCAAAAAGGGGGGCGATATACTCTCTAAATCTATTGCCTTGAAGGGGAGGCATGATGATGTTTTTGATGATCTTAATTTTAAAAATGCTGAAGCTGTAGCTGATCTAATTATGCAATCATATAAAGAAAAAGAATATAGTAAAATTATATTAGTCTATAATCGTTTTAAAAATGCCGCAACTCAGGTTGTTACTGTTGATAATTTTTTGCCTGTAGAAAAAATTTCAGCAGGAACAGAAATTAAAAATTTCGACACTTTTTTTGAGCCCTCTGAAACAGAAATTTTAAAAAGTTTAATTCCTAAATCTTTAAAGGTTAAATTTTATAGATCTCTTAGAGACTCTTTTGCGAGTGAGCATGGAGCTAGAATGACAGCAATGCATAAAGCAACAGATAACGCTACCGAACTTAGAGATGAGTTAAAGCTAACTTACAATAAAGCTAGACAAGCATCAATAACGAACGAAATTCTTGAAATTGTTGGAGGTGCAGAGGCTTTAAGCAATTAAATTTTCTAAAGGCTAAATGTGTTTTTAAAAAGTAAGCTTTTTGTATTTTTGGTAATACAAAAGTCAAGTTTGTATGGTTAAAATTTCGGTTGTAAATAAATCAAGTTTTGATTTACCCTCTTATCAATCTGCTTTAGCTGCGGGATTAGATTTAAGAGCCAATTTATCTGATAAAATTGTTATTTACCCAATGGAACGTAAGTTAATTCCTACTGGACTATTTATTGCTTTACCTCAAGGACATGAGGCTCAAATCAGACCAAGAAGTGGTTTAGCTATTAAATATGGAATAACGGTCCTTAATTCTCCTGGGACAATTGATTCTGATTATAGGGGAGAAATAGGCATTATATTAATAAACCTTTCAAATGAGAGATTTGTTGTAAATTCAGGGGACAGGATTGCCCAAATGGTAATTTCCAAACATGAGCAAATTAAATGGGAAGTTCTAGAATCTTTACCTAAAAGCAATAGAGGTGAAAAAGGGTTTGGAAGTACCGGTAAGTAAGTAGGAAATATTTTTTAAAATGATAAAGAAAAGATATCGGGTTAGAAGGATTTGTACATACTTAACAATGACATTCTTTATTCTTACTGGCTGTAAATCAGTTAGCGTCCTTCCTAGTAAGACTCCAATCAAGAACATCAAAATAAAAGAATTAGGCAGTGAAATTTCAAAAGCAAAGTTGAATTATAAAAACATACGTTCTAGGATCAAAACAGAATATGACGATGGCAAGAGAAAACAACAGATTATTCTAAACTTAAGAATGATTGATAAAAAAGCTATTTGGATTAGTGCAACGATGTTAATTCCAATTGGTAAATTATTAATGACTCCTGATAAGATTTCATTCTATGAGAAGTTTCAAAAAACTTTTTATGAGGGAGAGTTAACATTTATTAAAGAGTTTTTTAATATTGATTTTGGCTTTAATGATTTACAAAACATTTTGTTGGGTTATCCAATTATAAATATAACTGAAAATAAATGGAAAAGGATTTCACATCCAAAGTTCTATGTTTTGAATTCATCCGGCAATTCTAAAGACTTTACACAAACTTTATTTTTTGATCCAAGTAATTTTTTACTCATGGAGCAGAGATTTTTTTTGAGATCATTAAATCAGAATATGACAATAAAGTATAATTATTTTCAGAAGGTTGATGGTAAAAGTATTCCTAGGCTCATTGAATTTGTTGTTCCATATGATAGTGGTTATAGAAGACTAGTTTTGGAATATACTAGAGTTGATTTCCCTGAAGATTTGAACCTACCATTCAGTATTCCTGATGGATATAAGCCGTTAAATTTTCCTGAAAAATGATTTTTATTAGATTAATTCTAATTGTCTTTCTTTCTAGTTTTATAACAACTTTAAATGCACAAAACTATTTAGAAAAGCAAAAGCAACTTGAATTTCAAAGACAAAAGCTTCAAGATGAGATTAGACAAATTAATTCACTCCTTTTTCAGAATATAAAAAAAGAAAAAAGCCTTATTTCTCAGACTGAAGATTTAGGCTTGAAAATTTCAGTCAGAATGAAACTAATAGAAACAAATAATAAACAGGCGAATATTTTACAAAATCAAATTAATCTTAATGAAAGAGAAATAAGTAATCTTAGTGATGAATTAAAAAGACTAAAGAATGATTATGCTAAAATGATTCAGAATTCATATCAAAGCAAGTCATCAAAAAGTAGGCTGATGTTTCTTTTTTCTTCTGAAAATTTTTTGCAAGCCTATAAAAGATTGCAATATCTGCAGCAATATTCTGAATATAGAATTAATCAAGGAAAAAAGATAGTTGAAAAAGCAAAGACAATAGAAGAAACGAATGATATTTTAACGAATCAAAGAAATAAGAAAAAAGAAATAGTTAATGATAATAAACAAATCAAAGAAGTGTTGGAAAAAGAGCAAAGATTTCAGGAAGACATTATCTTATCTTTAAAAAGAAAAGGAATTTCTTTAGCTTCAGAAATTAAGAAAAAACAAAAACGGTCAGCTGCTATTGACCTTGAAATTGATCGATTAATTAAGGAGGCTATTGCCGAATCAAATAAAAATAAAGATCCTTTATCAAATGAATTTAATTTAACGCCTGAATTGAAGACGTTGTCTAAAAATTTTATTTTAAATAAAGGCAAATTACCTTGGCCTGTTGAAAAGGGTATTGTTATTCAAGATTTTGGAAAACAACCTCATCCGATCATTAAGACTGCAATCATAAAAAGTAATGGTGTTACAATAGCAACAGTTAAAGATGCCAGCATAAGAGCTGTTTTTAATGGGGAAGTGATGTCGATATTAAGTTTCAAGGGGAGCAACCCCACAATATTAATTAGACATGGTAATTATATATCAACCTACAAAAATATTGGTAAGGTCTTTGTAAAAAAAGGAGATAAAATTCTATCTAAACAAGTTATAGGAGAAGCATTCACTCATCCTAATAGCGGAAAAACTACACTACAGTTTGGAATTTTTGAGGGGATCAGACCAATAAATCCAAAAACATGGATTTATAAAATGTAATAAACTATTCCTCTAGATACCAAGCTTCTTCCTCAAGAGTATACTTAATAAAATTAAGCAGTTTTAAGGCTTCTTTTTTTGACTCAAATCTTCCATAAGCAACACGATATAAACCTTCAGGGCTGGATTTGCTATAGTCAGCATTGTATCCCTCTTCTATTAGTGATGCAAGTTTTTTCTCAGCATTAGACATTGATCTAAAAGAACCGGCAATAATACTATAGTAGTTAAATTCGGAAGCTGCCTCTATATAATTACTTTCACTGTCAAAATTCAATTCTATTTTTGAAACAGCACCTAAGTCAAATGTTGCATTTAAGACATTATCCTTGATTTTTTTTTGAGCTATTTTAGTTGCTTCTAATTTCTGCTCAGTCACGTATTTGTCACCATAATAATATGAAGCCCCAATTAACGCTATCGTTAAAACAGCAATTGCAGCGTATTTTAAAAGAGGATTTTTTGATTTTTTTTCCTCAGGTGTAAACATTAAATCGTCTTTTGTTTGATTATCCATATGAAATAATTTTTTATTATCTGAAAACGGCAGTATTTTTTTTATTGGACTCCTATTAAAGGGCTTTAATCCAAAAGAATTAGAATCAAAATTTATTTGCCTAGAAGGGAAAAATTCTATTTTCTTATCATAAGTTAACTTCATTTCCCCAATTCCAGGGAAAAATAAATTTTGAGTATTAAGTCTTTGTTTCCATATTATCACTTCTTTTTCAATTTTTTTTATGGCTTTTTCATAAGAAATTTTTTCTTTTTTTGCCAAATGATTAGCTAAAACACCATCATTATTTTTAAGTAATATATTGAAACCAATAATTTTTTCTGGAGGTTCAAAGTTACCAACTTCATAATCTACATATGCTCTATTTGATTGAGTTAGAAACGCCCCAAAACTGGGAATTGTAACACATTCATGAACATAGAGCAACTCTTTGATATATTGCTTGATCAACATCATTCAAAAATACTAAAATATATACCTTTTAATAACGTTTTAATCATTTATATATTTTAAATAGAAATTAATATCCAGTATTTTTTCGAACCCTAAGGAGCACTTCTTTTGAAACTTTTCGGGCTTTAATGGCTCCTTTTGAAAGAGCTATATTTACTTCTTCAGGATTAGAGCAATAGTAATTAAATTTTTCTCTTTCTTTCCTAAATTTACTTAAAATCATATCTAAGAGCTGTTTTTTGGCATCACCATAACCCATCCCACCTTTTAAGTATTTCTCTTTCATTTCTGAAATATTTTTTATTGGCGCAATTAACTTAAATATTTTAAAAACATTACATATTTCAGGATCTTTAGGAGATTCTACAGGAGTACTATCTGTTTTAATAGACATTATTTGTTTTTTCAAATCTTTTTCAGGGAGAAAGATATTTATAACATTATTTTTTGATTTACTCATTTTAGCCCCGTCTGTTCCGGGAACAAAATGAGTGTTTTTTTCTAGTTTGGCATTAGGCAAAACAAGAGTTTTCCCCATTTTTTGGTTAAATCGTGAAGCTACATCTCTGGTCATTTCTAGATGTTGCAATTGATCTTTACCAACAGGGACAATTTCTGCATCATAAAGGAGAATGTCAGCGGCCATGAGAAGAGGATATGAAAAAATCCCTGCATTCACATCTCTTAAATTATTTTTTTTGTCTTTGAAAGAGTGTGCTAAAGTTAATCTTTGATAAGGGAAAAAACAGCTTAAAAACCATGCTAATTCACTAACTTCACTTACATCACTCTGTTTATAAAATACGGTTCTTTTTGTATCCAATCCACAAGCAAGCCATGTTGCAGCGGTTAATAAAGTGTTTTTTTTTAGCAATTCAGCTTCTTTTATTTGAGTAAGGGAATGAAGATCAGCAATAAAGAAAAAGCATTCATTTTTTTTATTTTTTGATAATTCTATTGCTGGTAAAACTGCGCCAAGGAGATTCCCAAGATGAGGAATGCCTGTTGATTGTACGCCTGTTAATATTCTGGCCATTTTTGTTAGCTCTTTAACAAAGATATTTTATTTCCTTAGTTGTACAAACTTTCTTTTCAAAGCTTATTGAGGAGAGTTTAAAATTGTATTTTTATAAAGTGAGAAGAGTTTTATTAATTCTTTGGCGTATCTGGTTTTATTTGTTGGCGTCTATACCAATAATTTTTCTTTTCCCCATTTTGGTTTTTATATTATTTCTGCCAAATTTTTATAAACATATTTTTTGGATAGCAAGAAATATTTGGGCCCCAATTATTTTATATGGAATGGGTTTTTGGTTGGAAATTAAATATAAAGAGGAAATAAATAAAAATCAACAATATATGTTTGTTGCAAATCACACAAGTTATATTGATCCTTTTGTTATGCTACGAGTTTTTAAAAAACCGTTTGTGTTTGTGGGAAAAAAAGAGCTTGTTAAAATACCTCTTTTTGGCTACATATATAAACGCGCGGCTATTATGGTTGATAGGAGTAGTTCTAAGAGTAGATATGGGGTTTATAGTAGGGCAGACAGTGTTCTTGACAAAGGTTACAGTGTATGTATTTTTCCAGAGAAAAATTACTTTGATGAAACAATTTTGTTAAATCCTTTCAAACACGGAGCATTTAAAATTTCTGTTCTCCATCAGTTCCCAATAGTTCCGACGGTCTTTTTTGATTGTAAAAGGAAACAACCGTGGTATACAACACATGGATACCCGGGGAAATTAAGAGTTAATGTTTACCCTTCAGTTTTGACAAAAGGAATGATTGAAAAAGATATACCAAAATTGCAAAATAAAATTTATAATCTCATAGATTCTGAGTTAAGAAAAGATCCTGAAAGATCAGCGCTTGAAGCAATAGATACTTGGAAAAGAATTAATAAAATATCTTAAATTATTCTGCATCATTTTTGAGCGAAGACATAATCTTCCCCTCAAGTTCTTCTAAAAGCTCTGGATTGTCTTGAAAAAGTATTTTAACCGTATCTCTCCCTTGCCCTAGCTTTGTTTCACCATAACTAAACCAAGAGCCACTTTTTTTAATGATTTCATTATTTACCCCCAAATCAAGAATTTCTCCTATTTTGGAAATACCCTCTCCATACATTATATCAAACTCAGTTGTTTTGAAAGGAGGCGCGACTTTATTTTTAACAACCTTAACTCTAGTTCTGTTTCCAAGAACCTCGGCATCAGGACCTTTAATTTGAGTAGACCTTCTAATATCTAATCTGACAGAGGCATAGAATTTTAAGGCATTTCCACCAGTAGTTGTTTCAGGGTTACCAAACATCACTCCAATTTTTTCACGGAGTTGATTAATAAAAAAAACAGCACATTTTGTTTTACTAATTGAACCAGTTAATTTTCTTAGAGCTTGTGACATTAATCGTGCATGCAATCCCATTTTTGAATCTCCCATTTCTCCTTCTATCTCACTTTTTGGAGTTAATGCAGCAACTGAGTCAATAACAACAAGATCAACTGCTCCAGAGCGAATTAAATTGTCAGTAATTTCAAGACCTTGTTCTCCATGATCTGGCTGGGATATAATTAATTCTCCAAGATCTATTCCTAGCTTTTCAGCATAAAAACGGTCAAATGCATGTTCAGCATCAATAAAAGCACAAATTCCCCCCGCCTTCTGACACTCAGCAATTGCATGCAAAGTAAGGGTGGTTTTTCCCGAGGATTCTGGACCGTATATTTCTATTATACGCCCCTTTGGATAACCACCAACTCCCATAGCGTGATCCAGACCAATTGATCCTGAAGGAATAGATTCAATTTCTTCGCCGCTCGCCTCCCCAAGTTTCATAACGGTTCCTTTACCGTATGTTTTATCTAACTTGTCAAGTGTTAATTGTAGAGCTTTTAATTTTGCGTTTTTTAAATCTGACATGTTACCTTTTATGCTAATGTAATACTAATATGATTTCTTCACAAAATAGAATACTATCTATTATTAACAATTTTAAACTTTATTTTTTTAGAACGATAAAATTGTTAAAAAATATCTTTTTGTAATTTTACAACTTATCTAATGACACAAGCGAATGCAATTTTATAACAAATTAAACATAAAAGAACAATCCGATTTAATTGATAAATCTGGGAAAAATAGAATTGTATTATCATTTTATAAGTATTCATATTTAGGCAATCCAAAAATCTTTAGAAATTATTTATATATTAAGCTTTCAGCTATTGATGTTTTGGGCAGGATTTATATTGCAAGTGAAGGAATAAATGCTCAAATTTCATTACCACTTGAGAATCTTCCTTTCTTAAGAAACGAGCTTGATAAGATAACTTTTCTAAAAAACATTCCTTTGAATTATGCGCTTGTGAGTGAAAACAAATCTTTTTTAAAGCTGACTATTAAGGTTAAGAATAAAATAGTTGCTGATGGACTTGAAAGCCAAAAAATTGATTTATCTAAGCGAGGCACTTATGTTGATGCTTCTGAATTTAATAAACTGCTTGAAAAAAAAGATACTATATGTATTGATATGAGAAATCATTATGAGAGTGAAGTAGGCCATTTTAAAAATGCAAATATTCCAAATGTTGATACTTTTAGGGAGTCTCTTCCATTAATTGAAAAAACATTTTTTAATGAAAAAAATAACAAAAAGTTTCTTCTGTATTGTACAGGAGGAATAAGGTGTGAAAAAGCTAGTGCTTATTTTAAACAAAAGGGATTTAAAAAGGTTTTTCAAATGAAAGGAGGTATCATAGAATACGCTAGACAGGCTAGAGAAATGAAGCTGGAAAATAAATTCAAGGGTATAAATTTTGTTTTTGATGAAAGAAAGGGGGAAAGAATTTCTAAAGATGTAATATCAAACTGTCATTTATGTAACGCTTCTTGTGATTCTCATGTAAATTGTGCTAACCCTGCGTGCAACCTATTATTTATTCAATGTTCAGATTGTAGCAAAACTTATGATGGCTGCTGTTCTTTAGATTGCCAAAAAATAATAAATCTTCCCTATGAAAAACAGAAATCACTGAGAAAGGCAAAAAAAAATAGCCATAAAGTTTTTAAGAAAGGAAGATCAAAAGCCTTAAAGTATAAAACATGATTTTCAAAAAAATGAACTTAAACAGCAAGATCTTTAGATCTTTTTATTTCTTCACTTTTATCCTTTTTTCCTGTTCTAACAGTAATACTATTATTGAATATAAAAACTTTAATTATGGATGGGGGGCTAGTGATAAAGCAAAATTTATGATCTCACCATTTTCTGAAAAAACAGCAAACTTTATTATTCATATTAGAAATAATAACAGCTATGCTTTTTCTAATATTTTTCTGATAGCTTCAATTGAGGTAGAAGGAAAACTTTTTTCCCGTGATACTCTGGAGTATGAATTAGCTGATTCTAAAGGGAATTGGTTAGGTGATGGATTTACAGAAGTCAAGGAGAGTAGGCTTTGGTGGAAAGAGGATTTTATTACCCCAAAAGGGAAAAAAATAAATGTAGTTATTGAACAAGCTGTTAGATCAAATGGAATAGAAAATGGTATTGAAAACTTAGAAGGAATAGTAGGTGTTGGATTGTCTATAGAAACAACAAATAAAAATTAATGAAAAAGTCATTCAAATTTATAAATAATGACAAATATAAAATTCAAGTTACCCTATTTTGGGCTTCATTTTTTATAGGTATTTGTCTTTTCATCGGCATATTTATATATACTGCACTTGGTTATTTGGGAGAAATGCCAGCATTTGAGCAATTAGAGAATCCTAAAACTAACTTAGCGACTCAAATTATTTCATCTGATGGAGTTGTATTAGGTAAGTTTTATTATAACGATAATAGAACTCCGATAACATATGAAGGGCTTCCAAAAAATATTGTTCAGGCATTAATTGCGACAGAAGATGAAAGGTATTATGATCATTCAGGGATTGATTGGTATGCTACATTAAGAGCAATTTATTTTTTAGGAGAAAGAGGAGGAGCCAGTACAATTACCCAACAATTAGCAAGGCAACTTTTTGTTGGAGTGCGTTCAAGAAATAAAAAAGAAGCAATAATTCAAAAGATAAAAGAATGGGTTCTTTCCATTCAATTGGAGAGAAGATATACAAAAGAAGAAATTATAGCTATGTATTTAAATATTTATGACTTTGGATACAACGCTGATGGAGTAAGATCTGCCGCAAAAATATTTTTTGATAGTAATCCAGAAAATCTCACCATAGAACAATCCGCTACTTTAGTTGGAATGCTACAAAACTCCTCACTTTACAATCCTATTAGAAGACCAGAACTTGTTACAAAAAGAAGGAATGTTGTTTTTCAGCAGATGTACAGGAATAAATTACTTACTAAGAGAGAAAAAGACTCACTTAGTATGCTTGATTTAGAAATTAAGTTTACTCCGGAATCTCATCGGGAGGGTCTCGCCACTTACTTTCGTGCATACTTACAGGATTTTATGAAGAAGTGGACTAAAAAAAACTATAAAGCAGATGGATCAACATATAATTTATATAGGGATGGACTCAAAATATATACCACTATAGATTCCAGGCTACAGATTATTGGTGAAGAATCTGTTTCAGAGCATATGAAAAATCTTCAAAAGGAATTTTTTAATCAAAACACAGAAGAAATTAATCCGACAGCACCATTTCTTAATCTAAGAGAGGGAGAAATAGACACTCTTTTAGAGAGGACTGCAAGGAGGAGTGAAAGATGGAGAAAAATGTCTAATCTTGGACTAACAGATGATCAGATTTTCAATAGTTTTTTTGAAAAAACTCCTATGACTATTTTTAGTTGGGATAGGGAAATAGATACTGTTATGACTCCAATGGATTCAATCCGTTATTATAAGCATTTTTTAAGAGCCTCCCTAATGTCTATGGACCCTCAAACAGGACATGTTAAGACATGGGTAGGAGGATTTAATTACAAACATTTCCAATATGATCAAGTTAAACAAGGCAGGAGACAAATTGGTTCAACTTTTAAACCTTTTTTGTATGCAACTGCAATTGATCAATTAAAATTATCTCCTTGCGATTCATTACCTGATGCACTTTATTGCATAGATGCAATGAAACATGGAAATATTGATCCGTGGTGTCCTAAAAATTCAGGCGATAGGTATGGTAGAATGAGGACACTAAAAAATGCTTTAGCAAATTCTGTTAATACTGTTAGCGCAAGAATAATGGATATGGTTGGTCCTAAACCTGTAATTGATCTAGTCAGAAAAACTGGAGTAACTTCTCGTTTACCAAACGTTCCTTCAATAGCCTTGGGGACACCTGACATTAGCCTTTTTGAGATGGTTGGAGCATACGGGACCTTTGTAAATAAAGGAATTTATATTGAACCTATAATAATTACTAGAATTGAAGATAAAAATGGCATGCCCCTTTTTGAAGTTGTCCCTAACACAACAGATGTTATTAGTCAAGAAGCTGCTTACGTTACAATAAATTTACTTAAAGGAGTTACAAAATATGGATCTGGAGGTAGATTAAGACATGCTGGTTTAGAAAAAACAAACTATGTTTATGAGAATGTTGTAACTGGATATCCCTACATTTTTGACAATCCTATAGCTGGTAAAACAGGTACAACTCAAAATCAAAGTGATGGATGGTTTATAGGCATGGTGCCTAATTTGGTTTCGGGAGTTTGGGTTGGAGGAGAAGATCGATCTGTACATTTTGAAGAGATTGCTTTTGGGCAAGGAGCTACTATGGCTCTTCCTATATGGGGTCTTTATATGAAGAGGGCTTATGAAATTCCAGAGCTAGAAATTTCAGTTGATGATTTTGAAGAGCCTGAAAAGTTGACTATTAATATAGACTGTGAAAACCTGTTATCCCCTAAAGAGATAAAACCAAGGAAGAAAACAAATTTAAAAGAATTAGGTTTTTAGTTATCTTCTGCATACCACTCTGAATAAGAAGTTTCAGTTTCTCTCAATTTTAATGAGTATAGCTTTATATTGCTTGGGAGTTCATCAGAAATAATTTTTGAAAAATCAAGAATCATTAGTTCGCAGGTAGGTTGATAATTAACCCTAACCACTTTATGGCCTTTTTCTTCCAGATTATCTGCTAAATCTTTATGCGGAGAGGTCACGTTTAATATTATAGAGTGATCAAATACAGAAACAATCTTTTTCTTAACAATTTTTTTTAATTCACTAAAATCAATAAGCATACCATTTTTTTTATGATTTGTATCGTTTATTGGGTTTCCTATTACAGTCACATCTAATTTATAACTATGGCCATGCACATTTTTACATAATCCATCATATCCATAAAGCGCATGTGCTGTTTCAAAATTAAATTGTTTTGTTATACGAATTTTCCTTTTCATTAGTTAGAGAGATTTTATAATTTTTTGGGTGAAATCTGAAAGTGCCAACTCAGCTGTTATTTTTGCATTTTTTGGGAGTAATTCATCCCAATGGTCAGTCCCTTTCCAATGTAATTGTCTTAGCTTTTTAGACGCTTCTTTTGGGAAAGAAGCAAAAGAAACTATCTTTTTTTCTATTTCGATATCCATCTGATCAATATTTTCTGAAATTTGATTAAAGAGGCCTTTCTCTTTTGCCCATTTAGAGCTTTTCCATTCCTTGCTATCAAGAGACAATTCTGCAAAAGCAGGAGACCCTATTTTTCTACTAACTGCGGGTTCAATAACGTAGGGGCCTATGCCAAGGGACAATTCTGACAATTTTATGGAGGCTTGTTTGCAAGCAAAAACATAATCACAGACCGAGATTAAACCAACGCCTCCACCAACAGAAGGACCATTCACTCTTGCTATAACAAACTTCGAAAGTTTCCTAATAGCATTAATTAAATTAGAAAAATCCATAAAAAAACTTATTCCTTCATTTATAGTCGATATTTTTTTTAGAGCTTGAAGAGATGCGCCTGAACAAAAAGCATTACTTCCTTTACTTTGAATTAAAATCACTGCAATTTTAGGATTTTTATCAGCTTTTTCTAAAAGTGTAATTAACTTATTTATGATTTCCTGCGAGAGACAATTTCCTTTAGGATGATGAAAGGTTATTTTTCCAATATGATCTTTTATTTTTATATTAATTTCACCCATGTTTTTTAATTTAAGATCTTTTCATAACAGTGAAAAGGAAATTCACTTTGTTTTCGAAAAAAAACATCCCCTAGTTTTTGATATCCTCTAGATTCATAAAATTTGTTATTGCTTTTGTTTTGACTAAAAGTATCTAAACGAATTGAAATAAAATTAAGCTTTTTAGCAATTGATTCAGCAAAATTCATGAGCTTGTTTCCAATTCCTTTTTTTTGAAACTTCGGGTGTACTGCCAATCTATGAACGTAAATATTTTTATCATCTTGAGTTAGCCATTTAGCAGAGTAATATACTTCATCTTTTTCTGGTGAAAACATAATGCATCCTTTAATCTGGTTTTTATCATCCCAAACATAGAGAGCTTCTTCTTCTATATCTTTTCTGAAAATTTCTTTAGAAGGATAGTGATCATTCCACTGAAAAATTCCATCATTAATCATTTTTTCAGCACAAGCCTCTGTCAAACTTTTAACAGTTTCAAGATCAGAGATTAAAGCTTTTCTTATCAAAGAGTTCTATTTTTTCAAAAATAATTTTTTATAATCATTTTCTCAACTAATTTTGGCAACAAATGGCAGCTCCATATTTTGTTTAATCTAAGCATGATTTTATTTAATGATATGGCAATCTTAAAGAAAATATTCTTTTATACTTTTCTTTTGGGGTGTCTCCAATTTATTTCTGGTCAAAAATATGTTAGACTCTCTGTTGATAATGACCTCTACTTTTTGACAGACAGATATTATTCCAGTGGCATATTTCTATCTTATGGATACAAAAAAATTAAACAGGTAGATGAATTAGATAGTTTAGATAATTCAACTTATGTTCATTGGCATCTTGGTCAAGAAGTCTATACCCCAGCAAGATTACAAACAAAAGATTTATCAAAACTTGATTATCCTTTTGGTGGATGGCTTTTTATTGAGAGGGAAGTCCACAAATATTTAAATAAGAACACAGCATATGCTTGGGGAATTCAGATTGGAACTACAGGGGACGAGTCCTTAGCTCCTTGGATGCAAAATTTTTATCATTTAAATTTTTTAAAACTTCCCAGGGTTACATGGGAGGCTGCGATGCCTCAGGAGATTCACCTAAATATTAATGTTAATATGAAAAAAAAATTCATTCTTGAGGAAAAATTTTATTTTCTCTCTGATTTTTTTAGTTCGCTGGGGACTCAAAAGACAACTATTGGGGCTCAATTTGGATTTTTTATGGGGAAAACAAATAGATTTTCTTTTATGGGGAATCCACTAAAATCAAAAGGAGATAATGGTCTTAGTTTTTATATAGGGAGTCGCCAAGAATATCGTTTTCATGATTATATGATTTCAGGAAGTTTATTTAATGACAGTGCAAATTTTACTTTGCCGTCAAGAAAATACAGAAGTAGTTTTCAGTTTGGAGCGTCATTAAACAAAGATAAATGGGAAATACTTGCAATGATTTCTAATACTTCTCGAGATAATGAAAATCAACTTTTTTTCAGGCACACATATTTGAATATTTCAATTTCTAAATACCTTTAAATTGGTTTTTTCATTGGATCGAAAATGAAAAAATGTAATCCAAGTAAAACCCCAGTAAAATTATTTTTTTGGACCGCGGAAGGCTTTGATGCTTTTTTAAGAAATCTATACTGCAAAGAAACATTTAGTCTTTTCCATGGATTGTATTGAGAAGCCACTACCATTCCAAAAGCATCTTTAAAGATTCCATCTTCATAATTAAAACTTCCAGTTGACACATCCTGAATCTCTGAATTTTTAGCACTCAATAAAAGGTTATATAAAAATCCAGTCTCAAACATTAATTTTCTTGATGGAGAAACTCTTACAGTGATTGGAATAGTTAAATAAGTTATTTTATCAGTGGACTCATTATCTGACAAATCATATTTATATCTTAAATTAAAATAACT
>Ga0208766_1000111_pt1 | contig 41141 bp, 30 predicted proteins | sample ETN01SmetaG_3_FD_185792 | JGI IMG/M metagenome (GOLD analysis project Ga0208766, IMG submission 185792) | Marine microbial and viral communities from oxygen minimum zone, Eastern Pacific Ocean - ETNP2014F12-01SV263 (SPAdes) (version 2) | ecosystem: Environmental > Aquatic > Marine > Oceanic ... | reverse complement strand
TATAGGTACTATTACAATCATCGTTGGAGCACAATGGGGCGATGAGGGTAAGGGTAAAATTACGGACTTCTTTGCAGGGGCCTCAGATTATGTCGTTAGATATCATGGTGGAAACAATGCGGGTCATACTGTAATTGTTGAAGGAAAAACTTTCAAATTACACCTTATTCCATCTGGTGTTTTATATCCAGACACCATAAGTGTTATTGGCAACGGAGTGGTGATAGATCCCGCTGCATTGCTTGATGAAATTTCATATTTATCAGATAAGGGAGTAATTCCCAATTTAATGATCAGTGATAGAGCGCATCTAATTATGCCTTATCATAAGTTGTTAGATGCTGCTTTGACTGGCCATCAAGATACCTTAGCCGCTGGCAGCACAAAACGTGGTATAGCTCCAGTATATGGTGATAAGATGTTCCGAAACGGAATAAGAATGATTGATATTTTAGAGCCATCAATATTCATGGAAAAACTAGAAAAATCATATACCTTTGCAAACAATCTTTTATCAGCAATTAATTCTACCGCTATTGATTTAGATATAAACACAATCTATAATGACTATCTGAAAATGGGGCAAAATCTATCTTCTTATGTTTCTGATATATCATTAGAGCTTTATGAAGCCTACCATAATAATAAAACTATCCTATTCGAAGGAGCGCAGGGTATTTCTCTTGATGTCGATCATGGTATTTACCCTTACACAACCTCCAGCAACACAATCGCAGGAAGCATCTCGACAGGTACGGGTGTAAGCTATAGGGATATACATAGAATAATTGGAGTTACAAAAGCATACCTTAGTAGAGTTGGGGAGGGGCCTTTGCCATCAGAGGTTCATGGAAATGAAGCAACAGAGCTTAGAGAAAAAGGTGGTGAGTATGGTACTACTACCGGTAGGCCTAGGCGCGTAGGTTGGTTAGACCTTGTTCAGGTTAGGCAAGCAGTTCGCGTAAATGGCTTAACAGAAATCGCGTTAACTAAATTAGATATTTTATGTAACATAAAAGAGATTTCGGTTTGTACTGCATATGATATCAGCGGGTCTAAAGAATCTGAAATGCCTGCAAGCTTACAAAAATTTCGCGATGCGAAACCCATGTATAAACAATTTTCTGGGTGGGGCAGCTTAACTGATAACATTATTAACGATGGTTACAACTCGCTCCCACAAACCCTTAGGGATTATGTTCAATTTATTGAAGATGAGGTTCATTGCAAGGTTTCCATAATTTCTGTAGGCCCTGAGAGACATCAAACTATTGTTAGATAAATAGTGCCATTTACAAAAGAAACAATTGATTTTAATGGAAAAACTGATTCTGAAATCGTAGATATATTACAAAAGCATAATATTCCTTTATTGCCTAGCGAAATTAAAATGATTCAAAATGATTTTTTAGGTAGACCCCCTTCACTTGCTGAATGCGTGTTGTTCTCCATTGAGGGGTCTGAACACTGTTCTTATAAAAGCAGCAGGAACCATCTAAAACAATTTATTACTGAAGGGCCAGATGTTGTTCTGGGCGCCAAGGAAGATGCTGGTGTAGTGTCTATTGCTCAAGATAACAGTGGTAATCGTTGGTGCATTGTTATGAGCCATGAGTCTCATAACCACCCATCGCAAATTGTACCATACGAAGGCGCCGCTACTGGCGTTGGTGGTAACGTTAGAGATGTTTGCTGTATGGGTGCAAAAGTTATTGCTTGCACGGACAGTTTTCGTTTTGGCGATATCCAATCAAATAAGACAAAGTGGATTCACGATGGTGTTGTTTCTGGGATAGGGGGCTATGCTAATCCTTTAGGTGTTCCAAATATTGGAGGAGACATATATTATAATGAAAGCTACAACGATAATTGTCTTGTTACTCTTGTTACCCTTGGCATAGTACGTGAGGATGAAATATTTCATTCATATGCACCTAAAAATGCAGATGGATATGATCTGATTCTTGTAGGAAAAGCTACTGATAACAGCGGGTTTGGCGGAGCAAGTTTTGCGTCGCTTGAACTAGAAGAGGGAAAGAAAGAACAAAACAAGGGTGCGGTACAAGAGCCAAATGCTTTTTTAGAAAGACATATTCTTAAATCCACATATGCTCTTTTTAAAATAATTAAAGAAAAAAACTTATTACACAAGGTTGGCTTCAAAGATTTAGGCGCGGGGGGGGTGGCTTGTGCAAGTGTTGAGCTTGCTGACACGTCGGGCTACGGAGCAGAGGTTTGGATCGACAATATACATGTTAGTATGGATGGTTTACACCCATCTGTTATATTGTGCTCTGAAACGCAAGAAAGGTTTATGTGGGTTTGTCACCCTGATATTACAGATATAATATTAGACCATTATAATAATACTTTTGATATGCCTGGCGTATCTTACCTTGCTCGAGCTTCTGCTATTGGAAAAATACGTAGTAATAAACAGTATACAGTACACGCTGGCAACGATCAGATTATAAACGCGCCTGCGGAAATGATAACAAAAGGGTTTAACTATGATCGTGAAATTAAAAAACCTGAGGCAACGCACAGCGAGCCTGATTTACAAGAACCAAAAAATTATAATGCTGTTTTAGAAAAATTGCTATCTCATGAAAACATATGTTGTCGTTCAAGCGTATATGAAACCTATGACAAACAGGTGCAAGGCAGGACGGTTGTTGAGCCCGGTGGGTCTGATGCCGGGGTGCTCGCCCCCTTTAATAGTGACCAATACCCAAAAGAAATTAGAAAAACTGGTATTGCGCACTCAACTGATCATAATCCACTGTATGGGAAAATCAGCCCTTATTGGTGCGGGGTAAATTCTGTTGTAGAATCAATGAGAAACGTTGCAGCTACAGGGGCCACACCACACGCAATTACTGATTGTCTTTGCTTTGGGAACCCAGAAAAACCTGAGCAAATGTGGCAATTTGCAGAGTCTACAAAAGGAGTTGCAGACGCATGTAAAGGAATCCACCTGAAACATAATCCAGATTATTCTGTGCCAATTATTGCAGGAAATGTAAGCTTTTATAATGAATCAAGCGGTGGGGCAATCCCCCCAAGCCCTATTGTAAGTTGTTTGGGCAGACTATCAGATGTGGATAAAGCAATTACTGTGGGGTTTAAGAAAAAAGAATCTGTGATTATACTTATAGGAGAAAGAAAAAATGAGCTTGGAGGAAGCGTTTATTATTCTATTTACAACTTCTTAGGGAAAAACTTGCCAAAACCAGACCTTAAAACTGTGGAGGCAGAGCTTTGGGCGCTAACTGATTTAATAGATAATCAATTAATTCTTTCCGCTCACGACATTAGCGATGGCGGGGTCGCTGTAGCTCTTTCTGAAATGTCTTTTCAAAATGAAATTGGATTTGAGGTTAATATTGGAAAATCTCTTCGTGCAGATGTCTGGCTTTTTAGTGAAACCGGTGGGTTTGTTATAGAGGTGGATAAGGAAAACTTGCAGGCGGTTGCAACGACACTGTCATCACATGAAGTATATTATAAAGAAATTGGTGAGACCACAGATCATCAAGCAATGCTTTTTGGAAAAGAGATCCATATGCCTATTTTTAAAGCAAAAGATAACTGGGGAAAATCTCTAAGAGAGAAAATTAAATAAATGTCATTAAAAAATTCTATAACGAAAAAAATTATATTTAAAATCATTAAAGAACGCTTTATAAATGAGGTTCCCTATTTACAGTTGCTTGGAGTTAGGGTAGCAAAATTTGATTATCCAGATGTTGAATTAGAACTGCAATGGAAAAACGATCTGGTTGGAAATGTGATTCAAAAATCATTGCATGGGGGCGTTACAGCTGCAGTTCTTGATTCAATTGGCAGCCTGGTGGCTGTAGCCCACTTCATATCTAACGAGAAAAACCTTACAGCTGAATATTTAAAAAGTAGAATTAGCCATATGGGTACAATTGATTTAAGAGCTGATTATTTATTGCCAGGCCGTGGCGATAAGTTTACAGCAACAGGTCTAGTGTCAAGAGCAGGAAAAAGGGTTACGGTTTGTAGAATGGAAATGTTCAATGATGATAAAGAATGTATCGCTCTCGGAACAGCTTCTTATTTGTGGAGCGATAAAAAGACATCATGAACAAAAACAAAGTTGATTATAAGTTGGCGGGAGTTGATATCAGCGCTGGGAATGAAGCAGTAAGCCTAATAAAAGATAGGGTTAAATCAACGTTTTCAAATGATGTGCTAATAGGTTTGGGGGGCTTTGGGGCTTTATATGATTTAAAATCAATTATAAAAGAATATGAAAATCCCGTCCTTGTACAAAGCATAGATGGGGTGGGAACAAAAACAATAATCGCAAGAAAATTGAAAAAATATGACACCATTGGAATAGATTTATTAAGCGCTGCAGCCAATGATATAGTGGTCATGGGCGCCAGGCCGCTCACTTTCCTTGATTATATCGCTAACGATAGATTAGAGCCGTCTATTATAAAGGAGCTTGTTTCTGGAATGGTGAAAGCATGCAAAGAAACCAACGTGTCCTTGGTTGGCGGAGAGACCGCAGAAATGCCTGACACCTACTTGCCGGGTGAACACGACTTAGTTGGCGTTATCACGGGCGTTGTAGAAAAAAATGAGATTATTAATGGAAAATTAATTTTGCCAGGAGATGTTGTTTTGGGGTTACCATCTAGCGGGATACACACAAATGGATATTCTTTAGCAAGAAAGATATTTTTTGATGTTGGAAATTATGAAATAAAAGATACTCCAAAAGGTTTGTCAAGTTCGATTGGGCTAACTCTTTTAGAGCCGCATGTAAACTATACAAACGATGTTTTTACATTATTAGATAACAACATCACCGTTAATGGTATGGCTCATATTTCTGGTGGAGGTCTTATAGAAAACATTCCTCGTATTTTACCAAATAACTGCGTGGCAACAATAACAAAAGGAAGCTGGGATATTCTTCCTGTATTCAGTTGTATGCAAACTATTGGTGATATAGATGAGCATGAAATGTTTCGCACTTTTAATATGGGAATAGGTATGATAGTTATAGTTCCTAAAAGTGAGGTTTCCTCGATTAAAGATTTAATTAATGTGGTGGAAATAGGAAAAATTGAAGAAGGCGAAAAGAGGGTTAAATTAATATAATGGCTCTTGATATCGCTATAATACAATTTCCTGGATCAAACACGGAACGTGAAACATTTATGGCTTGTAAGCGCTCAGAGTTAAACCCCGTTGAATTTTTATGGAATGGAGACGACGCTGAGCTTGGTGGCTTTGCGGGCTTTATTATCGTCGGTGGTTTTTCGTATGAAGACAGGTCCAGGTCTGGTGTAATTGCGTCACTAGACCCCATTATTAACATTATAAAAAAAGAGTCGGAAAAAGGAAAACCTGTTCTTGGAATATGTAATGGCGCACAAATTTTAGTCGAGTCAGGGTTGGTTCCTGGTGTAAAAAACTATCCCCTTTCTTCATCGTTGTCTAATAACAAACGAATAATTGATGGCGAAGTGCTTGGAACGGGGTATTATAATGAGTGGGTTCACTTGTTGTGTTCTGTTGAACCAGAAAAAAGCACATTTACACAATCATTTAATATCGGAGAAACAATTCATATCCCACTTGCGCACGCGGAAGGACGGTTTGTTATACCAGAAGACCTATTAACTGTATTAATAAACAACAATCAAGTGCCATTTAGATATTGCGACTCTGGTGGAAGTGTTATTAATGAGTTTCCTACAAACCCAAATGGATCAATATATAATATTGCTGCTCTTACAAACCGCCCTGGTAATGTTATGGCTATCATGCCGCATCCAGAGCGAACCGCAAATGGAGATAAAATTTTTGTTTCCATGCGAAATTATATAGAGTCAAAAAACAAGAAAAGCGTTTCTTTTTTGAACTATAAATTCAACACGAAAAATATTCAGCGCTATACCTCTATAGCCAATGGGGCGGAATGGATTGTTAATATGATAATTACAGATAATGAATCTAACTCCGTTCAAAACGCTCTTAATAAAATTGGAATATCTGTAGAAATACAACGAATGACGCATTGGGAAATAGTTGGGGGGAACAATTCAAATTTGCATGAAATTGAAAAAAGCGGTGAGCTGTTCAACAGCAATAAAGAGTATATATCAGGTTATTCTCCCGAAGAAAATAGCGCCACATTTTTGGTAAGGCAAAATGAGGACGTATTAGGCATTCAAAAAAAACAGTCACTGATAGATCGATTTAAGATAGATGGGGTAAGTGAAGTTTATCATGGTGTGCTGTGGAACATAAAAGTAAAAAGTGGTAACTTAGACCGGGTTATAAAAAAAGTTTTAGATAGTAAAATATTATTTAATCCATTTTCACAAAGATGCTATATATATGATTGATCATTATAAAAAAAGGATTTCATCAGAGCTTAACAACTGTCTAACAGAAACATCCTTTTTAAAGGGAGACAAAAAAACTGGTAAAGTTAGAGACCAGTATGAAGCTGGAAATAAAATAGTTCTAATAACAACCGATCGACAAAGCGCATTCGACCGTGTACTCGCATCCATACCATTTAAAGGGCAAGTGTTAAATCAAACTAGCGCCTGGTGGTTTAAAAAGACTGAACATATTATTAGCAATCACTTGCTGGAGATTCCCGACCCAAATGTTATCATAGCAAAAAAATGTAAAGTTATTCCAATAGAGTTTGTGGTCCGTGGATACATAACAGGTAGCACCAGTACATCTCTTTGGACGGTATACAATAAGGGCGATAGGGAATATTGCGGTAACGTTCTGCCAGAAGGATTAATAAAAAATCAAAAATTAAACGACAACATGTTAACGCCAACAACAAAAGAAGAACATCATGATAGACCAATCTCTCCTGAAGATATTATAAAAGAAGGCTGGATGAAAGAAGAGGACTGGGTTTATTGTAGTAAAATAGCATTGGATTTATTTTCTTTCGGTCAAAAGATTGCTGCAGAACACGGCATGATTCTTGTTGACACTAAATATGAGATGGGGGTTGATGAGTCTGGAAAAATATTACTTATTGATGAAATACACACTCCTGACTCCAGCAGATATTGGATTAAAAACACCTATGAACAAAGAATGGCTGATGGCGTGGAGCCAGAAAATATAGATAAAGAATTCTTGCGACTTTGGTTTGTTGATAACTGTGATCCTTATGAAGACGGTGATCTTCCATCTGCTCCCGAAGATTTAGTTGTTGAGCTATCTAGTAGATATATTTATTTGTATGAAACAATTACGGGGGGAAAGTTTCCAATGCCAGTTGATGGAGAACCAATTAAAAACAGAATTGCAAACAATTTAAAGGGATATATATAAATGAAAGTTGTCATTATTATGGGTTCAGTTTCAGATGAGCCGCACTCATTAAAAATAACAAAAAAGCTTGATGAATATGGAATCAAATGGGAACAACACGCTGCATCTGCACACAAGGAACCAAGAAAGGTTTTAGAAATATTAGATAATAATATAAATGAAAACAGATTGGTCTACATTACAATTGCGGGACGATCAAATGCGCTGTCTGGTTTTGTAGCAGCAAACTCTACGTTTCCAACGTTGGGGTGTCCGCCTTTTTCTGATAAATCCGATATGCTTGTTAATATACACTCAACACTGCAAATGCCAAGCAACACACCTGTGCTTACTGTTATTGATCCAGGTAATTGTGCCTTAGCAGCAAAGCGGATTTTGGGTGCCTGATCAATTAAATAGTATTTCTACTGTAGATGGCCGCTACAACAAAGAGGTGTCTATTCTTTCAAACTACTTTTCAGAATCTGCGTTGATGAGGTATAGGGCAATGGTAGAGATTGAGTATGTAATTGCCTTAAGCAAAGAAAAAAAACTTGATGGGTTACCGTTAATTAATAATAACACTCAAAATTCTTTGCGGAAAATCTATCAAAAGTTTGATAGCCTCTCTGCTAGAAGAATAAAAAAAATTGAATCCCAAACTAACCATGATGTAAAAGCTGTTGAGTTGTTTATATCAGAAAAATTGAAAAAAATGAACAAACCCAAACTAAGGCCTTGGGTGCATTTCGGGTTAACCTCCGAAGATGTAAATAATATTTCATATAGTATGATGTGGAAAGATGGAATAAAAAATGTTTACCTCGATAAGTTAAATACGGTTATTAAATCAATTAAATCGCTAGCAAGTAAACACTCTAAAGATGCGATATTGTCTCTTACTCATGGGCAACCAGCTACCCCAACAACCTTTGGTAAAGAAATGGCTGTGTTTTATAATCGATTAAAAAAACATTATAAAAAATTAAAAGAATTGGAATTGGAAGGAAAAATTAGTGGCGCAACCGGAACGTGGGCTGCACATGTTTCAGCTTACCCAAATATTGATTGGTTAAAGTTTTCAAAAAGATTTATTCACTCTTTTGGTTTAAAACATAATCCACTAACTACTCAGATAGAATCTCATGACTCTCTTGCTGAACAATACCATTTGCTTTCACGTGTTAATTCAGTATTAATAGATTTCTCAAATGATATATGGCTTTATATAAGTAGGGGTGTGTTGATACAAAAAATGGTTGGCGGTGAAACCGGCTCATCAACAATGCCGCATAAAATTAATCCAATTCATTTTGAAAACGCTGAGGGGAATTGTGGCCTCAGCAATGCGCTATTGATTCATCTTGCAAACAAACTAACAATCTCAAGACTGCAGCGAGACCTTTCTGGGAGCACGGTAATTAGGAACCAGGGGCTTGCGGTGGCTCACTGCGTTATTGCATTAAACAACCTAATTAAAGGAATCAATCGTATTAAGATTAATAAATCGAAAGCCAAAGATGAGCTAAGCAATCATTGGGAGGTTCTTGCTGAAGCCGTCCAAACAATTCTAAGAAAAAATGGGCACCCAGATGCATATGAAAAAATAAAACATCTTACTCGAGGTGAAAGCATAAATAAAGCCAACCTACAAGAAATAGTTGCGTCTTTTGATATTTCACCGAATGACAAAAAAACCCTAATGGAGCTAACCCCACATTCTTATACTGGTTTAAGCTCTATTTTAGCAAAAATAAGATAATGTGTGGTATAGCTGGAATATATTCGAATAAACCCGTAGCATCCGAACTTTACGATAGTCTTATCCACTTACAACACCGCGGACAAGATGCGGCTGGAATCATTACATATAAAAACCGCATGCATAAATCAAAAGGGTCTGGCTTAGTTCGTGATATATTTACAGACAAAAAAATAGCTCGGTTAAAAGGCAACGTTGGTATAGCTCATAATAGATATCCTACCCATGGGGGTTTTGGCCATGGTGAAATTCAACCATTTTGGACTTCTGTGCCGTATGGAATCGCTTTAGCTCATAATGGGAACCTGACAAATTATAATGAACTAGCAAAAACAATTACGAGTAATGAGTCTAGATACTTAAATACAGATAGTGACTCGGAAGTTCTCTTACATTTATTTGCAGATTCACTATACAATAAACAGCAGCCAGATAATGATGATGCCTTTTTTAACAACCTATGTTGTGCTATAGAAAAAGTATTTGAAAAAGTTCACGGTGCGTATTCGGTGGTTACTTTAATAATTGGGAAAGGTTTGGTTGCGTTTAGAGACCCCAATGGTATTCGGCCTCTGGTAAAGGGGGTTAGAAAAAATAAAGATGGGGGAAAAGATCATATAGTGGCATCGGAAAACACCATGTTTTATCCATTAGGTTTTGAACCAGAGAGAAGTATTTTACCAGGAGAAATTGTATATATAAACCAAAAAGGGAAAGAATTCAATAGGCGTATGGTAAAAAAACCTTTTAACCCTTGTATATTTGAATACGTATACTTTGCGCGCCCAGATGCAACGCTTAACGATGTTAGCGTCTATAGGTCCAGGTTGAGGATGGGTCAAAATCTGGCTGAAAAATGGAAGGCGCGGTTTCCAGATAAAACTCCTGACATTATTATTCCCGCACCCAGCACCGCCAACACATCAGCCTTATCAATGGCAAATACATTGGGTGTCCGCTATTCAGAGGGGTTGTATAAAAACCCATTTATTGGTAGAACATTTATCATGCCCGGCCAAAAGGCTCGTAAAAAGTCTGTACGATACAAACTGACTCCTCAGCGAACAGAGATAGAAGGTAAAAAGATTATGATAGTTGACGACAGCATTGTTCGTGGCAACACATCTAAAGAAATTGTTCGCATGCTAAAAGACTTTGGGGCAACAGAGGTCTATTTTGCAGTAGCATGTCCACCTGTTGTTTCGCCTTGTTTTTATGGTGTTGATATGCCAACCAGAAAAGAGTTGATAGCTAATAATAAAACCGTTGATGAAATAAAAAATTTTTTGGATGTCGACCAGCTAATCTATCAAGATATTGATTCCTTATCCGAGGCTGTTATGCGAAAGGGAGACCACCATATTGATACGCCGTGCATGGCTTGTTTTGATAAAAAATATATTACAAACGAAATGGATGTTGATAAAATAAACGAGCTGGAACAAATGCGCATCAAATCCCGCAACGGAAAATAAGAATGAATATACTAATTGTGGGCTCCGGTGCGCGCGAACATGCAATTGCTAAAACTTTACATAAATCGCCAAAGCAAAAAGATCTTTATTGTATAGCAACAAATATCAACCCTGGCTTACAAGAGCTGTGTTCTGATATGCATAATACAAATATAAACGATAATGAAATAATATCATTGTACGCAAAGGAAAACAATATTGACCTAGCTATTATAGGGCCAGAAAACCCGTTAGCCAACGGGTTAACAGATGTTTTGATAGGTGCTGGTGTTAAAGTGGTGGGCCCAACAAAAGATTTGTCTAAAATTGAGTCATCTAAATCTTTTACAAGAAACCTGTTGGTTGAATACAAAATCCCTGCATGCCCTAAGTATAAAGTTTTTAATTCAATGAAGGGGGTCCAAAGTTTTTTGGACCAGCTGGGAAACGATTTTGTTATAAAATATGATGGGTTAGCTGGGGGGAAGGGAGTTAAGGTCTCTGGAGATCACCTAAGCTCGCATAAAGATGCGTTAGAATATTGCGAAAAATTAATAAAAAAAGGTGGTCCCTTTGTTGTTGAAGAAAAACTAATAGGTGAAGAATTTTCGCTAATGAGTTTTTCTGATGGAAGCACCTTAAAACATATGCCCGCAATTCAGGATCACAAAAGAGTTGGGGAGGGAGACACAGGTCCAAACACGGGGGGGATGGGCACATACTCTGACGCTGACCACTCCTTGCCGTTTCTTAAAAAGAATGAAATTCAAGAAGCACAAAAAATCAACAATTTAACTGCTGCTGCTTTAAAAGATAAATATGGTCATGGCTATAAAGGTGTTTTGTATGGAGGTTTTATTGCTACATCTAAAGGGGTAAAATTAATCGAATACAATGCTCGCTTTGGAGACCCTGAGGCTATGAATGCATTGTCATTGTTAGATACAGACTTTATTGATATATGTTTAGCTTTAACAAATGGTACATTAAAAAATCTTGATGTGAATTTCTTAAACATGGCGAGCGTCTGTAAATATGCTGTACCCAAAGGCTATCCTAATAACCCAATAAAAAATGAAGAAATCAACGTCGAGGATATAAATAATACAAGCGGGTTGTTTTATGCTTCAGTGAATAAAAATAAAAATAAAATAATGTTGGCGGGCAGCAGAGCTGTTGCTGTTGTTGCGATTGCTGATACTATATCAAAGGCTGAAGTTGAGGCAGAAAAAGAAATATTGTGTATAAAGGGGCCTTTATTTCATAGAAAAGATATTGGTAAAAACTTCCTCGTTGAACAAAGGGTTGAGCACATGAAAGGTCTTAGATGATTAAGCTTGGGGTTCTTGGATCTACGCGGGGAACAGATCTTCAGGCTATTATCAATTCCATAAACAAAAAAGAGTTGATAGCTGACGTTGCCGTTGTGATTTCAAATAAAAAGAATGCATATATTCTTGATCGCGCAAAACAAAATAAGATTCCCTCTTTTTTTCTTTCACATAAAGATATGAAAAGAGATGAGTTTGATAGAAAGATAACAACCATTCTAAAAAAAAATAGCGTGGAGCTGGTTCTTCTAATAGGTTTTATGCGTATTCTTTCCCCTGAGTTTTGTCAAACATGGCGCGACCGCTTGATAAACGTTCATCCATCTCTATTGCCAAAATATGCGGGGGGAATGGACTCAAGTGTACATGAGGAAGTATTAAAAAATGGTGAAAAAGAAACAGGGTGCACCATTCATTTTGTCACCGAGGATGTAGATGATGGCCCCATTTTGGTTCAAAAAAGATGTCTTGTAGATGATAACGATACAGCTGAAACCTTAAAAAAGAAGGTTCAGGAGTTAGAAGGAGTTGCTTTTGTGGAGTCTATTAAATTAATACAAGGTAATATATATGCTAAATAACCCGATCTTAAACCAAAAACCTATAGAGATTAAGCGAGCGCTTATTTCTGTTTATGATAAAACCGGGGTTATTGATTTTGCAGCATCCTTAAATAGGCTTGGGGTCGAAATTCTTTCCACCGGGGGAACATCAGCTGCGCTTAGAAAACAAGATATACCTGTAACCGATGTCAGTAAATATACAAACTTCCCTGAAATTATGGATGGAAGAGTAAAAACGATAAACCCTTTAATTGAGGGTGGAATCCTCGGTTTAAGGGATAAACACAATGATGATGCCGTTGATAATAAAATAAAGTGGATCGATTTGGTTGTGTGCAACCTTTATCCTTTTTCAAAAATTATAAAAGACCCTGGGTCTGATTTGGCGACACAAATGGAAAATATTGATATAGGCGGCCCTACTATGATTCGATCTGCAGCAAAAAACGTTGGGTGGGTTTGTGTGGTTGTGGACTTCAAAGATTATGATGTTTTTATTGATGAGCTGAACTCAAAGAAAATATCACTTGAGACGCGGAGAAAATTATCGGTTAAAGCTTTCGGGCATACGGCTCAGTATGATACAATTATACATAACCATTTAGTTGGGGGAAATCTTCCGGAAAACCTATCGTTTGCTTATACAAAGCATTCAGATTTGCGCTATGGAGAAAACCCCCACCAGGATGCATCAGCTTATAGAATTGCAAATGATAAATCAATTAACATTCTCAACGCTAAGATACACCAAGGAAAAGCTTTATCGTATAATAATATAATGGATGCTGATGCAGCTTTGAATTGCTTAAAGGAGTTTGATAAAACAGCTTGCGTAGTAGTAAAACACTCAAACCCATGTGGTGTTGCTGAGGGCGACAACGTATTAGATGTTTATAAAAAAGCGTTTAGTGCTGATAGTTTATCTGCTTTTGGTGGAATTGTTTCTATAAATAAAAAATGCACTGAAAAAGTTGCAAATGAAATAAATAAGGTGTTTATAGAAATTGTTCTTGCTCCCTCATTTGATTCTCGTGCACTGAATGTGTTTTCTACAAAAAAAAATCTGCGCGTTTTAGAAATTGGTGATATTAAAAAAAGAGAAAGAAAACTAGAGGTTCGCAATTTAGATGGTGGGTTACTTGTACAAAAAACCGACACAAGTAAATTAACGCTTGAAGAGCTAAAAACAGTTACCAGTGTTGAGCCAAGCTCAAAAGATATTGAAAATATGCTATTTGGGTGGAAAGCGCTAAAGCATATAAAATCTAATGCTATATTGTTAGTAAAAGACCGTATGAGCGTTGGAATTGGAGCAGGTCAAGTTAGTCGAGTTGATGCGGTCGATATAGCTATAAAAAAATCTGGGGGGAAAGCTGCTAATAGTATCCTCTGTTCAGATGCTTTTTTTCCTTTTCGTGATAGTATAGATAGAATTGCTGACGCTGGAATTAAAGCAGTTATCCAACCTGGTGGGTCTATAAGGGATGATGAGGTTATTTCTGCCTGCAATGAACATGGAGTTGCTATGGTTTTTACAGGGAACCGTTGTTTTAAGCATTAAATATAAACCAACCAATAGTATTAAATATCATTTTCGTATTGCACACCCCACTCTTTTCTAAGATCGTCCATAGTTCTTAAAACGCTAAGACTGTTTTCTAGTGGAAAAGTTGGGCTTTCTATTTTGTTGTTTAATAAACAGTTTTGAGCTTCAAGTGCTTCAAACTGATAGCCGAAACCCTGAAAAGGTTTGTTAATCTTTATTTCTTCCCCTGTTGATAAATAGATAGTGTATTTCTGGGGATGATAAAAATCAGGTACTATAACTTTTCCTTTTTCACCATATATCCTTGCTTCGTGAGGTGTTGCAAAAGATACTGAGGCGCTGAGCTGGGCTAAGCGCCCTTTATCATATTTAAGATTATAAATTGCATATTCATCTGTTTTTTGGTTGGTTATTTTTGCGAAACCGCTTGATTCGTTAGGTTTTAAATCAAAAATAAAATTGCAAAAATTAATTGTATAAACACCTAAGTCGAGCAACGACCCTGCTGCTAATTTATTTTCATAAAACCTTGAGTTTTTAACAGGTGGTTTTTTTATTCCAAAATCTGCTTGTATTAATTTAGGTTTTCCGATTACGTCATTATTTATATTATTTATTAAATGTTTAATGGCAGGTAAAAACCTTGTCCACATTGCTTCCATTAAAAACACTTTTTTTTCTTTTGATACACTAATCAGGTGCTTGGCTTCTTTAGCGTTTACACAAAGTGGTTTTTCACACAAAACAGGTTTGATGGAATTAAGACAAAGCAAGGCGTTTTTATAATGAAAATTGTGTGTTGTTGCTATATATACTATGTCTACTTTTTCATCATTAATTAATTGATCATAATTATTGTAAGACTTTTTGGCGTTGTGTTTTTTTGCAAAACTCTTTGCTCTTTCATTGTTTTTCGACGCAACCGCATATAATGTAGAGTTTTCAACATATTGCAAATCAGAAACAAACTTTTGTGCAATATTACCACACCCTATCACACCCCATTTAATTATATTATTCAAATTAATTCTTTTTTGAAAAATATTTAGGGTTATCAGTAATTATTCCATCCACACCCTGTTTTATGAGCCAATTTATGGCTGCTTTGTTATTTACCGTCCAAACGTTAACGCTCAACCCTCTATCCTTACAGTGCTTAACTAGGTTTTGAGTAACTAATGATTGTTTTGGGTGTATACAGTCGGGATGAATAATGTTTTTAAGAAACAAGAACCTTGGGTTGTCATACAAAAAACCTGTCCTTATGTTTTTATCTAAAATTTTAGCATACCATATTGCAAGCGGGTTAAAGCTGGAAACCAATACTTTATGAGAAATATTCATGCGTTTGATTATGCTCACCAATTCTTTAACAATTAATATATCTATTACCTTTCTTGTTTTAATTTCAATATTAATCTTTACTTCATCTGGTATGTTTTTTATAACATTTTCTAATTGAGGAAAATAGTCATTATTGTTTGTTGAGGCGCGGGACTTGATTCCATCTTTTAAATAAGAATACTCCATTTCAGATATATCGCCTACTTTGTTTATGTTTATATCTAAGTAATAATCATGCGAACAAATAATTTTATTATCTTTTGTTTTTATAATGTCAACTTCTATTGCTTCTGCTCCTATTTTAATAGCTTCTAAAAAAGAATTTATTGTGTTTTCTGGTTTTTTAATCAAACAACCCCTATGAGCAAAAAACATAGGGTTGTTACTATAAAAGCTTTTCATCTTTTTAGGCTTCCATAGATATAGGTGTCGTAATACAAGCGCTGTTATGATGAAAAATATAAATATAAAAGAATTCACTTTTTTGGAGTTAGCATGAGATGTGTAAACTTTTTACTATGCCGAATAAACTTTTCATCCATATACGAAGTTCGATATAACCCTTTATTGTATAAATCAGCTTGATCTGAATAATGAGGGCTGTTTTGTTGGCCTGATTGTCCTGTAGGTATAATAAACTGGGTTAAGTTCATGTTATCTAGATCAACAATTCGCCTAAAACTAGCTCCAACGCTTTGCTCAAAACCCCCTAAAACCTCATATTCTCCCTTGTTAACTGTCATTGTAGATCCACCGGTTTTATATGGTCCAACATCAAAACCAAAAATCAAATCTAAAATTTTTATTTTACCCAAAGGGTGTGGGTGTGTAAGCGTATGAAGTGACGACCAAGTCCAAACAGATGGATTTAACCCAACATTTTTTTCTATTCTTTTTATAGCTCGCTCAAACGATATATTAACAATTTCTTCTAGGGTTTCTGTTTTTTGTTTTGTCCGCACATCGTCAATCCACGAAGAGCTTCCTTCCGACAAAACCCAGTGGATATTTCTATATGGTAGCATCGAAAAATGCACAAGGGCATCAAACGCTTTCTTATCAACAAGGTCTAGTTCGTCTTTATATATGTTGTTTAATAATTCATCTAAAACAACATGAAACACTAAAGCGCCACCAGCGCTTGGACTTTCTATATAATCCCAATTTATTAAATAATCATAAGCGCTTTTCTTGTTTCCATCAAAATTATCGGGTAAGTATTTAATGATGTTTGGTGTGACTTCTCTGGCAAAAGAAGAAAGCCTATCGTTCTGAATTTTTTTCATATCATCTATGTTTAATTTTTCTTTGCTCTCAATTAATTCTTCTATGCGCTCAATTCTACTTGGCTCTGCCCATTGGTTAGAAATATAATATGGAAAAGTATCGTCTACTATTTTGTTATTTGCTGTGGCTATATATCCTTTTTTGGGATTATACACATAGGGCATTTCATCAAAAGGAACAAAACCTTTCCAATCATAATCTGAATCCCACCCTGGTCTTGGAACTAAACTGCCACCGTTTTTTCTTATTGGAATTTTTGCTGCCGCTCTCCATCCAATGTTTCCTAAGGTGTCAGCATAAATAATATTTTGTCCTGGAACTGAAAATTGTTTTACAACTTTAGAAAAATCCTCCCAGTTGTTTACTAGGCCAAATTGTGTTAATGCTGTTATTTCATTTGTGATTATGTTTCCAACCCAAGACATTGATATAGCATAATCTTTCTTTTTTAATAGGGGGTGAATATCGCTAATAATTGGGCCGTGGTGGGTTTCTCTTATTGTTATTGTGGTGTCTTTCCCATTCTTTAAGGGTATTGTTTCTGTTCTTGAAACAATATCCAACCACTCATCATCATGCTTATATTTGTTTTTGTTTGTTGGGTGAATTTTTTCTATAAAAAAATCTATATCATCAGCCATGATATTGGTAAAACCCCAAGCAAATTTTTCATTCTGACCTAAAACTGGAAGTGGAAAACCTGGCAAGAAAGCACCGCTGACATTATATAGTCCTCCTTTTAAATGCATTTCATACCATTTTGAAGGTTGGGTAAATTTTAAATGAGGATCATTTGCAAGTATTGGCTTTCCTGTAATAGACTTTTCTCCTGAAACAACCCAACTGTTAGACCCAACACTAAAACCTTTAGACCCAGTTAAATCTCTAATTCTATTTTCATGCTTCCAAATAGATGAAAAAAGAAGCTTTGTGTTGTTATAATGTTTTTCATTTGATATTGTTGGTCGAAACGGTTCATATAATGGAAACAATTCATTAAGTTTTTCAGATCCAAAAAACTCTAACAACAGGCCAAATAATATTTCTGGTTTCCACGATTGCTGCAAGTCATGGGCCATTAAACGACTGTATGCTATAATATCGACTGGTTTGATTTTTAAAGGTTTTGCTTTTAATAGTTTAAACTCTAGAGGGTACCTTCCGTCTAACTCATTAATTCTAGCGTTTACTCCATCACAGGTGCTTTGTAAGATTTTAATTGTTTTTGAGTCCGTGTTCTTAAGAATTTTTTTTGAGGTTTTATATATTCCCCATGTTCGTAAATATATATCATCTTTAAGAAAATCTTTTCCAAATAAAGCAGCAAGGCTGCCTCTGCTTGCTGAAACAATAAGTGAGATTTGAAAAAGTCTATCTCTTGCTGTTTGGTATCCAGCAGCAAAAAACAAATCCATTTCGTTTTTAGCAAAAACATGTGGCACGCCATATTTATCTGTAAATATATCAACCGTATCTTGTAATCCGGGAACTTCTTTTTTACCTGTATATATTGGCTGTGCGTCATGTAAATATATTCGTAATGCTATAATTATTAATATTATGGCGCCAATGGAATATCTCATTACAGTTTTCATATAAATATATTTAGTTTTGATAATGTTATTAAACAATATAAATATTTACAGATATTGCCGTAAAATCTCGCTTAATAAATAGTAAATATGTTATTAATAGTTGCAACAATAGCTGTTTTAGGTGTTCTTGTTTTATTTATATGGGATACTAGCAGGGAACAAGAAATCAATAGTAGGTTTTTTTCCTATTTTTCTCCTTTTTATACGGAATCGATAGTAACACATGAATATTTAGCTTCTCCTGAATCTGTTTGGAAGGCTTTAACTAATTTAGATTCTTATCAATCATGGTTTCCTAAAATAACGCGACTGTTGCCTGGTGGGAATTCGGATAGATATGTACATCAATTTTCATTTAATCGATTCCCCCTGCTTCCTGGATCAAAGTTGCTTCTAAGACCAAATAGCGTTTCCCCTTTTTATAAAGGTCGTGTGGTGGTGGTGGATCAAAACGAAAGAATATCTTTTGATTTACAGTTTAATCCTTTTCTAAGAGAATATGTTGATTTCTCTTTAAAGGCTGAGCCCTATGGGACATCCGTTGTTTGTAAAAGGTCGGCCAGAGGCGTTTTTTCCGTTTTATTCTTGTGGGGAATGTCTAATTCCAAATCTAAAATATTGGAAAACCTTGGTTTTTATATCCCGATAGATATCAAAAAAGGAACCGAGGAAAACACTGAAAAAGATGAAAACATTATTAAACCACAAACAACAGGGGATTCTAATGCGGGTTTTGCATCACAAGCTGATCATGTTGCATATCTTGTTAATTTAGCTTTGGATGGAGACGATGAGCCTCTGAATGCTGTTGATAACAAGGTGATTCGAGGAAAAGCCAAAGCAATGATTATTAAAATTAACAGAGGGTCTATAGATAGACCTCCTATGCCCTCAGCTTCTAAAACCACCCCAATTGCCTCACCCCCTAAAGAAAACACAGACGTTGAAAAATCAAATGTGGAAGGGGAACAAGAGTTAATTGACCGTTTGGTTTTGGATGGAGTTGAGGGAAAAATGGACGAGATCAATGCGTTGGAAAACAAAGTGTTGCGAGGCAAAATTAAAGCTGCGGTTGTAAAACAAAAACGGGCACTTAAATAAGTTTTTTATTTATCTTATATTGAAATTGATATAATTTTTTTCTATTTATTACTGGCACAACATTAACCAAGGTTAATTTCATTTCATCTTTAAGGCTGGGAAAAAGCTTTACGCCTTTTGCAAAAACAAGTGGATGAAAAGTTAGATTTAGGTGTGTTAAATATGGTGAAAACATTGTGTTTGTCATTCCTCCTCCAATAACAAAACATTTTTTTGTTTTTATTTTACTAAGGATTTTTTTTGGGTCGTCGTTGCGATGTACAACAATTTCTTTTCTTCCTGCTAAATCAATATTTATAGTTTTTTTTGTTTTAGACCCCATGATGACTGGGTACCCCATTGTTTGCTCTTTAAACAAATGTAGGTCTTGTGTCCATTCAACTGTTTCGTTGCTATGTTTTGCAATATAACCATCAGCAGTAATTGCTGCTATTAGTATTACATCCATATAAGGTGTTAATCTTTGCTAAGGGCGCTATCAATAAGAAAATTGATATATTCTCTATGTGCGCTTGTTGATGCTGTTACCCCTGTTTGTTTTCTTGTGTAGTTCTTGATATTTTTTAATGCTCTATAAGCCGCTGATTGCGTGTGGTGTCCATATGTGTTTGTGTTTGACGGTGTTAAAATTTTAATTAAGCGATGCGTGTACTCTGTTTGTAGGTTTTGCCTAAAAGAGTTGACGTTGCCCCGCATATCATCGATGTATATTGCAAGAGTAAGGTCTGAAATAAATTCATTAAGACTGTATTTGTTCCCATAAATACCTGAATCAGATATTCGCTTTAAAACCCGTGGATGCAATAAGTGGTTAAATACGTCTTTTTGTATTTCCAATACTCGATCATGAATTTTATAATCTTCAGTTGATGATATATGGTTAAAACCTCTTCTTTGAGGAAGAAGTTTTTCTAAAACATCTTTTGAAAAAGAAAACGCTTCGGGATGAAACAGGTTTTCTTCAAGGCTTTTTATTGCTTTTTTTTGTTGTTTATATGGAACCGTTTTAAATGGGTCGCTAGACCCTCGTTGCCCAAAAAAAGAACGCTCTACATATATTCCACCTATATGTCTAGATATAACTCTGCTTGCAACCCCTCTTTCCCTTAATAGTATATTAAACGCATCTAACAAGGATTGATATGATTTTCCTCTATCTGAATATTTTAAAACTAAATCATCCATTAAGTATTTTGTAAGCGCAATTCTATCGCCTGCATAATCAATTGGTTCGCTAGACATATCATAAATCATTGCCTGGGGGTCTATTCCTTTTCCGGCTGCGCGCATATCATCTGCATCGTTTCCAAAAGATAGCTCTGAAGATGTTGATCTAGATAAAATTGCATTTATGCGGCTTTCTTCCAGTTCATCATTTTCTAGCGGGGTGGAATATCCAAACTCTATCGCCCATTTATCATAGGGCCCTGGTGTGGTTGTGTAATATTCACCTTGTTCTATTTCTGGTGGTGCAATATTAACACCTGGGTATTCCATTACAGACCCCGTTAAACCCATTTCTTGTGTTATTCCTTTATTGTGAACACGGGTGTTGTCATGCAGGTAGCTTGATTTAAAATTATGGTTCAACCCCAAAGTGTGTCCAACCTCATGCAAAACCAACCTAATTAGAGATTCATTAATTATTCTCTTTTTTAATTCTTCTGTATACCCAGAAACCATTGATGAAACAAAACCAAATTGATTGCCTTGGTTTAAATAATATCCAGCTAAACAATTATCTGAAAAATTGTTCTTATTAATAATTTCTTCATAAAGCTTCTCATATTTTACCCTATTAGTAAAATAAACAAACTCTAACATAATATCTGCTCCAAGAATTTGTCCTGTCCTTGGGTTTACAAAGCTTGGGCCATATCCGCCAAAAGGCGGTCTTGGTGATGATGTCCATCTTAAAACATTGTATCTAATATCTCCAGCATCCCAGTCAGCGTCCTCTGGTTGCACTCTAACTTGAATTGCGTTTTTAAATCCTGCTGTTCTAAATGCCTTATTCCATCGTAACACACCTTCTTTTACAGCGTCTCTAAATTCAAGTGGGGTCGTGTTTTCAATCCAAAACGTGATTGGCTCTATAGGTTCCGAAATTGGCATTTCGGGATATTTTTTTTGTAGGTTCCAGCGATGAATCAGGTCTCTGTATGGTGTGTTGCTAACAGATGTCATATCAGTTACTTGTGTCATGAAATAACCCACCCTAGGGTCGTCATAGCGGGGGGCGTAGTTGTTGTCAGGCGCCTCTATAAAACTGTGTTGTATAACCAGGTTAACCGATCTAGGGTCGGTAATTCCAGGCCCACCGCGATTTACAGGGGAAGGGTTGTCAAAAACATATTTGATAGCTATATCCGAATTAAAGGGATAGTTGTTAATAGAGACATATTGGCATTTCTTTTTGTTAAGAGACCCTAGTGAAAAACGAGCACCTGGTTTGATATTAGGGTTTGGTGAGGGTTTTATTTGATAAAGGTTTTCTGACAAAAACATGTTGTCTGCTTTAATAAGAACTGAACCGGACTCTTTATCGGTAAATACAATTTCTGATGTTGCTAAAACAGATTCGTTTATGTTTGCTGTAGAGGCTTTACTCAGTGGGTTTTTAGGATCAAAATAATAAGCGGTATTAATTGTTACAAACTCAACTCTGTTAAAATATTTTCTGATTTCAAAAATTTTGCTTGATTTATATGCACCTCGAAAATGCCCAACATCTACAACCCCATCTAAAGTATGTACAAAGTGAATAAACTCTTTATTTAATTGCTTTTTCTTGATTAACATTTGTAGAGAACCGTTTGAAGTGTCTTGATAAAAGGTAAACATGCCTTCAAACAGTTTTGATGATTTAGTTAAGCTGTCAAGCGTGATTTTTGTTTCGCTTGAGTCAAGTTTTGTTGTAGAGGATTTAGGTTCTTCTTGTGAATATAGTGGGAGCATAAACAAAACAAGGAAAGATAAAAAACCCCTTCCTGTGGTATGTTGTTTTTTCATGTTTTACCTCTTTATTTTTTTTGAATGTATAAATCTGTTATCGTTTTAGTAAAAACCTCTCCAGCGAGACCTATTGTTTCTCCAAGGGTGGGGTGGGGGTGCACAGTCAAGCTTAAGTCTTCTGCGTCCACACCCATTTCTATAGCAAGAACAGCTTCTGATATAATATCTCCAGCCCCTACACCAACAATTCCTACGCCAAGCACTTTTCCCTTCTCTGGAGAAAAGAGTATTTTTGTTTTTCCAAAAGATGAGCCAACCGCCGTTGCGCGCCCGCTTGCCGCCCAAGGAAACTCTCCTTTTTCATATGGTATGTTCTTCTCTTTAGCCTCTTTCTCAGTAAGACCAACCCAAGCCAACTCTGGGTCTGTGTAAACTACACTTGGGATGGCTTCAACATCAAAGGCGGCCGGTTTTCCTGCGCAGACTTCCGCCGCAACTTTTCCTTGGTGAGTAGCTTTGTGTGCCAACATTGGGTTTCCTGTTATATCACCAATTGCATAGATATTATCAACGGTTGTTTGTTGATATTCATTAACCGGAATAAAACCACCTTTTTCTATAAAAACATCTGTGTTTTTTATATTTAACTGATCTGTGTTTGGTTTCCTACCAACCGCTATAAGCGCCTTATCAAAAACCTCAACAAATGATTCTTTCTTCGTTTCTATTGTAACGCTTAATTTGTCTTTGTTATCTTGAATGTTTGTAACCTTTGATGACAAATATATATTTTTAAATTGTTTTTCTAATTGCGCTTGTAGTGGTTTCACCATATCGTTATCTGCTGCCGAAATTAAATCAGGTAAAAACTCTACAATAGTAACTTTAGACCCCAGCGTTGAGTAGACCTGACCCAACTCTAGCCCAATTATGCCACCACCAACAACCAACAGGTCGTTAGGAATACTGTCTAAATCAAGCGCGCTTTTTGAAGTTAGTATTTTATTGTTTTTTTCTGGTTCATTGGGTAAATGAGTGGAGCGCGACCCTGTCGCAACAATACACTGCTCAAATAATATTTTTACTTCATCGTTTTTTAATTTAACTAAAAGCTCTTGGTTGGAGACAAACGTTGCTTCTCCATTCAACACCTCAACGTTTCTGGCTTTTGCCATATGAGATATTCCCCTACTTAGTTTTGAAACTATTGTCTGTTTATGCTTTCTGACTTGTTCAATGTTTATTTCTGGTTTATTATAATGAACCCCCATTTTGCTCAAACGTTGTGCGTCTAAAACAGCTTTGGAGATATGCAAAAGAGCTTTTGATGGGATACACCCCCTGTTTAAACAAACACCGCCAAGGTTTTGATCTTTATCAATTAATATTACTTTTTTTCCAAGGTCAGCTGCTCGAAAAGCCGCCGCATATCCTCCAGGTCCTGCGCCTACAACTACTACTTCTGTTTCTATTTGTCTGGTTTTTTCCATGTTGGTGCAGCTACTTAAGTTTTTGTGGGTTATTTAAAAAACTTGAGAGTGATACCATAAACGCAGCTCCCGCTGCGCCATCAACAACCCTGTGGTCGTAAGAAAGAGAAAGGGGTAGGGTTAGCTTTTTTTTGTTTACCTCTTCGCTTTTCATCCTTGATACTCCTAATATCGCTACTTCTGGGGGGTTTATAATAGGAGTAAAAAAAGACCCCCCTATGCCACCTAAATTAGATATGGTAAAGGTTCCTCCTTTAAGATCAGCCGGTGTAAGTTTTTTATTCCGAGCTTTATCACTAATCACCATTAGTTCTTTTGAAAGCTCCTCTATGTTTTTTTTGTCAACATCTTTTATAACTGGAACAACCAAGCCGTCCTTTGTATCTACAGCAACGCCTATATGATAATATTTTTTGAAAACTATATTTGTAGCATTATTTTGAATGGAGCTATTAAAAACAGGATGTTCTTTTAGTGTGTAAACAGCCGCTTTCATAATATATGGCATCATGGTAAGCTTTATATCTTTTTTTGATAATTTGCTTTTTTCTTTTTTTCGCAATAAGTCCAAACTCGTAATATCTGATTCAATAAACTGTGTAACGTGGGGTATTGTTTGCCATGCTTTTGAAAGCCTTTTTCCTGTGATCGTTTTAATTTTTGTTAGTTTTTTAACATCTATGTCTCCCCATTGAGAAAAATCAACGTCCGGTTCTAGATGTGTTGAAGTTATTTTTCGGGCATACATTTGTGTTTTTATAAAACCATGGAGATCCTCTTTTGTTATTCTTCCCTTATTTCCGCTTCCTGATATGATGTTTAAATTTATGTCAAGCTCTCTAGCAAGCTTCCTTACTCCTGGGCTAGCGTATGTTCCGTTATTGCTTAAAAGGTTTTTTGTTTCTGGTTTTGTTTTTTCTAGTTTTGTTGTTTTTTGTTGAAGATGCTCTTTTACTATTGGTGTCTTTTTAACTTCTTTTTCAACAACATCTTCTGTTTCTATGGTTAACAACAAGTCACCAATGTTTAATTCCTGACCCTTTTTAATATTTATGTTTTTTACAACACCATTTAACTCTGATGGTATTTCCATAGAGGCTTTTTCAGATTCCAAAACTATTATTATATCGTCTTTATTAATCTTTTTTCCCTTAGAAACAGCTATTTCACTAACAATAGCTGTGTCAATTCCTTCTCCAAGGTCTGGTAGTAATATTTTTTTTATTTTCTTCATGTTACACTGTTAATGGGTTGGGTTTTTCTGGATCAATATTATATTTCTTCATTGCTTGCTCCACTTTTGACATTTGCACAACACCCTCGTTTGCTAAAGCTCTTAAGGCGGTAATTATAATATAGTATCTATCTATTTCAAAAAAATGACGCAGGTTTTCTCTCGTGTCGCTCCTTCCAAATCCATCTGTTCCAAGGGAATAAAAAGGCCCTGGAACATATGGTGCGATCTGCTCCGACAGCATTTTAACATAGTCTGATACTGCTACCGTTGGAACGTTGTTTTTACTAAGTTTTTGTTCTATGTGTGACATCCTTTGTTTTTTTGTGGGGTGTGTCATATTCCACCTTTCTGTTTCTTCAGCGTTTCTTCTTAATTCGCTAAAACTTGTAACGTTCCAAACCCCAGGGTCAACACCCCAGTCTTTTATTAATAATTTAGCAGCCTGTAAAACTTCTTTCATAAGGGGGCCGCTTCCCAGTAAACGTATTGTTGGGTTTTTAGTTGTTTTTATTTTGTATAATCCTTTTACTATATCTTCTGAAACGTTTGAGGGGATTGGTGGGTGTTTATAATTTTCATTTTCAACAGTAATATAATATATGCAGTCGTTATTTTTTTCATACATATCTTTTAATCCATAGTGAACCACTGTGGCTATTTCATATCCGTATGACAAATCATATGCTTTGATGTTTGGTGTAACAGCTGCTGCCAAATGACTATGGCCATCTTGGTGTTGTAACCCTTCTCCATTTAGCGTTGTTCTGCCGGCCGTTCCCCCAATCAAAAAACCTTTTGTTCTCATATCGCTTGCGGCCCATATGAAATCCCATATTCTTTGAAAACCAAACATGGAATAGTATATATAGAAAGGTATCATGTTTACACCGTTTAAACTGTAGCTAGTTCCAGCGGCTATAAATGAAGATACTGCTCCAGCTTCGTTTATTCCTTCTTCAAGTATTTGGCCTTCTTTTGTCTCTTTATAATATAAAAACTGACTTGAGTCAACAGGGTCATATAGTTGTCCGCTATGCGCATAAATACCCAATTGTCTAAACAAAGGGTCCATGCCAAAAGTTCTTGCTTCGTCAGGAATAATTGGTACAATGTTTTTACCTATTGTCTTATCTTTTGTCAATAGTGTTAAAAGGCGAACATAAGCCATTGTGGTAGATATCTTTCTATCGCCCGTACCATCTAAAAGCTCTTTAAAAATTGAAATATTAGGTATTTTAATTGCGGGTCCTTTTAATCTTCGCTCAGGAATAAATCCGCCTAGTTTCTTACGTTGGTTCAATAAATATTTTATCTCTTTGCTGTTAGACTTTGGCTTATAAAAAAGGGCGGATTTGGCTTCTTCCTTGGTTATTGGAATATCAAATCGATCTTTAAAATATAAGAGTTCGCTTTGATTGAGTTTTTTTTGTTGATGTGTGATGTTTTGGCCCTCACCAGCGTCTCCCAACCCATAACCCTTTATGGTTCTCGTCAAAATAACTGTGGGTTTCCCGCTTGTTTCAACTGCTTCTTTAAAAGCAGAAAAAACCTTTACTGGGTCATGGCCACCTGCTCGTAGTTTTTCAAGTTCTTTGTCGGTTTTGTTTTCTACCATTTTGAGCAATTCTGGGTATTTTCCCCAAAAATGTTTTCTAAAATACGCTCCGCCCTCAACAACATATTTTAATAAATCTCCATCAACAATTTCCTCAACGCGCTTTAAAAAGAAATGGCCGTTTTCGTGGTTTATGTATTCATCAAAATCAGAACCCCAGATGACCTTAATTACGTTCCAACCGGCCCCCCTAAAAGAACCTTCAAGTTCTTGTATAACGCGACTGTTTCCCCTTACTGGACCATCCAACCTTTGAAGGTTGCAGTTAACTACAAAAATTAAATTATCTAATTTTTCTCTTGAGGCAAGCGTTAGCCCCGATGTTGCTTCCGGCTCATCCATTTCTCCATCACCAAGAAAAGCCCATACTTTTCTATTGCTTTTTTTGAGCAGTTTTCTATCAACCAAATAATTCATAAAGCGCGCTTGATAAACTGCCATCAGGGGCCCTAGGCCCATTGATACGGTAGCAAACTGCCAAAATTCAGGCATTAACCAAGGGTGGGGATACGAAGATAAGCCACCATCGGGTGAAAGTTCGCGGCGGAAATTTTGGAGTTTTTTCTTATCTAGCCTGCCTTCCAAAAATGCTCGAGCATATATTCCTGGTGATGCGTGACCTTGAAAAAACACTAGATCTTGCCCGTTTTTATTATTGGCTCCTTTAAAAAAATGATTAAAACCTATTTCATATAAAGTCGCAGCTGATGCGTAAGTGGAAATATGTCCTCCTATACCCGGGTTTTTTGTATTTGCAGCAACAACCATTGCCATCGCATTCCAGCGGACAATTGATTTTATTTTTCTTTCAATATCTCGATCTCCCTCAAACGGGGCTTCTTGATTTGCTTGTATGGTGTTAATAAACGGTGTGTTGGTGTTAAAAGGTAGCCGAGCCCCTTTGCTTGAGGCATAATCAATTAGTTTTTCAAGTAAAAACCTTGTTCTTTCGAACCCCTGTTCTTCTAACTCATCTTCTAGGGATTCTATCCACTCTTGGGTTTCTTGTGGGTCTATGTCTCTTTTATCTTCGGGAATCATTGTTGTTAAATTAATTAGCTCAAATTAATTATGTTATAAATAAGATGTTCTTGAAGAAGAAAACTTATATATTTATTTTTTTCCAATCACCTTGTTTTATTTTCCAAACCATCGCAACAGCAAAAAACAAAAGATAGCTTCCAAAAAACAGCCACGGTGCTATAAAACCATAATTCAGGATAACTCCAAAATAATAACTTCCTGGTAAAAAATACAGCCAAACGAGAAGGCTTTCCACAACGCTTGGATAAAACGTGTTTCCTGCGCCCGAAAGAGCAAACCAGAGCGTCATGCCTATGGCATCAATTATTTGTAAAAAACCGGCCATCCGAAGCGCAACAACCCCAAAGTAAACAACTTCTTTTTCATTTGTAAATAAGGTGATTATGGTTTCTGGTATTAAAATAAAAACTGCGCCAACTGACCCCATTACAAAAAGGCTTAATCTGGTGCTTTCATGTATACTTGTTTCAGCTTTCTTTATTTTTTTTTCTCCCATATGTTTGCCAACAAGCGTTGCACACGCCTGGCCTATTCCCGCTGCGGGCATAAAAGAAGTTTGTAGTATGGTAAAAACTATTTCTGTTGCCGCAAGTTCTATAATTCCAATTATCCCAACTATCTTATACAAAAGCACATAACCCGACATTGTGAATATTTCCTGGGCCCCCTGGGGCACAGCAAGCTTCACCTGCTTAATAAGTGTTTTTTTATCTAGTTTAAGATAAAAAACATGAAAAACGTTTTTTATCTGTTTGTCAAAAAGCATTATAAAATAGAAAACCATCATAAAAACTGAAGCCAAAACGGTTGCTAGGGCCGCACCTTTAACTCCAAGTATTGGAAAATTAAACACACCCCAGAACCACCCCAACAAAGGAAGCTGCGCATCATTAAAAAACGTTTGTACGCCCTCGGAACCATAAATAAACCCAGCGTTTAGATATACGTTTAACAGGTTTGCGGTTATGGTTACTTTCATGTGTATCTTTGTTTTCTCTACTCCTGTATAAAATCCTTGAAACACAAAACATATAGATGAAAAGAACACCCCTAGAAAGCCAACAGAAATATAATCTGTTGCAAGGGTCGCTACGCTTGTATCATTAAGAAGAAATTGTGATAGTTTTTCTGATGATAAATACCCAAACAAAGATATTGGGATACCATAACAAAACGATAAAAACACACCGTTGCGAAGGGCTGTACCGCACTCCTTTAGCTTCAACTGCCCCAACCGCCTTGAAGAAACTGTTTGGGTGGCTGTCCGCAAGCCAATTGAAAAGCTAATTATTGTCCAAACAACCATTGACCCCATACCTGTTGCAGCGAGAGCTTTCGATCCAAGATGTCCAACCATCATTACGTCTACGAAACTCATCATTGTTCTACTTATGTTGCTGAGCACCACAGGTGTTGCAAGCCTCACAACATTCGATGATATTTTTTTATCTATTTGTTTGTGAAGTCGGCTTATGTAAATAGCCATTGATTGTTTATTTGTTTATTATTTTTATATCTTTAGACAATAAATAGTTTTTGGTTTTACTGCATATTGGCGCGGTTGTTTCAAGGCTTATTTTTGTATTTGGTTTTATTTTATTTATAGTTTCTTTTTGTTGATTAATGCGCTCTCCGTCTTTCATTATAATTCTACTTTTTCTATTTACAACTATAACAATGTGTTTTGGTTGTGGTTCTTTAATTAATACACGGCTATGAAGGTTGTATTTTTTGGGGTTTATATACACAACTGTTCTTTTAATATATAAGAAGTTCTGTGTTCGCGGTTTCAATCTTTTGTTGTGGCACACCTAAACCAACAACCTCAAACCCTAAATAACTAAACACCGGGGAAACCAACCCAATTGATTCGCTCCATATTGTGTTTGTGCCAGGCCTTGTTTTAGATGAAAACCTTTTTTCCCCAACGGTATGCACAACAACGTGTTTAGTGTTTGACTTGGTATATATGTTTGACATATCAGGAAACTGTTCTTTTTGCCCATAGGGAGTGTTTCCAACAAGAAAACTGATTCCCGATCTATTTATGTGACCACCAATTTTAACTATATTTTGACTGTTTTTTATTTTGTCAACAATTGTAATTGATCTGGTTTGTATTAGGCTTTTTAAGTTGTTTATTTTTCCAGGGGAACAGTCGTTTTTTGTTATTTTTTTTGGCCAAATAACAAGGCTGTTTTTTATTAAAACTGAGCTGTGTTTATCAATAATAAATCTTTTTTTATGTTGTTCTAATGTTTTTGGTGGATAACAAAAATAGAACGTTTGTTTGTTTGTTATAACTAAACCCTTCTTCCAAAAAGAGCCGTTCCTAAGCGCACCATAGTGCTTCCTTCTTTTACTGCTATCTCATAATCTCCGCTCATACCCATTGAAAGCTCTGTTAGGTTTTTGCCATTAGGGAGTTGGTTGTTTAAACGTTCTTTTGTTTTTCTTAATAACGCAAAGGCTTTCTCGGTTTCTTTTTTCTCTTTTGTCCTAGGGCCTAAAGTCATCAAGCCTGTGGCTTTTATATTGTTAAGCTCTATTGTTTCCAGCAACCCTTGTTCGTCTTCAGGGTGAAAACCAAACTTGCTTTGTTCTTGGCTTGTGTTTATCTCTAACATTATTTGTATTTTGGTTTTTCTCTCTTCAGATTTTACAGCTAATTTTTTTGCTAAAGAGAGGGTGTCAACAGAGTCTATTGTGTCAAAATAAGATAATGCTTTATTTATTTTGTTACTTTGCAGGTGACCTATCATTCGTTTTGTATATACGTTTTCTTTTGTTTGTATTTTTTTAAATTTATTTATGGCCTCCTGTATTCGGTTTTCACCTATATGAAGTATTCCTGCGCTAATACACTTTTCCACTGTGCTGCTGTTTTGTGTTTTTGTAGCAGCAATAATTGTTACAGGTTTGTTTCTTTTTGCGCTATTCAGCGCCCGTTCGATATTTTCTCTAACTGTTTGAATTTGATCAAAAAGGTCCACGGTTAGTCTGTTTGATCATCAGCCTGTTCGGGTTGTTTTTCTTCTTCGGGGGCGACAACCACCTCTTCTGGGTTGTCGTCGTTTATAACTCTGGATATTGATGATATTTTTGTACCGTCGTCTAGTTTTACCAATTTAACCCCTTGCGTTACTCGTCCAATTGTTCTTATGTGTGAAACCGGTTGCCTCATTAACACGCCTTTATCTGTTATAACAATTAAATCATCGGCATCAACAACCTCCATTATGGAAACCATTTTTCCTGTTTTTTCTGTTACACGCATTGTCATCACACCTTTTCCACCCCTTGTTTGTGTTCTATATTGGATTACGTCTGTTCTTTTTCCTAATCCTTTTTCTGTTGCAACTAAAATTGTTCCTTCTCTTTTTACAACAAGCATTGCTATAACATAGTCCTCTTTGGAACTTAGGGTTATTCCCTTAACCCCCATTGTTTTTCGTCCTGTTGGTCTAATGTTTTTTTCTGAGAACCGAATTGATTTTCCTTCTCTTGTTCCTAATAAAATGTCGTTTTCACCGTTTGTTATTCTTGCTTCTATTAAGACGTCTCCTTCTCGAATTTCTATTGCATATATTCCACCTTTTCGCGGCTTACTGTAAGCAGATAGTACGGTTTTCTTTACAAGGCCGTTTCTTGTTGCCATTACGATATAGTGCGTGTCGTTAAATTCTTTAACGCTAACAAAGGCCTCCACTTTTTCTCCAGGCTCACAACCAATAAGGTTTACAATTGCCCTTCCTTTGGTCGCTCTTCCACCTTGTGGTATATCATACACTTTCAACCAATAACACTTACCAAGGCTTGTAAAAAACAACATATAGTTGTGCGTATTGGCAATAAACAAGTGTTCAACAAAATCTTCTTCGTTGCTTGTTGCGCCCTGAACCCCGCGACCACCTCTTCTTTGTGTTCTGTATGTGTTAAGCGCTGTTCTTTTTATATAACCACTGTGTGTTATTGTCAACACAACCTCTTCTTCTGCAATCATGTCTTCCATAGAGAAGTTTGCGTCTACAGGTATAATTTCTGTTCTTCTTTCATCGCCAAACTCGTCTTTAAGCGCTAACATTTCCTCTTTTATAATATCCATTCTTTGGCTTTTGCTCTCCAAAATTCCCTTTAAATAAGCAATAAGCTGTATTACCTCTTTATACTCTGCAACAACCTTATCAACCTCTAAACCTGTTAGTTTTTGAAGTCTCATTTCTAAAATAGCTTGGGATTGTATTTCAGATAAATTAAAAGCGTTCATTAGCCCTTCTTTTGCCTGCGCAGGGTCTTTACTTCCTTTAATAATTGAAATAACCTCGTCAATGTTATCTAGAGCAATTTTTAAACCTTCCAAAATGTGGGCTCTTGCTTCTGCGGCTTTTAAGTCAAACTCTGTTCTTCTTACAACCACCTCGTGTCTAAAATCAATAAAATGCTCTAACACTGTTTTTAATGGCATTATTTTTGGAACATTATCAACCAGAGCTAATAAAATTATTCCAAAAGTATCTTGAAGTTGGGTGTGTTGATATAGTTGGTTTAAAATTACTTCAGGAACCGCATCTCTTTTGGTTTCTATAACAACACGTATTCCATCTTTATCAGATTCGTCCCGCAGGTCTGTTATCCCAACGACTTTTTTATCGCGGACAAGGTCTGCTATTTTTTCAACAACGTTTGCTTTATTTGTTTGATAGGGAACCTCTGTTATTACAATGCTATCTTTACCGTTTTTGGCTGTTTCTATATGTGCACGTGCCCGCATTTTTATTTTTCCGCGACCGGTTTCGTATGCTGATTTTAACCCATCAACCCCAAGTATCATTCCGGCTGTTGGAAAATCTGGCCCTTTAATGTGCTCCATTAACTCATCTGTAGTAATGTTTTTGTTGTTAATAAGCGCAACAAGGCCATCCACAACCTCACAAAGGTTGTGTGGTGGAATTTTAGTTGCCATTCCAACCGCAATCCCCTCAGACCCATTAACCAAAAGAGCTGGCACGGTAGTTGGCAGAACGGTTGGTTCTTTCAGCGTTTCATCAAAATTAGGACTCCACTCTACCGTATCTTTCTCAAGGTCTTTCAATAATTCTGAGGAAAGTTTTGTCATCCGCGATTCTGTGTACCTCATTGCTGCCGCATTATCACCATCAATAGAACCAAAGTTTCCTTGTCCATCAACCAGCTCGTATCGCATAGAAAAATCTTGTGCCATTCTTACAAGAGCATCATAAATAGAGGCGTCTCCGTGCGGGTGATACTTACCCATTACCTCTCCAACTATTCGAGCACATTTTTTATAGGGCCTATTCCAAGATGACCCCAGCTCGCTCATTCCATATAAAATTCTTCTGTGAACAGGTTTTAAACCATCTCGCACGTCTGGTAGAGCTCGAGAGACAATTACCGACATGGAATAGTTTAAATAGCTCTCGTTCATTTCATCTACAATATCTCTGTTTAAAGTGTGGTCTCTGTTTATATCGCTCATTATTGTCCCTTTTTTATATTAGACATCAAGATTAACAACTTCTTTTGCGCGTTTTTCTATAAAAGACCTTCTAGCTTCTACATCGCTACCCATTAGGTTTTGGAATGTTTTTACAGCCTCCTCGGCGCTTTCCACTGTGACTTTAAGAAGCGTTCTTCTATCGGGGTCCATTGTTGTTTCCCAAAGCTGATCCGCATTCATTTCCCCTAGGCCCTTGTATCTTTGTATTGAGACTTTTGTGTTTTTATTGTCTTTTTGCATTCTTTCAATTGTTAGGTCTCTTTCGTTGTCATCATATACATATGCTTCTTTTTTTCCTTGCGACACCCTATATAGAGGGGGTAGGGCTATATATAGATGCCCACCATCAATAACTTCTTTCATTTTTCTATAGAAAAAAGTTAACAGCAAGGTTCTAATGTGAGACCCATCGACATCTGCATCTGTCATAATAATTATTTTATGGTAGCGTATTTTTTCTACATCAAAATCTCCTGGCGACCTTTCGCCTTCTTCGTCTTCTGACCCACCAAACCCAGCACCAATGGCCGTAATCATTGATTGTATTTCATTGTTAGATAACAGCTTGTCTACCCTAGCTTTTTCTGCGTTGATAACCTTACCCCTTAAAGGAAGTATAGCCTGTGTTTTTCTGTCTCTTCCTTGTTTTGCCGAGCCTCCAGCAGAATCACCCTCTACAAGATATAGCTCACACCACTCTGGGTCTCGATTAGAACAATCGGATAGTTTTCCAGGTAAAGAGGATCCACCAAGGGCGCTCTTCCTGCGAATTAGCTCTCGCGCTTTTCTTGCAGCAGACCGGCTTCTTGCAGCGAGCAATGCTTTTTCAATTATTTTTCTTCCAACAGAAGGGTTTTGTTCAAGAAACTCTAATATTCCTTCATAAACAACCCTGTCAACAAGACCCTTAACCTCACCGTTTCCTAGTTTTGTTTTTGTTTGTCCTTCAAACTGAGGCTCTGCAATTTTAACGCTAATAATAGCGGTCAACCCTTCGCGAAAATCTTCACCCGACAGGGTGAGTTTTTCATTTTTTTTGGCTTTAATCAGATTGTTTTTTGTTGCATAATTATTCATAGATCGTGTAAGCGCAGATCGAAAGCCCGATAAGTGTGTCCCTCCCTCGATTGTGTTGATGTTGTTTACAAAGGTTAAGATGTTGTCGTTATATGTGCTGCTGTACCTTAACGCAACCTCCACAGGCACCTCTGCTTTTTCCTTATTAACTGTAATGATTTTATTATGTAGCGGGTTGTTGTTTGCGTCTAAATATTTAACAAAATCACTTAACCCTCCTTTGTATTTAAAAGATTCTTCTTCTTTTTCTTCCTGTCTTTCGTCTTTAAGAACAATTTCTATACCTTTGTTTAAATATGCTAACTCCCTTAGTCTTTCAGATATTATACCATATTCAAACACCGTTTCTTGAAAAATATTTTGGTCTGGCAAAAAACAAACCTTTGTTCCTGTTTTTTTTGTGTCTCCTGTTACTTTTAATTTATTTTGTGTGACGCCTATTTTATAATCTTGTCTGTGTTTTTTTCCATCCCGCTTTACTTCTACCCATAGCCACTCTGACAAAGCGTTTACAACTGAAACACCAACCCCGTGAAGCCCGCCGGAAACCTTATACGTATCTTTGTCAAACTTTCCACCAGCGTGTAACACCGTCATTACAACCTCAACCGCCGGTTTCTTTTCTTCTTTATGAAGACCAACAGGAATCCCTCTTCCATTGTCCTCTACAGTTACAGACCCTTCTTGGTTAAAGGTCACAATAATTTTTGAGCAGTGGCCCGCTAAAGCCTCATCAATTGAGTTGTCTACAACCTCATAGACAAGGTGGTGAAGGCCTCTTTTTCCAACGTCTCCAATATACATCGCTGGTCTTTTTCGAACAGCTTCTAATCCCTCTAAAACCTTTATACTTTCTGCGCTATATGACTTTTGTTCTGACATACTAAATAAACCTCAGGTCTTTTATTATTTTGTTTCCAATTTTATTATTTACCTTAAACAATATTTCTTTTTTTTTTAACTGTAGCTCTTGGGACCAAGAAGGAGAATCTGCTCTTATAAATAAAACACCGTGTTCAACAGAAACAACTTCTGTGTTTTCTGCTATTTTTTTTCCTACTGCTTCTCCCCATATTTCTATAGCTTTTTGTTGGTCGACCCCGCTAGAAAGACCACTTTTTTTTAAAAAGCCATTTATAATGCTGCTTATAGGTTTCAAATTTTAAAACTTCTTGATCTTTTATTGTTTCTATTCGTTTAATCTTATTGGCATTAATAACATAGAAACCGTTTCGCCTTCCTTATCTTTTTCAGGATAAAACAAGGAGGCGCTTATTGGAGTGTTTAGTTTTAAAATTATATTATTTGAATTAAGGTGGGAAAGAACATCTTTCAAATAAGAAGCATTAAAACCTATTTCCATGGGTTCACCTTCGTATGATATTGCTAATTTTTCCTGTGCTTTTGATGCTTTTTCTGGATCCTCTGTAGCAATATATAACTTTGAGCTTTCTGCTTTCATTGCAACCTGTTGCGTGGTTTTATTTGAAAAAATCGATACTCTTTTAACCGCAGCCAGTAAATCTTTGCGATCAACCTTAATTTCTTTATCGTTGTCCTTTGGTATAACGCTTTCATAGTCTGGAAACTTTTCATCTATAATTCTAGTATAAATTGTATCCATACCAATTTTTGCCGTAAAAACGCTATCATTTATTAATAATGAAATGTCTTCTTTGTTTGTTACATACGAACCTATTGTATTTAAAAACTTTTTTGGTATTATAACTTCACCCGTAAAAGCTTCTTTTGTATTATTTTTACATAAAAACTGCGCCAATCTATGTCCATCTGTTGCAACGGCCGTTGTTAAATCTGAATCAACTTTAAAATACACACCAGTAAGCGCTGGCTTTAAATCATCCTTACTAACTGCAAAGCTTACCGTTGATATTATTTGATTTAATAATAAAGAATCTATTCCCGTTTCAATATTGTTGCTTGTGTTTGGAGCCGCCGGGTATTCTTCTGCATCTTTTCCCATTAAATCATAAGTACCAAAATCAGTATTTATTTTGACGTTTTTATCATTAACCTCCATCTCAATTCTTGTATCATCTGGCAACTCTGCTGCAATATCTAAAAGAGGTTGGAGCGGTATAGCAGCAGAACCTTGTTCTTCAATGCTGCTTTCAAGTGAGGTTGTTATTGTTATTTCTAAATCAGTTGATCTTAATAAGACACCCGTTTCTGATACATCAATTAATACGCAACTCAATATTGGCAATGTTGATCTATTGGGAACTGCTTTTGATAGTTTTTGTAATGCGGATTGTAATTCATTTTTTGAGGTTGAATATTTCATAAAATTAATTGTATGTGGATTAAATTAATTTGTTTAATTATTGTCGGTAGAACATAACCTTAACTGTCTAATTTTCATAAGATTTTTTATTTAATATATATACTTATATATAATGTATTATTAATAACAATACCCGCTTTGTTAATAACTGATAATCTTGATTATAAAAGACACTGTATTTTATAATTAACAATAGACATTTAAACAAAAACATTAAGTGGATAAACACACATTAAATGTGGAAAAAATGAAAAGCTTATTAATAAAGGTTTTTTTATTCAGTGGATAAGTTTTTGTTAATTAAAAGTGGATAAATATGTTAATAACTAATTTATCCCTATATAAAAATTGTCTCTTGCCTCTGCCACCCAGTCTTTAAAAAACATCATTCTTTTGTGATTAAGAGCTATTTCTTCTATCTCTGTCCAATGTAAATCAAGAGTAGGTTTTCCACCAGGACGCACTTCTTCCAACCAAAGCAAGTGGTAACCAAAAGAAGACTTAACAGGACGACTACATTCACCAACCTCAAGAAGACCTAAAACCTCAGATATTTCTGGTATGGGTGAGTTACCCGGTGTTATCCACCCCAAATCACCACCAATTTTTTTTGTTTGTTCGTCTTCAGATTCTTTTATAACTAAAGACTTAAATTTTTCTAAACTTGTAGAATTATCACGCAAACCAAGGGCGAGCTTGTAGGCAATCGATTCATCTTTTTCTGTTATTTCTGGGGAAACAAGAATGTGTCTAACTTTAATTTTTTCTCCCGATTTTTCGGTGGTTTCTAAAATATGATATCCAAAAGTTGTTTCTATTGGTTCACTAATGGTGTTTAAATCTTGTGTGTATGCTTTTGTTTCAAACTCTTTTACCATTTGATTTCTTTTAATAAAACCCAGCGACCCACCAGACATTCTTGACCCAGGATCATCAGAAAAATCTTCTGCCACAGAAGCAAAAGACCCACCCTTAATTATTTTTTCTCTTAGAAGGTTTATTTCTGCTAAGGCTTCTTTTTTGCTTTCTGTTCCAGCTTTAACACGAACAAGCAAATGTCTAATTTTCATTTTAATAGGAAAGTCTGGAAGACTATCTTTGTATTCTTCATAAAAATCTGCCACGCCAGACCTATTAATATTTACAGACATTATTAATTGCTGTTGATACTGTTCTGTAATCAAACGATCTCGCATATCGTACCAAAACTCCCTGCGAAAATCAGATAAGCTTTGACCTAACATTGTTTCAGCAACCTCTTCAGAACCAGCGCGCATAATAAAACCATCAACCTGTTGGTCTAATGCGCTTTCTACATCTTTATCTGCTATCTCAATAGAATCTAACTTTGCCATTTCCAATATAACTTTTTGATCTATAAGCGAACTTAATACGCCTTCCTGAAGTTGCGTCAACAACTCAACATCTTGTGTCACATCTAATCCGCGCTGTAGAGCGGTCATACCAACAACCTGTGAAACATCGCTTTTAAGAATAATGTTTTCACCTACAACAGCCGCCACACCATCCACGGCCTGAGGCTTTTCCTGACCAAAAACAAAAGTAATAAAGAATAGAATAAAAAATGTATAATGCTTTATCATGTGTTATTTGTGTTTAATTCTAATAATATTTCTTGTTTTAAGCTGTCAATTATTAATTGAGTTTTAATAGCAGACTTGCGTTTATAAATTAATAAATAAATCTTATCATAAACACTATCAAGGCCCAAAAAAGTTCCTTTTTCATATCTTTTTACAACCTCAACAACAGAAAAGCTGTCTCCCAAATCTATCGGGCCTATGTACTTAAGTTTTTTTGGACTAAAAACTTTTTTATTTATTTTTGTATGGAGATCACCATCAGAAAATGTTTCCGCAAAAACAGAATGTTGATCAAACATCTCGTTTCTTTTTTTATTGTTTGATGGTTTTTCAAGATTAGCGCGAACACGGCTTGCCTCTTTTTTGTCTGTTAAAAGAAAGCTGTTTATTGTTGCCTCACTTTTTAATCTCTTAAACTGCTCTTTGTTTTCCATATAATATTTTCTTACCTCTTCTTTTGAAACAGAAACAGCACCTTGAATTTTTGTATCCAAAAACGTTTGACCAACAAGCTTCTTTTTATATAGGTTTATTTTTGTTTCAATCAAAAGATCTTTGTCTAGGTCAACCTCGCTACCGGCTTGATAAAGAAGCTCTGTTCTAACCCAATTATCAATATATGAAAAACGCTCCTTTTCAGTAAATACAGACGCAAGGGAGAGATCTTCTTCTGTTAAAACAGCGCTTCCCACACGAGCAACAAAATCGGGCGAACCCTCGTTTTTTATACAAGCAAAAAAGAATATCAAAAAAAGTATAAACCGCATAGACACTTAATGAAATTAAGAATTCTTTTTATTATATATAAAATAATCTATACAGTTAAAAGCAACTGAAGTGGGCCCAGCAAGCTTATCAGCTTCTATATCAACAACTAAAACATCTTCCTCGGGTTGTTTAAAAACATAACGCACAGACGAGGCCGAAAGCTTTAAAAAAACGCTGTCTATATATAAACCAAAGGAAGAATGGTTTTTGTTTTTTAAAGTGAAAACAGTTGAGTTTTTATTTATATCAATTTTTGAAACCATAGTTTTTGAATATAAAATGCGAAGTTTAGCCAAGATAAATATGTTTTTTGATTCATCAAGAAGCCGCCCGTAGCGATCTACAACCTCCGCCTCAAGAGTTTCAAGCTCATCAATGCGAAAAGTCGATGCAATTCTTTGATAATAATATATGCGATCCTCAGATAGGGGCATATACTCAACATCAAAAGAAGAACTAAAAAACGCATTGATGTGCAAAGAACGAAAAAGAACGCCCCCTTCTTTGTTGTTATGTAAAGCCTGCTCAAACATTTTACAATACAGATGATAACCAACTTTGTCAACAGACCCACTTTGTTCGTACCCAAACAAGTTTCCAGATCCACGAATTTCTAAGTCTTTTAAAGCAATATTATATCCAGACCCCAAATGAACACTGCTTTCTATTGCGCGCAATCTTTGAATAGCCTCACCAGAAAGAATGGACATGTCTGGTATCGTCAAATAACAATAAGCTTGACGCATTGAGCGGCCAACTCGCCCGCGTATTTGATATAGTTGTGATAAACCAAATAGATGTGCATCGTTAATTATAATAGTATTTGCATTAGAAACATCTAAACCGGACTCTACTATACTTGTGCACACCAACATCTTAATATCACCACTAAAAAAAGATAAAACAACAGACTCAAGCTCTTTTGAAGCCATTTTGCCGTGCGCCATTGCAATTTTAACATCGGGAAACATTAACCGCAGCCTTTCAAAAACTACAGGAAGGGTCTCAACTCGATTATGTAAAAAATATACCTGACCACTACGCAAAAACTCTTTTTGTATCAGAGTTTTAATATGACCCCAGTGTTTATATAAAACTCGAGTTTTTATGGGGAGTCGATTTATAGGAGGCGTTTGAATTAAAGAAACATCTCTTATGCCTAACAAAGACTGTTGAAGTGTGCGAGGTATTGGGGTTGCAGAAAGCGTTAATATGTCTATCGCCTTGCGGATTTTTAATAGTTTGTTTTTGTGTTTTACGCCGAACTTGTGCTCCTCATCTATAACAACTAATGTCAGTCTGTTTTTCGGAATATCATCACCCAATATTGCGTGGGTGCCAACAAGGATATCGACGGTTTTATCGACAATGCCTTTGCAAACTTGTTTCTTCTTTTTATTAGATACAAATCTCGATATCATCTCTACGTTTATACCAACTTTTTCTAGCCGACCTCTAAGGGATATATAGTGTTGATCTGCTAATATGGTTGTTGGAACCACAATCATTACAAAACCACCAGAAACTACGCTTCGAACAGCTGCTCTTAGAGCCACTTCGGTTTTTCCAAAACCCACATCGCCTATAATTATTCTGTCCATTAGCCCGGGCGAACCAAGGTCGTTATAGACATCATTTATTGCTGTTGTTTGATCCACTGTCATAATATAGGGAAAGTTTTTTTCTACTTGATCTTCTATTAAGCTGTCCTTTTTTATGTTGTTTGGCCTTATAATATCCCTGTTTTTGTTGACGACAACCATTTCATCAATAATCTTTTGTATGCTCGCTGCGGTTTTTGCTGTTTTAATTGCCCAGTTTTTGTTGCTCACAGAATTAAGCTCAGGCCTGGGCACACCTATATATGGGGAAATTTTATATATTTTTTGAACCGACACCAACACTGTAGAATTGTTTTTGTATTCTATTTTAATGTAATCATTGTTTCTTTTTGTAATAATTCCCCTAAAAACCCCAACGCCAAAATCTTCATGTGTAATAAAATCCCCCCAGCTGTAATTATGAACGTTGTGAGTTTTTTCATTATTTGACCACCCAAAAACATCTTTTGGTGTTTGTATGTATTTTAATATTAATTGGTTTGATATTTGTTCATAATTAAAACTCATTTTTGTAGAAACCCCACCACCTCTATCATCTCTTTTTATAATTGATTTATGCTGCCCGCCAAAGCGTAACACCCGCAG